>Ga0307930_1002324_pt1 | contig 14570 bp, 12 predicted proteins | sample OrgLakmetageno46_FD_203161 | JGI IMG/M metagenome (GOLD analysis project Ga0307930, IMG submission 203161) | Saline water microbial communities from Organic Lake, Antarctica - #46 | ecosystem: Environmental > Aquatic > Non-marine Saline and Alkaline > Saline | place: Antarctica: Organic Lake... | reverse complement strand
GGTTTTTTTTTTTTTTTTTTTTTTAGCGCCTCAGTGCGCGGCCATGAGATGCCCGTGGATGGGTGCCCTTCTTGTGCCCGTGGTGCGTGTCCCTTCTTGTGCCCGTGGTCCGCCTTGTGTTTTTGTTGACTGCACATGTACAGCAAAACTGTACTACAGCACAGTACTGTAGGTACATAAAAAACGACGACCACCACGAACCACGGTCGAAATTCCATTTAAGATAAAGGATTGAACTTTTGGGAACGTGCTTGCACCCTCCCTTCTTGACAACTACTAGTAGAGCCCGCGCGTCCTCATGAGCACTACGGAGCTTACTCACTGCCAAGAAGACAATATCAAGCTACTGACCATTCATTCAAAAGAAAATCTTGCGCTCGATGTTGAAGAATCGGAGTTGATGAAAGTTGCCAGTCCTGAGAGGGTGCTCTCCCCTCTTCAAAAGAAACGCGCGGAAGCTTCTTCGCGATCGTGCCCCACGGTATCAACTACTTGTGAACAACAAACTACTAGTGGTCTCCCAAGAGTCTACTCCAAGCGTAAAGTTACCATTGACGACATCGACGATGAGGATTGGGAATCGTCGAAAGGTTCAAGTCCTGACCAAGGACTCTTCGTTCCAGCGAAGGGCATCCGCACGGTAACTCAAATACTCCTGATGAATTCAATACTTTTAAATGCTTGAACAAAACATGTCAATCATTAAAAAAAAACGCTCAGTTGATTATATCAGTAACCCGTTTCTTACTATGCCCCTATAAACAGTACGCTGACGGGAAGCCTAAGCCCTTCTTTCGAGGCATGGTGCATGGGGCGGTCACCGCGGTGCTTGCGCTCGTGGTTCCTGCGCTGATGGTGGCACTCTTCCTAGGGTGGATTGAGCCGCAGTGGTGGGCAATGGTTGGCTTCTTCTTGGGCAAGGGCATTTCCTACTTCGCCTCTGCTTTTCTGCATCTCTATCCTTTTGCCACCGTTGGCGGTGTCACCAATGCTCTCAAGTTCGACCTGATGGCAGTGCCCCTCTCGGTATGGGCCACGTCTACCCCTCAGGCGGGGTTTCTAACGGCTGAGTGGTACGTTCACATAGGTGTCGGGGCTGCTGTGACGATCATCAACGCGGCCTTCGTGCACGCTCAATTTGAAGGGCATATTGGACTCGAGACCCCTAAAGGGCGCTCGGACACTCCCCGCATCGTGCTGATAGTGCTGCTATTCTTCTGGGTGGTTTGGCAAATCGGCTGGCATTACGACTTCCAAAATTTGTGGTAAGTAGGTTTTGGTATTGTCTGAATATTTTAGCACAAATGCAGGAGAACCTCAACACTCAAAAACTGTTATGCTCATGTGCGCTTTTTTCTTCTGCGGGCGATGCAGGGTTGCTTCCGTGATCATCTACGTGGCCGCATTTGCGTGCAGCATTCCCGTGACCAACGGTCACGCCCGAGAAGTGGGGTTGTTTGGCTTGGTGCCTTGGCACAAGGTGCAAGTGTGGGGGCTGCACGAAGACTTCCACGCGTTGCTTTTGCTAGCCGACATCTGCGTGGCTTGCATTGGCGTGCGCCTTCTTACGAACCCCGACTTGGACCACATACTGGTTCAGTAGCGGAAGCACTTCGAAGTAAAAACACGTGTGGAAATGAAGGAATTCTCATTTATTGTTATCTGGAGATCGCCTTATCACACATCCGCCAGCGCGCCACGCGCCCAATTCGCAATTGATGCTCGGTACTAAAATGCACTAACGCACACATAGACACACACGGAAGCATAGATTAATGAAAGCATTGTGTATTCTGATACAAGCCATTTAAAAATCAGAAGGCTCATCGCTATTTTCAACCCGGTTGAGTACTAGGAGCAGGCGAATGCGGTGCGCACTGGAAGCCACGGCCAGGGTTACGATTCCGATTCCGATTCCCGTTTCCGCGGAATTCCCAACAATTGCCAATTCCCGCGCGAAGTGGCAAAATATCCCCTTTCCCTTTCCCTTTGTCCGCGGGAATTGCGCGGAATTTCCCGTTTCCCGCGGGAATCTGTACCGAGCTGGGTGAATATCATTTGATCTTGGATATACTCGATTCTGCATTCGGCTATTCGCTATTCGCCTCTTCCTCATTCCGGGAGCTTCCTGTTGTCTGTTCTAAAATTTACTCCTTCCGTTACGACCATAACCAGCAATGTAAATAAGAAGGAAAGGCACGTGCGCCAGCAATCGCAAGTGCTCTTGCGGCACAAGGAAGCGCATGCTACGGGTCATGCGCAGTGGGTTGTCATGGCAGCGGTGTGGGGAGTCCGGGGAGTGGGGATGTGAGTGTCATGGGCGAGACAAGAGCGCGTTTTCACAACGAAGAAGGCGCTTTTCTGTCATACCCTTCTGTTCTCTTTTTCAACACGCAACAAGATCAAGACTTGTTCTCAAGCGCGCCTTCCGTTGCTTCTTACTCGGCCTTGATCACCGCGCCGTCTCCGTCGCGCTTGTCTTCGGCGTTGTAGGCCATGTTCACTGCCTTAACCAGCTTTCCACCGGCCGCCTTCTTGAGCCGCACTGCGATACCCTGGGCGCCCGCCTGCTTGAGGGACACCGCGATCTTTTGCACGAGTTCGAGGCGGGTCGGGAGCTTCTCGAGCGCGGCGATGCCCTTGCTGTCCTGGAGCGCGGTCTCAAAGACGCCGCCCTGAGAGAAAAGACGTACAAAGGACGGTTACTTTTTGAATACCACCACGAGAGAAGGAAATAAGTTAGCAGAAACCATGGAAGGTTGAGGTTACGACGAGACAGTACTATGCTGAATGTGCAGACGCCAAAGAAAATCGTCAATAATTGCCTCTGCTGCTGCACAAGCAGACTCACGTGCACTCTTTCAAAAGAGGGGTTTCTTGACACGAAAAATTGCCGCCCCCAAAATACCTTAATTGACCCAACAACGCCCCTCTGCGGCCCTTACGGATTCCTTCATGGAACAATAGCACATATACCAAGCATTCTTCGTACCTTGATGACGGCTTCTTCGAGCTTGTTTTCCTTGACCCACTTGCTGTAGGCCTCGAGCACCGGCCGCATGTCGTCCTGCGGCACGAAGAACCACAAGTTGCTGCCCTCTGTCAAGTCCGCCTGCGTGGTCATGGCGCTCCAGTCCGATCCGTCGCACGCCCTGAAGTAAAGTTACGGTCAGAATGAGGTAGAGACAACGAACTTTAGTGAGAACAGGCAGGTGAAGAGAGAGAAAAAAACGGGAAATCCCAGAGGTTGACAGCGGAAGGAAGACAGCGTTTGCTCTTGCCAGGCATCGAATTCATGTCCTTTAGACCACAAGAACAGATAGATGCATTCAATTAAGAAGATTGATTGATGGGAAGTGGGGCTCCTCTTGCAGGAAACTCTTGCGAGCTTCTGCGTGCTATCAACGTACCGCGTCATCAGCGTGTTCTTCACCACCTGCGCCTTGCTGGTCTCGGGCAAAGAGCTCCGCAACGCATTGATTTGCTTCACACTGATTTTTCCTGCTTTTACGGAAAAAATGAGGTCTGACTTCTCAAGCTCGCCTTTCACCTGCTCCACAACCACCTATATGGCGACAAATGGCGATAGGAGAGAGGTGAGGGTGGGCGAGGGAGGTAGCTGAAAGGAGGTGCTAAATAAACGACTGAGCCATAGAAGAAAAAGGTTGCAGGAAAGATTCAAAAGCAGCATAGATGCAGCTTCGTTATACTGAGATTATGCGCAAACATCGGTGGTTCCTTGAGAAGGTCAAGGTGTAGAAGGGTAACGGGCTGAGGTCACCTTTTTGCCGGCGACAGTGGAAGTGCGGCCAAGCGGAGTGGCTTTACGGCCGCCCATCATGACAACACCGGAGCGCTCCGCTGGGCGCGCCGTAGGAATAGCAAGGAAAGCATCTGACACCTGCATAGCTGCCACTAGGGCGAGCACTCTCATTGCCTTGGACATGTTGTGGTTGAGTCTGCAGCGTCAGTGGAAAGGGCAAACACAACAATAACAAAAAATATAGAAATGAATTTCTGAATAAAAAGTGGGCGAATTGCATGATGACAAGCTTAAATCATAAGTTGTTAAGAGTGCATTCAGTTGCCCTCCTACTGTTCTAAAAGGAAACTGCCCACGCTGGACCAGCGGCGCCTACGCACATCTTCAACGAGAGGTCGGTCGTCGTAATCAATTTTTGGCACCTCGCTGAAGGAAATTTGGTTGAAAGTACGTAGTTTTCATCTATTTTTGGAATTCGGTGGTCGGTGGTCGGTGGTCGGTGGTCGTCAGTCAGTCATACTTAGCAGGCCAGACAAAAATGTTGCTTACGAGTCTGCGCTCGCTAGCGGGCGTGGGGCGCTCCGTAAGCGCTTTAGCCTCAACGCCTCTGCATAGGAATGTACATGCGTCAAATCCTGGAAGAACTGGTGCCCTTGCTATCAAGGTACCGTTCCGTCACTTCTGCAGGATTAGGATGGCTGTTACACATCAACAAGCTGCGTATAACATATGTGTGCTTCTCGTTTACGCACAATACAGGCTGGCATGCTAGCAGAGTTTGACTCATGGGGCGTACGCCATGAGCTCACCGTCCTATTCGTAAGTCGAAGGCTATTTATTTAGCGTCTGCATCTCACCTGCTTTTTAAATCACTGACCAAACGTGCTCTTTCTGGAATATGATGATGCCTGCAGCTGGACGACTGCCGAGTTGTACAAACAAAAACGCTCGAAAAAGAAGGGTGCGTTGTCTAGAGCATATAAGCTCTCAGAACTAGCGTAGTGTTCCCTCTATGTCTCATATATTCACGCGTGTGGTCGAGTACTGAGCTTGGCGGCTGTTTTTGTATTCTGCAGCTTGGCTCAGAGTGCACTCTCTCTAAATACATTTAGACAAGTCTGTGTGCTCTTCATTGTTGCCAAGTTTTCCAGCAGTCGTCTTCTCTTCGCTCTTTCTCTCTATCATCTCAATTACTTCATTTCTGGTCCTCACCCGTTTGTTTGTCGGCAGATACACGGCCATGCAACTGGGGGTTTGCGATGCCAAAGTGAAGAACGTGACCAAGCCGCTGAAAGTGCACCACGCCAAAGCCAACGTAGCTCCCAAGCGGCACCTCGCCGAGTTTCGCTGCAAGCCGTCAGCTCTGCTGCCCCCGGGCACGCTGATTGGCGCGGCGCATTTCGTGCCCGGCCAGCTGGTCGACGTGTGCGGCACTTCCAAGGGGAAAGGCTTTCAAGGCGGCATGAAGCGGCACAACTTCAGCGGGGGGCGCGCAAGCCACGGCAACTCCCTGGGCCACCGCGCGATTGGGAGCACAGGTGCTTGCCAAGACCCGGGGAAAGTTTGGAAGGGCAAAAAAATGGCGGGGCGCATGGGCAGCGAACGCAAAACGGTGAGATAACAAGTCCACTTTTTTTTTCCTGTGAATTTTTCAGTTTTCTCGTCTTAGCGCCGTCGGCCAATCATTTTCCTATCGTTGACTTCTCAATAAGTATAGTAACCCGGCCTCAAGCCTATAGTGTTTATTCTAGCGTTCTTTTGTCTCTCGCTCTTCCTTGGCGTGTGCTTTTGAACACGGTCCCTCCTGACGTCAGGTGCAAAACTTGACGGTGTTCAAGATTGACGAAGCCCGGCAGCTGGTGTACGTCAAGGGCCACGTGCCGGGCAACAACGGGGGCTTCGTGCGCATTGCCGACGCGGTCAAAGGCCCGGCTTTTCCCGGGGGCGAAGACGCGCCGTTTCCGTTCCCCACGCATTTCGCAGACGAAAGCAAGACGGCGTCGAGCGAGGACTCGGTGCGGTACGCGCCAGCGCCTGACATTGACCCTCTCAAGCCCGTGGAAGAGTAAAGAAACAGCTGTAGAACAATTGAGCTACGGGAAGTGGAGTGGATAGGCTTTGCAGAAGACTTATGGGAGGCGAGACATGCGATCTGGGTGTGAGAGCGTCCTTGAGTAGAGATGAACTGCGTGCTCCTGGCTGTGTGGTGTGTGGATGATTGTATGAGTGAGGACCACAAAAGTTTTCCATAGAACAGTGCTACCCTCGCACACCAGTGGCTTTCTTTAGAAACGATTGGAAGGAATTAATATGCTTCATCACGAGACTAGAAGTCAAAATTATAAACGCTAAACGGCCTGAATTAAAATGGCTAGTGAGCAGTGCGCACAGCACACAGTATTATCGGAGTAAAACCTAAAGCTGGTGGTTTGGAGTTATTTCTAATGGAGCACGGCGGCCTCTATTGGCCGTCCTGGGGCTCCCTGCCTCTTTTTGTCTCTCAGCGCCACGTCGGTTCGGTCGGTTTCCTCTTTTGGTAAACAGCCGTTTTTCTCTTTCTGTGTGTACTATATTAGTGCACTCTCGTCTCTGTGTTTGTTTGTTGCGTCAAGTTCCCGGAACTCGCACAACTCTTTCTCTAGTCCCTTTGGCATGAGCTTGAAGCCGTCAAGCTGCTCGCTGCGCAAGCCTACTCGCTGCGCGAGCCTATTGCCCAGTAGTTACTAGATTATGTCGGCCGCCATAGGAATCGTATTCCAACAAGTATACTGCAGACTGCAGTATACAGTATACAGTGCATTGTGCATGGTTTAAGTGGAATACAGTCTAGTCTAGTTAACACGCCCCCAATAACAAAGAAACACAATTTCACAGTAGTCACAGAGGCAAAAAATGTACTTGCGCTGCTTATGCGCTCGCAAATTTGCTCCATAAGGCGATAAGGCCATAAGGCCAATTCAGGCTCCAACTGGCGTCTTTCCTCAAACAAGTCGGCGGGACTGAGTGCTCGTTCGTGTGTCACGTACCAGGTCCACGGGGCAATTCTCTGGGCTATTTTTGCCCCAGCAAGGCATCGCCGCGCAAGTCAGAATCGCAAGTAGGAAGAAGTCCTCTTACGCATTGGCCAGTGAGTCCGGGAGGCCAAGCGACTCATACGGCCATATATTTTAATAGATGTTATGTGTTTTATGAGAAATAAATACTGGATTCTAGTTAAAGTTCTGGGGCTGGGGCGAATGCAAAGAAAGAAATCCGTGGGCTATCGGAAAATCGGAATTTGATCACGGTTCTATTTGAACTGCACACGCACACATCCGCGAATGCCAAATGCCACTTACGAAATACGAAATTTTATTCACTTCTCGGACCTCTATAATTCTTCTCTCTGCGCATGTGATCTTTCATTCAAATCCTTCTGCTTTGCTTCTGAGGAAGAGTGCTGTGGTGAATACAGTTGGATTTGGATTCCTATTGGAACCTTATTCTTTCAACTTTTCCAACCTGGAGTCAGAGACCATAAGAAAATCTTGAATGCTTTAGAACTGCTTCTGCTTCTGCTTCTCAGTCACGGTCTGTGCTGAGGATGTCGTCCAAATTTCCAGACTGGCTTTTGGCGCTTTGGTCGGCGAGTGACTTGGCCGCTTTGAGGCGATTGGCGAGGTAAAACTGCATGCCGGCGCCACAGAGGAGCAGCGCACTCGACCAGGAAAAGGCCACCGCAGAGGACATGTCAGACAAGAGCACGCCGAGCACGATCACGTTGAGGGGCACGCGGAACAAGTTGTACAGGGCCGCCCGGGACTCCTCGGGCACGATCCCCGACTTCATGGTGCCCATGCACGGGAAGTAGATCCCCACGCAGAGCTCAAAGAGCAAGAACGCCATGTAAGTTCCCGAAATGTTGCCCGGTGCCAGTACTGGTACGGCGAGGGCGGCCGCGGACACGAGGAACACGCGCAAGAGCAGGTCTTCGGCGGCGTACATTTTGGAGAGGATCGAGTAGCACGACGAGCCGCACATGCACATGAGCATAAAAGTGGCAAACATTTGGCCGTACGGAGGTGGTTCGGTGTTATCCTCGCCGCTGCCGCCGCCGTGGCCACCGCCACCGCCCGGAGTCAACGCGGGGGTCCACATGAATACGAAAATGTACATGCTGCCTTCGAACAGCGACTGCAAAAGGCCGCAGCACAGGATGGTGGGGTCGCGCTGCATGATTTCCAAGCCCCGCTGGAGGCCGCGCACGTCCATCAGGTTGGCCATGGTCAGCTCCGACGACGCCGGCGCCTTGCTTCCCTCGTCTGCAGGCGGCTGGTCTCCCTTCCCACTGCCCAGAAGGGCGTCCGTGGCGGCAGCGTCGTTTCCAGAAGAAGCTTCCCCAGCCTCCAGGGCTTCGGGCCCCTTCTTGTTTTCGTCGTCGTCGTCGTCGTTGCTGGTGGTATCCGCCCCGTAGTTCTCGCCCCAGGTCGCGTGCATCACTGCTGCGCCACCCACCAAGACGCAGATCGCCAAATCAAAGGGGGCGCAGAAGCCTCCATACATCATGTTCCCGTCCTCGCTGAAACTGGTGAGGGGCTGCACGTCAGCGGCCGCTTGGGCCAGCATGCCGGCCCCAATCGCCACCAGAGAGTTGCCGAACGCCGCAAAGCTGAAGGTGCCGCTCATCCACTCGGCGTCGAAGCCCCGCTTGTTATGCTCGAACACCATCCAAGCGTCGAACACGCTGAAGAGGAGGCTGGTGGAGACGCCACCCAGCAAGCGCCCCACCATGAGGATCCAGTAGTTCCGGAAGTGCTTGGTCATGCACGACAGCACGTACAGCGCAGCGTACAGGAGGCAGAAACGCTTGCGCCCCAGCCGGTCAGCCAGAGAGCCAATGAAGGTGCCGAAAAACATGGATGAACCAAAGCCAGCGACGAACAACACCTAGAGGTGTTGAGAGGAAGATTGAATGCGGGAGCAGAAGTGAAAATATTATTCAAAGATATGTCACATTTGAAGCCACCTCGTCTCTCTCTTGGGGTACGAGTACATGAGAAAAATTAGACTGAGTCGTGCCTAGCTGCATAGGATACATCACAACACAATGGAAGTACACCCTACTAACTTTGCCATTCACCTTTCGAACAACTACTTCCTCACAATTTCTCTTATCGATGCATTCTCTGTGGCGCTACATCATTTCAAGTTTATTTCGGCATTTTTTCCACTCTTACCGCGATGTCTTCTTGAGAGAACCCGTAAGAATCGTAGAGCGCGTATACGTAAGGGCCCTGCAGCCAGTCGCCTGCCATCATGAAAAAGTAGACCTAAAATTGTGGAAGGGCCAAATATAAGGCACATGAGGCCACTCGGCACAATTCCCAGGCAACAACCGCAAAAGCCAACCACCACATGTGTAGGCAAGCCACAGACGCTGCAAAATAACACAAACGGCTCAATGCTAGGAAGGAAACAAAAACTATTCCGAATCTGATCATTCTAATATATCAATGTTATCGAACATAGCTCTAGATAGCAAGATTAGTTTATTGTGTTTACAGCCCAATGTAAGCTCCTCAAGCACGGAGTGACGACATTTTTTCTGTAGCACTATCAAAACGCACCATCAAGTACTGGAATTGGAAGCGCTTGAATGCTGGAGATGTTCCAACCTAAAAAAAACAAGAACGATGACACTATGGTGATGGAGCGGGAGTTCTTGCAAGAGTTTTCAATTAAAAAAATGATATGATCATGACTTGAAACATACCCGACTGCTTTGGCCTTCCTGACGCGCATACCCCGTAGCCACCGCCGTTAAGACCATAGCTGCACAGAAGACGCTTGTGTAATACGACACCATGATAGGACGTGAGGCAGCTCCGCTCCTAAATTGATGAGGAGAGGGTAAAGTGACCAAGTTTCCAAAGATGAGGTTGGGTTCACGTGTGCTCGTGTGCTCATCAGTCGTGTGCTCGTCGTACTTCGTAGCGTGTGTGCCGGCCGATTTTTGATTTTGACGGTCGGTCGTGGCGTCGTGGCACACCGATATCATATTAGAACATTTGTTCGTTTCGATGTTTTTATGTTTTTGTTTTTAGTGATGGAAACGACAATGGCTCCGTTTTTCTTGCAACTTTCTCGTCGTGTTGATGAACGTGTCATCAGTGTCATGAACCACGCCCACTCTATCGCGGAGCGCTTCTCGTTGTGAAATTGGAATATTTCAATTCTATTGCTCTGTAGTGAAGCAAGAAGTGCTGTTATCACAGCCTGAATTAGTGCAGTGTTTGTGATACTTCTTACGTATTACGACACCCACTTCGACGTCTAAATTCTCCAATAAATAAGGAGAAGTACAAGATTTTTGAAAAGATTCTCTAGCGCTCAAAGTAAAGTTCAAATACTGTTGGACCAGATGATAGCTCACCTGAAGTGGTCTACACCAGCTGTGAGTGGCACGGCGCCAGCGACTAAGAACCACACGGCTACCCTAGTGGGCGACGAGCTCTTTGTGTTTGGAGGCTACGATGGCACGCGAAACCACGCAGCGCTTCATGTACTGGACTTGATCTCATGGACCTGGAGAAACAATGTGTCATGCCGCGGCACACCGCCCTCGGGCCGCAACGGGCACTCGGCCACACTGATTCCTCCACTCAAGAAGCACTCTCGCGGTGGCCGCGCCTACTGCGAGGGAGCACACAATGGCCATCGCTTAATTTTAGTCCTCGGCGGCTGGCTAGGAACCGGCCCATACGCAGCGCGAGATGCTCATGTATTAGATGCAGATGCTAAAGAATGGCTTTGCACGTCAGAGCCCAGTGTTGCTCCTGGATTGCATTCAGTGCAGTTGTTGGTACCTGGTGTTCGCAATGCTACCCCCGCTGACAGCAAAAATTTAGCTGCAGACGACACCAACTCGGGCAGTGATGACGACGATAGTAGCATGACTCGAGGCAGCGGGCGGCAAGTGATTCTGGGGGCTGGTCCTGGCCCTTGCAACATGCACACGGCTGACTGGGTGCCTCATCGTCGTCAGGTGCTCGTCTTTCGCGGTGGCGACGGCCGGCAGTACCTCAACGACTTGCATGCCCTCTCCGTGGGCACAGACGACATTGACGATGTTTTGGGCGATGGAGCAACGTGGCAGTGGGACCCTTTACCAACAATAGGCCAATCCCCGAGGCCGCGCGCCAATCACTCATCTTGCGTGGCCGACCGGAGCTTGTTTGTGTTCGGTGGCTGGGACGGAGCGCAACGCCTCAACGACGTGCATGTCTTGAACACAGAGACGCTCTGCTGGACCGAAGTTGCCGTAGCCAATGTTTTGTCCCATAATCCTCTTCGCAGTCCCCCAAATCTTGCGCCTTCAGAAACTCCTGCTCCTGCTACCACGACAGCTGGTGACGCTGCGTCAGTTGAAGACGCTCCGGTTGGTAGTGATGCTGAACTTGTGGCGAATTCGAATACGAACAGCAAGGCACCGCAGCCTCGCGCGGGAATGTCGCTTACGAGTTTGCACGGCCTCTTATTTCTGTTTGGCGGCTCAGGCCCTGGCTCGTGCTGCTTTGGTGATCTGCAAGTGCTTGACCCTGACGCACCACTATGGGTGGATACTTCAACGGCCGCTGCCGCAGCAGCTGCAGCTACTGCCACACCTGAAGGCTTGTCTGCACAGGACTCAGCCTCCATAGCCTCTGCAACAGCAGGAGGCAATATTGGTGCCTCAACTTCACGTGCTGCAGGTCCTACCAACGGTCTGCGGTTGCCTTCATCGTCAAATGCTGGTGCTGCAAATCCGAATGACGGAGCGCCGCCACCTCCTTCAACGACGAGGCACCGCAACAGTCACCACAACAGCAGAATTGATAGCGACCACTTTGATGTTTTAGACGACGGCTCTGGTGGTGATATGGGAGCTTTAGGCCTGCGAAACTGGCGGTTGAAGTCAGAGCGGCAAAGATATGGACTCAATAAAATGATAATCCACGGATCTCATCGTGAGCAAAGAAGTAAAAAAACTAATCTTATCCGTGGAGGCATTAATACCAACAAGAATAGTGATAATACAGGGCCAGGCCGGCGCGCGGGCCATTCAACCACCGTGTGCAGTGACGCAAGGCGCTTGATTATATTTGGCGGGTCACTCGGCAACGAATACCTGAACGACGTCCATGTGCTCGATACTGACCCTCTTCCTTCCAGTAGTTGCTTCGATTCTTGGTTGAAGGGCACAGCACCTACCTCCCCATCATCTAAGTCAATCAATGCTCGTAACATAGCACCTGCGCGCAGCCTAGCGCAGCAGTTGAAACAGTTTGTGAATGCGAGCGACTTCTCAGATGTCGTATTTGTGGTTGAAGGCCAACAGCTGTTTGCCCATCGTCTCATTCTAGCCGCCACTTCTGAGCGGTTTGCAGCGTCTTTTCGACAAGCAAGGCCATCGTCCTCATACAGTGCCACTAGCGGCAGTGCTATCACGCATGGCGGGTTCGCAGAATCTTCGTCAGCTATGCAAGAGGTTATGGTGCCCCACCATTCGTATGCTTGCTTTGCGATGATGCTCGACTACCTTTATACTGGGGAAACCCCACTTGTGTTAAGGAGCAGACAACTGGTCGGGAACGGCATTGATGATAACAGTGACACGAGTGACGAAGATTTCGACGAAAAGGATTGCGACATTGTTCCTCCCAATTTAGCGACGAGTGAGGATACGACTGTTATTGGATCAGGAAAAGGAGAAGAAAGAGAAGGAAGTGGAGGTCCTGTCGATGTGAACTGTGCGCCATTCAAGCTGGTGTGTGGTAGCGAACATTACGAACAAGCAGTCGAGCTCTTAGCCATGGGAGATGAATACATGTTGGAACACCTCAAGGTGCTCGCGGAGAGAGCCCTCGTGCGCAACTGCCTTGAACCACTGCTACGCCAACCTGTATCTCGTTCCAGCTTCAGTAGCCATTCCACCACAGCTCGCCATGAAGACAATTCTGTGTCACCGAGTGTTCAATGTGATCAACCCCGATTAAATCCAAGTGAAGACATTGAAAGGGAAGAAAGAGGAAGAGGAGGTGAAACCAGAAAAAAAAAAAATTCTGTCGACAACGAAGAAATCAGCAGTGAAGGAGAGAGACTTCTGCGAACAGACGGGGATAGAATCAGTGCAGATCCAGTGCATGCAGTTGCGAACGAGCTATTAAAGCTAAGTGAATGTACTAACGCCCAGCAACTCAAGGCCAGTGCCGCTCACGCGTTACGCAACGCCGGAAACGCCCGGCGGGTTCGGCTCACGCGCCGCCGTCGGCCCAATGAAAATTCAATGTAAGCATTACAATTGAGTTCACAAGTCACAAGTAACGAAAAAAATCTCCTGATTCGAATAGATTTAGTTGCATTCATAAATGCAGCTAAATGCAAAGTCATTCTTCATCGTCTCACACCTCTTCAATCACCCTTCGGGCCTCATGACCTTCTCAGGCAGCAAACATCTACGAACCCCGCGAGTATTGGACTTAATTAGAGGGCGTTGCGTTACATCAGCATTGCAATATATGATACACTGTAACTGATTGGCTGATGCCGAAGAATGGTGCTGAAATCAGTTTATAATTTTAATTTTGATTCACGAGACCAGTAAACAGTTTGTAATTCGGATTCACGAGGGGCCAGATTTCCCATAAGGTTATAAGGTAGATGTGTTAAAAACAACCAAATATATCATATCGTGCAGCGTTAAGGACGCCAGGACGCACAACTCTTGAAGTCATGGACGCCACAAGACAGCACCAGCACCAATGAGCCAATTCCCGAAAGTGGCAGCGATTCGCCGCATCATTTGTTGGGCAGACCAACGAACTCGCATTTTAACACGAGCGCAACTAAAACGCATCAATAGAGCAAGACTCCACAACGGCAGGCCCAGAAGTGAAGACATTCAATTGGAAGTTCTGTTAGTGTTCATCGATACGATGCTGTGGCAAATGGAGAAATGGAGGTGGACGAAGCCAAGGCGAACTTATTGGATCTTAACAAGGCAGATGGCGATAATAATAATGGAGCGACATTTCTAGACTCATAAGTAGAGCACAAAAACCTCCTGGTAGCGCCGTTGTAATCCTCAGCCAAGGCGAACTTATTGGATCTTAACAAGGCAGATGGCGATAACAATAATGGTTGCAGTTGTCTGATACCCGCATCGGCAGCTCATGGGTCAGCCTCATGGCTCTTATGTGTAGTTTCGTCAAGCGTGCTACGAGTACTCGTATGATTACGATGATGGTTTAGTAGCAGAGCAAAAGGAAGCACCACGCACCGCGGAGAGAAACCTGCTGGAAGTGCCCTCGTGTAGAAAATTACAAGCAGGAGAAAAGGCAAAGTACAATTACAAGAGCTCGTGTTCTTTATATTACACAGGCCCTGAGGGGGGAAATTAGAGGGCTAACACGTAGAGATGAAAAGCAAAGTGCAGCTCAAACAAAGAAGCCACACATGCCCAAATTTGATTACTGTTCTTTATTATGAGACAGGCCCCGAAGGGCCGGAATTAGAAGACTAACAGGTAGAGAAGAAAAGCAAAGCAGCGCAAACTAGACCTAAGACGCTAATCAGGCGCACATGCTCAAGTGGCCATGGAAGTGATGGTAGCGGTCCAAAGTGGCACGCTCCTCCATGCTCTGAGAGTGCCGCTCAAAAGAAGAGTTTCCGCCCGCAGAGGAGGGGACTACAACGAAGTCCCTCAGGCGATCCAGAAGAAGAGTCGCCCATTCCCGAGCAACTGCGTGACCCCATTTGCGTGCAAGCTTCAGTCTGAACAAGGCTTTGG
>Ga0307930_1002323_pt1 | contig 14574 bp, 13 predicted proteins | sample OrgLakmetageno46_FD_203161 | JGI IMG/M metagenome (GOLD analysis project Ga0307930, IMG submission 203161) | Saline water microbial communities from Organic Lake, Antarctica - #46 | ecosystem: Environmental > Aquatic > Non-marine Saline and Alkaline > Saline | place: Antarctica: Organic Lake... | reverse complement strand
GCAACGCGAAAGGATTAAACGCAAGACCCTCGAAGCGCGACGCTTGCATCACCGCGAGCACGCCGCACAATCAAACCAACAAGATGAGCCAAACTCTCTCTTAATTTAGGCCGCCATTGGACCCAAATACCCTGACGACAGACAATGCGCATAACCCTGTCGGGCAGTGATCAAAGCTGAACTGATCTGGCGACGGTCATGGGAAACACGGCGACACGCTGAAATGGCAATCTTCGAATACATGAACGGGTTCTACAATCCGCGCCGACGCCACTCAGCATTGGGCTAACGCCCGCCAGCGCCTGAAACCATTATCACGATGGGCCAAAGGCCAATCATGCACAAACTTTCAATTTGGACCACTCAAGTGGGGCTGCTCACAACCTGATGAGCGCAAAAACAGGAGGAAAGAAAATTACAGACGTCAGTCTGTTTGAGAACGACAATGCTAGGCCTGCGTTTCAAGTCCAAGCAATCAATGCAAGAGGCGAAACAATCTGACAAAAGAAACTGGGTCGCGCGCAGTTTTCTAGATTCATTCGCGGAATTCCCGCAGTCATTATCGATTATAAAAATATGTTGTGCCGCACATCACTGGAGCCGCGTGGCGCACATCACTGGAGCCGCGTGGCGCAGTGTGTCGGTCATGCGGTGCGATTGATCCCACCCCAACAAACAGACAAGCGCAGAGGCCAACATTATTGCCAGTAGACCGCGAAGCTTAACATGAAATTTACATCAGTTTGACGGGCACTTCGCGGCTTTCTCTGACCGTTAAGCACCCAAGGCCACAGCGCCCTGCCTACACCGATCTGATTGCACCGCCATCGATGCGGATTTGTGATCCTGTCACATAGCTTGCGCGCACTGAGGCCAGAAATGTAACAACATCCGCGAATTCTTCGGGTTTTCCGTAGCGTCCAGCAGGGATGGTGCTGCGTGATTTGGCGGCAACCTCTGTCACGTCCGACTGTGTCCGCTTCGCGGCTGCTGCGTCCAGTTCATCCACCCGCTGGGTGTGAATACGCCCAGGCAGCACCACATTGACCGTGATCCCGTCGCTCGCAACTTCACTTGCCAATGTCTTGGACCACCCGACAACGGCGGCGCGGATACCATTGCTAAGCGCCAGGTTGGGGATAGGCTGTTCCACACCCGAGGACGCGATGGAAATGATCCGCCCCCATTTGCGTTCCTGCATTTTGGGCAGCAACCGTCCGTTGAAGTGGAATATATTCGCAGCCATCGGTTCAAAATGGCTGATCCACGCGGTCCGGGCAGATGCCAGCGCCGTGCCGGGGGGCGGGCCGCCACCGTTGTTCACGATGATGTCGACGCCGCCGTCTTTTAACAGCGCCTCGGCAAGCGCATCGACCGCGTCGATATCCGACAGGTCCAGTTGCACAGGGTTCACGCCCGATATCCCGTCTGCCCAGCTGTTGATCTTATCAATGCTGCGCGCGGCGGCAAAGACGGTGACACCCTCGCCCGCCAGTGATTTGGCGATTGCCATGCCAAGACCGCGACTTGCGCCCAGCACAATTGCGCGTTTTCCCTTAAGCTCGAGATCCATCAATTCAGCTCCTTGAGACGTTTTTCCTGTCGTGCGATCAGCAGATCAATTTCCTGCCTGCTGTGTGCAGACAACACTCCACCCGGTTTGCGCAAAGCGTCATGTGCGATCACACCGCGTTTGGCCAAGGTGTATTTGCGGATCGCCAGCCCCATACCCGGTTGCTGTTCAAACCGTGCCAGCGGCAGATAGGCGTCAAACAGATCACGCGCGCGGTCCATGTTGCCCTTGTCGTGGTGTTCGACAACGCTCACCATCATCTCGGGATAGGCAAAGCCGGTCATGGCACCATCGGCCCCGCGTGCCATTTCTTCGGGCAGGAACACACCGCCATTGCCACACAGGATCGACAACGAACGGTTGACCACCCCTGCCTTGCGCAGCGTCGTGATTTTTTCCAGCCCCGGCCAATCCTCGTGTTTCAGGCAAACGCAGGTCGGCAAATCGTTGACGATCCTCGCGATCACGCCCGCGGACATCTGCACGCCGGTCGCCAGCGGGAAATCCTGCAAAACAAACGGCACATCCCCGATCAACTCGGCCACCTGCATGTAGTAGCTGATGATCTGGTCATCGGTACGTAACGCTCCGGGCGGCGCAATCATCACGCCCGCCGCGCCAAGGTCCATGACCATCCGCGTCAGCGCGTCGATCTGCGCAAAACCAGGCGCAGAAACACCGACAACAACCGGCACACGCCCCGCCACACGCGACAGGATGCGCGCTACCACTTCGCGCGACTCATCGACCGTCAGCTTGGGTGCTTCGCCCATCATGCCAAGAACGGTCAGACCCGTTGCACCGGCCTCCAGATAGAAATCGACCATCCGGTCACAGCTTTCCATGTCGATCCGCCCGTCGGGGTGAAACGGCGTGACTGCAATTACATAAACGCCACGGGCATCGGGGGTCATTCTGGTCATTTTATGTCCTGTCGTGTGAGTTGCAATGCGACCCGGCCGATTGCCATGGCGACCGCCGCCTGACACGGTTCGACCACAGGCACGCCGAGGTGTTTTTCAAGATCGCTGCGAAACGCAGTCATACCGGCGCATCCCAATATGACAACATCCGCCATCGCCGTGTCGCGCAGGGTTGTGCCAACGGTCTTGAGCCGCTCGAACGTGCGGTCCTCGTCCGCCAGTTCCAGCACGCCCAGTTCCAGCGGCAGATCGGCGGCCAGCCTGTCCATCACACCCATCGCACCCACATAGCGCATGTGGCGCGGCACGCTTTTAGACAGGATCGAGATGATGCCAAAACGCTGCCCAAGGGTCATTGCGGTAAGGATCGACGCCTCCGCAATGCCCAGAACAGGCTTTGCGGATTGTTCACGAAGTGCGGCCAGCCCCGGATCAGAATAACACGCCACGACAAAGGCGCTGGCGGTATCTTCAAGGGCGCCGCAATGGGCCAAAAGCGGGGCAACCACCCCGTCGACATGCGCCTGACTTTCGATGCCCGGCGGCCCTTCTGCCAGCGTGCGCGCCTCAATCGGCACTGTGCAGGCCGCGCGCATCGGGGCAACCGCGCGGTCAATGCCGTCGGTCACATGCTGGCTGCTGTTGGGGTTCACCACATAGATTGTCATGCCTGTTTTCCTTTGTCGCCCCAGAAACCGGCCGGCAGATCAAGGTCTGCCGCCGCCCCGATACGCTCTATCATCTGCGCCGCTTCATGGGCTGCATCGCGCAAAATCGCATCCTCGTCCACCCGCGTCGGACGGCCTGCCTGCAACACGGTCTCACCCCCGACCATCACAGTCGATACATCATGGCCATTGGCAAAACAGACCAGACGGTGAACCGGCATATTCGGCGGAAAAAGATGGGGGCGCCGCAGATCGATAACCGTCAGATCGGCCTGCTTGCCAACCTCGACGGATCCGATCCGGTCGGCCATCCCCAGCGCACGCGCAGCGCCAATTGTACACATCCCAAGCGCCTGACCGATAGGCAAAACATCCGCATCGCGGAAATGGGTGCGGTGGTAATGCATAGCCTGCTGCATATGGCGGAACATATCGGCGGAGCGGTCCGGTGCCGTTGCGTCAGACCCCAGCGCCACGCAAGCCCCCGCCGCCATCAGTTCTACCGCCGGACAGCGCCCGAGGATAGAAGCATTGGCCGAAGGATTATGCGCAATCTTGGTATCGCTTGCAGCGATCAGATCAATTTCGTCCTCGTGCAGGTCGATGCAGTGCGACAATAGGGTTTCCGGCCCCAACAGCCCTAGCTTTTGCGCCCGCCGCACGGAGCCACGCCAATGACCGTCCTGCGTGAAAATCAACTTCATCTCGCGGGCGAAGGCACGGACCCGCTGCACTTGCTCACAGGCATCAGCGTAGTCTTGCGCTGACATATCGCGCTCGTGTTCGTCGCGCAGCACCGGATAGAGCATCGCAATGGCGATCCGCCCGTTCTCGCTGCCGTGCCACTGCTCCACAATCTCGCGGCAAGTGTCGAATTGCTGCTCAAACGTTACCGCATATTTATGACGCGAACCGCCGTCCCACTCCGCATAAGTTCTCGGGTGCGGTGCGCGTGTCGGTCCCACCGCGACGACACTGCGCGTGCCGACTTCCGCCACACCACGACAATGGGCAGCGGCATATTGCGGACGATCGGTGCGCATGATCGTATCACCACCCCCCAGCAAGGATACACCCGTTGTCACGCCGAAGCGCAGCCGTTCAAGCGCAGCAAGACGGGCTTCTGCGTACCAGAATTCGGGCGGTGAGGCCTGCGTATAAACCTCGCCGCAGATGCCTTCCCAGCGGTCGCCGCCATGCATCCCGATGGACTTGATCAAGCCGTGGCCCGCATGGGCATGCACGTCGATCAGACCGGGAATAACAACCTGACCCGCGAAATCGACCAGCTTGTCCGCCTGCACGGTGTCGCGCAGATCAGCGCCGCCAACCGCGACGATCTTGCCATCCAGCACGGCAATCACGCCGTCCTCGATCACGCGGCGGTCGGGGTCCATCGTGATCACCGTACCGCCTGTCAAAAGCGTATCAACCTGCATCACAACCCCTCCAACGGGGGCAGCCGTGCCACGTCGATCACGCCGTCAGCAGGCATTGCAAAATCAGGATGCGACCCGCGCAAGCCGATCACGCGCAGCGGATTATACAGGGTCAACCACGCCGGATCGTCCTGCAACAGCACATAGGCCTGCTGCCAGATCGCCGCTCGCGCCATGCGGTCAACGGTGATGCGCCCCTTGTCGATCAGCGCCTCAACCTGCGGATTGGCGTAGCCCTGCCACCACGACCCCGCGACACGCGAGTCGATCTTTTCATAGAGCACGCGGAAGGTGCTCATGGGGCTGGAATCAAACACGCACATGTCACGGATTTCCTTGCGCCGGACCATATGCGCGTATTCTTCGCGTTCGGGATGCATATGAACCTCAAGCGTAATGCCGACCAGCGCAAGCTGCGCGCCAAGGGCTGCGGTCAGCCGCTCCGCCTCGTCCGGCAGGCGCGTCGGGCAATCGACACTCAGCGTCAGACCGTCGGGATATCCCGCATCCACCAGCAGTTTTCGCGCGGTGTTACGGTCCTGCGTGACGCCTGCCCTCTGCCCTGCCCCGTAGTGGTTCGGGCTGATGAACCCGTGCAACGGTCGCGCCGCCCCTGCCATTACCGTTTCGACAATTGCATCGCGGTCCACCACAAGGTTCAGCGCTTGGCGCACGCGTCCGTCCGCCAATGGCCCGCGTGCCGCGTTCAGCAGATAGATGATTGCAACAGGCGACAGAAATTCATGCCGCATCTGGCCCAGCTTGCGCGATGCTTCAAAATCAAGGCTGTTGGCAACCTGCACCGCGCCACTTTCCAGCAGTGCCAGACGTTCCGCTCGATCAGGGACATGCTGCCATATTATCTGGGCGTGAACAGGCTCACCCGCAAAATGCCCGACGACCCGCTCGGCACTCATCCGTTCCTCTGTCCTAGAAACCAGCCGATACGGCCCCGACCCGATCTGCGTGTCATACTCCCTACGATCAAGTGCGGCGAAAGCAGACGGCGCCACGATAAACCCCTGTTCCAGCACGTCCAACAGATCGGCCATCGGGGCGGCAAGCGTGACGGCAAGCGTCACAGCGTCAACAACCTGCATGTGCGCACCACCAAGAAACTGACGCCAAACCGCAGGCGCGCCCAGCGTATAACCTTTATCCTCTCGGGCCATCCGCGCAAGACAACTGGCAACCGCCTGCGCATCACAAGGCGTGCCGTCGTGAAACCGCACGCCGTTTTGCAGATGAAAGGTCCATATCCGTGCATTATCCGACAAGGTCCAGTCTCTCGCCAGATGCGGCACAAAATCCTGACCAACGCGCCGCACCAGCGTGTCATAAATCGCGTGGTAAATCGGCAATTCGTCACTGGCGTCGGTGCAATCATGCGGGTCGTGCAGCCCCAGCCGTGCCTGTGCGATAATCGTCATAATGTGTCCCTTTGTGGCTCGTCCACCAGATGGCAGGCGACGGTCTGCCCCTCGCCCACGTCCTGCAATTTGGGCCGCTCGGAGGCGCAGCGGCCCCATGCGAACGGACAACGGGTGCGAAAACAACAGCCCGTGGGCAAGGTCAGCGCCGATGGCACTTCACCGCTCAGGCTTATTTCTTGCGTGTCGCGCTTGGCCTTGATGCTGGGGGCCGCAGACAGCAAGGCGCGGGTATAGGGGTGGCGGGGCTGCGTAAACAATACGTCACGCGGTGCGTTTTCGACCATAAATCCAAGGTACATGACCCCGACCCAATCCGCGATGTGATGCACCACCGACAGATCGTGACTGATAAACAGATAGGACAGACCAAATTCGTCGCGCAGGTCCATCATCAGGTTGAGGATTTGCGCCTGTATCGACACATCCAGCGCCGACACCGGTTCATCCGCGATGATCAGCCCCGGGGTCACCGACAAGGCGCGTGCAATGCCGATCCGCTGGCGCTGGCCACCGGAAAACTGGTGCGGATAGCGGCCTGCGTGTTCCGCGTTCAGCCCGACTTTGGCCAGCAGCGCTTCGATCCTGGCAGGCACATCGCGACGATCAGCAGCATCTTTGGTCTGCTCCAGCAACGGTTCTGCCACAATATCGCGCACCCGCTGGCGCGGATTGAGCGAGGCATAGGGGTCTTGGAAAATCATCTGCATCTTGGCCCGCACCGGCAGCATCTGTGCAAACCCGTAGCCCGCCACATCTTCGCCATCAATCAACACCGCCCCTTGGGTCGGCTGGTAAATCCGCGCGATGGTCTTGGCCACCGTGGATTTGCCACAGCCGCTTTCCCCGACCAGCGCCATGATTTGTCTCCGCGCTATCGAAAAGCTGACCCCATTGACCGCATGCACCACGGGTTTTTCCAGCCGCAAGCCTTTGCTGTCAAACCGAAGCCGGTCCAACACACCGCCGCCAATGGGGAAATGCATCTGCAAATCGCGCACTTCAAGCATGGGTGCACTCATGCCAGCTCCCCCGGTTTAAGGGGGAAATGACAGGCCGCCCAAAGCGTAGCGTGCTGCGCCATAAGCTCCGGTTCCACCTCGCGGCAGACCGCCTGCGCCCTTGGGCAACGGTCACGAAAATTGCAGCCTTTGGGCAGGTTGCGGATGTCCGGCACGGATCCCGGTATCTGGCGCAGCCTGTCTTGCCGGTTGCTTGGGTCGGGGATGCTGTCGATCAAACCGCGCGTATAGGGGTGCGCGGGCATCTCGATCAAATCGCGGGTTTTGCCACGCTCCACCACGTTTCCGCAATACAGCACCGTAATGTGATCGGCCATTTCCGACACCACCGCGAGATCATGGGTGATCAGGATCATCGACGCGCCCTTGTCCGCGATCTGGGCTCGCATCAGCTTTAATATCTGGCTCTGGATGGTGACATCCAGCGCCGTTGTGGGTTCATCCGCAATGATCAGGCGGGGTTGGGCCAGCATCGCAATCGCGATCACCACCCGCTGCCGCATGCCACCCGAAAACTGGTGCGGATAGGCACCCAGCCGCTCTGCCGCGCGTGAAATACCGACGCTTTCCAGCATCGCAACACAGGCTTTCTGGCGGGCGCTGGCGTCAAGATCGCTATGCAGGCGCAGCACCTCGTCCATCTGGCGGCCAACCGTATGCAGCGGGTTCAGTGATGTCATCGGGTCCTGAAAAACCATCGAAATCTCGCGCCCGCGGATCTGGCGCATCCGCGCTTCACCGGCACTCACAAGGTCTTCACCGTCCAGCATGATCTGCCCGCCCTCGATCTTGCCAGGGCTGTCGATCAGACCCAGAATGGAGAAGCCTACAACCGATTTGCCGCCGCCGCTTTCGCCGACCAGCCCCATCACCTCGCCTTTGCCGACGTCAAAGCTGACACCGTTCACTGCGCGCACCACACCCGAAAACGTGTGGAAATGCGTGCGCAGATCACGCACCGCCAGCAGGGGTGTATCGCCACTCATTTCAGCCTCGGATTCAGCTCGTCGCGCAGGAAATCGCCAAACAGGTTGATCCCGAACACCAGCATCATGATCGCAAAGCCGGGGAACACCGATGTCCACCACAAGCCGCTGAACAGCACGTCAAATCCGTTCTTGATCAGCAATCCCAGCGACGGCTGCGTGATCGGCACGCCTACGCCCAGAAACGACAGCGACGCCTCGATCAACACAAAGGTGCCGACCTGAATGGTCGCAATCACAATCAGCGGCGTCAGGACGTTGGGCAGCACATGTTTGCGGATGATCTTGCGGTTGGGCAGGCCCGCAACCTTGGCCGCCTGCACATATTCCTTCTCAATTTCCGACAGGGTCGAACCGCGCACCGTGCGGGCATAGACAACCCAGCCCACCGCCGTCAGCGCGATCAGCACCTTGTCGACGCCCGTGCCCACCGCAGACATCAAAAACAGCGCAATGAGGATCGACGGGAACGACAGTTGCACATCGGCAATCCGCATGATCACCGTATCCAGAATACCGCCGTAAAACCCCGCAATCAGCCCCAGCGCCGTCCCGATCAGGCAAGACGCCATCATCGCCACCAGCCCGATAAACACGGAAATCCGTGCACCATAAAGGACAGAGGCCCAGACATCGCGCCCCTGCCCGTCCGTGCCCAGAATGAAACGCGGATCGCCGCCTTCCAGCCAAACCGGTGGTTTGTAGCTGTCCATCAGGTTCAGCGCGGCAATGTCATACGGGTCTTGCGCCACCAGAAACGGCCCTGCCAGCACCGCAAAAGCGAACAGCGCCATCAAGCCGCTCCCGATGATGGCAGAGGAACTGCGCCGGTAGTTGTGGAAAAGTTCGGACTGTAGAAATGTGGTCATATCATCCTCATTTCAACGTAATCCGTGGGTCGATCAGCGTATAGACGATATCGACCAGAAAGTTTATAACCACGAAAATCAACGCCACCAGCATCAGGTAGACCACAATCACCGGACGGTCGGCGCGGTAGATGGAATCAATCAGCAGTTTGCCCATCCCCGGCCATGAAAAAATCGTTTCCGTAATGGTGGCAAAGGCGATCAGATCACCAAGTTGCAAGCCGAATATCGTGACCACGGGGATCAACGCGTTTTTCAGCCCGTGTTTGTACAGCACATCGTTGCGCGTCGCCCCTTTGGCACGGGCAAACTTCATATAATCGTGCCGCGACACCTCCATCATACCGGCGCGGGTCATGCGCAGCAAAATCGCCATGGTCCCCAGCGACAGGGTGACCGAAGGGAGCACAATATGATGCCAGCCGTCCCATGTCAGCAAGCTGATCCGCAGGCCGAAGAATTCACGCGTATCGCCCCGCCCAGACGACGGGAACACACCCCAATGCACCGCGAACAGATAGATCAGCAGCATCCCGACCCAGAAACCGGGCAGCGAGATACCAATCAGCGAAAACGACATGATGATCCGGCTGAGGCGGCTGTTAGGGTTGGCCCCGGCATAGACGCCCAGCGGGATCGCGATAATGATCGCCAGCACCATCGCAACCATCACCATTTCGACCGTCGCGGGCATGCGTTCAAGGATCAACGTCATCGCAGGCTGGCGGAACACATAGGATTGGCCGAAATCGCCTTGCACCAAACTGCTGATGAAAATCCAGTATTGCATCAAGGGTGATTTATCGAGGCCCAACAGACGGCGGGCCTGTGCAATCTCGGCGTCAGAAGCGTCAATTGGGACCACCATAAACACCGGATCGCCGGTAAAGCTCATCATCAGAAAGACGATCACCGAGACAACCCAAAGGACCAGCACCATCTGGATCAGGCGTTTGAGGATATATCCGAACATCGACGGGGATCAGTCCTTCATGCAGATAGGATGCTCCGGCAGCCCTGTGCCGCCGGAGCTTTTATCAACGCGGATTATTCGACGTCCATGTCGAAGGCCCAGATAAACTTGTCCACGCGCGGCGTCATCGTCACACCCTTGCGCACGGCATAGATGTCCTGCTCGTAATGCACGGGTATCATCGGGATATCAGCCATCAGGATCTTGGTCGCTTCCTGCAAATACTGGTCGCGCTGCTCAAGGCTTTGCGTGGCATCGGCCTTGTCCACCAGCGCATCCATCTCGGGGTTGGAATAGGACCCGCGGTTCACCTGACCGTAGCCGTCCTTGACCCCGCGCGTATAGAACAGCGCGCCGTACATGGAGCCCGCATCACCCGCCGGCACGTCCCAGCCGCTCATGATAAAGCTGGAGTTTTCGGTCGGCACACGAATGTAGCCCCAGAAGTTCGACTTCGGCATGATGTTCAGCTCAAGCGTGATGCCGACCCGTGCCAGCATCGACGCCAGCGCCTGTGCGATCTGCGCATCGTTGACATAGCGGTCATTGGTGGCGTCCAGCGTCATGGTGAACCCGTCGGGATAGCCCGCCTCGACCAGCAGCGCTTTGGATTTTTCAACATCCAGCGGATACATTTCGCGGAAGTTCATGCCATCCACATAACCGGTGTGAAACGCAGGCACATATTGTGTACTGGGCGTGGAAAACCCGTTCATCACGATCTGGTTGATCGCATCGACGTCAATCGCCTGCGCAATCGCCTGACGGACCCGCTGGTCCGTCATCGGGTTCGGCCCGTCAATGGTGGGCGATTCTGCACGGGTGTCCATCGCCAGCACGACATTCAGCAAGCTGGGCCGCGCCATCACTTCGATGTTTTCCTCGCGCTTGACGCGGTCCACGTCGCGCACTGCGAGATCCTGAATAACGTCAACCTCGCCGGTCAACAGCGCCGCCGTGCGGGTTGCAGGATTGGTGATCGGGCGGAAGGTCACCGTCTTGATCTTTGGGGTACCTGCCCAGTAATTGTCAAAGGCGGTCAAAACCAGCCGTTCTTCCTTGATCCACTCCTCAAGCATATAGGGTCCGGTGCCCATCGGCTTGAGGTCCATCTGCTCGTCGCCAGTGGCAGTTGTGTATTCCTCGTCCAAAATCAGCAATTCGGCCAGATCGTTTGGCAGAACCGCATAGGGCTTGGGTGTCGTAATCTCGATCGTTAGGTCATCGACGGCAGTGATGGAGGCGATGTTGGCCACCAGATCGGGGCGGATTGAGTCGCGCGCCTTGTTGACCGTGAACACCACATCGGCGGCAGTAAACGCATTGCCATTGTGGAAGGTGACATCCGGCCGCAGCTTGAACCGCCATGTGGTTTCATCCACATTTTCCCAGCTTTCCGCCAGACCGGGGCCAAACTCCAGCTCAGGACTGCGCTTCACCAGCGGATCATACAGATGGTAATACATGATGTTGGAGGACAGCTCCTCGCCCGCAAGCGGATACAGGTGGCTGGGGTCCGACGTCAGGCCGATGGTCACGGATTTATCCTGCGCAAAGGCGGCAGTGGCGGCGACAAACGCCACACCAACCGCGCCGATCCGCAGGGCGTTACGAGACAGAATTTTCATGTGATCTCCATTCATTGGTTAATTTCTGGCGTTGGTTGATTTCTTGTGACGGAGACGGTGCGCCACGCCTCAGTGTTATGCCTGTAAAATGTCAGTGGCCGGGTTTCGCGGTCTGTACTTCGATCTGGTAGCCTTCGGGATCGTTCATCACAAAAGCGCGGATGCCCAACTCAGCACTGTCAAACATTTTCGAAAGACCGGGCACATTGTTCTGCGCTACCCAGCTGTACCAATGGTCCACGTCCTTGACCCGCAGGCAAAGCTGGCTGGTCTTGGTCTCCGCCCAGTTCTGCATGCCGCGTTTTTCATCAACCAGCCCGACATGCGCCTGACCGCCGATGCGGTAAATCTTGGACCACCCCTGATCTATCGCCAGATCAAGCCCCAAAATATTCTCGTAAAACGCCATCGCCACAGGCAAGTCGCGGTAATACTGAAAGGTGATCGCAAGGACAAAACTGTCCACTGGCCGCTCTATACTCTGTGCTGCCATCCGGCGCCCCCACACTTTTCCCCAGTTGGTATGCAAATGGTATACACGCCGCATGCCGAGTCAACATCCGCCTGCGACAATCGACGTCAAAACAGGTCGCGGCGGTTAGAACGGGTGATAAATGTGCGATATGATCGCATCGCGTACAGAAGTGAGATGCAGCTTCATGGCGGCTGACGCCTCATCGGGTGATCTGGCCACAATCGCGTCGATGATCGCCAGATGTTCAAGACATCCCGGCTCGAACCTGTCGGGGATCGACCCTTGATCATACATCCGCGTGCGGGTCTTAAGCCCGTCGATCAGCTCCACCAGCAACCTCGACCCCGCCATCTGCGCAATGGCCAGATGCAACTGCACATCCAGCGCATAATGCACCTCTGCATCGGGCCTTGGCCCTGACACAAAGCCGACGACCTGCGCCCTCAACTCTATCAAATCATTCATATTTTTGCTGGAGATCGCCGCTTTTCGCGCGGCCTCGCATTCCAGCAGGCTGCGCACATGCAAAATTTCCATGATATCGCTCAGCGATACGCTGCTGACCATCGGCGTGCCGCCCAGCGACCGCGTGGCGAACCCCTGACTGATCAACTGGCTGATCGCCTCACGCACCGGTGTGCGTGACACGCCAAGCCGGTCGGCAAAGCTTTTCTCGCGCAGCAGCGTCCCTGATTCGAGCGTGCCATCGAGAATCATCGCCTTGATTTGCTCAAAGGTTGCGGTGCCCAGCGTCCGTGCAGTCTCGGTCAAATTATCCCCTCCGGCAGGCTCGGACCTTTGCGGCCTCATAACATCTTTCATGATGCCTGATTTGGTATACACTCCGTCTTGAAATATGCAAAACATCAGCGACGGATTTGACATGACACAGAACAATTTTGACACCATCATCCGCCGTGGCACCGTGGTTCATGCGGGCGGCACCGAAGTGACGGATGTCGGCATCACGGATGGCAAGGTAACGGCCCTCGCCCCGAACCTGCCTGCAAGCGCACCCCAGGAAATTGACGCATCCAGCCTGCTGGTCTTGCCCGGCGGGGTCGACAGCCATTGCCACATCGAACAAATTTCAGGCGCGGGCCTGCTGAACGCGGATACCTTTGAAACCGCAACGCGCTCCGCAGCGATGGGCGGCACAACAGCCGTCGTGTCCTTTGCAGCACAACACCCCGGCCAGATGATGCGAACGGTCGTCTCCGATTACGAAGCGCTCGCCGCCAAGGGCGCGATGATCGACTACGCTTTTCATATGATTGTCGCGGACACCGGCAACGGCAATCTGGCCCACGACATTCCCGACCTGATTGCGCAGGGCCACCGCTCGATCAAGATATTCACGACCTATGACAAGGTCAGGCAGGACGATAAATCCATCCTCGACATTCTGGATGTGGCCAAACGTGACGGTGCTCTGGTCTGCTTTCACGCGGAAAACGACGGGCTGATCCGTAACATGACGGAAAAACTGCTGGCTGAGGGTAAGACCGCGCCAAAGTATCACGAGGCGTCGCACCCCCGCGAAGCCGAGATTGAGGCCATCGACCGGATGTGCCGCTTTGCCGAATTCACCGGTGCGCGGATCATGATCTTTCACGTCTCCACCCGGGAAGGGGCGGAGATCGTGCGCAGCGCCCGCGCTCGCGGCGTCGATGTGCAGGCCGAAACCTGCCCGCATTATCTGTTCATGACCCGCGATGTATTAGAGCGCGAGCACCCTGCCCGCTTCATGTGTTCGCCGCCCCAACGTACTACCGATGATCAAGCGGCCCTGTGGGACGCGATTGCCGATGGCACGCTTCAGCTTGTGACATCCGATCACGCGCCTTACCGCATGGACGAGACCGGCAAATTTGCCCACGGGACTGACGCGCCATTCAACAAGATTGCCAACGGAATGCCAGGGTTAGAGACGCGTCTGCCGCTGATGTTTGACGCGATTGTCAGTCAGGGGCGCGCAGGCCTTGAAGATTTCGTACGGCTGACCGCCAAGGCACCCGCCCGCGCTTTTGGGTTGCAAGGCAAGGGCGAAATTGCCACAGGATTTGACGCTGATATTGGGATTTGGGATGCTAACAAATCCCACACCTATGCGGAGGACGATCTGCAGGATAATGTGGGTTACAACCCTTATGCAGGCACAACAGTCAAAGGCTTGCCCGTCACTGTCCTATCACGCGGCAAGATTATTGTCCGAGACCGCATCGTCGAAGGAGCGGCAGGCAGCGGCAGATTGCAACCTATGTCGGACCCCCGGACCCGCGACACCGCGTAAGTTGCACAAAGTGCAAGCATTTTGGCAAGTTCAGTGCGACGCAACTCTGGCTAAAATTCAGTGCGACGCAACTCTGGCTAAAATGGTGGCGAGCATCCGATTTGTCTCGCTGTCGTTTTGCGGTGGTAAACTAGGGTCCGCGGTGTATGACGTCAGCGCCTATGGGTTCAAATAGAGCAAATTGCTAAGAGAGTATTCTTGGCTCATCGTAGCCACTGAGGAGTGGGACATGAGACAGACAGCTGGAACACGCAAAAGCCCAGGCGAAAAGATTGTCAAAGATATCAAACGTGCC
>Ga0307930_1002322_pt1 | contig 14576 bp, 19 predicted proteins | sample OrgLakmetageno46_FD_203161 | JGI IMG/M metagenome (GOLD analysis project Ga0307930, IMG submission 203161) | Saline water microbial communities from Organic Lake, Antarctica - #46 | ecosystem: Environmental > Aquatic > Non-marine Saline and Alkaline > Saline | place: Antarctica: Organic Lake... | reverse complement strand
TAACAGCATGATTCGTGCGATCTGGTCACCCAAAGTCTGTCTCCTCGAGCGGCGCCTCTCCAAGCACCAGCTCCAAGACCAAAGGTTTGGACTGTACGAACGCGCGTGCACCTATGAAGGACCCGAGTACTTGTCCGATGCTGCGCCGCTACGGGGAGACATGTTGCCGGCCTCGGTGCAGAGCTTGTGCGACACAGTGGTGGCACATGTAGGCGAAGTGTCGTTTCAAAAGCAGCAGATCGCGCGCATGGTGCTCAACTTCAAGGTCGACTCGCGCGACCGCATTTGGCTGCTCTACTCGACCTCTATCCGCCTAGCTTCTGAGATGATGGCCTCGCGCGGCATGAGCGGAACGCGCCAAGTGGCGGCGCCTCTGAACATCGACAACGTGGTCAAGTTGCCGAAACAAGTGAAGCTTCGGGCGGCGCCGTCGCACGAGCAAGGAGGCACTAACAGGCGGGTGATTAACTTCGCTATGTGCTGCAGCTGCGGTGGGGATCAGCCCAAGGACACGTTTCACCCAACCACCTACAAGACCATCACCACGCACTTCGACCAGGTGAGACAATCTAGCGGGGAGATTGGTCAGGATGAATGCATCAAGCCGTACTAGCGGATGAAAATGTTTGGATAAGGGGTTACTACAGATAGGCACGGTGTTTTTTCCTTCTCTAATCTCTTTCTACACCATTTACCTTCACTGAAATATTCTTCTTCTCGTTACTATTCCATCTCTTCGTGTTCATCAAACTGACCCTCCCCTTCCCCTCCATGTAACCATCACCAGGTGCTCTTGCTCATGTCTGCCGACCCTCTCGCGCGCAGAGGACGCACCGTGGCGTGGCCGCCTGATCCAGAGGTGGTGGCGGCAGCGGGTGGAGTGGGGTTTGGCACTAGCCGCTTCAACAAGGACGCCAAACCGCCCCTGCGTGACACCAACGACGACGACGATGATCATCACGAGGATGTGGACGAGAAAGGCCGGCAAACGAGGAAGCTCGTGGTGGTGGCAGAGGACGTCTCTATACCCCCCATGCTGCGATACCTGCACCCAAAGCTATCGGCTTCAGTCTATGCGCGTTACCGCAAAGATCCCCTCTTTCTGTACAAGACCACCCCTGTATGCGAGGACTGTTACTTGGTGTTCGCAGAAATGGCTTCTGCGCCTTCCCTCTCGTCAGCTCTCCTCAGGCAGAGGTCCCTTCCCTCACCGCCTGCTTACTCCTCCTCGATGGGCAGTAAAGTGGACTGGGCCACCGCTCCGCTGCCGGGCCCTTCCACCACCTCTCTGGCACAGCCGAGCAGCCTCAAGAGCACCAGGCGAGCGCAGCGGTCGTCAGTGGATGATGTGCCCACAGCACCGCCCTCAGGGCCACCTCCGTCCATCCCGAAAGCAATTTACAACTCCACCGATATTGCAGGTGCCCTAGAGGCGAGTTATGGGTCTGTAGGAGGGCAGAGCAGCAGCGACGGCAGCGGCGATGGCGGCGGAGGAGTTGGCGTGTCGGTGGAAGAAATGATCCAGGCACGCGAAGACGCGTTCTTCAAGGAGATCGCCCAACAGCCCAGCCTGAGACGAGGCCATCCTCTGACGCACTTAGTGGCAGCGCAGAACAAGCTCGATGCGGTCTCCACGGCTGCAGAGCATGGCTTAGCGACATCCTCGGCGGGCGGTACAAGGAAGGGTGGCACCATATCTCTCAACGGCACTTCTCCTTACGCGCAGCCTACCAGTTTGTCGGTGGTGACTCGCAGCGACCAGGGGCAAACAACGAAGAAGCAAACGAGAGCTGAGAAGAACCGTACTTTAGACGGCAGCCGGAGAGGCGGAGCTGCGAGTCAAGCGCTCAACGGTGCGATGGCGGAGGCCTCGTCGAGTCATCGGGAGTTTTTGCTGTCGACTCTGAACGAAGTGCAGCACCAGCTCACGACTCCGGATGCGCTCAAGGCCTTTGTGGAGAGTCACACTTCTAAGGGAGGCGGGGGCGGGATGCAGGCAGAGGAAGAGAGCGAGTCGGAGTCCGAGCTGGATGAAGAGGAAGCGATGCTGGATGCCCAGGCGCAAGTAGACGAGATGCAAGGCAGGGAAGCCACCATGATTGCGCAGCAAGACCAACACGCCGCTCTGTCGCAAGGCCTCGTGAACTTCAACCATCAGGACACCTCTCCTTCTTCAGCCAACATGACCGCAGGAGCAGAAGCCGTAGTTGACAATTCCACAGAATTGATGCGAACAGCCTTTCATGTAGAAGGCCGCTACCTTGCTGTGAAGGTGCGCATATCGATGGAAAAAGAGTGTCTGTCGATGACAAATCTACAGTATCTATTTGCGCTTGCTGTTCTCTTTACACTTTTTCTTTCTTCTTATCACATGCCCTAGCACTGAATTCTTGTCGACAATTCTCCATGTATCTTCTCATGCTATGATTCAATTGCCTCATTTACCACACTATCATCATCATCATCATCATTTTTTTCCTTCTTCAGGTCTTGGAGAAACCCATCCCTATTGAAGGCCCCGAGGCTGGTCGGCCTATGCTGCTCTTCGACATCGTGTTTCCCCTCAAGTCGCAGCGCTGGGCTCTGCCAGTGGACGTGCTGGGGATTGGGTTAGAGTCGGGGGCCTGGGAGACCATGAGCGCGAGCGAGAAGCAAGCCCTAGCCACACACATGCTCGATGAACTGCAGTGGGTGGGGGACGCGCAGGAGGATCTGCGCTTCTCCTTTGGATGAGGACGAGAGATGACACAAGGAGGGCGCAAGGTTGCTCGTATCGCCACCACCTCGTACCTCGACTTGGTTGCTGTGATATGTGATATTTCGATTTGGGCACAAGAAAGGGCCACATACAAACAAATTTTGATGGCTCTTCGCTTGTTGTTCCTTGTTATATATTCTACAGCACACAACACAACACCGAAATGGTATATTGGAGTGGAACAAACCGCGAAAATTGAAACATTGAAATACTATCAAGTATCAAGTAACAAAAAATTCTAAGTTTAAGTGGTTTTGGTTTTGGTTTTGAGGTAACGGCTCTCGGCACTTGAATGATTAATAATGTTTAATGCGCCATATTTAATATTAGTGTAGAAACTGATCTCCCATCTCTCCTGTAAGGGGAAGCACGCAAAAACGATCAATTCAAATTTAAGTCCACACAGACAATTCACACCTGCACCTCACATCACATCGACATCGACCGGCCGACGACCAACGACTCGAAGGGAAAGGTTAAGCTCCGTATTGCGCATTGATGAATCCTCCAGCCTCCAGAAGTGTCCTTTTGCGTAATGTAGTGTCCACCTTTACTCTCATGAACCAGGACAAACAGGCAAGCAAGCCGAACAAATATATATATCAAACACAGCAGGCTCGATTCAATTATCAAATCCAGTGACTTCGAACAGGAAGCTTTGCTCGGTCAATATCAAAGCGATGTCATTGATGTTGCTGTTTCTGTTTAGCTCTGGGCCTGGCGGCCTAGCCCTCTACTGACGCAAGCTCAAGAGATCCAGATTAAATAGCTACCACAAGGGACAACAGAAGGGAGTGAGCGCAGTGTTAGATAAGACGAAATTGGATTAGGTTAGATTAGATTAGATTATACACCCCAATTGCAAAGAAACATCAACAAATAGCAAAATAAGCTGCGTATTGACGAATCCTCCAGAACAAGTCCGACTGGGCTGAGTGCCCTTTTGCTTGACGCGGTGTTCATCTTTGCTCTCATGAACCCTGCAGGATCATCTCTCGGAAGGAGGCATAGGCTTCGAGTACGTCCGCGATCTTCATTCTGACCTATCCTCTGCTATGGTGAGCGCAACGTTTGACTCAAGATGGAAGGAAAGCTCCATGGCCGTATGAGTTGCTCGGCCTCCCGGCTCACTGGTCAAGAGGTAAGAGAACTGCACTATCCACGTTGCGTTTTTGACTTGCGCGCAACGCACGCGCTTGCACTTCTGCCTGCAGCATTGGCTTCTGTGTCATTTGGGTTAGTATCGCAGTAGTTCGAGTTCAAAAGGGAGAAATGCGAAATGAGAGCAGTAGGAATACTGAGGCCAAGATGGACAAGGAACCCCGGGTGATGGCCAACATGGGGTGGTGTGGGTCGGAGTCGGCGCTAGTCAGAATGCAGCAGACGACCATCGACAATCCTGAATCCTCAATCCTGAATCCCGTCGAAGACCATCCTCGAGCGTCGAGCCATTTCCCAAAGTTAGCGCCCCCAAAGGAGGGAGATGGGGATACTCGTCAAGATTTTTTGCCGTTAAATTCGTCATGCATCCGCACGTCGATCTTTGCTTCAGCTTCAGCTACTCAGAGCTCGTGGTGAAGTCGGCGTGGGGCGTGGGCCCTATCACAAATGCTTAGCGTAGGAGACCGCGTCGAAGGGCGTTACGGCGATGGACCTGATTGGTTTGCGGGCACAATTCAAAGCAAAGTCGGCCCAGGAGTATTCAGTGTTGCTTACGATGACGGTGCGTGAACTTCCGTCGATGCTGCATTGAGCTGCATTCTGCATTTGCCAACGAAGGAGACGCGCTAGATAGGCGGCGCTGTTTCCCAACTAGAGAGTGATCAATACTCTCATAGCAAGCTGCACATCAACGTGATGAGTATGTGTGATTTACTGTGTATGGAACCGGGACGTTCACTCTCATGCCTTGGATGCCCCCAAATCCTTCTTAGAATACAACCCCCTGACACGCCTTTTCCCTACGCGCGCTCATCTAGGCGACTTCGAGGCTGAGGTACCCGAGCGGCGAATTCGAGTGCCGAGCAAACTATTCTCGTCTGTGCCGCGTCCTTTTTCGCAGACTTTAAGTGTGGGCACAGCCGTCGAGGCGCGGTGAGTCAAATGAAAGAAGCTCAATCAGACAATCATCTCAAAGTGTCGCACCTGCACCAGTCATGCGTGTCGCTCATTGCGACTGCCAGCCAAGTTGTTCGGCAATTGCTAATTCAATCGCTTCCTTTTTGCCTTTGCGCTTCATTCTAGGTTCGGCGGAGGTGAGCATTGGTTCAGTGGTCGCATCACAGGAGTCGCCCCTGATTCAAGGTCCTATGCCATTGCCTATGACGACGGCGACAGCGAAGGCGCCGTGCCCATCTCATTCGCGCGGCCCCTTGAAGTGGTTTCCATGCCCTCTGCGCAAGTGCGTACACTGCGCAACTGCAATGTCTCGCGGAGCATGGCTTTCAAACTGTAGATTGCGCTTGCATTCCTTTTGTTTTGTGTTCATTTCTTTGCCGCTTCTCCCCCCCTGTTTTGAAGTCCCTTCTTCTTCCTTTGTAAAGGCCCTTCATCGCAACGGATCTAAGATTGAGGCGCGGTTCGGTGGTGGCGCAGAGTGGTACGCGGGGAAAGTGAAATCCTTTGACCCTCAACTAAACACTTATGCTGTCGACTATGACGACGGTGATTTCGAGCCGACAGTGCCAGCTGCTTTCCTTCGACATGCGCCTTCCTATCCCATGCAGCCACCGCCGTCGCACAACCCTCCTCCTGCTTCTGCGCCGCCTGTTCCTACTGAGATCTCAAAGACCTCTGTGAGTTCGCTCAAGAGCAAATTAGGAGGCGGAGGTGGCTGGGGCGCTCTCAAAAACGCAGCTGGTCTCAATAACAACAACAATGGTGGAAGCACTCCTGCCGTGGCAGCTGCTGCCTCTGCCTTTGGGAAAGGAGGAGGAGCTCCGAAGCTGTCAGTGGCGGAGCGGCTAGCGAGAGCAGCCGAAAAAGCCAAAGCTGAGAAGGCCTTTCAAGTGGCTGCGCCACCAGTGAAAACGGCACCGAAACAATGGGTGCCCAAGAAAGATTCTTCCTCTTCTTCATCTATGGTTTCGCCGCCTTCCTCTTCAAGCGCGAGACGGCCCTCTTTGGTACCTGCAGGTCCAGTCATTGTGCCCACGAGAGACGATGAAGCGAATGAAGAAGAGGAAGAAGAGAAGAACGCTGACAGTGGCAGTGCAGCCACAGCAGATGGCCAAGGAGGAGAAGAGCCGACAGCATCAAAAGAAGGCGGCAGCGCTACTGCAGCAAACAAGCCAAGCAAAATGGCTGGATTGTGGAAGAAAGCTGGGAACGCTACCCAGGCTGCGAACAGATTCTCGGGAGGAGGCGCATTTGGAGTGCAACTGAAAAGTGCGCCTCAGCCACCTCCGCCCAAACAGGATGATGAAGAGGACTTCCCTCCGGTGGCACAACCTTCCAAGCCGACTGAAAAGCAGACGAAGAAATCATCTGGAGAAGGAGGAGAAGAGGCTGTGCGAAACTTTGATTTACCGCCGGAGCTGGAAGGAGTATTCTCCGAAAAAGAAGTGAATTCCTTCCGTGAATTATTTCTCCTGTGAGTAATACCAACCTTCAAGCACTCGCACCTCTCCTCCCTCCTTTATTTCACTCGTGCATCTTTCACATCACGTTGAGTAATTCCAGAGTCTTGGACATTTCTCATTCATCTTCCATCATTCATCCCTTCCTTCTATTACCCCCCCCCATTTGAACAACAGCTACGACACCGATGAATCTGGAGCCGTCGATCGAGAAGAGCTGAGTGCAATTATGACCCAGCTGGGAGATGCCCCAGACCCTGAGAAGCTGAATGCTCTGATCAACGAAGTCGACGAAGATGGTGACTGCGAAATTGACTTCCAGGTGATCTTGATGATCCTGAGTTTTGCTTTAAACTCCTCAAAATTATCAAAGTTCTTTTCTGTGTGTGTGTGTGTCTCTCTCTCTCTCCCCCCTCCCCTGACTGTACTGTTCATAATCCATGATTTAACGTATAGTTTCTTTCTTTCTCCAATCATTGGCACATCTTTTCTTTCCTATCTCTCCCTCTTCTACCTATCACAGGAGTTTTGCCAGATCATGCACAAGCACCGGGACGGAGCTTTCGGACAGATGGTAGCAGCTGCCGACAAAAAGCTCAATCCTACAGGGGTGTTTCGGGAATACGCGATCCCCGCGGTGGAGCGGTTAGCGTCTGCGGTAGCGCAGCTCCAAGGCTTTGCCTCCGACCCGAGCACTTCGCTGTCCCCCCAATCCTTTGATCCGTTGGATGAAATGCTGCGGCTGGTGCCCATCTGCTGGCAGCGATCCGAGAAACTGATTTCTTTGGGGCAGGTAACAATGACTAGTGAGCTCTCAGAGCATATGGCATCGTTGATGCTGGCATCGTTGATGCTGGCATCGTTGATGCTGGCATCGCATTTCTTTTGTCTTCGATTGTCGTAAACTTGTGTTTTCTCCCAGCCCATTCATCCTTCCATTGCACCCACCTCTTCACATGTATTCCTTTCTTCTTCCCATCCCTGTATATAGATCTACCGCGCCCCCAGTGAAGGCGCTCAGTGCCACCGCGCTCGCTCGATGGCCCTCACGGACGACTCCATCAAGCTGGCTGCTGCCAAGACCCCCGCTACAGGGGCCGCTGCGAACCACTGCAAAGCCTTAGCGGAGCTCCTGTTTGGCCTCAAGTGGCTCGCCATTGACTTTCGGGTGAAGTTCAACGAGGCGCTGGCTGGAATCGCCAAAAACAACGTGAGTGTGTACATGAATGGATATAATGATAATTGATAACATATAATAACATGCGGTTGATAATGTTTGTATATTCTCGTCACTCTTTTCACTTCCTCTCTATTTTCCTGTCGCGCAACTCAACATGTACACTTTCGTCCGACAAACCGCCCGTATACAAATATCGTCATCACACAGGGGGTAAGTTCAATATAATGAATTTCTTGCCCTTCTCTAGCGCATTTCTTTTGAAAATTATATTCCACCATCTCATACTCGATTTGTCTTGCTCCTTGGCCTTTCTCCTCTTCCTGCTTCAACACACTCCAGGTCAGCGACCGCTACCCACAGGGCATGGGCACCTTCGTGCCTCCGGGGTCTCACAAGTCATCGTCGCGTGGGTCGCCTACCGGCAGCATGGATGACAGCGTGCACAGCGTTTCTTCGTCCTCCTCTGCAGTGACTTCGCCTACTAGCGGTGGATCCTCCAAGGTCTATGACGCCGGTCCCTCCGGCTCAGGCGCAGCGTCGCATTTGCTCGATAATGTCACTGAGTCGCTCATGTTTTGGACCTCGAAAATACGGTATATACGTCATCGTCATCTACATTTCTATATTATACAGCTCGTCTGACCGGTTCTTCATATCATCTAATTTCCATCATTTCAAAACCAAACCCAAATGAAGGTCCCCTGTGGTATTGGATCCCAACACGGAAGCCGGCAAATTAGATCTCCTCAACCGAGAATACGCTGCTGCTCTCTCCATGCTCCTAGGAGGACTCCGAGAGTGAGTATAATCTCTCCGTGTCTTGGTTTGTTCCTCTTTATTTATATCCCTTTTTGTGACCGCACACGCCATGTTTTCTTACTTACCACCGTACCATTCATGTCCCGCACTTTAGTTACGTCGCGGCCCATCATCCTGACGGCTTAAAGTGGCGCTACGACAAAGCAATGACGGATGAAGAGACCGCGGCACTTAGCCCTAAGCCTGCTCCGAAGATTCGGTCCCTCAAGCTAGGGCTCGGAATGAAGGGCTTGGGAAAGGCGGTAGTGGCGGCAAATCGTTTAGGGAGCGGACACGGCGGTGCTTTTGGGGTGCGGTTGAAGAAAACCGAGACCAACACCAAGACCTTCCACCAGCACGGAGACGACGACGGTGACGCGTCGAATGTGGTAATGGCGGGAGTGAAGCGCCTCGGAGGCACTTTCTTCCGACAAGCCCTGCCTGAAGATGTCGTGGTGACCCTCGAGAGAGAAGGACGAACAGAATTGAGCAATTTGTTGTGGCCAGCCTGTGACAATTTCACCAAACGAAGAGTGCCTCAGAAAAGGGCCTCCTCTGCGATGAACCCCAATCAACTTCTCAGCAAGGTAAGGTTGCATTTTTCTTGCACTTTCTTTTCTTCAGTGCTACTTTTCCTCCACTTTTTGAAATAGAGCGCTATTTATATAAACTCCTTTTTCCACCTTTTTCTCGAATGCCACCACATATGCACTCTTTTCATGAATAGGTGAGTTTTTGGGACGCGAAATTGGCAGAAAAGTCGAAGGAAAAGTCGGATTACGAGGCCTCCACGCACTACATGGATGAGAACAAGAGTCACTGGTCGCCGGTGAAGAACAATGCCACCAACGCGGGCGCGCCTCCGAGTATGGAGAGGAGCATGACCACTCGGATGGACGTGCCGACTGCTCGGCACTTATTGTTGCACGCCTGCAACGACATTTCCCGCATGCGAGAGGCTATGGAGGTGGGTTGTCATAGGAGCTTCTCTCGATTTGCGAAGGCTTCAAAGCTTACAACATGGACACGATTGAGTGTTGCGAAATATGAGTGTGCTAGCTTTTCTAAACCTCTTTATGCTCTGCCACATACGCATTGCAATTCCTCAACCATCTTTATTTCTTCCCTTGCAGGTGATCAAAGCGGAGCGCGCTACGGTGGCGGAGTCGTTAGATGGGGGAGTGGCAGACGCGTCTACAGGGAGGAATCAAGACACGCGGCTGCAGTGGCAGGGGATGGTGAAGGGCAGCGCGTTCCAACAGGCCGTGCACGCCCACAACGAGAAGCTGTGAGTGGGCGACACTATTGAGACGATCTAAACCGTTCGAAATGATTTTTACGTATTAGGCCCCTTTCGCTTTTTTGGTAACAATGTTTGTGTGCTTTAACTTCATTCTCTTTTTACTACCTGCCTTTCACCCTTTGTCCCATGTGCATCTACCTCCTCCCTGTAGTCAACAAGAGGCGCACATCGCCTCCAGCCTGAAAGCCCACGGCAAGTCTCACGCGGTCACCATGAAGGCCTGGGCCTCCTCCAAGCTCGGAGACCCATCCTCTTCTTTGAACCATGCGTACAACCGCCCTCCTTCGGTGCAGCCTCCAAGCCCCCCTTACGAAGGCCTCCAGCACCACCAAAACCAAAAACAAAATGCGATGTCGCCGCCGCCGCCGGTGCACCTGCCGACTCGCACTCCCCTCGCACGCACCCCTTCGTACCGGGGCGGGGAAGAAATGCAGAGTCGGATGTCGGCGATGATGCAAGGTGCCCTCGTGAGCGAGACCAAGCCTGCGCAGAGGCGAGGGTCGAATCGGGACGAGCGAAAAGGGCAAGGACCAGGGCAGCAGGCTGCGCTTTACAGGGAAGGAAGCCGGGTGTCCGCACCGTACGGGGGTCCCGGCGGGGAGAGGTACATTGGGCGCGTTATTGGTGTTCAGCCAGACGGCAGCAGCGGGTGGCGGTGAGTAGCATGCTAGTAGGCAGGCTTGGCAATGAAATGAGATAAAGTTAGAAACTCTACTTTCAATTTCCCTTCTTTGTTCACCTCCTCTTTTTTTAAAAATTATTTGCCTTTCCTCGTTGAACTCTAATTTAATACCATTCATGAGCACACGTGAGATCTGGTTCATGTTCGCATCATTCGTCATCCATTTGCCATGTTCAAACAGGTATGCTTTGCTCTATGACGACGGTGACACCGAAGAGGGCATTGCTGAGACTCTGATTCAGCCCGCGCCTGAGCTCATTGTGAAGGTGGGCGAGAGCGTGAATGCTCGTTTTGGCGGAGGCTTGCACTACTTCGCCGCTACGATTGCGCGCATCACGCCACGAGGCATGGACTTGAATTATGCAGACGGCGACTTTGAGTCTGACGTTCAGGTGAAGAAGACAAATGAAAAGAAAAGAGAAGGATTGGCCATCGATAGTTGGATTATTCGTGGATAAAATCAATGATTGGGAAAAGAAGGCCTGCATTCTTCATTTTTGGCTCTATTCTCCTCCTTCGCGTGTACCATCCTTGTACACTTTAACACGAATATCCCTGATGCCTCAGGTGTCTATGCTAGCTCCTGGCGCAGCTCCTGCTTCAGACCTGTTAATGGTTGGGACTCACGTCGAAGCCAGGTAAGGCATCAGCTTTTGAACCAAAATCTCCCCCCCCCTCTCTCTCTCTCGTCTTTGTGAGTCTATTTATACCTCCCTCCTCCTCTCCCTCTCTCTCTTTCGTTATCAATGCTGCCAGGTACGGCGGCGGCGATGAGTGGTTCGGTGCAATCATTGCAGGCGCGAGTGGCAATGGCTACGATCTCAACTACGACGACGGCGATTTTGAGCTCGCAGTGCCGAGGGAGTGGATCCGTTGATGGGGCCATGCGAGATAGCTCGATTTCGTTGGGTATATGCCGAGAGCAAAAGATATTCGCTTAGGGCTCTGTCATCTGAGTGCGGACTAAGCACTTGGCCCTCTTCCTCGTTTGCTCATCGCCCATCGCCTTTTGGCTGTTTTATGCCTGCGCGCGCGGGCTCGCTACTGAATTCGAAGTGGGCTTTATTAAGGCTCAAAATCAACACCGGCCTTTTCCTAGAATTGCATAAGCAAGGCATAACCAAGGAACAGTTGAATGAAACGGCCAAAACATGCCGACATCCCGGATCCCAGCACCCGGCACTGGCAGTTCTGAAAATCCGAACCGCCCCCCCCCAATCAGGGGGAAATAGGACAACCCTTTTTTAACAAAATTACCCTGTAGCTTTAACTTGGCGATATTACGAAACGTAGGTGGCGTGGAGGCGTGGAAGGAGTTCATTAGGAAGCTTTAACCCTCACGCTTAGGCGGATAGACAGAGCGGCGCCAATGAGTGCTTACATGGATGGCAGTGGCTACGCGGACTCGGATGATGAGATTCCCGACCTTGAAAGTGACGAAGAGGAGGACGACGAGGACTCGGATGAGGAGGACGATGAGGAGGAGTCTGAATCTGAAGAGGAGGAAGAGGAAGCTCCCTTAACACCGGAGTCCCTGTGAGTTTCGGCTCATGCCATATGCTGTGCTTATTTCAGCGTTGAAATTAGGAAGTTACCTTCTTTTCCTAGTGCTCATTTCGAACTATGAAATACAGGAAGCAACAAGGCAACGTTCACTACAAAGCGCGCGATTTCGCGAAGGCTATTACCGTCTACGGTGCAGCTATCGACCTAGCAACTTCTATCAGCTGCCCTGACGCCTCAATCTACCTCAACCGCGCCTCTGCATACATGATGAAACTTATGGTACGCTGTTTAATGTGCTGCTTGTTGCTCATAAGGATGTTAGCCTAGATGTTCGAAACCTTGCTTGTGTGCGTTTTCCTCTTCCGATTCATAACATCCTCGACCTGTGCTTTCAAATTAGTACACAGAGGCTGTCGCGGACTGTGATGCAGCGCTCGCCATCGACTCTGACAGTGCGAAGGCTCTCTTCCGAAAGGTGCTGTATCACTATTCAATTCTTGCTCTCAGCTCGTGGTTCTCCTCGCACTAATTTCTCGTCACACGCTCTTGTTTTCCAATATTTGCGGATGCACCCATCGCTTCTCGTAGTAAGCTCACTCACTTCTCACTCACTCTTTCACCGTCCTCTGTATTTTGCCTATATCAGGGTAAGTGCCTCTTGTCGTTGGGCAAGCCCCAGGAGGCAGTGGCGGCGTTTACCTTCGGGCTAATCAAGGAGCCTGGTAACGCTGCCGCCAAGGCCGATCGCACCACCGCAGAGCAATGCATTGGGCGAATAACTTTGGCCAAACAGGTAAGGGTGCAGTCTCATAATATGTGTAATTTTATCATCCCCTTTAAGGATTACGATATACTGCAAAGATCTAGCTGACTAATACTTCTTTTTTTTTCTCTCTTGTGCATTATACATTTTGCCACTCTTAGTGCCTGGGGAGGAAGCAATACGTGCAAGTGTGCAAGCAAATCCAGGAGCTGGAAAAGCACTTCAGCGGCGGCGTTGAGATTGCGATGATGAAGGTGGAGGCGTTGTGCTGTGTCGGGCGCCACCAAGAGAGCTACGCCATCACCACTAATTTGATGCGCTCGCACCCGAACCGCGAAGGGCTCCTTTTCTGGCGCGCGAAATGCCTCTACTACATGGACCAGGTGCACAAACTATAGATAAAGCTCTTAAAGAGGAGATATCTAAATCCCAAGGAGAAGTCTTGTTTAAGCCTTGAAGAAGTAGTATGACAATTTTATATGCGAAAGGGATAGGAAACTGAAAACTCAGGACATCAAGGCAAAAAAAAGTCACATGTGAGAGAAGCGCTCTTTTCACTTACACGTGCATCATCATCATTAACATCAACGCACCCCCTCAGGTGGCGCCAGCGATCAAGCACTTGCAGGAGGCGATGCGCAACGACCCGGACAACAGCGGGTACCGCACTGAAATCAAGAAGTGGCGCACGATGGAAGCGCAGAAGGAAGCTGGCAACGATGCCTTCAAAAAGGGCAACTTTCAGGAGGTGAATGGATGGATGTATCTTTATGAAAGGCACAAGAAAGCATGGAACTTTTGATTTGGTGCATCCATAGAAAGCAAATCGAAGCGTTCTATTTGCTCGATTATAGTATTCTATGTGTAACAGTGCCTCAGCCTCGTTTTACTTTGGTTCTTGTTTTCGTCACACTCCTAGGCCATCGCCAAATGGACGGAGTGCTTGAGCATCGACCCTGACCACCGCTCGTACAACGCCAAGTTGCACTTGAACCGCGGCACTGCCAACGCCAAGCTACGAAAACACCAAGAAGCCATTGATGACTGCGGGAAAGTGAGAGGGGCGATGTTGTTGAATACGTAGAAACTGCGGTTGTTGCTTTTATAACACAATCTTCCACTCGCTCATTGGGAGCACTATCGTGGTACTCTCTGTTTATGCAATTTCGTAGTTTTTTAAAAGTTTTCGTTCCCTTCCTCTCATCTTCACGACTCATCTTCATTTACTTGCCTCCCCGTCCTCTTCTGCTCTTTTTAGGCCATCGAATTGGACGGCACTTACATCAAAGCCTACAACAAGCGGGCAGAGTCTCTGCGGGTGTTGGGCGAGAAAGAGGGCCTTCAGCAGGCGCTGAGGGACTTGGAAAAAGCCATGGAGCTGGATTCGGAGGAGAAGACCCGGGAATACAAGCAGAAAATGCGCGAATGCCAGGCCGAATTGAAGCGCGCTGGACGAGAAGACTTTTACAAGGTTTTTAGAAGTGACTAGCTATACGGATGACATTGGATCAGTTGTTGAGATTTATTTGAAAGTAGACTTTAGGTTTCAGCGCTGCAATTCGTGTTTTGTTGTGTTCCTTGTGAAGCTAGAATCTAGGTTTACCTGCCTTCACCTTCGTGTGGTTCCCTTCTCTTGCTTACCCAGATTTTGGGTGCGCCCAAGGATGCAACGTTAGAAGAGATCAAGAAGATTTACAAGAAGGCAGCTTTGAAATGGCACCCTGATCGCTGGGCTTCGAAAACCGAGCAAGAAAAGACGGCTGCGAACGAAACCTTCCAGAAAATCAACCGGGCGTTCGAAGTCCTCAGCGACCCTGTGAAACGTAGACGGTACGATGAAGACATTTTTGATAAGGCTGGAAGTTTGAATATGGAAAAGTCTATGTCTGCCAAGTTTCCTTCCAAGGTTTTGCTGTTTTGTGATTGCATCGATTGTTTTTCTTTTTCTTGCTCGAAGTCTCTTCCTTGCTTTTTGTCTCTCTATACTTTTCTTTCTCTGAATGCCTTC
>Ga0307930_1002319_pt1 | contig 14582 bp, 19 predicted proteins | sample OrgLakmetageno46_FD_203161 | JGI IMG/M metagenome (GOLD analysis project Ga0307930, IMG submission 203161) | Saline water microbial communities from Organic Lake, Antarctica - #46 | ecosystem: Environmental > Aquatic > Non-marine Saline and Alkaline > Saline | place: Antarctica: Organic Lake... | reverse complement strand
TAGCGCAGAGGAGCTTCAGGGTGTCGATCCACGGGAGGTCGAAAATGCCATGTCCGTTTCAGCGAGTGCGGCTATAGATGATTTGAAGTCTGACTTGGAGAGCGAGGATGTTTTCGATTTTTCAGTACCGGAATTGCGCAAGACCCGGATGATTCCAGAAACCGAGGGACTGGAGCTTGACCCGCATATGGCGTTGCCGGTCGAAATGCTGGGTTTGCCGCTTATCGCCGTCCATGTCTCCAAAGATTCAGATGCGGCTTTTAGCTATCAGTTCCAGTCCCATCAGGACGTTCTTAACTTCGCTCGGGACGCAGACTGCCAGGCCGCTCTGCTCTGGGTTCTCATTGGATTTCTGTCGGAGAAAGACGCTCTGTGGCTTGCTGAACACCACATATCTCTCTCATGGCTGGGAGAGACGGAGCGCGAGGGGAATGACTGGACGATGAGCGAGTACAGCGACGAGGTTCTTCGCCGGGCTGGCGCCCTCATCAGGATGCGTAAGAGCAATTAATAATGCGTCCATGTGAGCGGCAATGGTTTGTTGAAAAAAGGTGAGTGTATGGACAATTTTTGTTTTCCAAGCGATCAGGATCGAGCCGAGTCACCAGAACTGGATAGGGTCTGCATACAGTTAGAGTCGATGCTTGAGGTGTCGTGTGAATCCGCAGCCGAAAAGCTCGCTAAAGGGATCACAGATGCGGCGGTTAAGGCCGGCGGCGTCGAACCGGGCCTTGAGCTAACCGGGCCTCAACTGCTTATGGTGGTCAATGACATGGCAGAAGCACTGGTAGGGCTTTTGGCGAACTCCACTCAAATGTCCCAGGCAGACATTCATAAGGTCGCAAAACGCTACCTCTCCAAACGCCAACAGGGCTACTTCATGGAGGAGGTGCGAGAGGCTTTGTCAGGGTCGATGACCCAAGCCTTTCTTGAGCAGCTTGCGAAACACTACCTGTTGGAGTCCCAACTATCGAGGTTTAACCGTGAGATCCGCGATCTTGTCCCAGCTTCTAAAGTGGAGGATGACCGGGGCGACTGTTGCTGCGGGGAAACGGAGCAGGCATGGCGACTGTGCCCGCTGCACAAAGAGGTTACATCAACGGAAACCGTGGAGGGATAGCGTGCTCAACCATAATTACGGCGAGCTTTATTTGCGGCGAATGAAAGCGAGCGATACCGCCGAAAGCATCATTGACGCAATGGCGTTGGCAGCCAAGGGTGAGATCTGCCGGATGCGCCGGCGGAAACCGCCCATTGTGGCTGTCCGCCACGGATTTCCGGGAGAGGTGGTGGCCGTTGGCTACACAAAGCAGGACGTAAAAGCTCGGATGTTTGGTGGTGGGAGAACCTGGAGCGATACGACCCGGTTTTTCAGGGTTCCGAGATCTACTCAGAAGAGCGCTTGTAGTGACTAACTCGACGCGAATTGAAAAGGAATCAAAAGCAGGTTACCAGCGGCATCCAAGCACGCATACCGGACACTTCTTTGCGGCGGGATCGTATTGGTCTGCCTGCAAACGCGAGACTCGAACCACGGGCAGCGTCGCTGAAAGCACAGATTTCATGGTTTGCTCCCGGTGTCGTAGTGCGACAGTCCGCTTGGAGCACGAAAGTGGGGGGTGTCCCAATGCGACAGCGTAGAGCCAGTCTAAACAGAGCAACAATTACCGCTGCCAGTGTCCAAGCCAAACGGCGCGTTAACCACCATCTTGAGTTGGCTGAAAAAATCAGCAGTGACAGCGAAAAACAGTCGCGTCTAGCTGCTTGCCTATGTCCATCCTGTCACTACTTCTCATCTATTGGTGGGGCAGCCATCACCAACAGAGAGTGCGCCGGTTGCGGCACAGATGAGATCTACGGCAGTACGGCGACCGATGCGTTGTGCATGACTTGCGCTATGGAACACAGCTTGTGCAAACGCTGTGGGGGAGATTTGCGAATGCGCTCTCAGCGCAAAGACTGGCCCGAGACAGGAAATCCATCGTCAGAGTAGTACGGGGAATTTATGAAAGGCAGGGTTATACAATTTGATACAGACACGGGCAAAGGTTTGATCGAAGATCAGCGGGGAGCGTTATTTACTTTCGACCGGGCGCAGTGGCCTGGTGATCAGCCGATTCAATTAGGTGCAGCGGTGAACTTCCGCCCAAAGGGCTCAAAAAAAGGCCCGTATGCTGCCCAGATTGTTCCGACGCACAATTCACTGAAAGAAGTCACTAGAGAACACGGTTGATGGCGGGATTTATTGTGCTTTTGATTGGCGTTGCTTTTGTCGTTGGCGTTAAGAAGCCTTAGCGAACACGCGAATCAAGGGCTGGTGATAACTAATAGGCCACTCTAAGTGGTTACACCGTGACGCTTTAAAGCTTTTGAACTCCGGGCCTTTAACAGGCCCTTTTTTGTGCCTTGCAGATTCGGGTTTCGATGCGAATGTGGTGTGTATCAATCACCAGTCGCATGAAGGAACGCACTATGTCTGCAATAGCAGCCTCACTACCCGCTCCACAAGACCTGATTCAGGGTGACACCCTGGCCATTGTCAATCTAGGGCAGATCCACAAGCGGCCCGATCACAACCCACGTAAAGCTCGCTCACAGCGCCGAATGGGCGAAATGCGTGAATCTATCCGCCTGAAAGGAGTCCTGACGCCGATACTTCTGCGCCCTCACCCAACCATTGCCAATGAATATGAACTGGTAGCCGGAGAAACTCGGTACGACCTGAGTGAGGACGTAGGTCTGAGCCAGATACCGGCCCTTATCCGAGAGGTGAGTGATGACGAAATGCTTACCCTGGCAAGCACGGAAAACCTTCAGCGTCAGGATATGGTGCCGGTGGACGAGGGCATTGCGGCAAAAGCCCTTTTGGAGCGTTATCACGACAAAGCAGAGGTCTGCAAAATTCTTGGCTGGAGCGCCTCCAAGCTTTCTGCTCGCATTCTACTTACCCATTGCGTAGACGCCGTTGCACAGTCTTTGTGCGACGAGGAGATTTCCTTGGGTCATGCTCAACTCCTGTCCGGGCTTCGTCCCGAGTCCCAGGTTGGGGCGCTAACCGCCATAAAGGAAAACAACCTATCAATAGGCGATCTACGTTCCCTGATTGAAGGTATGGCGCAAAAGCTTTCAACCGCTGTGTTCAAATCACCAGATTGCGATGGGTGCCCTCACAACAGCTCTGTGCAGGCGTCACTGTTCGACGGCGCGGCGTCGGGCGGCAATTGCATGAACAAGCCCTGCTTCGACGAGAAGACCCAAGCACAGTTGCAAGTGATCAAATCTGACCTGCAAGAAAGCTGCAACGTCGTTGATCTGGACACCAACGTAGCAAAGGGTTCCACCATCATTATTGCAACCTCTGGCTCGTCAGGCGTGGGCTCTGAGCAATTTGATGAATGTGTTAATTGCCAACACTACGGGGCGCTTGTAGGTAATCAGGTGGGCAACATCGGCGAGATTAGTCATCGGGTTTGTTTCAACACTTCATGTCACACACAAAAGGTCGCCGACTACCGCGCACTGGTTGATACCGAGTTAGCGTCCCCCTCGGACAACAAGGGTTCCAACGTCGTGACCATTCCCGGGCTGGACACAACGACCGCACAGCCAAAGTCTAAAAAGGCAAAGGCAAAGGCAAGTGCGGCGGCTGAAGCCACCCCGAAGGTCACCCTTGAGCGCAACCATCAGGTTCGGCGGGTTGCGGCCAGTGAGGCCGTCGCATCCGAGCAACGGTTGACCCAAATTATCGCCATTCTATCGTTGCTGGCGGATTCGGCTGTTTCGTTCAAGACCCAGCCTGAAGGGTGGCCTTCCAACCTGAGCGGAAGCGACAGAGCGAAGGCTGCGAGGGTGCTCGACACGATGAGTGACGACGAACTCTCTGCGTTGCAGCAGCAGCTCACGGCCAAAGTGATGCGGGAGGCGTCAAAGTTCGGCGTGGACTCCAATGGCACCGATACTTTTGGTTCTTTGGCTGAGTGGATTTCAGAAACACGAAAGTGCGACCTTTCCGACCATTTTTTAATGGATGCGGAATGGATTCAGCCACACACAAAACCCGTTATCGAGCAAATACTGACAGATTCGGGGTTCGCAACGGACTATGACGAAGGCAACGGCAAAGGCTCATTCAAAAAGCTGATAGCAGGCAAGAAGGGCGACATTATCAAAGCCGTTTCGGATTCCGGTTTCAGCTTTAAGGGATACCTCCCAAAAAGCTTAAAAGCCTCTTAGAGGGGCTATTTTAAAGACTTGCTCATTGAAATTTAGATGCGACAGTGAATGCATACCCACTTAGTGCAGGAGAGTAACCGTGAATTTAATTGAGTCCGTTCGCCCCATCATTGGGAGCAAAACCGCGAAAGTCGTGCTGGAAGTGTCCGTAAACCCCAAGGTGGCAGGTGAGATGGTTGTTGTTGTTCGGCCTTTGGTTGGGCCGGTTGCGGAAACCGCCAGCGAGGAGCTTAAACAACTAATGGCCGCGCTTGCCACACCAATCAAGATCATCGGCACACCCGAAGTGATCGAGCGTGACCTTGCCGCCGCAGTGAGTGAGCAGGCAGGCCACCGCAGCTCCTGGAGCGACCGTGCAGCAGCACTGAACGCTATGATTGCGGGAGGTGCCAGTAGTGACGCCAAGAAGTCTTGCAGCGGGACGCCCAAAACCGCCAGCCCTGCGAAACCAGAGGCACAGAAGCAAGAATCCACGGCAAGCGCCGAAAACGCTACTGCCGCATCATCCACACGATTCAGTCTTTAAGGAGGGGTTATGGCCATTGTTAAGCTACACCGTGTATTTCGTATGGGTGTTACCGACTTCCCTGATCCTGACGCTGACCTGAGTCCAGAAGAGGTACTGAATCATTTTAGTTCTCTTTATCCGCAACTACGGTACGGGAAGGTATCCCCAGGCGAGGTGGAGGGAGATTGTGAAGTCATTACGATGAAGCCAAGTACCTTTAAAGAAAATGGATAAAGCAAAGTCCAGCGCCATAAACAAACTCAGAGCTTGGGTGGATTCTCCCACCCAAGAACACACAAACAGCGCACAGGGGGAGGAGTCATGCTTGCAGCAACATCAAATCCGTCATCTCTTGCAACTTGCAAAAAGCGTGAAGGGTTGCCCGTTGCCTTCCGGTTTCCTGCCCCCAATCCCGCGCTAAGCATATTACGACCGGCGGTCATCCCAGCGTCGGTCAACCTTTATGATTCTGCACACTTCGATATGGCTGCCATCTCTGGCCCGACGCGGGATGATTTGGTTGACGGCCTGCTCACACTGAACAGCTTGGGCGTTGTCTCTGACGACGCCCTAAGCCTGATCGCAGACGGTTCGCTGACCGACATGATGATGTGGAGTAGGGTTGAAGGCGGTTTTAGCGACTTTGCGGCTAAGTGCAAAATGCCTGATGGAAACTTTGTGTCACCGTTGGTGGCCGGGGCTTTCCCGCTGAAAGCTGTCGGGCGATCAATGCTGGACTGGCATGACCTCCGCCCTGCCCTCGTCATCGCCAGCACTATCGATGATCTTTGTCTGTTGCCGACTTTAAGCGCAGAAACTCATGCGTCTGAAGCCTCTGAAGCATTGGCCCAACGCCTGCCAGCACTGCTTCATCGCAACCAAGAAAGGATTGCCGACCACCTCAATGCGTTGATGCAGAGCCCGGGTAACCATGAAGCAAACAACTTACCTTTGCGCTTTCTGGCTAACCCACTGGATGCCGCAAATGCACCGCTTATCATCGGTGGCGGTGACATGCTGGCTCTGAAATTCATGCTGAAGACTTCCGATTTTGAGCCCGCGTACTGGGCTGCGGTGGTGAGTGCTTTCCGTCTTATTGGTGCTTTTCTGCGGCCCATGATGACGCCTGAGGATGCGGCAGAGGTTTGCCCAATAATGATGGAAGAAGAAGAGGACGACCTTCTCAACGTACTGGCAGAGCTGAAAGTGCGGGGCCAGGAAGCGGATAATGTTGAAGCCGTTGAGGCTATTTTAAATGAGATCGATCCCTGTTTCATTGACTGCCATTACGGCTTTCAAGAGGCATTGGGCGGATACGAGCTCAATCAGGATATGAAGAAGCGCTGGCTCTCCGATAGAGCCTGGGTGTCTCTAGCCGACTTCCCGGGCCAGGTGGCCAGCTTGCCTGTGGCTACGAATTATTTGGAGCGTACCTTGCTGGAATGGCTCACCTCTGTTGTGCAGGAGCTACCGCCGTCTGAGAGGGATTCTGCAATGGTTTGTGTCCGAGATCTGGCGGAATGCGAGGGCATCATCGACACGATGCTGCCGGTGTTTTTCGACGATGACACAGCGTTCGCCGACGCGGTTATCCAGCCGGTCTACGAGATGCTTATGAGCGATTCTGAGGAGTCATTCTGGCAGTTGGGGTGGGATATACCGGCTGACATGCTTGAGCGCTTTGCTACGGGCATTCGGGTGGGAAATGAATTGCTTATCGATCTCGATAATCGGATCTCTTGCTGATTTCGATTGGGATGAGATGGTGGATGGAATCAATCATCAGGAGGCGTTATGCAGATCGAATCATTGGCCCTTGTCATCCATCACCTCGAAACCGGAATTAACGGCAACTCACTGGCGATAGTCGCTCATGAATTTCGTCAGTCGGAGTCAGGCCCGCAGCTTGGCCCGGGCCGTGTATTTAACAGTTCTGATAAACGAGCTATGGCAAAGATTCTCGTTGACGAGATCAATACTGACATTGAGCTTCTAAGCGAGTGTTGCCTTGTATCGAACCTTGAGACCCTGACGTGGTATCGCCCTCGTGCGAAAGCCTCAATCTGCATGTATGGGAAGGACTTAAACGTACCGCTCCCCAACCTCGTGTTTCTCTGTCACAAGGGGAAACTCTTTGTGAAAGCCTTCAAAGGCACCAAGAGGCCGAATTTTGACACGGATCTGTTCTCCTCAAGCCTGCCAAATATGTATGAGCAAGGTTCATGGTGTTCCGGTGGCAATCGGTTGCCCGAACACCCCACGCAGCGGGACATAGCCAAAATTGAAACCATGTTCTTTGAGAGCCCATTTACTCACTCGGGCTCAGAGCCATTCCCAGGCACAACTATCGACACTTGGCTTGAAACACTCCAAGAAAAGCAGTCATTCCCTATCAAAGCTCTTATACCGTCACGCCTTACGCTTGGCACATGGATTAACCGCATAACCCGAGGGTTTTGATATGCAACACCTGGCCCGCGCTTTGCCGCTACATTTTTTGGATCAGGAACGGCCACTCGACGTTGTTTTAGTGGGTGCTGGTGGCAACGGCAGCGCTGCATTTGATAATTTCATAATGTTGCACCAAGGGCTCATTGCTTTGGGCGGAGAAGGTCTTCATGTGACCGTGTACGACGACGACGAGGTGAGTCCGTCAAATATCGTAAGGCAGAGATACTGGCCGCATGAGGTTGGCATGAGCAAGGCCGATGCGCTGGTGAGCCGAACCAATATGCTCCTTGGCACCGCGTGGCGCTCAGTTCCTGTACGGTTTGACCCATTGCAGCACAGGCCCGGATCCTTGCTGGTCACAGCCGTAGACAATCTGGCGACCCGTCAGGCCATTGCCAGGGCGGAGGCGATTGGCAATCCGTTGTGGCTGGATATGGGTTGTTCTGGCTCTAAAGGGCAAGTTGTCCTGGGGCGACATAAAGACTGTCTGCTTTCCGATCCACTACCTAACGTCGTTGCCCATTTCCCCGATCTTATGACGCGGGTAGATGATAACCGTCCATCGTGTAGCGCAGCCGACAGCATCCGTCGCCAAGACTTGTTGGTGAATCAAACCGTGGCGGGTTCTGCCATTAATTTGCTCTGGCAGGCTTTCCGTACCGGCAAGATTGGATACAATGGAGTGATCATTGATCTGGAAACCAGTCACATGCAGGCTATGCCTTTCATGCCACTGCCAGAAACCGTGAAGGAATAGACGATTTATTAATCCAAGGATGGAGTCAGTTATGAATACAATTCATCAGTTGTTCAGAATTCAGTCGCCCACTGGGCAGAAAACTCTCCGATTGCCCTCAAAAAATACAGGCAAGCTACTGGCAACGCTTGGCGACTGGCTTTGCCGCCGGTCAGAATTGGCATTACCGATGCTGTTTGTTCTTGAAGGCCCACCAGCGACTGGCAAATCTTCCCTTGCACAAGCCATGTTGTCTGCAGGCGACGGCGGTGTAATCGTGATTGATGGTGCAACATTGAACGGGTCGAACAGTCTTGTCGTTGATTCAGGCTTAGGAATGCTTCACAAAGACACAAAGCTGGTCATCATTGATGATGCCGGGTTTTGTGATCAAACTGCACTGGTGCTTTTCACCATAGAAGCGTTGAACGCCGGATTAAACGTCATTTTGCTTGTCCAGTCACGACGGGGGATGGCTGCCGTGCTGATGGGTAACGCGGCGACCGGGACGATGACCAAGTACGGTGTTCTGCTGGATAGCAGTTGGGAGACAGCCAAAAGCTGACAGCACTGCTGTATTTAGAAATACGTTGATTTTGTGGTGAAGGTAAGGAAGGCGCCCGAGTGGCGCCGTAGCGGGAAAGTCTGATCTATGCGCTTTCCATCTGCTCAACCGTTGCTGCCGCCTGCGACAAAATGCCTTTCAGGTGTTGTTTCCAAGACTCAAAATCACTGGCATGGCGAATTGCGTACTCAAACGGGATGAAAATCTCAGATCGATACCAGCCCTCCCCGTCTTCAAACTCCATGTACGGTTTCGACTCCCAAATGAAATGCCCCTGTACCATGTCCGCCAGCTTTTCGAGGATCGGACGGAGTTTTGCGTTGACCTGGTGTGCCTGGAAATCCAGTCGATTGCCGGCGCTCGCCGGAAAATAATCAATATCGATCGAGGGTGTTAGAAATTTACGACGCCCAGCCAGGGCGCTATAGCCAGTCCGCGCAACAGTGCCGCCAATTTCAACGGAATCATCGCCGACATACAGACTTTCCTGGTCTGTTAGCGGGTAACTCGCACCGTTAAACTGACCAACCCCCAAGTCCAGATCCAGAAGATGCTGCTCGCTTACTTGCTGGATGTTTTCACAACAGTTGCCAGTCAGAAATGTGGCGTCAGAGTAACTTATCAAGCGACTATCTAGCACGATTTACAGCTCCTTTTGCAGGTTCGCTTACAACTGCCTGACAGCGGCTCCCTAGTCAGGGTAGCGGTTCGACACATAGGCTTTGGGCAGGCTTGGATGCCATAGATTTTAGCAAAATCCCAGCCTTGCGGGTGCCAACAAGCACCGGCAAGGCAGAGAACTATGTGTTGGCGCTCATGCGACCACCGCCTGATCTCCGATATCCGTTAAATGCTGCTTCCACAGCTCAAATCCATTTGCGTGCACTTCGGCGTACTCGAACGGAATAAACAGGTGGGCCACGAAATTGCCGTCGCCTTCAGAGAACTCCACGGCCTCATCAGGCTCCCAACTGAAATGCCCGCCGGTTATGTCCGCCAGACCCCAACTACTTTGTCGTTGATAGAGGATGTCCGCTGGCGACTGCCCAGGCTTCATGCGATAGGGGATAGCGTAAACCCGGCAGCTGGTAGTCCCGGGGGCGATGTAAATAGTGCCTTGAATGGCCATGCACTGAATTGCACTGCCTTCTTTGAGTGCCTACGTTATTAAACGTTCGCATGAAGATTGGAATCTGCAAACGGCTCTCAGGGTTCGATATGGCCAGCGCTTGTAGACTCCAATCTTCATGCCAATCTGGTAGAAATTCGGGGTGTCCACGCGGCTCCCCGGTAAAAACCTTATTACAGGGTAGTATGCGCAATGTCGGGATCCAAAGTTCATCCAATCACCGACGACGAGCGGCACGCTTTCTCGGTCTTTACCGCAGAGAATCCTCGGCTTTCAAGCCAGTTGCCCGCCGTTCTTCCTTGTGGCTTCAAGCTGACCGCTTTTCACGCAATCTGCAGCAGTTGCGATAAAAATGTCCCAATGTATTCATCATGGCTTAAAAAGGATCGTCAAGAATTCGGATCGATCGTTGTCGAAATATGGGATATCAGGGCCTATTGCTCTGACTGTCTCTCACTGACGCCCTGCTATTTGCGATACAGATCTGATGGCACCTTCGATACTCTGGTAGGCCATTCCTGGCGGCACGGTGTTCTGGGCGACAAAAACAACTCTGTGTACTCGCCTATGACCCGCCTTGTTCGGTGTTCGTCGCCTTATAAGGTGGCTTCTGGGCAGTCGCTGATAGCCGGCTGCCTGCCAGATTTCCTGCACTACCCAAAAATCCAAAGCGCACGTTCTCATTGTTGTCTTATCAACAAAGAACGTCACGGATGTATTTTTGCAAAAAAATATTCGTTTAAGTTCTTCAAAGCATAAATACCAATGCCAGCTCGTTTGAGGCGGCATAACTATTTTAAAAGAGGAACTTAAATATGAACATCAATATAGAAATCGTTTTTATTAGCTGCTTAATTACAGCGGTCATTCTCACAGTCCTACTACCCCTGTTATTTCCGCTTAGTTTAGCGGCGCTTAAAGCGGCTAACGCTGTTTACTGTGCTTGTAAGATTGTCTTGTACGGACTTCGGATTAAACGCTTGCTGCGCACTCAGACACTGCGACTTGCGCTATTTGGATTGCTTATGCGCGAAGGCTGGCGCCAGCTTTTTTATGGTTGAAGTAAACGATTAAATGGCGCCGGCGGCGCCATTGTAGAAACCGACGCTCGTGCGATGTTGGATCTCAACAACATACGCGAGGAGCTGTCATGCGAGATCTGACACTGAACGAGAAAATCAACATCAAGGCGGATCTTGCTCGCTTTGGAGTGAAGGCAACCAATCTGGTTCGGCTGAACATCAGATCGGCCATGTTTTATGGGAACCTCTGTCATCGGCGGCCTGGCGCCTACTTTATTCGGCTGAATCGTACCAAAGAAGATCTAAGCCGCATGAGAAAGCGGTTGGCGTCATGAGCATGGATGACCTTTTTGCGCCAGCGGGCAATCAGCTCACAGTTTTGTCTTACGGTGGAGGGCAAGACTCGAGCGCCTTGCTGGAGATGTACTTGGGCGACCCGTCATTCCGTGAAAAGTATGCCAGTGGTGATGTGCTAATTATTATGTCCGACACCGGCGACGAATTTCCTAGAACTATGGAGCACGTTAGGGAAACTCAGGCACGGTGCGCAGAGGCCGGTGTGGAATTTGTTTTGATCACCTCTGACATGGGCTATCACTCCGAAAGCTGGAAAAATCTACGTCATTTTTATCGCACGAAAGGCACGATCGGAAGTAAGGCGTTTCCGAAGACCTGTTCCGACAGGCTGAAAGTGCAACCGATCTACCGCTTTCTGGAGCAGTGGCTGGCGGATCGCTATGGGGTGAAGTGCGGCAGAAAGGCCGGAATCAGAGAGTTTGCTGCCCGTTTTGGTAAGATTAGAATGATGATAGGCATCGCAAAAGGAGAGGAGTCGCGGGTCGCAGATCCGGCTAAGAATCCTCATCGCTGGTACAGGGAGTCCATTGAGCCGATCTACCCGCTGATTGATCTCGGCATGGATAGAGCCGCTTGCCAGGAGCTCCTTCACAGCAAGGGCATGTACGTCATACCCAGTAACTGCAAAGCGTGTCCATTTCTATCACTGCCAGAGCTTGAGTATCTCCGGCGATTTCACCCTGAAGACCTGCTTGACTGGGTGGGCCTTGAGGCCGCCAAGCTGGCCAAGCACTCGGACAAGAACGCGGTCATTGCCACGGACAAAGCGGGCAAACCGAAGCTGGGTCGTGACGGAAAGCCAAAAGTCGAAAACAAAAACTACGGTGTGTTTGGGGTTACCGCGCTGCCAGCAAAAGTCCGTGAAGCGAAAGACGCTTACGCGTCCTGGTCAGACGAGCGAATCGCCGAATACCGGTACAGCCACGGCCACTGCGTTGCGACTACCTATTAACAGGATATACGGACAGAAACAGGGTCACTGGCCCCGGCTCCAGTCTGGAGCAGACGAGCACGCTGTTGTTCGGCAAATCACTGGGTTTGAGAGGAAGCTCTATGAGCATTGAAGCTATTTCGGATCTACCGGGGCCGCTGGTCACGAAAATCAAGGCGGTTTCCAAGGCTCGCGGCCATCTTGTCCGGCGGGTGACCGATGAAGAGGCGGAGCGCATAAAGTCTCGCAATGACTGGCAAAATGGCTGGTTTAACGGCCCGGGCGGTGCTCAGGTTGTGCTTGAGCGCCGGGATTGCGGCCAACACATCCTGTTCCGTATCTGACCTGCCTACCCTTATGTTGCAGGCAGAGGTGCGAATGACAACGTGTATGAACAATAATCGAAGGAGAGGTTTGTATGCAAAGCCCAGCGGCATACACCGTCGAGCACCGTAATGGCTGCAGCTTAATCTTCGGAACGGTGCCTACCTACAGCATTGCATGTGGGGATTAAGATTGACGAAATTGAAAAAACTCGCCAATAAGCCCTGAGATGTCGGTTGCTGATTGCGAGCTCGGTGGGAGGATTGAATTAATAATTTCAATCAACCACGAGATCTGCCATGTCTATTCAAGCTCTTTACGAAGTTCCCGTCAGCACTGCCGCTAATGTCACCACCTTTGTCGTCGTTGCGGCTGGTTCCGTTGAGGAGGCCAGCGATAAGGCGCTGCTTCACGTTCGCACCCATGGCGGGGTGTTTGTACTGGATGATGATTCGATTCATTGGAATGACGCCTACCTTCCTGACCCTTATGGCGGTACGGAGCTGGTTCAGTCGCCCGTTGAGCAGCGATCTATTGATGAGGCGCCACGGGGCGTGCTGATTGTTGTGGCTGATGCTCACGATACTGACCAAGCCGTTTTCCTGAATGGTCGTTTAATCCAGACTGCAGACGCCGCACAGGGCGACTCTATTGATGACCTTCTTTCGATGGCAAATAATTTGGCCAACGCATTGGGCACTGACATCCAGACGGTTCATTTAATGCAGGAGGCAGACGACTGGAGCTGGGATGACGTTACCCGACAGCTTTTCAAAGACGCCCCGGGGTCTGAACAACAGTTGTGCAATGAGTTTGTGCGGTTTTGCTCCTCCGAGAACTTGCCGCACCAGTCGGCTGACGAATTGCTGTGCCTTGACCTGACTGAAACGCAGAAAGCCTGGCTTATCCGGTTTGTTATTCGCTGGGAATCCGTTGTTGGCTCCTGAAACAGACGGCAGGCTTGTAGATGCCGTGACTCGTGCAAGCCTGTACCTACACATATTTCGGAGATCCACCAATGCGTTATTCCATTCAGGTAAACAACTTCAGCATGCAGGCTCTCACACTTGATCTGGCAATCGCTGCGATGGCAAGCCGTATGCGGATTGATCGCGCCGGCGTAGCGGGCCAGGTTAAGTCGTCGGGGGTTGGCGGGGCTGTTTACGGCTTTACGACCGGTCATATTACCGACAATGAATGGATAAACACTGCAGAGGTAGTCCGCAACAAGGTGCGCGACCTCTACGGCGAGGATGGCGTGCTTGAAGTGGACGACGGGGCCACGGTTTCTGAAGCTGAATGCGGGTTTCAGGTGCGGGTCTGGGTCTGGGTGTCGGATGAAGAGGCAGGCATTTCTGACAACATGGAAGAAGACGAAATGGCGAATTGCTATATCACTGCCGCAGATCACGACGTTGTTGAGTTCGACGACACGGCTTCGGCGTCCATGGGCGATGATGATGGCGCTTACGTGGATGGCTGGATTCATATCGGCCTTGAGCCAGAAGTGCTCTTTACGAGCACGTAAAGACCTTTATATTGCTACAAACCAACTGCCGGATGCTCAGTGTTTTTCTATCCCAATTCGCATAGCTGCTTTGATCTGACCCGGGCCGGCACCTTCCAGCGGTGTGCCCAGGTCATTGTCCAATCCCGACATGCCAGTATGCCCCGATCGGCGGACATTAGAGTTTGATATAAAACACGCTCCAAAAACGGTGGCTCATTTCTATGAAGCCTCAACAAGCGCGGAGTTCGGCGCGTTTTATCAACCATTATTGTGATTTATCAAACTTTAATGTCCGCTGACTGCTACCGGCCCACAATCAAAATGTAGACCTCAGCACATGCTGTGACTGGCACTACCGTGTCTGCTGGGGACGCTCTATTTTGGCGATCACCCGCAGGGTTAGGCACTTGCAGAACGTGAAAGACAGGGATAATCAGTCTCAGAAGACAAGCCACAAAAACACTCGGAGATTCAACTATGCCGGCCAACATTTCTGTGATTGAAAAAAAGGCATTTGGGATTGCCGCTGCCAATTATCTGCATTTTGAAAATGACGCCTTTAATCAAGATCCGTACTCGGCCTACATCGAATACGAGGCTGCCTTGGACGAAAACCGGCAGCCAGAAGGGCTCGAAGTATGGGCACCCTTCAGCTCGCTTGAGGACGGAGTTCTGGAGCAAATCAATGATCTGGCATCTCACATTGCCGATGGGATCAAGAGCACTCTGGCGCTCTCTAAGGCGGGCGTAGTCAGTGAAACCATTGAAGGCCGGATTGATAGCGACATGAATGCCTTGGATATGCAGGGGCTGGCC
>Ga0307930_1002315_pt1 | contig 14587 bp, 11 predicted proteins | sample OrgLakmetageno46_FD_203161 | JGI IMG/M metagenome (GOLD analysis project Ga0307930, IMG submission 203161) | Saline water microbial communities from Organic Lake, Antarctica - #46 | ecosystem: Environmental > Aquatic > Non-marine Saline and Alkaline > Saline | place: Antarctica: Organic Lake... | reverse complement strand
GCCACCGTCGCTCTGACCAGAAGGGGCGGCATACCACCATCGCCGCCCATATGCCCGAATCCCATCGGCAGGCGGGTGAGTGGTCGCCGGAACGGCTGATTGCCTGGGCGGCCAAGACCGGACCCGCCACAGAAAAACTCATCCGCACCGCCCTGGGTGCCCGCAAACACCCACAGCAGGCCTACCGCTCCTGCCTGGGCATTCTCCGGCTAGGCAAGAGCTACGGCGAGGCACGACTGGAAGCCGCCTGCCAGCGTGCCCTGATGCTGGGTAGTTGCCGTTACAAAAGCATTGAATCCATCCTCAAACATCGGTTAGACCAGCAGCCCCTGGAAGAACAGCAAGAGCTGGCCTTACCGGATACCCACGACAACATCCGCGGCCCAGCCTACTACCACTGAGGAAACCTGACATGCTGAAACATCCGACTCTGGACAAACTCCATGCCCTCAAATTGACCGGCATGGCCGCTGCACTGGCTGATCAGTCAGCCACGCCTGACATCACAGAACTGAGCTTCGAGGAACGCCTTGGACTGCTGGTCGATCGGGAAATGACCGAACGGGACAACCGACGCCTGACCAGCCGGCTGCGCCGGGCTGGACTGCGACACACCGCCGTCCTCGAAGACCTGGATTACCGGAACTCACGGGGTCTGGATAAAGGACTGATCCAATCCCTGGCAAGCTGCCAATGGGTGAAGGAACATCTGAATGTGCTCGTCACCGGCCCCACCGGTGTTGGCAAAACCTGGTTGGCCTGTGCCCTGGCGCACAAAGCCTGTCGGGAAGGCTACACCGCACAGTACGTTCGCCTGACTCGGCTGCTACGAGAACTGACCATCGCTAAAGGAGACGGTCAGTACCCCAAACTGCTAGCAAATCTCGCCAAAGTCGATGTACTGATCCTGGACGATTGGGGGCTCATGAAACTGAGTGCAGAGAACCGAAGAGACTTGCTGGAAGTGCTGGAAGACCGTTACGGCCGTCGCTCCACCATCGCGACCAGCCAGCTCCCCCTTGAGGAATGGCATGACGTCATCGGTGACGCCACTCTGGCGGATGCCATTCTGGATCGGCTGGTTCACAACGCCTACAAGATCAATCTCAGGGGTGAATCCATGCGAAAACGACAAGCAAAGTTGACGGGCACCACGGCTTCGGAGTAATAAGAGAAACCCCGCGTCGCTACGCTCCGATGGGTGGCAGCCTTGCGCCGGTCCGGGTGGCAGGCTTCAGATGGAATGGGTGGCAACCTTCAGCGGTTTACGCAAGGATGCTTACAATTACCCACCTCCACCTCTTCATAGCTGGCTTTTTTTCAGGTTAAAACTATACACTCCAAGGCATTGAAGATGTTGGAGTTTTGGTAAAAAAGGAGAGATTTTGCATTTTTACAGGTCGTGACGCAAATCACGTATGCGATTTCAATGTGTCTCTACAGGTGGAATGTCATCGCCAGTCAGACCCAAACATATAAACTCAATGATTTGATCGTCAGTGAAGCCCCTCTCATGAAGGGTCACCATCTCCTCAATCTCTGCATCGGATACCGCTGTATCAGACAGGTCCAATATTCTCATCGAATCGATCAATTGCTTGCGGAATGCAACCGAATTTCTCGTGGTCATTAGCGATCCTTTTCTTTTTGGTGATGAACTCGGGATTCAGGCTAGGGCCTGTTGACAATTCACACTGGTAGCCAGAGAAATGCGCAAGCCAGAGACACAATGCTCTCATAATTTCGAGCCAGCTTGTCATATCGGGTGGCAACGGCACGATAGTGCTTGAGTCTGGCAAACGCATTCTCGACCAGGTGTCTGAGCTTATACAAATGCCGGTCGAGCCCCTTGTTTCCCTTTATCGAGTTTTTCCTTCTGGGGATAATAACGCTCATTCCGAGGGCTTCTCCCTTGTCACGTATTATCTGGCTGTCGTAGCCTTTATCCGCTATCAGCACCTGCGCAGCGTCAATTTTTTCGATGAGTGTTGGCGCTTCAGTGCAGTCATTGATGTGACCGCCTGTAATGGTGAATACCTCTGGCAGGCCGTAAGCATTCACCGCCAGATGCACCTTGGAGGTGTTGCCAGCCCTGCTTTTGCCGATGCATTCATCGTGACCGCCGGCGGCTCCGGCGCTGTGCTGGTGCGCTTTTACATAGCTGCCATCAATGAAGACCCATTCCAGATCGGAGTCTGTTCTCAGCACATTGAAGAGCTTTTTCCAGAGGCCTTTTTTCGACCAGTGATTGAACGCCTTGTAGATGGAATTCCACTTGCCGAAGTGCTCTGGCAGATCTCTCCAAGGCACACCGGTCCGCATTCTGAACAGAATGCCTTCTACTGTTTTGAGCAGACCTACCTTGTTATACAGACTGAATTGAAGCAATATTTCTCTTAGCTTGGACCACAACTCCTCTGTGAGCATGTATCTGGGCATTGCGGGCTCGTAGGGTTGTTGTTGTGGAACTTCATCATACTAGCTTGCTATTACCTTTCAAAGACTTACGAGCAATTGTCAACAGCCCCTAGGAAAATTAAAAGTAAGCATTCGCTGCAGCTGTGTGAGTAGTCCGTAGTCAGCCAATCACATTTCTTGATGGCTCTCATTACTTTACAACTTCGTGCATGTAGTAAAAATTAAGCCGGTGGAGCTGCGCCGATGCCTCAGTAGTCAGAACTGTTGGCAAAAATGCGACAGTTGAGACCGGACAATTTTTATAGTCGCGTGGCACTGCATTTCGGCAAATTCATCGAAAAATAGCGGTTTAAGCAGAACTCAAATTGGGCAAAGTCCGACAACAGAAACCGGACAATCGTGTGCCCGAAAGTGGCGTAAAACGTGTAAATATCGGTTTTAATTGGGTTTTTATCTTTTTAGAACAGCAGCCATAAGCTGTTGAAAAACACACTTTATGCCGACTAACATCTCATCTCGCCGTGTAAAATTCCCGCCCTCCGAAGGCAGTGGTCACAGGTTCGAATCCTGTCGTCCAGAATGGCACTTGGTATTTGGTCGCGAGGAACGGTGGAGTCTTTTAGCTTAGTCATACCTACAGAGTGAGTAAGGTTCCAGGCTCGGCTGTGATCATCGTGGTATTCCGTGATACCCGTAGACGCGCAGCCACTGAGCAAACTCACTGACAACAAGAGTGCCCCGGCCAATAAAGCGGATTTTCCAGATCGCATAACAGTCTTCAAAATGAGTGGGTTTGATTCGTTAGTAACAAATTTCCGCTTCTAAATGCTTTAATTGTTCTCTTTTCGATCAGTGATGCAAAACCATTGAATCGCTCGGCCTCTGGAATAGAAAAGAGCCACTGTGCAAAGTCGTGGGTGTGTTCGAACAAAAAATGGAACATCTTCCAAATATCGTCAACAAAATGACCGCGAAGATCGAGACCCTCTCTTCTTATAGAAACCGAAGAAACTTTCTGAGTTATACATTTTTCGCTATCTGTGTTGCTACAGATTGCTCAAGCTAACCCGAATTGTCCAAAAAGCTCACCTGCCTTAGATCCTGATCAATAACCCGGATACCGTGCCCAGAGTTCTGCATCATCCATAAAACTGGTCCAAGTACGGCAATTCAGAAGGTCTGACGCCACCGCCTCAATAACAGGGCGCAACTCCAGTGGTGCCAGCCAATGCTTAGGGATCACGGACATTCCGTGCAGGGCTCCGAGGATGTTGCCGGTGATCGCACCGGTAGAATCCGAATCACCGTCATGATTCACCGCCAAGATAATCGCCTCTTCAAAACTCGCCGCCACCAAGGCGCAATACACAGAAATCGCTAAGGCCTCCTCGGCCACCCAGCCCTCGCCCAGTTTTTTGATGACTTCATGGTGCGGAAGGCCTGAGGTACTCAGATCAACGGCCTCATCCAAGGCACACAGTGTTTCTTGGTGCCCGCAGTAAACCACCAGCAGAGATTTTGCCTGTGCTAGTGCTTCAACCATTGTTGCGCCGTCCAGCAGAGCAAAAACCAGAACGGCCAGCACGCCGCCGGTTAGGTAGCCACTGGGATGCCCATGGGTGAGCCCCGCACACATTTTACCGTCTTCAAACACGCGTGAGACATCCGTGTCTTTTCTTAAGGCACACCAGAACAGCCCCACCGGAGCCACCCGCATCACCCCACCGCAGCCTTTGCTATCGTTGCCGGCAATTCCCCCAGCGCCCTCGTAATCCCGCAAAGCACTTAGGCAAGTCATCCCCGGTGCCCGCTTGCTGTGAAGCTTCGGCTGTCGATACAGCCAGCCATCCAACATTACAGGTAAGTAATTATTTTCATACCCCTGAGTAGCCAGCCACCTGAGATAGGCACCGGCAACCGTATGGCCGAAATTCGTTATCCCCTTACTTACCCCACGCATTTGTCCCCGCAACAAGCCCTCAGCAGTAAACAGCGTCATCTGAGTGTCGTCGGTAATCTTGCCCCTACCACCGTAGGCTTCTGCGTAATCGGTGATACCACTCGGGCCAAAGCGTTCCAGAATTTCGGCGCGTGACATGAACTCCACTGCGCCACCCAGAGCATCGCCCACAGCGCCGCCAAGCAAGCAGCCGTTAAAGTGATCCTTGGTTTCCAGATCGGTGCGCGGTTTTGACGTCCATTTAACGGAATGTTTCATAATACAACTCACACATCGATAAGATCGCGGAACTCCAGAAATACCTCAACCTGCGTTGCAGTAAATCGAGGCTCTACCGGGCATCTTGCTCTCTGGGCATACCAACCTTCTACCCTTGATCCGTCTGCAGAGATACCCAGGCCAAACTCCCATCGCGAGAGATGACAGGCACCGCTGTCAGCCGCATAGAACTGCCCAAATCCGGCTGAACTATCCAATGCATACTCCCAGTTGTTTGGTCGCATACACACAGTGCCATCAGCAGAAGGTTTACGCGCGAGTCCCGTCGCATAACGAGTCGCCTTAGCATCCAACGGTTGGTAAGCAGCAAAACGCAAAGTACCGTCTTCCCGACTCTGAAATGCGCCCACCAGCTCATGATCCCGCTGAATTGTCACAATATCGCCTGAGAGTAGATTCACCTCACCTAGCTCCAGCCAGAATCTCTCCCCTTCAATGACAACCAGATCTATGGCAGGTTCGTCTGTTATCAGGTCTGCCAGCCTCGCCATCGCCGTCAAATAATCGCGCCAACGCACGTCATTAAATTCCGTGTAAAGCTGCAGCCAATACAGCAGCTCTTCAAACCCGACCTTGAGCTGCCCGCCGATGGCAGCCTTAATACCAGCATAAGGGACTGGATAGGCAATATTCGGCAGACCAAAACCTGCCATGGTTTCCGCATTCCAGTTCAGATCACCAAATGCTTCTTTCTTCGAGGGGTCGTAGATCTCTTTCAGACCAAAGCCCGAAGGAACCGTCAAAGGCTCTTCTTTGCGTCGAGGCTCAGATCTGATCGAATGTTCGAAGTTCTTGTTGAGCCACTCATCCGTCAGCTCCATCAACAGAACCAGCCGCTCGGTTCCCAAAACTCGGGCTAACAAGAAATGCTCGCTGCGCTCAAGTGTCTCTACGGAATAGACCTTGTCACGAACACCCGCTGCATAAGGAGAATGGTAAAACGCCAATTCAAAGCACCGTTTACCGCCACCCCCGGGCCTCAAGGAATGAACCAGAATGGGCGAGCAGTGTCGAACCTCCGCTCCGAATTCAGGACCGAAGAGTTCCATGGCATACCAGTGGTCAGGATGAAGAGTGAAACGAATCATTTAACAATCAAACCGTATTCGACACATTTACAGCTCGCCTCACTCATACACATAAGCGACCTCGGCACTAAGGCCAAAATGAAGTTATTGGACGCCTGCGATAACCGACGCACAATGTAAAATAAAAATGCCCAAGCGGTCAGACACTGACGGCTTGGGCACTATCCCACCCCAGACCCTTTTCACATTAAGACGGTTCGACTAATAAGTTTCCCGTTCGCCTAGCCTCTAGCGGCTGCGTTAATGTGTTCCTGAAATGGTCCGAAAGCATCGTGGCAGCGAAAGGCTGGCCATGAGGCTCTGCGTTTAGGCAATTCAGACCGGTTGCGGTACTCCCGCATTTGTGTGCTTTAAGGCGCACGTTGACCTTGGGGGTATGTGCACATTACCAAGAAGCCGGATAGTCAACAACATCGTCTACCTCGAACCCATGTTGCAGGAGGGCTTGCCGGATAATAAATGGAAGCACATTCGCATCACTTGGGAACTCGCTCAACGCCTCCTTGGCGTATCGGTCTGCAAACTTGACCAACTCCTCGGCTGTATATGGATCTTGATGAACATCCGATCCCCAAATAGCATCAGCAACGCTTGACTCCAGCTCGTCCGAACTGGCGTCAAAGTAGAGGCGGCTCTGCTGAACAACACGAAACTGATTGTTGCCTTGGTGGTGTATCACCAACTTGTGGACCGGAATCTTTTTCTTCAACTTTCCTGATGAGTCTCGCCGAGCATCATAAAAAGCTTCTGCCAGGATAACCTTGCCCTCGACACGATAGAACTTTTTTTCACGCGTCTCAGAGTCGATATTCCAATAAACGCGAGAGGAGTTCCTGCGGATCTTATGGCCATAGAGTTCAAGCAACGGCCGAAGTTGTTGCTCTTTGGCCAAATTCGATCCCTTACACCAGGAACTTACGACAGACTGTTGGGTGCGACACTTATCCGCTATATCTTTCTGAGTCCAACCATCATTCATCGCTAGCCGGACTAACTGTCGAGTGAGTTTGAATCCTTTTTTCTTCGCGTTTTTTCCGTTTTTCTCGATTTCCATAGCGCTTGAGTACTTAGAATGCGGGGGTGCAGACACCCCCGCATTCTAAACCTACTTACCTTTTGATTTGTTGGGGTTTAGTTGGCCACCCCGGTTACCTTGATTCTTATCGTGTGTGATGTTGGTTCCGGGTGTGCCCTTGTTGGCGTTCTTAATATCCGCATTGTGATGGCTTTTCTTCGACATTGTAAGCTCCTGACTGTTTGTGTGAATGTCGGGATCTATCGTAGCAATCGTGCGGGATCTGACCATTGATACTTTGATAATAATCTTTGATTTTTCGTGATATTTTAAGTGCCCGCGCTGCGCGAAGTTGCTGAGTCTTGGTGACATCAACTGGATGACTGTGCTGACAGAGTGAGTGGATTTACACACAGCAAATAGCGGTTCCATTGGCCGGGGACTAATTTTTTCTGATAAAGATCGAATGGAACGCACCAAAGGTGAAGGCCTTCGCTAAAACTTAGCTTCGGAAGCGGTTCTGTAAATGCAGAATGCTTTGGGTAGATCAGCATCATGTGACCAGAACCTTTTTGGTATTTGTGGCCGTAAGCAAAAAGCTGATAAAGATCAGGTTGGTTAATACCGTATTTATCTTTCGTCGTCTTTTTCGTCGAATCTAGCAGCTTCCACTTAGCGTCCATGACCGTCGGCCTACCTAGATGAGTAACCAGGATGTCAGGCTTGAGCTGAAACCACGGTTTTTCATCAGCACCATCGGGGGAATGCGTGACAAAATACTGGCTAGAGGCTTGCAGCGTGATATGAGCCGTTGGCGGCATGGATTTTTTTAAGTGATAAGCAACATAATTCTCGAAAAGCTGCTCCATCGGAAAAAGCATTGAAATGCCACTGTGGAGCCCATGTTGAAAGTTCGGATTAAGCCTCTCGATAACCAGAATGCACCAGGATTTAACGGATCGATACGACTGCATCAGCTTGGTGTTTTGCCATTTTCTGATCTCAGGCAGCGGTTTTCTAATAGGTTCGATCACGGAGAGTTGGTGGGAAAGCGTATTCGCTATTCGCCAATTATTACTGTCCTTTGTAAGTTTAAGAGCATAATTCAGCGCCGTCCTGAGGAGCCGATTTTCAAGTCGGTTAGGATTAAAGACGTCATGACGAATATTGAACCAAATGGCCCTTGCTGGCGACTGTCGACTTTGTCTCGCTACATCCAGTTGCCCCCGAATAAACCGGCTCTCCTCCTCGATGTGCTCGTAGTCGAACCGCAGACCCCTTTTTACCAGACTCGTTAGCTGTTGAAGAAACTGTGAAATAATCCATTCATGCAGCGGAAGGTTTGAGCGAGATAGCCTGGCAGACTCACCTTCACGGTATTTCAGTGTTCTTGAGCATCCAAGCATATCCTGAAGGAGCGTACGTAAGATGTCAGGTCTTTCTGGTGCCTGCTGTTCCGTCTTTGGCAGTATCTCGATACCTTCGCCGGAAGGGCTTTGCAGGTAGCCGACGTAGTTCCCGAGCTTAAGGTACTTTTTGTTTTGGCGGACTAATAGTCTTGAATCTTGCTCCCACGTATTGTGCAGGTCGATCAGCCATTCAAATGTCGAATGTGACACGACACCGACATCCATACTTGGCACGGCCTTAGCGTCACAGGTCAATGTGGCGTATTCGCGAACCTGAATCACCGGTCTAATCCAACTATCAGCTGATACGCTGCGGCTTCATCGAATGCGTTCTCATTGATCCGGAACCTGTTATCCACCAATTGTTCTGCTATCTCTCCCTGAAACAGTTCCGACAACCGTCGGGTGGATACGTTGGCGCTTGCAGTACCTGAGGTGATGAATTGATGTTCAGGTGATTTCACAGGATCATTTAATACCCATCCAATACGCTCATAGTCTTCAAAAAAGTATTCTTGAAGCAACGGTATAACTTTTTCACGTAAGATACTTTTGAGCGCGATCTGGCGCTCCAATTCTGACTTTACGTCTGCCAGCCCTATGAAATAGGCGTGGCCAATCTGATGATCGGCATCCAGTAATACCTCGATACGTTGGTTAATTACATCCAGAAGAGTTTCTAAGGGGATGTCGTAGACGCTAATGCCTGAAAGAAGACTCGGATCTGGCCGCATTTCGATAAAGTTGAAGCGTCTTCTGAGGGCCAAATCAAGCTGTGCCAGGGATTTATCGGCAGTATTCATCGTGCCGATCACATACACGTTGGACGGGACTGAAAACGTCTCTTTCGAGTAAGGCAGTGTCACGGATTGTTGATCCTCTGCACCTGCGCGCTTGCTTGGCTCAAGGAGGGTGATTAACTCGCCGAAGATCCGTGCAATGTTGCCCCGATTTATCTCATCAATGATCAATACGTGGGGCGGCGCTTCCTCTTCAGGAGATTCGGTCGACACCATTTCAAGCAGACGAGGTATGTTTAGCTTAGAGGGGTTTAGCTTATACAGAGTTTTCTGCATAAACTGGCTGCTGTACATTTCACTCACCGGACGTGATTTTTCATAAACCTGGAGCCATTTAACATCACGAGCTTGGTGGAACCAGTCAGGCTCATTTCCAAGCTTTCTGTGCTGACCTGTAACCTCAGCTATCGCGCGAAAGCGGGAATTTCCATCTGAAATTACGATCAGATCGCCTTTTCTAACTTCGTTCCGGAATACGTTTACACACTGAAAGGCATACTCCTGCTTTTCAGCTGGGTAGCGCTCCAAGTATCGTGCTTTGACTGATCCGTAATCATCACACCCTGAAAAATCAGCGTCGCCACCCCATCCGAGAAGGGCATAACTGTTTTCGAGGCACTCAGTGAAAACCTCGCCGGCTTCAGCAGTCTGAGTATTGCCCAATGACATTTTCCAAATTGCTCGATCAGCAAGGCTCTTTGGCGAAATCGTTTGATGTGCGATGACTTTCTTGTCAGCGTTTTTGCAAAGGGTCTTAAACACGCCATCTTCGATAGGATAGCGGAGGTCGCCCGTTTCAGAGTCACTGACTGCTCTTATGCCTTCGATAAAATCCTCGTAGGCAAAGCTCTGATGGAAGGTTGTGAATTTTATGCGCTCTGCCTTTGCCAACTCGTCGAACTTCGTTTTGAGAGCACGCCGGAATTCCTCCGAATACTGTTCTACCTCGTTTTCTGCATACCAAGCCGGATCTGAAATTTGAACAGCCAAATCAGTCGTGTGGTAGGTTTTCCCCGTGCCTGGAGGCCCAAAAAGAATCTGGTTTAGTGGAAATTTCATTAGGTACTCCTGCTTGTTCAAGAATGCCTCACTGTGAAAAGAGCTAACAACTGCTTCAGGACGTCCGAAAATTCTTGCGACCTCTACGAGTACCCTCAAACTTTCAACATCAGCAGAATATCCATGTTGAGATCTGCCTTCGAGTCTCGGTAAGCGACGATAACTACTGCTCATTGTAGGAGTTGCGGACAGGTGCAGACCTTTCAAATTATGCACCTGTGCCTTAAGTTCGCCAGCAATTGGAGGAAACACGAGCGGTTCTTTGTTTACTGATGCCCCATTCCTTCGTTTCACATAGAGATAGATGTCGTTTCCGAGATAATGTTCGTAAGCATAGGACGGGTGCTTTTTCCCCGGCTCAATGTCGTAGCCGAGTCTTTTGAGTTCATTGTGGATCTGTTCCGAGTCCAACATCAAAAACGCTTCCGAGTGTGAGTTTGTCGTAGATGGAATCAAATATCGTCAGCTCTTATGGAAAGAACTTTCTTTCATATGTTCGAATACTGAAAAAGAGAAAGATAGCTTTTATTTCAGTGAGGTGTGGCGATATTTCTGTTTGATTCGTGTTGGCTTGCCAGCCGAACTTAGCCTACATTGAGAGGCCGCGCATTAATTACTCGGCCTCAAAAAATTTCGTGAATTGAGTTTTTGCTAGCCAACAAAAATTCAATTCCCTCTCGACTGTACCTGCATATAGCGAGCTCGCAATCTATGAAACACACGGACGGACAGTTTCAGCTCACGGCCACAGACCTAGTCTCTCACAGCAGCTGCGATCATTTGATGGCGCTTGAAAAGCAATTAGCACTCGGCGAGTTGGTAAAGCCCGATCACTATGATCCGTTGTTGGAAATCTTGCGAGAGCGGGGCCAGCGCCATGAACGAGCTTATTTGGAACACCTTTTCAACGAAGGTTTAGAGGTGGTGACAATTGATGGCACTGAAGTCAGCGATCAAAGTGTGAGTGAAACCAAAGAAGCAATGCAGGCTGGGAAGCAGATCATCGCCCAAGCAGCCTTGAGAGGCGCTATTTGGAGGGGACGAGCAGACATTCTAATGAGGGTAGAAAAGCCAAGCTCACTCGGAGATTGGTCCTACGAGGTTGTCGACACCAAACTCGCTCGTGAGACCAAGGGCGGGACAATTCTTCAGCTTTGCCTCTACGCGGATCTTCTGTCAGAGGTCCAAATTACAGAGCCTGAGTTCATTCACGTTGTGGCTCCGTGGAGCGATTATGCACCTCAGACATACAGGTTTGCAGATTTTGCCGCGTATTTTCGGCGAGTGAAGTTATCTGTAGAGGTCGACATCAGCACTACTGAATCTCCCGAAACCTATCCAGATCCCAAGTCCCATTGCGATATATGTCGCTGGCAAATCCAATGTGAGCAACGCCGACGAGACGATGACCACCTCTGTCTTGTTGCTAACATCAGCAAAGCCCAAATAAACGAGTTAAACGCCAATGGCGTTACAACCATGAAAAATTTGGCACAGCTTTCAACGCCTATTCCTTTTGATTCCAAAGGAGGAACGAAGCCTTCGCTTGAAAAAGTAAGAGCCCAGGCCGCCATCCAAGTTTCGTCTCGTGAAAAAGGTAAGCTTCTATATGAACTGCTAGATCCTTTGCCTGAGGCGGGATTGTCGGCGTTGCCAGCGCCCTCGAAGGGCGATGTTTTCTTCGATATTGAGAGTGACCAGTTTGTGGGAGAGCACGGACTGGAATACCTATTCGGCTACGCCTACCGAGATTCAGAAAGCACTTTCCAATACGAAGCTGAGTGGGCCTTTGATCGAGACGCCGAAAAAGCGGCCTTCGAACGATTTGTCGACTTTGTATCTGAGCGGCGAACTCAGTACCCAGATATGCATGTCTATCACTTTGCACCCTATGAGCCATCCGCATTAAAGCGACTTATGGGGCGCTATGCCACGAGAGAGAAAGAAATTGATAACCTGCTCCGAGGCCTAGCGTTTGTTGATCTCCTTAGTGTTGTCCGGCATGGGTTGAGGGCCGGTATAGAGAGTTATTCCCTTAAGAAGTTGGAACCATTTTTTAAATTTCAACGCAAAGTTACTCTCCATGAGGCAAATGTCGCGCTTACCAAGTTGACGTCTCATATTGAGCTAGACGATTTCAGTTCGATTAATGAAGAAACCAAGTCAGCTGTAGAAGCCTACAACGCAGATGACTGCTACTCGACTGCTGCGCTGAGGGATTGGCTTGAGAGTTTGCGCGAAGAGCTGATTAACCACGGTCATCAAATCAATCGTCCTGAAGCCGGCACTAAACCCAGCGAGGAGGCTGATGAGCAAGCGCAACGAATACAGGCTCTCGTCGACAAACTGATCAAAGATGTTCCTACTGATGTTGAGGAGCGTACCAACGAACAGAATGGACGCTGGGTTTTAGCACATTTGCTTGAATGGCATCGAAGAGAAGACAAATCAGTTTGGTGGGAATATTTTCGACTGTGTGACCTTCAGCCGGATGACCTTTTGCGAGAGCGGACAGCCATTTCTGGACTAAAGTTTCTTGAGACCCTCGAAACATCTAAAACTGGCATTCCGACCGACCGATATAAGTTTGTTCTGCAAGATACGGAGGTTCGAGCGGGAGATGACGTAAAGCTGGCTGGGGGCGACGATCTCGGGAAAATTGAATCGGTATCAATGAAGAGTGCGACTGTCGATATCAAAAAAAAGCGAGCGACGGCAGATATTCATCCCGAGGCGCTTTTTTCTCACTTAATTATAAGAACTAATGAGCAAAAAGCCGCACTGTTTAGGTTGGGCGAGTACGTGGCGGAACATGGCCTTAAAGGAAAGGGTCCATTCATGACTGGGCGGGCTCTTTTGCTTCGAGAAAAAATTGGTGAAACAGATAATTCACTTAAAATCGAAGGTGAGTTGACACTTAACGCAGCCCTTCGAATTGCTCCCACGTTGGACGGTGATGTTTTACCAATTCAGGGACCGCCCGGCACTGGGAAGTCGTTCACTGGTGCGCACGTAATTTGTGACCTTGTTGAGAAAGGTAAGACCGTCGGTGTAACCGCCAATAGCCATAAGGTCATTCGAAATCTCATTGATAAGGCTATTCAAATTGCGAACGAGAGAAATATTGACCTCAAATGTGTCCAGAAGCCAAGCGGGGACAACAAAGAACAGGATCTCCCAAATTTGATCTTCGCCAAGAACAATAAAGAATTTTTTCAAGCGCTTAGTGATGGAAGGGCGCAAGTTGCTGGGGCGACGAGCTTTCTCTGGTCGCGTGAGGAAGCCCAAGAAACCTTGGATGTACTTATTGTGGACGAGGCAGCGCAGATGGCTTTAGCCAACGTGGTGGCTGTTTCCGGATGTGCAACGAGCCTAATTCTCCTCGGAGACCCTCAGCAACTTGAACAACCGACTCAAGGTTCACATCCAGATGGGACAGATTGTTCCGCCTTGGATCACCTCTTGGAAGGGCATCAAACAATTTCTGATAATCAAGGCTTGTTTCTTGGAGTGACCTATCGGCTCCATCCTGACATCTGCCGCTTCAACTCGGAGCTATTCTACGAGAGCAAACTGTCTTCCGTGGAAAAAGCCGGGAATCATCAGATCAGATCCAAGGGGCCTTTTTCAGGTTCTGGCTTGCGGTATCTCCCTGTTGAACACAGTGGTAACACCAGCAGTTCCCAAGAAGAAGCTGAAGAAGTTGTTCGAGTCGTAAGCCAGATTCTCGCTGACAATACAACTTGGATTGATGGAGAAGGCTATGAGCGTGAAGTAACCATTGAGGATATCTTGATCATTGCACCGTACAACGCTCAGGTTTTCGAGATTCATCAAAGGCTACCCGAGGCAAGAGTCGGAACGGTCGATAAATTTCAGGGTCAGGAAGCGCCAATCGCCATTTTTTCAATGGCCACTTCAAGCTATGCCGATGCGCCGAGAGGCATGGAGTTTCTCTACAGCCCGAATAGATTAAATGTAGCAATTTCGAGAGCAAAATGTATGGCTATTTTGATAGCTTCACCTTCAGTTTTTGAGACTGAGTGCAAGACGCCTCGGCAAATGCGGTTGGCTAATGCATTTTGTAGGTATCTCGAAATAGTAGAGTCTTAACAGGACTTTGATTGATGGCTGTAGTTGTTCAGCATCTGATACTGCCAACTTGCTAAAGTAGAAGACACACATTGCCATCCTAAGGAAGTGAGGTAGTCATGACCCCCAAGCAATTTGCCGAGAAGGACCTATTAAAAGACTTGGATGAGTGGAGCTCCCACGCTGATGAACTAGCTGAACCACTCCCGCAAGAACTAGAGCCTCTAGAACGGCTCCAGGAGTCAGTCAAACGCTACGACCGCCCAACCGATCCCGTACGGGACGAGTACGCTGGTTCAGACGGAGGCTTTATAGACGATTTCATGGAAGATCGAGATCAGCCATCCCCGGAAAAGGGGTAGGGGCAATGGCTACTCCCTATATCACAGGTATGACCGCTTTGTGCATATCTCACCCGGCGCGGGACCACAAACCCTTTTGGCATTCCGCCGGATCACCTGATAGGT
>Ga0307930_1002312_pt1 | contig 14597 bp, 11 predicted proteins | sample OrgLakmetageno46_FD_203161 | JGI IMG/M metagenome (GOLD analysis project Ga0307930, IMG submission 203161) | Saline water microbial communities from Organic Lake, Antarctica - #46 | ecosystem: Environmental > Aquatic > Non-marine Saline and Alkaline > Saline | place: Antarctica: Organic Lake... | reverse complement strand
TCACTGGAGAAATTTTTATATAGCCAGTTATCATAATTTTATAAATTCTCAAACGAACAATCTAAATATAAGTTTCAAAAGCCTCAGTGATTACGAAGATTTGAATCTTTTTGAAGATAAAGAACATTGTATCAATAAATATGACGCTATATTTATTGATGAGATTCAAGACTATAAAACAGAGTGGATTAATATAATTAAAAATAATTTCTTGGCAGAGGGTGGAGAGTTTGTAGTGTTCGGCGATGAGAAACAAAATATATACTCTAGAAAATTAGATTCTGATAAAAAACCCAACACAACAATTCCTGGTAGGTGGGCAGAATTAAGTGAATCGTATAGATTGAATGAAAAGATTGCAAAATTATCCTCAAGATTTCAGAAAGAATTTTTCAAAGATAAATACTCTTATGAAGAATTGCAGATCGTCGAGCAAGAATCACTGTTCTCAGATGAGGATGTTGAGTATTTTGATATTAGTAATGAGATGTCTGTTGATGAGCTATTTCAAAAAATGTGGAGAATTTTAATTAGAAAAAGTATTCACCCAAACGATGTTTGTATTTTGTCGTCAAAGATAGCTCTGTTAAGAAAGTTAGATTTTTATATTAGACAAGCAGAGAAAACTAGGACAACTTTTGAGGCGAAAGAAATTTTCGAAAAACTTGAAAGTGGTTCGAGTAATCTAGATAGGGATCTTAAAAAAGTTAGAAAGAACAAAAAATTCAATTTCTGGATGAATCCAGGAACCTCGAAACTTTCAACAATCCATAGTTTTAAAGGGTGGGAGGCGCCAACGTTGTTTCTTATTATTGATTCAAATGAAAATAATGATGAGCTTATCTATACAGCCCTAACAAGGTGTAGGAAAGATTTATTTATTATAAATATTGGCAATCACAGATATGGAGAATTTTTCTTAAAGAATAAAGATTTAGTTAAGGTGGTAGGTGAAAATGACGGTATATCTGAAAGTCCTCAGGTTGAGGTATTGGTGTCAGAAAAAGAAGAAACACTAGAAGAATTAGAGAGAGAAGAGTTAAACATATTGTTCCCCAGTCTCTTGGAAAACCTTAAAGGCCAAAATAATAAATTTAAAATTTGTGTATTGGGAGAGATATCTGGCAATAAAGATGATTTCGAATCTAATATTGGTAGTTTTTTCAACAAGTACAGCATTAAGGCAACTCAATGGGATGTTGAATTCATAAACAATAGAAAACTAAAAAATACTAGTATTTTAAAATCCTTCAAGAGAGGACAGAGTGGGTATTCACTCCTGATAACAGGACAAATACATCAGCATTCAAGTAAGGACAACTCAAAAGCAAATCTGTTAGAAGAGTTGAGGAATCCCAAATATATTAATATGATTATTGGATCTTCACCAAGAGATAAATTGTCAATCGATAATTTACTGGAAAAGTTGGATGATTATTTTCAGGAAAAGATGGAGGACTAAATCCATAGTCTTATGTTCAAACATAGCAATACAAGTATTCCTTACATAAGTTACAGTCTTGTGTAACTTTATGAAATATCAATAAAAGTGTCACTTTTGTCACTTTTTGTTGCGCTCGAGACACTATCAGAGAGAGGTCTTAAAATAAGCAAATCGGGCAAGGTGTGCTTGCTCGACCACGGTTCTAGCTCGAGGAAGCCCGGCACTAAATATCCGTTATCTGATGACCCTGAGGCCTTTTTTGTGGTTCGTATTTCCTCTGTGGCGAGTTATAGCCTAGTAAGTACCTAAGTAAGTCGTTAACCCCCTCATGGCTTGTATGAGTAGTTTTGTTATAATGTCATATTATGTTCATAAATAAGATCAACATTATTAACTTAAAAAGCTGTAAAAATACTGCTGTTGATTTCGAAAAAAACAAACCCACAACACTGATTGGTAAAAATGATTCTGGTAAATCAGTCATTCTTAATGCCATTGGCAGCTTGCTGGATAACAAGTCCATAAAAACTGGAACTGAAGATTTGCTAACTTCTGATATTTCAAACACGCCAATTAAAAAGAACGAATTTGACGATTTGATAAAAGAAATGTCGCTGCCTATATTTGAATATGATGAAAAAAGTGCTTACATTATTGCGGATATTGTTTTTGAAGACTCTGATCTAACAGATGATTTTGAAAAGAGTGCCTCACCTCTCTTAAAGTGGTGTATTGAAGGTGCTAAAGATAAACATATCTACATTCTAAAAAAGTATTCTTTGGGAGACGATACGGGTAAATATTTTATTTCTTCAAGAGACTCAAAAGAAGGTCTTCTGCTGTGGGACAAGACTCAGACAGAGTTAAATAAACTTTTGAAATCACACTCAGTTACTGACGAAGATATAGAAAACGATAATGCGAAAGGACCGTTTTCAAATCTTGAAAGATTGCGAGCGATTTACAATAAATTGGAGCTGGAGCAACAGTGGGTACCGTATGTTGCATATACTCCCAAAAAAGACCAATTACTTTTCCCAACTTATCGATATATCGATTGGAAGACTTCCTTGAAGGAGATTGAGTCCTTGGCAAAGGATGCTTTAGAGCCTCAAATTGCTCAACATAAGGATGCCTTGGTTGAACAGGCGAGGACAATTAGTGCAGATGTTAATCAAGCGGTAAACGAAGCTTTGGTTTCTAAGTCGGATTCAATTTTTGAAAATGATGATAATCTCAAGAGACTAAAGGTTGGTGTAAGTTTTTCTGTAGAAGAATCAGTGTCAGACTTAATTATTCAGAAAAATAATAGTGATGGTGATATAAACTTAGAGTCTCAAGGAGAGGGAGTAAAAAGACAAATAATGTTCGCTATTCTAAAATGGGCGAGTATTAACTCGGTAGAAGGTGCGACAAGTAAAAAATTTATTTGGTGCTTTGATGAACCTGAGGTTCATTTGTACCCTGAGGCACAGAGGAATTTATTTGAGGCTATTTGTGAATTAGCAGGCAGCTCATTTCAAATAGTGCTCAGTACTCACTCGACCATTTTTATTGATAGACAAGAAATTGGAAACATAAACAGACTAACTCTTAAAGACGGATATACTTGTGTGCTAGAAACTGATTCAGCTGAAGATGTTCACAAGACACTAGGTGTTCAAAATAGCGACATTCTCTTTTTTGATAGTTTCATTGCTGTTGAAGGTCCAACAGAATTTAGATTGTTTCCGCATATGTACCAACTTGTAACAGGAAAGACTTTGCAGGAGGATGATGTGAAATTAATTAATCTAGGAGGAAAATCTCAATGGACAAACAACAAAGCTATTTTAGAAAATTTACTTTCTGACTTTCGAGACACTTCGAGTGTTTACTTTATTCTGGATGCAGACACAAACATAGATGTTGATAATGTATACCTTCAGGGTACCTGTGATTGGGAAGATAGTATTTCTAACGAGTTGTGGATTGATATAGTGAGTGATGTTTGTGGTGTTGATGTGACTGCAGAAGAACTACAAACACTCAGAGAAGAAATTGACTGTAGTCAACATAATAAAAAATTTCACAAGCTACTCACTGATCTTATCGTCAGCAAAAAACCTGAAAACTATTTACCATCAAAAGGTGATGAACTAGCGCAGATTTTGATTGAAAAAATAGATACACTTGAAAAAGTCCCTTCTGATTTGCGTACCGCAATCACATCTATTGTCTCTAGTGATGAAGAGTAACTCTTTTTTCTGTTACAACCACTCTGCTCTCCAAGCACCCCATTAGCTCACGCTTTTCTTCATTTGATCCTTCTTTAAGTATGTATTTAGCATATGTTTTGAGGTCAATATCTTTATGTTGTGCCTTCTTTCCTGATACACCTAGTACACCTCGATGGAATTTATTAAATCGTTTGAGTTCGTCTTCAAATTTTATTTGCACTGCTGTTGGATTGAAAGTGACCTTACTCATCAGTTTGACGAGCTGGTCCACTAGATCCTCCTCACGTATATAGGGGTTTTTACAATAACGGTCTTTTGATCGTCCGCACCCATAGTAGATGTACTTAGCTGACGTTCCATCTTTGAGCTGTTTGTATTTCTCTTCAGCAGATATTCCAGACTCACATAGTCCGCAGGTCATGAGCTTGGTGAAAGCAAACTCTTTAGATTGTCTGACTATGTTGTCTCGCTTAAGTTGTTCTTGTACTTTGTCGAATAGGTCTTTGTCTACAATTGGTTCATGTTTACCTTGGTACCAATTGCCACTGCCTTTAGGGTATTCAAACACTCCATAGTAGAACGTGTTCTGCAGAGTGCGATAGATGTTACTTAAGGCGAGGTTGTGGTTACCGACTGACTTGAAGTTCAACTCAAACTTTAGCCAGTGATATATTTTTCGCCCAGACCACTTCTCGTACGCCATCTTCTCAAACATTTGTTTCACTATGGGAGCTCGTTCAGCATCAAGAAGTACCTGACATTTCTTATCCATATGTTTTTGATTCAGGTATCCAACTGGTGCAATACCAGGCCAAAGTCCCATCTCAACTCTGGTCCGTAATCCACGCTTTACGTTTATACCTCGGTTGTCATTCTCAAGCTTCGCCTGAGATCCTAGAATCATCAGAAGAAACTTCTCGTTAGGGTTATTAGAGAATGTTTGTCCGAAAGTGCGTATTTCATTTAGTTTCCCAGCATCCATCAAATCCACAATCTTTCCGAGGTCACCAGCGTTTCGCGAGATACGGTCTGGAGCCCAAGTGAGTATGCCGTTGTATTTCTCATCATACAGTTCCTGAACAATTTCATTAAACACCGGTCGACACCCAGTCTCTTTAGCTGAGTGACTTTCGCGTTTCATCGCTACAATTTCTAGCCCGTCTCGTTCAGCTAACTGCAGCATCTCTTTTATCTGTGAATCAATCGATAGCACCTGCTTTTCCTCCGATTCAGAACTCTTTCGTGCATAAAGCACATATTTAGTTTCAACTTTAGGAACTGCCTGTGTTCCAAAATTTTGTACCAGAGCGTTCGTCGCATTACTCATACCTATATCAATGACGCACCCCGCCTAGAAAGTCTAGGCGGGGTGCTGTCGGTAACCAGTTGGTAACTATTCCTTATTCTTCTTGAATAAACTATTGATCAACTGCTCGGTCATATACCAGGCTGATTTCATTCCTTTCTTATACGTGTCGTGTTGATCCTCGAACATAACAGGGCGGTTCGCAAAACTAGGATGGCGATGATTAAGCCAATAGTTGATTGAGATACGGTCACCCTCACACACTTTCTTAAAGAGTTGCGATTCAGCAATATCATTCATTCGCATCGCACCAGACTGATACGCTTTTTCGGTCTTTTTCTTAAACTCCTCATCCTCATCACGCCAGCGATAGTACGTACTAGTACTCACGCCTGCTTCGAGTAATACTTGGGTAATGATCGGCTTCTTAAGAAGACCTTCGAGCACTTGCTGTTGCTGACGTTCTTTACGTTTTCGTATAGTCTCTTTACGCTTAGCATCCCCAGCCATACCTAGGTTAGTTTCTTAGCTTTTTGGCCAGTCATTTTCTCCCAACGAGCAATGATGACTTCGGTATAAGCTGGTACTTTCTCCATGATGTAGCAGGTACGATGCATTTTCTCTGATGCCATCAAAGTTGAACCACTACCACCAAATGGCTCCATGATAAGGTCGTCACGTTTCGTTAATACCTTGATATACGGAATTAAGATATCAAGTGGCTTTGTGCCAAAGATAACACCTTGGCCTGAGCTTTTCTCATCACTGGCTTTGAAGTCGATGAAGTCAGTCGGGCAAAACGCTCCGCCTTTCTTGTATGGTTCCCAGTGGGGTTTGCCTTGAGTGGCGTAGAGGGCTGTCTCGTACTCGTTTTGCAATAACTCAACTTCTGGTTCCATGTTCATATCTGGTTCACCTGAAGTACCGACCATTGCGATGTCATGCTTGCTGAAGAATTTATATGTCCCAGCAAAGCCTTGATTACGATTTGGTAGGTGCCACACCAGCATGTTGCGTACCTTCCAATGTTTCTCCATCTCGTCCCAAATAGTTCGAATATTCTTCCAGTTTTCATACACGATAATGTGTGAATCTTCCTTCACCACCTGTGATACGTTATCCATCCATAACTCTGTGAAGTTGTCAGGTAGAATCTCAGTCTCTAGATACCGTCTGTCACGCTTGGCTCCAAAGCCTTCGGTAGCAGTACCATGTTTCTTCTTGCCATTGAGGTAGTCAAGAATGTACGGTGGGTCGGTAAACACCATGTCGGCTTTCTTGCCGTTCATGAGCTTCATTACATCCGCTTCTACCGTCGATTCGCCACACATGAGTCGGTGGTTGCCGAGTTGGTACACATCACCTTTCTTTGTCTTCACTTCGCTTACACCCGCTTTCTCTAGTGCTTGTTTAAGATTAAAGGTTTCGGGAACATCTTCCACTTCAAAGATCTTATCAAGGTCTTCACTAATAAACCCAACGTCTGACAAGAACGATTCGTCGAACTCTGAGAGGAGTTTGAAATCAAACTCACCAGTGTTTTGATTGAGTCGAAGGTTCAGTTCCTTTTCTTTCTCTAGATCAGGAATATGTACCTGCACAACAGGCACTTCTTTATACTTGAGAGCCTTGAGGGCTTTCAGGCGCATGTGTCCACCGATAACGATATTCTTTCGCTTGGGTGCACTATTGATCAAGATTGGATCAACTACGCCAAAGCGAGTGATGCTGTCTTGCAACTTTAATAACTGTTCTTCGCTCCACTTACGTGGATTGTATTTTGTTGCTTTCAAAGAGTCGATTGCAACGTAGGTGACCGTAAGGTCACTGGTCTGGGTTGTTTCCATAGATTATAGGCTTAACAACTAATAAATAGTTCTCATATATTTCCTATAATCTCGTTACCTCTAGTCTAGCGGGGTACTACACGATGGTCAAACCACACTCTGTGGAAGCAACGATGTCAATGGCGACAACTCGCTTCGCAAAGCTTTGAGACTAAGCTAGGATGCCAAACGATAGCGATTCTGCTATCATGTCCCTTACAACTAAATAACACAGCACTTCCCGCAAGGGAGTGGACCTAACCCGACAAATTCTATTTGGCGATATGGTCCTAAAACGCGACGAACATAGAGAACCCGTTATCAGGGCGTTCGTCGCGTTACCAATGGAAACGTTGGTAGAGGTTACCGTAAGGTGCCTTCCTGGTAGCGGGCTTTGTGTATCTGCTACTTTTCTCCTTAAATCGCGACGAACAACAATATGCAATTCGAATATCCCGAAGATCGGGGGTTCTTTGTCAATTTACTTAATAAAGGTAATGACAAAACTTTCGATACAAAGTTCAAAGACTACTTTGACTTCCGCTCCCCAGACCTAAAACGAAAAGAATTTGGCTATATTCGTGACCGTATGTTTGTAGACCTAATCAAAAGAGATGGCTATAGCTGTCAGCTCAAATGTCACCCTGACTGCTCCAAGAGTGGCAAGTACGTGGTCGATCACTTTATTCCACTTTCTAGCAACCAGCTCAACAAACAACTGCGAGACATGAAGGCAGGTGGTGGCAAGAAAGCTCCGACTCAGAGCTTTGGCTCAAACTATATCGGTAATCTGCTAATAGCCTGCGAGCGGTGTAATGCGTATAAGCAGAATAAGTTTTATCCGAAAGCCTGAGCAGTTTTGTTAAAATTAAGTATATGTATAAAGTAAAACCAGTAACAAAGTTGAGCGGACAAGAAGTTTTTAAGAATGCAGGAAAAGATTTCTCTGTACTCGACTTTTGGCAGTATGGATTTTCTAACCTGAACTCAAATGTTTTACGTGGAGTACTGGCTGAATTCTTGGTCGAGCAAACTTTAAAAGATACGGATGATATTACGTTACGTAATCCGTGGGGAGACTTTGATGTTGAGTATAAGGGAAAGAAGATTGAGGTGAAAAGCTGTTCGTATTTACAGGACTGGGATCAAAACAAGCTGTCGACCGTCAAATGGTCAGGACTGAAAGCTAAAGGAATTTACTGGAATGATGCGGTTGCGACAAGTGAAGAAAAAGAAGCGAGCTACAAAGCTGATATTTACGTTCTAGCACTACTGCATCATAAAGAAACAGATACGCTTGATATTCTCGATCTCGATCAATGGTCATTTTATGTGCTGACCAAAGATCAGTTACAAGACATCTCAAATGATGGGAGTAGTGTGTCACTCTCAAGGGTTCAGAAAAGTGTTATCTGTCCCGTGATATTTAAAGCTCTAAAGGAATCTATTGTTTCTGCTGGTTAATAAGTAGAAATAGTTTAAAAATGGTATTATAGGTCAATTATGGCAAGTCTGTTTGGTAAACACAGAATTAAAGAACTGGCTGAAACTGTAAAAACTGAAGAAATTCAGGGATTTATTGAGCTGGTTAAAACTTGGCACCATGATTACCACCATGGCTCACTAAAGACAGATAAAGAGACTTCAAGAGAGCAGGCGTATAACCAGGATTTCCTTGTAAAAATACTTGGGTACAAAGAAAAACCTGCAATTCCATATAGCTTGGAACCAAAAGCAACAACAGACAAAGGTCAACTCCCCGACGCAGTTTTAAGTTACACAGACCCTGATCAAGATATAAAAAATATTGCTGCAGTAGTCGAGCTAAAGGGAGCGAGTATTGATCTAGATCGCCCACAAAGAAGGGATGGTAATTTTAGTCCAGTACAACAGGGTTTTAAATATAAAACACAATATCGTAACTGCCCGTTTGTAGTCGTCAGCAACTTTTTCGAATTTCGTCTATATCGAGACAATCTACTCGATTACGAATCATGGACATTAGACGATCTGGTTAATCCAGAAAACGATTACCAACTATTTAAGACGTGGTATGTACTACTACAGGTAAACAATTTTACTGCTGCATCAGGTGTCAGTAAGACAGAAGGCTTGCTTACAGACATTAGAGTCGAACAAGAAGAAATCGGAAAGAAATTTTATAAAGTCTATAGAGATGCTCGACTTGAACTCCTACGTGACATTTATCGAAATAATCCAGAAGTAAAAAAGAACATTGAGTTTGGGATTGAAAAAGCTCAGAAGATTATTGACCGAGTAGTTTTCACTTGTTTTGCAGAAGACAAGGGATTGCTACCCGAAAATACTTTAGTGCGAGTTATAAAAGCGGGTGAAAGCTCTGCTTTTGGTGGTTCGCTTTGGAATACGCTCAAAGGCTTCTTTGAAGCGATTGATGTTGGTAGTGAAAAGCTTGATATCCCAAATGGATACAATGGAGGTCTTTTTAAACATGACTCAGAATTAAACAATTTAAAGATAAGTGATGGACCGCTCAAGACTGTACTTTCATTGGGGACGTATAACTTTGAAGATGACCTCAGTGTGACTATTCTCGGTCATATTTTTGAACAGTCTATTAGCGATCTCGAAGAGATTAAAAACAAAGTAAATGAGAGCCAGGATATTGATACTATTGTACAGAGTCGTAGAAAGAAAGATGGTATTTTTTATACTCCTGACTATATAGTTCGCTATATAGTAGACAACTCACTTGGTACCTATTTGAGAGAGCACGAAGAAAAATTTAAAGATGAGTTTAAACTCAAGGGGGATATCACTGATGTAACGTATGAAAAGCGAGAACAACAAGTATATGAGAAGTATCAGCAATTTCTTGAAAACGTAAAAGTACTTGATCCAGCTTGTGGTAGTGGAGCATTTCTTGTTTATGTGTTCGATTACTTGATGGCCGAAAATAAACGAGTAGCAAGTATTCGGGGCACTTTGTTCAATAACGATCAATATATTCGTTCAATCTTGAAAAATAATATTTTTGGAGTTGACCTTAATGAGGAGTCAGTTGAAATTACTAAACTTAGTCTCTGGCTGAAATCTGCCGAGAAGGGTAAAAAATTGACCACACTTGATGAAAATATTAAGTGTGGAAATAGCTTAATTGAAGATCATTCAGTCAGTCGCAATAAGGCATTTGACTGGAGCAATGAGTTTTCTACAATAATGAGTGCCGGAGGCTTTGATGTTGTTGTAGGAAATCCACCTTACATTAGCTACTATTCAAAGCAGTCACAGTCAGATTCTGACACCAAAGAAGTATTACAATATTTCATAAATAAATTTAGTTTTTTAAAAGATAAGAAAAAAGAAGGGAGATACAACACCGTGATGTTTTTTATTGAACGATCAATGTCTTTGCTTAGAAAAAGTGGCAAACTCGGTTTTATTGTAGATACTAATATTCACTCTAATCCTTACGGAGATTTAAGAGAGTATATACTCACGAATTATTCTGTAAAAACGATAATTGATGAAATAAGTGTTTTTGATGGTGTTGCCAGTTCCCAAATGATAATGGTTGTTGATAATGAAGCGGCAAAGAAAAACGAAGTATTTTACGATAACTTTGGTGTGTTTAAAGGTAAGTACTACGACCAAAAGTTGTTGATGAACAATGATTTTTCTTTCAAGGAACCAAAGGATTTATTGACGAGTAATTTGCTTGATAAGGTTGGGAAAAACCCACTCCTTGTAGACTTGGTTGGGAATAAGAATATCCGAACCTGTATCACTTTTACTGGAAAGAAAGAGTCTTTTGTGAAAGAAAAAAAGACTTCTACCATGGACTACCCGTTACTTGAAGGATCTACTGGTGTCCCTGGTCCTTATTGTTTAATTAAGTATATAAATTACGTTACATATGATTTGTCGCTTAGAGACAGGTTGAATAAGGAATACAAAGAGCTGTCTATTAAGGAAAATAAGAGATCACCTAAAGTAATCGGCTTAGGGGACTTGGATAGGTTCAAATCCCCTAAGATATTTATACGCCTTTCGGACTCTAGGGTCACGGCGACTTATACCAATGAATTTGTTTGTGCTGATTTATCGTTATACATACTTACGTTACCAAATTTAGAAGAGGAAAACACCGATTTCTATTTAAAGTATTTACTTGCGATAATTAACTCAAAGTTAATTACTTATTATTTTATTAATAAACATTATATTAAGAACCTTGGTACAGGAACACCTCAAATTAGGTTGAAAGATCTTCGGACGATGCCTATCCCCGAGATAAGTAAAGATTTGCAAAAGGTTTTTGTGGAGAAGGCTGACTCAGTATTAATCTCAACAAGTGAACTTACATCTTTAGACGGGGATTTTAGAAGAATACTTACTAGTGAATATTTTTTAGAAAAATTTCCACAAAAGATGAATAAGTGGTGGAGTCTTGAATTTAACGAGTTCCTACAGGTTATGAATGTAAAACTATCTTTATCTCAAAAGGATGAGTTGCTTTCTTTTTTCAAAAAGTATCAAGAAGAGTGTGTAATTTTAGATTCAAAAATATTAGAATTAATCGATGAAATCGACTCTTTAGTATTTGACTTATATAAACTAGATTCTACTGAAATACAATTTGTTGAGAAAAGTCTCGTCTAATCAAGTATTCAGACTGGTAACATAATCTAATATGGAATTTAACTCACTAGATATCCTCAAAGGAATTCTCTCAGCAATGTGGGAAATGAAGGAATTATTCTTTATGGCGATAGGTGTTGCTTTATTAGCCCTGGTACTTAGAGTAATGACGGATCTTATGAGTAGACGTAGTAAGATCAAGTGGTACTTAGGAAAAAAGAAGGTTCAAGACCTTCAGCAACTTACCCCGACCCAATTCGAGGAATATATAGCAACTCTATTTCAATCGCTTGGATATGAAGCAAAAGTGACAGGTGGAAGGGGTGACGGAGGAGTAGACGTAGAAGCGGTAAAAGACGGACATGTTCACTATATACAGTGCAAGAAGTACATCTCGTCTAAGGTGCCTGTCAGTGCAGTTCGTGATTTCTATGGAGCAATTGCAGATCGAGTTGACGGTGGAAAAGGATATTTTATTACTACGAATGTGTTTACCCTAGATGCTGAGAAGTTTGCTGAAGATAAGCCAATTGAGCTTATTGATAAGTTTAAGCTAATGGAGTACATGCAGATGGTAGATACAACAGTACCTGAAGTAGAGGCATCAGTATGTCAAAAATGTGGGAGTGAATTAGTAAGGCGTAAGGGTAAGTACGGTGCATTCCTAGGCTGTAGTACATATCCAAAGTGTGACTACACTGAAAAGATTTTGTAATGAAAAACAAACAAATCAACAATAAAATAGTTAAACTTTGGAATAAGTATTTTGAAGGAGACAAGCAAGTCTTCGGACCACTGTTCTACGATTCCTTCAAAAAAGATACGTTGTTATTCGTCGGAGTAAACCCTTCCTCTAGTGCGAAAGGATTTAAAACGATTGTAAAAGATACTGAATATTCAAAATTAAACCCTGAGGAGTTTTTTAAGTGGAACAAGCTGTCTAAGGACCTTGATTTAATTGATGATTGCATAAACATTGAGAACTACGCATATAAAAAATACACCTCATATTTCGCCAAGCCTGCCAAAATAGCAGAATCCGTTGGACTAGATTGGCAGCATGTAGATCTATTTTTATACAAAGAGACAAACCAATCGAATTTCATGAAGCGTATTCTTGAGAAGGGTGAACTTAATCAGTTTGGTCTGGATCAGTTGTCTATTTTTAGAGACGCTCTTAAAGAAATAGTACCTAGAGCTATTGTTGTGACAAATGCCTTTGGTTCAGAAATAGTACGTAAACACTTAGCAGATGACTTAGTATGGGATGAAGAGCGAGGTCATCATTGGTTCAGTGGGGGAGATAAAAAAGTACCTATTTTCTTTTCATCAATGTTGAGTGGTCAGCGAGCATTGGACCGCTGGTCGTGCGAGAGACTGGTGTGGCATATAAAGCAGTCGCTTAAATCTTAGTTATGAGTAAAAAGCTTACAATAATTTTAGTATTGACGCTATGTATTGGAGGTTTGGTGCTGTTCCTCTCGCAAAGAGAGCCAGCAAAGGCTATACAAGAACCAGTAGAGAAAGTCTCTGAATCGCCAGAAGAGACAAGGATAATCGCAACCATGCTTGAGTCACGAACATATGGTCGAGTATTTCTTCAAAACCAGGATCAAGATTCTGAATACTTATATGTTCTTGCAGAGCCTAATGATGTAGTTTCTGACGGAGGTTTGCGCTATAGTCCTACTACTCACGATATGAATATGGGAAACGTCTATGAAATACATGGAATTATTTCAGATCCTTGTTTCGATCGCCACGAGGTTGTAGAAGGCGAAGGGAAAGTCTGCATTGCTTGGATGGATTTGGACAAATCGACACTTATTGAACAATAAATATGAGAATTGATAATTTTAAAAATAAAGAAACACTAATAGTAAAGCCACAGAGATGTTATACCCTTCTAATTAGGGATTGCATTTTTTTCGTTGCTTCGTTAATTTTCAGTCTCAGTTTTGTGTTTCCTGCTGACGTTAACGCTCAAGGTTTTAACAGTCAGGAATTTTGGCCCACTAATGCATGTGCCTACGCTGCGAAATACGGATACTTTGGTACACCCACGAATGATCCTGATGACTTGTGGTCGATGTGTGCTTTCTGGGTTGAAGACGAAGGTACGTATGAGCATGAAAGTGCTATTTACGCTCAACTACAAAGTATTAAACAAATTAATAGACAACTTGAACAGTCGAGCGATCCACGAACACTAGCGACATTACGGATGCAAAAATCACATCTTGAATCAGAGATTGAAGATTATTTTCAGGGTATCAAGACCGCCAGAGTTGTCACCAGTCAGCGTGCTGAGAAAGAGGCGCTAAATAGAGCCGCGGATGAAAATAAATCCACCTTCCTCAGTTTGTTTTTCTTTGGTTTAGGTGCATGGCTGATTTTTGTTTTTGTAAAATGGTCCAGACAATATGCTAGCCCTGAAGCAGTTGAAGAAAGAAGTAGATTGCAGGCGGAAGAAATAAGGATAAGAACTGAGGCTGAAGAAGAATCAAAATCTCTTATGGAAGCTCAAGCTGCTGAGCGACAAGCTATTTCTGACAATAGATTTGCTAAGTATCAAACAATTCGTAAAGAAATTGAATCTATGCCACGCTACCAAACATGGAGAAATGAAGTGCTAGAAAGGCATGGTAAGAAGTGTGCTGTTTGTGGCTCGACTGATTACATAGAAGTCGATCATCACCCAATTTCGATGTATAAATTAGTTAAAAATAGCGGATTACTAAATATTGAGGATGAGGAACAGAGAAAAATAGCAGCTTACGAGTATCCGTACTTTTGGACAGTTGAAAATGGAACACCACTTTGTAAAAAACATCATGATCAGACCAGTTCATCAAAAAGATATTTCGCTAATAATGGGTAGTATATTCATTACTAAGTAAAAATTTGGAGAGGTGTATTAAAATTAGTCTCTATCACTGTCCCGTTTATCCTATTTACGTTTTCAGAGGGTAGACCTATAGGCATCCCATTCACATAGTTTTAGCCCCTAAAATACCCTTGTGGGGTCTAGAAGGGTGGGTACTTAACCTGAGTGGCCCGCCCGTATAAAATACCGCCACAAGGCGGTTATTTTATTGGCCGGAGAGTAAGTAAAGTGCGGGGCACTGTACGCAGGGATTCGAAGCTGTTGCCAGATATCTTTTGGAACGAAGTGAACAAAA
>Ga0307930_1002308_pt1 | contig 14610 bp, 11 predicted proteins | sample OrgLakmetageno46_FD_203161 | JGI IMG/M metagenome (GOLD analysis project Ga0307930, IMG submission 203161) | Saline water microbial communities from Organic Lake, Antarctica - #46 | ecosystem: Environmental > Aquatic > Non-marine Saline and Alkaline > Saline | place: Antarctica: Organic Lake... | reverse complement strand
GGAACTATACAATATGGCCGCAATTGTAGTCATATTATTTCGTAACAGTTCCTAAGTTACCAACACTATATTCCCGTAATCTTAAAGTAAGACCTAAGATTATAGCGTTGTCGAAATAATCGATGTTACATTAGTGACTTTATTATTTTATTTGATAAGCTAAATATTTAATCGAATTGTTCCAATTTTTGCCTTTTTCAATCGAAATATAAGTATTAATTCAAAATGTATTGAGGTTCTACCACGAATTTTATAGAATAAGTGATAGTTCTAGCTATCCTCAAATGAATTTTAAAAAGAGATTCCATTTAAGTATTAATTTAAGATACCCATTAAAATCAGGATAGAACCTTATTTTTTAAAATCAATTTTTGATAACCATGTAAACATTTTATCAAAAGCATCATCTCTCACTGATTTTTGAGATAAAAATATATCATGTTGTGCATTGTCAATTTTTGATAATGTCACTTTATCCCCCAGCTTTAATCCAACTCTTTTTATGTCTTCGATATTTAATACAATATCTTTAGACATAGCCTCTTTTGAAAATTTAGAAATTTTGCATGAATCAGAAGAATGCATAATTAAAATGGGAACTTTTATGTTTGATTTTTCTAATTTCTTATGAGCTTTTGCGATAGCTACTATCCATTTAAAGTAGGTCGGAAATCCTTTTATGGGTTTCCAGTTTTGGTTAAAATCCCATTCGCCATAAAAATCTTTATGTAAGCTTTGCATATAGGCAGTGGAAAGAGCTCCATTAATTTTTGAATAAATGGATATCTTAGAAAAAATTCTTGCCGCCAAATATCCAAATGATTTCTCAAGTTTAGTTTGATTAAAATCGAGAAAAGGAGAATTTAAAATTAGACCAGAGATTAGCTTTTTTTCTGAGCCATTATTCATATAACTGCTTGCTGTTAATCCCCCTGTAGAATGACCCAGCAAATAAATAGAGGTGCTTTTGTTTTGAATCTCACGAATGGCAATAGAGATTTCTTCAAAATATTCTTCCACGTCTTTACAATAATTTGGATGCTGATGTTCTAAAAGCGATCTGCCATATTTTCTAAGATCAATTGCATAAAAATCAAAATCATTTTCATTAAATTTTTCTCCTAAATGTGGATTAAAAAAATAATCGACGTAGCCATGTATATACAATACACTCTTTCTGTTGCCTTGATTATAGTTTGAAGAAATTAGAGTAGCAGTAACTTCTCCTTCATAATCAGGTTTAAGCTTGATGGTTTTACACGTATAGTCGTTGTTTAAATTCATTTCAAGGTTATTATAATTTTGACTAGCATTTTTTTTAATATTCTGTAAATCAGTAGTTAATAACAGGTCGTACAATGTCTTATTTACGTTATTACCTGTTGACTTTTTCGCTTGTTTCTTCAAATTCAGATAATATTCTATTGTCTCCTTGTCGAATTTATCAATTGCTTAGCGAAGTATAATTCTGGGCATTCATTTGATTTAGTTTTTTTGAAATCTCTATAATTTAGTTATGAAAAACACAAGCTTACATATCCGCAACATGTGAACTTAATTTCTCACTTAAGTGCTATACTATTTATGCTAATCAAATATAATATTTTAGGTTTAAAATTCTCATAATCAACAAGATAATAGACTGTTTTAAAAAACATAATACCAATAGGTAGCCACCCCTAAAACAATTCCATCAAACTCTTTTTATCAAAAGGATTGTCAATATTCTTCTCAATATCCACTCTCAAAGCATCTAATTCGATATTAATAGCCGTTTTATTTTTTTTAGAAATATTGGGATTATCTTTGATAAACTGCAAAGATTTTATCAGCACGTAAATAACAGAATTGTCATGTTTTGAATACAAGCGAATAGGCTGAATTAAAATGCGCATCAGTTCTTTGGCAGAAATGCTATAATTCGTAATGGTCATTTTATTATCAGCTTCTAATTTTGAAATCTTTTCAGGAAATTCAAGGAATTTGTTCAATAATTGGCCGGTTTTATTGATGGCGTTAATTGCAGTTCCCGGATCGTTTACTCCAGGAGACATTGCTTTTACTGCGATTTCCATCAATTTTATCATTCCTGTAACGTTTTTATCGCTTTCGTGGCGATCTGTTGAAATGTCAAAGCAAAAAAGTAAATTATCGAGTTCCTCCTTGGAAACAAACTCTTTAATTTTCAAAACAGGCATTCCATCCCAAATATGTTCATTGATGTAGGGGAAGAGTATGATGTGATTTTCATTTTCTTTTATGGAATCTTTCATTAAGGAAACGTCAAAACCCCTGTAATAGCCAGTTCTATCAATTTGAATAGTCATCCAAGCATCAGAATTTAAGGTATTCGTGACTACTTTATTGTTTTTGTTGTTTTTCAGTTCCTTGTCTAAATATTGATCTGTCGCATCATAGATTTTGTCAATGATATTGTGAATTTGAATAGCAACTGAGATGCTGTTGATGAAATAAACGAAAAGTCCAATGCAGAGTAAACTCGCCAAAGCAGCAACCATGGTGGAGAGTCCTAATGAATCAGAATCTATACCGGAAGCTCCAAGTGCAGTAAGGACTACAATGCAATACAATAAAGTTCCAATATAAAATCCTAAAATAATTTGATGCTTTTTATTCGAAATTAAATTAGGCAATAGTCTTGGTGAAAAATTAGATGAGGCTTGATTCAGAACCACCATTACCATAGAAAAACTAAAGACAGTTAAAGATATGACTCCACCAATAACAGTTGAAAGTATAGAACGTGATGTTTCATAATCCTCAATAAATAGATATGGGATTCTTTTCTTTAGATCTGCAAACACCGTTAAATTATCTACTTGGATACTACCAATTGCTAACAATAGAAAAATCAAACTTAACACGAGGGGGTAAAAAGCAATACTCAGAATAAAACTTTGATATTGCTTCTTAAAAAAAAATATAATAGTTCTGAACATTCAAAAAATATTTGTGAAATAAGAAATGCTTTGTTTTAATGTTAAAAGCAATTCCATTAAAATACAAAATGTTGTTAGATGCTGCTCCACGTTATTACTGTTTTAAGTAAAATAATAGATTTTAAAGAGAATCACAGTTTAATTTGTTGTTTTTTAGAACACATACGATAGGGGCATTAAACTTAGTGAGGTAAAAGAGACGACTCCAGTCAAAATATGAATGGAGTCGTCTACATAAATATTTATATCAATTTTAATTTTGTTGTGTTTCCGACCAGACACTATTTAATCAAGATTGTACTTTTCTTCTAAAGTAGAAATAATCTCTTCTTCGCTAATTTTTGTTTCATCAGCAGTGTTCGTTTTAACTAAATTATTGTATTCATTTTGAATATTCACAGCCAATAAAGTCGCTTTCCAATCAATGTTTTTTTTTGCGGAATACTCTTGAATAATTACTTTAAACTGCTCTAAATACTTGTTTTCAGTAGTGTTTTTTGTGAATAATTTAAGTGTCCATGTTGAAACATTCTTAATCACAATTCCTTCCGAACCTTTTCCTCCAATCTTCCAAGAAATTGTATTTCCAATTTTATTAAGTGGAATTCTGTATGAAAAATCTCTATTATCAATAGATATGTGGACTTGTTTGTCTTTAAACGAATGTTTAATCATACTATTTCTTTTCTTTCGAAATTTCATCAGCAATTTTTTTTGCGTCAATGCAAAATTTATCATTCCCTTCTAATTTCCATTCACCTGTTTTTTCAATATAAAATTTCACTGTTTTTTCTACAACTGCGGAATATCCTCCAAAAAAGTCTAACATATTTTGTACTTCTTCAAGATAAACAGCTTTTGTTGTGCCACCTGCTGATACTTGAGACCACAATTTATTTATACGTTTTGATTTTTCTTTGTATGCTTGACTAGTACTTTTATGTGCCATCAAAAAAAGTGAAAGTGCTTTCACTTCTGGTGATGGTTTCTCGGTATTTTCTTTGTCTTTTGTCATTTTTAAGGGTATTATATTTCAAAATTGTCACTCGATTTTTTAAGAATTTTTCATCTCGAATGATACACTAAGCTACATTTATTTAACTAGTGGTTACAAAGATACTATATTCAGGAGTTATCCCATTCCTAAAATAACATATATAATAGAAAAAGGGAGGTTTATCACCTCCCCAAAAATAATATTTGCTTAAACCCGATGGTTATCGATTAATATTAAATACTTTCTACAAACTTTAAAAAGACTTTCTTGTGCATTTCAAGGTCTAAATATGGAGACACTGATACACGCGCAATATAATCTTTGTCGCCCTCTTTAGTCGTTCCCTGTGTGGATGTTGCAGGTATTGTCCAATAACAGCCTTTTAATTGACCATAACTAACACAGTATTTACTTTCATTCGGGATTTCTAAAATCATCATGTTGATTAACTTCAGATTCAATTCTCTTTTATAAGCTTCTCTTTCCTCAGCAGTATTTCCTTTAGTTGGAAGATCTAAAGAAAACACCGAAGGAGTGAAATCTGCATTTGCCAAATCTTCTGAAACAAAATTGATTTTCGCCGCTGGTAACACCTCATGAATATAGTTTACAAATTCACGCGTGTTTTTATAAGCATCCTTAATTCTTTGATTCATTGAAGGCAATTGCTTCGCTAATATTTTATATTGAAGTGCTGTAGCCTCGTTGTCACAAAGGTTTAGGTGTAATTCGATTTTGTCCAACAAGTCATCTGTTTTCGTATTTCCTATACAATAACCAGCTGTACATTTTCCACCGCTTGGAAATTTAGATCCACTGGCATAAGAAATTGTTCTTATTTCAGAAAGTATTTCTCCTTCTCCAAGGAAATGAACATTCGGACAAAAAGTTTGATCTAAAATAAAAACAGGATCGACTGCTATTTCACCATTTTTAGTCTTGCGTTCTTTAATCAAAGCCGCTTTTAAATCTTCAAGATTTGGAACTTCAACTCTAGGGTTTGTTGGAATTTCAGCTATAATGTAAGGAACGGCATCTTCTTGCGCAATTTTGTCTAAAACTCTGTCAATACTTTGAACCATATCGTTGTCACCATCTACTGGTAAATCTACAACTTCAACATTATCATGGCTGTCAGCAACGCGTCTGGCTTGGTCATTTGTTCCACCATAACAATTAGGAGGAACAATAAATTTGATGGCTTTTCCTTTGTGCGTTTCTAATGCGTCGTGAACGAGTCCCATCATAATTGCATATTGAATAGAAAGACCACAAGACCCTACTAAAGCTTTACTATTAGAACCGTTAATTTCTTGAATTGAGTGAATAACTGATTCCTTGTCTGACGCTGAAATTTTATTTTCTATTTCACTATCAAACTGTTTAGTTAGCATATTTAAAGCAATAAGCGAATCTGCGGGAGTCATAGAAATAGTCTCTCTTCGTCTCACATGTTGAATTGCTGAAATGTAACTTTCATTCTTTTTTCCATTCACTAATACAATGCTTCCTAAATCAGAATATAGATTAACGAAGAAGTCAATCTCGCTCGCTATTGGAAGAGAAAAAAGTTCAATAAAGCCAATTTCACTATCTTGAGCAATAAAAATAGTGCTTCCATCAAAAGCAGTAATGTCTTCTAATTTGTCAACTTTATTTAGCTCAAAATTATAACCATAAACTTTTTTAATTAATTCAGCATCAAAGTTTTTGGGTAAGTCATCTGAATAAACAATTTGAGTCTTTTTATTGTCCAACAAGTTCTTTCTCAGAATAGCCAAAATTGGAATTGTTTGCGATGAAAAACTGATAACATCTTTTGAATCCAGTTTGTTTAAGTTTGCAATTCCCCATTCTAAAATACAAGATAAAGGATGACCTAATCGAATATAATCGTAAGCTGTAGGTAAAATACTTAATGCTGATTTTTCATAATTATTGTCCTTAAATAAGGTCTCAAATTCATTCAAGAATTTGGTTTTAGCTAATTTCTCATCATAAATATCTAGTCGATGCGTTGTTAGACTTAACCAGTCTTTGGGCATGTTTTTAATTACATCTTTAATGTAATTAAGTATTTTTTTGTCTTCCATTATTTTTAACTTTAAATAGGCTGACAATATACGATTATTAGGTGTGTTTTAAAAGGGTTCAGTGGGATTTGTTGGAATGCGGTTATTATTTAATGCTTATCCGTTTGTTTCCCCAAGATAGCTTTTCAAACAAGCTTTACTGCAAAAATTAACTTCTTTTCTTTTTCGCATTACTCACTTTTGTTTATTTTAAAAGTGTTTCCCGATTTCTCGGGACTGGCTGTGAGCTCCCTTCGGTCGGTTGCTCCAAAAAGAAACAAAAAGATCTAGCGCCTGATATTTTTTATTCAATTCCTTAAAGCTTTTATTCAGTTCTTAATTATTTTTTATTGCCTTCATGAGCTTGCTTCGCTAAGGTTCTTGTCTCCACTCCTGAAAGTCGATAATGTCGGTGATCTCCGCCGCAAGCTCTGAAGCTTCCGCCATTATTAGAGACTTTCAGCACGCTTTATCTTCAAAAAAACATAAAGCGCGTCCGAATCAAACTAAATTTTACTAATTATTAAACATTTTTGATTTCATATTAATGTTATAAACCAGTGCTTTTATTTTATGAATTTCTAAAGAACAATTAATTTAAGGTATAGAGTTACATGTGAGAATAGTCCATTAATCTATTTAGGGGAAAGAGGCGGATAAACATTAATTATTTTTAGATAGCTTTAAGTTGTGGTTCTTAAATAGTGTCTGGTCGGAAACAGCACAAAATTAAAATTGATTCTTTTGCGTATATTTTACTTTTTTTCTCGTCGGCTGATGCTATGGCATCTCCTAAAGAAATAAAACCAAACCGCAGCAAAGCAAGCGCATAGCCTGTCCCGAGAAATCGGGAAAAACCTTAAAAAATTATTATGATTGAATAAATATTTCTCATCCCGATATTAATCGGGAATAAAAATCGTCTTTTTCCGACCAGACACTAAATAGGAGTAGCAAAAATAAAAAAAGACCATCTGTCAATTGACAAACGGTCTTTCATTTTTTTTAAATTGAGTTATTTTAGTCTTCTAAAATAACGATTTCATCAATTGTATCACCTACTTTTATTTGGTCAATAACATCAAGACCTTCACTAACTTTACCAAAACAAGTGTGATTACCATCTAAATGAGCTGTATTGTTTCTGCTATGGCAAACGAAAAATTGTGATCCTCCAGTATTTCTACCTGCGTGAGCCATTGATAAAACTCCTCTTTCGTGGTGTTGGTTTCCACCATCTAATTCACAGTCGATAGAATAACCCGGTCCTCCAGTTCCAGTTCCTTTTGGACAACCACCTTGAATTACAAAGTCAGGAAGTACACGGTGCCATTTAATACCATTGTAATATCCATCTTTTGCTAATTTCACAAAGTTCTCCACTGTTTTTGGAGCGTCGTTATCGTAAAAGTTAACGTGCATTTCTCCACGATTTGTTTTTATAATTCCTTTCATAATTTTCAAATTTTGAGTAAAGATAAGGAATGATCTACTATATTCTAAATTATGAATGGCATTTATAGATTGATTTAACTTTTTATTGGTTATTTTAAAAATGTCTAAATCGTATAAAACCAGATACCTCATTTCGTTATAGTTAATTGTCATTTGATATTGTTGTTCTAGTCTTAAATTTATATTTTTCTTATCACTCAACTGCAATGAAATTAGAACTCTTAATTTCTTCTGACTTACTTGATGAATTTTAAAACATTATCCTTTTATCTTTGTCACTATATAAAATTAGAAGATACAGATTTAAAATGAAAAGAATTACAGTTAAACGAAGAGATACCTCCTATTTTAGTGATTTAGCAAATCAAATAAATGACAATCAAAGTGCACTTCAAAAATATATTCAAGTTCCATTTAGTTTAGAAAATTTTGAGCAACAAATAGAGCTTAAAAAGCAGGGCTTTTTAGCATCTCAAAGAGAGTTGCTTTACAATGTTGTTTCAGATCAAATGTCTCCATACTCTAATTTCGAAAAAGTAAGTCACAATGTTGAGTTGCTAAAAGAGGAGAATACTTTTACTATAACTGCTGGCCATCAATTGAATATGTTTGGTGGTCCACTTTATGTAATTTATAAGGTAATGGATGCTATCCGTTTGGCGGAAGAGTTAACAAAAAAATATCCCTCTCAGAATTTCGTTCCAGTTTTTTGGATAGCAACAGAAGATCACGATTTTGAAGAAATCAACCACCTAAATTTATTTCATGATACTTTTTCATGGGAGTCAGAACAAAAAGGTCCTGTTGGAAGATTCTCTTTGGACGGGGTTGAAGGATTTAAAAACGATATTTTTAGTAAATTCGATAATAATCCTGAATTTGTTGAATTTTTAAATAAATTTTATAAAAAAGATAACTTAGCAGACGCTACAACAGAATTCATGATGAATTTATTGGGTGAATATGGACTTATCATTCTCAATGCAGATGATGCTTCATTAAAATCTTCATTTGCTCCCATCATGAAGCATGAATTAGAATCACATTTCTCTGAAAAAGAGATTAGGAAAACAACTTTAGAATTAGAAGAAGATGGTTTTCATGGACAAGCCATGGCAAGGCCAGTAAATCTTTTTTATATAAAAGATCAACTTAGAGAACGTATAATTCCAAAAGAAGATGGAGAGTTTGAGATCGGTGAAGAAATGATTAGTAAAGAAGATTTAATGGAGGTTCTAGAAAATCATCCAGAGCGTTTTTCTCCAAATGTGATCTTGCGTCCATTGTATCAAGAATTTATTTTACCTAATCTTTGTTATTTAGGTGGAGGAGGAGAGATGGCCTATTGGCTCCAGTTCAAAGGAATGTTTGACCAGACCAAAGTTCCTTTTCCTTTAATTAAAATTCGTAATTCAGTTCAATGGTTTGATAGATCAACAAATAAGAAGATTGAAAAATTGAATTTAAAATATACGTCTGTTTTTGAATCAATTCATGAGATTAAAAAACAGTATGTAATTGATAATACGGAAGAAGAACTAGAATTTTCTGAATTAGAGCATAAGGCAACTGATTTTATTAAAGAATTAGAAAATTCTATTGTTGCACTCGATAAAGGATTAGAGGGATATGCGAAAAGTGAATCTACAAAAATCCAAAAACAATTGGATGGCGTCGAACAGAAATTAATACGTCATCAAAAGAAGAAGCACGATGATGCTATGAAGCAAATTGATGGTATTTATAGTCGCTTATTTCCTAAAAATGGATTACAAGAAAGGTATGACAATATGATTCCATTTTTGGCGAAATACGGACCTAAAGAGTTTGTAGGAATGGTTTATGATTTGATTGATCCAGTGGAAGAAGATTTGATTTTGGTGGTTGAAGAGTAGTTTTCTAAATGGTTAATTGTTAAAGGTATTGGTGGTAGTATTGATTGAAAATATTTTTTGATACGTTCTCGTTTAGTTTATTATCAAAACTTAAATAGTAAATAAAATTCTATTGAATACAAGTTATTGCAATTCATCGGTCTGCTATGAAAGATTCGGCGACGAGTATTCAATACATTCATTTTAAGTAACAGTTATTTCTTGAATTTCGCTAACGGTTAAAAACGACTAGCGTTAAATTGTTGGTATTATTGAGCTTTAGAAGGGGTTGTTTGGATAATTACTCTAAATCTCCGTAACGGCTATTCTTTGAATTTCGCTAACCGTTATAAACGGCTATCATTTCTCTTGACATATCAAAAGCATTTTCTGATTCTATCAATCTATTGGAATTACCATAAGCAATTCCTAGATAACTGTAAGCATTTGCATTATTTGGTTTAAGAGAAAGAGATTTTTCAAAGTCTTGTATTGCATTTGAATATTGGTTTAAAGCATTATTAGCTAATCCTCTGTTGTATAGGTAGTTTGGATTAAGTGAATCAAGTTTTATAGCTTTGTTATAATCTTTGAATGCTTTATAATAATCTTGTAATTCAAAAAATACGCCACCACGATTTGAATAAATTTTAGCAATTTCAGGACTTAGATTTATTCCTTTGTCAAAATGAATTAACGCTTTTTCATATTTATTTTCCTCAAAAGCTTTTATTCCTTTATTTGACTCTTTTAAGGCTTCTTGAAATTCAATATTTGTTGAATCTAAAATTTCAATCTCCCAAAGTATGTCATACTTTTTAGTGTTCTTCTCTCCTCTTGAGAAAAAACAAAAAATGATAAATTTAGAAATAGTAAAATAGCGACCTTTTTCATGAAATAAAGTTTTGTCAATGGTTACGAGATGATGAACACCTTACCTAATCAGCCAACTTCAGATCTAAAATCATTTCCTCATCCCAGTCGAAGCATGTTTCCTCACAATTTTGATAAGAATCACTGGTCAATTTATCACTATCGATAACCATGATAATATCGTTTTCTTGATCATATTTTGCTGTAGCTGTATATCTTTCTCCTGTAGGCATCAAATAGTATTCAATGCTTTCTGTTGTGAAGAATGTATCGAATAATTGGCCATCGTCAAAGAATCCCTTGTATAAACTTACTTCAATGGGTCCAGATCCTGGGTTGGTTGACAATTCAAGTTTTATATAGAGTTCATTAGGTTTCGATGTATAACATATTTGATTTGGATCACAGATATCATCGTTACTTTTACCACAAGAAGTGTTTATAGCGATTAAACTTAAAGCGATTAAGGTATATTTTAAATGCTTTTTCATTTCTTTTCGTCTTTATTGATGAATAAACTTAATTTGAGATTAATGGTGTGGGGATTAGCATAAGGGTTTTGGTCAAAATACAAATAGCCCAAATTTAAACGACTAATCTTTGAAAATTGCCACGATAGTCCAGCTCCTGGAGTAATTGTAAAGGTATCGTTCCTGTTTTTCTTCAATCCTTTATACGTTCCATAAAAATAGCCAAACTTCATCATCGCATAAACACCGATTTTACTTGAATTCATGAATTGTATAAAGTAAAATCTCTTTTCAAAATCAATAGAGAATTGTAAAACCCTTTCTTGAACTTGGTAGAATAAATTGTCAGCTTCTTCAAATAAAACTTTTTTGTAATACGGTCGAAAACTTCCGTTGAAAGTGATACTAAAATCATATCCTAGTTCTTCCAATCCTAATCCAAAATCAAAAAGAAAGTCCTCATGGTTGAAGAATGTACCTGCGTTTATACCAAAATGAGGTTGAAAATAACTTCCACTAAGTGGATTTGTCAATATGGGTTGACCATCAGACTTTAAAGGAATAATTAATAAAAAGCACAGTAAAGAAAAACTCAGTAATACTTTTCGAAAGTTATTAAGAACCATATCAGTAGTGTTTATAAACATATCAAAAATATAAAAGTAAATAAAAGATTCTAAAGTAGAACAAGCAAAGAACATTCCGTTTTTTGAAACAGCTGTTTTAATTGATGTTTTATAATTCCATCTATTAAAAAAAGAGCGAATGGACTGACTTTTATGAGTAAGAAATATAACTATACCATGTTTCTTTCCTTCTTGATGTTTTCGTAGGCTTCTTGAATTCTTTGGAACTTTTCTTTGGCTCCTTTTTGATATTCCTCACCCATTTGCTCAACTTTATCTGGGTGGTAGCGAATGGCCATTTTTCTATATGCTTTCTTTACATCTGCATCTTCTGCGTCCTTAGTAGTTCCCAAAACTTTATAATCACTTTCTGTATCGCGGTGGAACATGTTTTGAACGCTAGTAAAGTCCATATTTGGAACTCCCATCATATTTGCAATACTTTGTAAAACTTGCATTTCAACCTCAGAAACGGAACCATCAGATTTTGCAATACCGAATAAGTAATGCAGTAATTGCACACGCACTTCTGGGCGAGTTCTTGTACGAACATCATTACAGATATCTTGAATTGGTAGCGCTTGTGGCTGATCTAAAAACGTTTTGAGCGTTTGCAGATGGGAGGTGGTAAATTGATTTCCAAATTGTTGTTGTAAAAATGCTTTTACATATTCCAATTCTGATTTCATGACCTTATTATCCGCTTTCATTACAGCAGCAGAAAGAGCCAATAACATCGTTGGAAAATCGTAACGTTGCGTTTGACGTTGATAAAAATCAAATACATCCTGTGATGAACGAAAGTTCTGTTTACGTTCTTGTCCTTTCGGGTCTTGTCCATCATTTAAAAAACTAGCTGCACGCGAAAAATTGTCTATAAACGTACCTATTAAAAAACCGAAAAACGCTCCGAAAAAACGAAATCCTGTGAGGTAAAATCCTAATCCTGCTCCAATCCACTTAAAATATCCTGTCATAACACTAAAAAAAGGAGCGGACTTTTAAACCCGCTCCTCTGAAATTTATACTAATTCTATACTTCTATTTACGAAGTTTGTCAGCGCTTCACCTTTTAACATGCCTTGAGAAAGCATTGCTAAATCGGTTAATTGTTTCGCTTTTTGTGAACGTTCTTCACCTTTAGCCGCTAAAATACTTGAAATTTTTGGATGATTGCTATTCACAATCATATTATAAGTCTCCGGAAATGCACCAAAGAATCCTGCACCGCCCATCGCTTGTTGTTCTTTCATTCTTCTAATAAACTCTGGTTGTGTTACCATGATTGGAGCATCAGTTTCTGACATGCTTTCAAACTGAACCTTATACATGTCTTTATTTACAGTTCCTTCAAAAATTGGTTGCAATTCTTCTTGTTCTTTTTCGCTTAATTTAGAAGGAATATTCTCTTCTTTCTGAATTAATTTATCCAAAGTATCTGCATCAACTCTTGCAAAACTTACATTCTCTAAAGAAGATTCCATTTTTTGAATCCAATGAGAAACAAGTGGGCCTTGAAGTTCAATTACTTTGTATCCTCTATCGTTTGCAGATTTTACAAAACTGAATTGTTCTTCTTTGCTATTCGTATAAAGGAAAACTGTTTTTCCGTCTTTATCCGTTTGTGCAGCTTTTACTTCTTCCTTAAATTCTTCTGGTGTGTAGAATTTTCCATCTGTAGATTCCATCAAGTGGAAAGCTTTTGCTCTGTCTGCAAATTTATCATCAGACAACATTCCATATTCAGAGAAGATACGTAAATCACCCCATTTCTCTTCAAAGTCCTTACGGTCCTTGTTGAACATTTCTTTTAATTTATCAGAAACTTTTTTTGAAATGTGCGAACTGATTTTCTTTACATTGCTATCGCTCTGTAAGTAAGAACGAGAAACGTTTAATGGAATATCTGGAGAATCAATAACACCATGTAAAAGCGTCAAAAATTCAGGTACAATTTCCTCAACATTATCTGTAATGAAAACTTGGTTAGAGTACAATTGAATTTTATTCTTTTGAACTTCCACGTTTTCCTTGATCTTAGGGAAGTATAAAATTCCTGTAAGGTTAAATGGATAATCAACATTCAAGTGAATGTGGAACAATGGATCTTCAACTGTTGAAGGATATATCTCTCTATAAAATTCTGTGTAATCTTCTTTTGTTAAATCAGCTGGCATTTTGGTCCATGCTGGAGAAGGATTATTGATTTGATCTGGAACTTCGTTAGCTACTTTCTTAACGTTTCCTTCCTCATCTTTTTCTCCTTTAGGATCTTCTATTTGTTCTGAACGCGTTCCGAAAATTATAGGAACTGGTAAGAATTTACAGTACTTATCTAAAATCCCACGAATTCTAGATTCCTCTAAAAATTCAGCAGACTCTTCATTGATATGTAATATGATATCTGTTCCTCGTGTTGCTTTTTCAGTATCATCGATTGTATATTCAGTCGTTCCGTTACTCTCCCATTTCACAGGTTTAGCATCATCAAAACGGCCTAAAGTAACGATTTCAACTTTTTCAGCAACCATGAATGCAGAATAAAATCCTAATCCAAAGTGACCAATAATTGATTCTTTACTGTCTGAATCTTTATATTTCTGAACGAATTCTTCCGCTCCAGAAAATGCGATTTGGTTAATGTATTTATCAATTTCGTCAGCAGTCATTCCAATACCATTATCACTAATAGTTAATGTTTTTGCTGCTTTATCTAAAATTATTTCAACTTTTAATTCACCAACTTCTTTATCATATTCTCCATTCTTGGATAAAACTTTTAGTTTCTGAGATGCATCTACAGCATTCGATACCAACTCACGCAAGAATATTTCGTGATCTGAATACAAAAACTTTTTTATGATCGGGAATATATTTTCCGTTTCTACATTAATATGACCTTTTTTCATTCTATTTTGTTTTTTTGTTGTCATTTCTGTTAGGTCAATCTTTATGCCATCTAGGTTTGCCTGTCAAAATGGCAAGGATGTGTTAGATTGTAACGCAGCGGTGCAACTGCAGCGCGACATACTAACTTATTCTTTTGATTGATTAATAAATTGTTTCATAAATGAACTGTGTTTCGAAGCTTAACTCCTTCGCTTGGCAGCGCTGCAGTTGCACTGCTGCGCTTTATCTTTCGAAGCCTAAACTTTTTATTTCTCAAAAAACTCAAATACTAAGCTTTTATTATTCAAAACTTTACCTATCTTCATGTAACTTAACTCCTTCGCTTGGCAGCGCTGCAGTTGCACTGCTGCGCTTTATCTTTCGAAGCCTAAAC
>Ga0307930_1002307_pt1 | contig 14610 bp, 11 predicted proteins | sample OrgLakmetageno46_FD_203161 | JGI IMG/M metagenome (GOLD analysis project Ga0307930, IMG submission 203161) | Saline water microbial communities from Organic Lake, Antarctica - #46 | ecosystem: Environmental > Aquatic > Non-marine Saline and Alkaline > Saline | place: Antarctica: Organic Lake... | reverse complement strand
TCGCAACCACGAATTTCACACTCATTAGAGTTGAGAGCCTCGCAACGTTCGCGTAGACCTCGAAGCGTTTGAGTCGAAAGCTTCGCAACCTTCTCTTTAGCTTCGCAAAGTTAGCGTAGAACTCGAAACGTTTGAGGCGAAAGCTTCGCAACCTTCGGACGATCGGACGAACTCTCTATGGAATTTTTTTTCAATTTATCGCTCATATTACAAGGATACATAATTATAATGCCCAAAATTCGACCACAGGAAATTATATTACACAGGAATCACCAGGGTGAAGTTGGAACATATTCAAGCAAGAGTACTGTGGCACCGAGAAGAAGTGATTTCTTGAGAAGCAGTACCTCCTTAGTGTAGCCTCCAACAATTTCAAGGATCTGTATGATCTCAGGGTCGAGATATGCCCTGTGCTTGGCGAGAACAGAGCGGGCGGCAGCTGGACTGTGCACTGCGGCTGCACGACACGATGCCAAGACTGACGCTGCCACAATATCTGCTTTAGCTAGCCCTTTTCGCTCAATCAAAGGTTGAGTAGCTCCTCCAGGAGTGGTACTAAGAAGAGCTGCCACGGAGCCATCGGTACTCGAGCCGCGTGTCGGTGAATCGAGAGAGTCATGCTCCTCGCCACGCTTGCGCTTTAACGCTGTGCTAGGCTGACGGGACATAGATCACTAATGTTGAAGATAAGTTAATATCGACGAAGGAGCTTAGCAAGAACGAAGAAGGCCAGTGGACAAGTCTAGCTATGCCTACAGCTTAGCGAAGTAAGTTAGGGCTTACTACTGGGCTCATCACATTTTTGACGCTCGGTCGGTACTGTAAGACTTGTTGGTACGACGGCGACGTCGAATATGTACCGAACCGAACTACAGGGAGGAGTAGCAAACGTAATTATGTAGTCGAACGAGCAGTCGAACCGAATAGGCCTGTAGACGACTCCTGTAGAGGTAACTGTCTGGCGAGCATCCGGAGGTTTCTTCGCGCGCGCGAAAAACGCGAGCGGGACTATTCCGTTGAGATGGGAGAAGGTGCTCTCCTATACACCTTTCTAAAGCCCACACGAAATTGCTAAATTTTTATAAAAAATCTTGTAGTTGAGCACCAAAGCCGAGCAGCACCCCCGGCTGATACGCCGAACCGAACAGCCGAATCGAACAGGCGCGCATGGGATTGTGGCGAACTGGACCGAGCAGCGAGAAAAATTCGGCTGCTCGCTTCGTTCGGCACCTTTCTCGGTACTCGCCAATGGCGAGCGCGTGGAACACTGTTTTTAACTTGCTCGGCGGGAACCTCAATCGATTCCCACGCCGGGAATTCCCAAACGAGTCAGCGAAATGTGAAACGTGAAATATACTCCCTCTACTGGAATGGGTCGCATTGTAATCTGCTTCAGCCAGCTAGCTTTTTAAGTTCGTCATTTCGATTATATTTTTGAGACAGGCCCCGAAGGGCCGGAATTAGAAGACTAACAGTTAGAGAAGAAAATCGATTATATTTTTGGCTGAGGCCCCGGAAGAAGAGAGAGTGGTGGGGCCGGAATTCGGAGTCGGAATTCAATAGGCAGAGAAAACTGTACTTACAAATGGGATGGCCGTATTGAGGCCGTATCAAACGCACAGTGACATGGAAGTTATGATAGATGATAGCGACCCGCGACCCGAAGGGCCCGGCTCTTCCAAGCTCTAGGACTAACAAAGAATAAAGAAGAAGAGGAGTTCAAACCTGTAGTATCAGCATGGTTTTATAAGATTGAATTTACACCCCGATTGCAGAGTCAAAGGTACATCAGCATTTAGCTCAAAGCCGCGTATTTATGAAACCTCCAGAACAAGGCCAACTAGCTGTGTGTCCTCTTTCGTAATAAAACGTCCATTTTCTATCAGGGTGCATTTCGTTTATGTACATACCATGCTGGAGGTTCTCGTGCCTTCCCTGATGGAGCACTGCGATTGTATTTCGTACTGATTTGCACTTTGCCAAGGTGCTGCCCTGGGCGGGATCAGGGCAGAATCCCGCCTCGGCGGCTGCATAAAAGCAAAAGCCCACCCCCCCCCCCCCCTGCCTGGGACCACCCTAGAAGCATAGATCATCGTTTTCGCCTTTCAATCGAATACCTCATTGTCCCCACTCACCCCCCCCCCTATAGAAATTGCTTCGTCATCAGAACTCCGTTTCAGGTGGATAATACTGCGACGGTTTGCTCATGTTTTTGCTTCCAGCTGGCCGACCTCTTCCTCTGTCGCCATTGTCGTCGTCGTCGTCGTCACTGTACGAGGAGGATTGTCCACCGGTGTAATAGCGCTCTGCAGCGGCTTGTTCCTTTTGCGCCTCCAATCGCCCGTGTTCTCTTGCGGCAACGGCCATGGAGCCCACCTTAAGGTTGGAAACATGTTTATGATAGCACATACAAAGAAAGCAAAGTAGGAGTAAAGTGCAAAGAAAGCAGAAGTTACGTAGAAGATGGAGGAATTTCTAATAGAAAAGGATTAAGGAAGGGTACAACAGAACGAATGTCAGCAAGTGAGTAAAGGTGAAGGGAGGCCAAACAGAAAAAGAAAAGAAATTGCGACACACAAGGGGTGTGTGTCAAGGAGGCTTAGACACTTGAAGGGAGGCAAGAGTGAAGGTCTCACCGCAACAGCTGCGGTGGCTGCACGCGCAAAAGTGCCTAAACCCGCTCCCAAACGACCCGCAGAGGGCCCCAAGAGCTCCAAGTGAGACGACAGATTGGCCACGGAATTCGCCACCATAAGTCCGGAAGCGACACGGTGCGCAGTGCTGCCTTCGCCTGCATGGGTATTGAGGAGTATGGAGAAGGAGAAGATAATGCAAATACGCATTCACGCACATGTCAAGGAGAGCAATGGTGATATGGTGGCAAAATAGACTAGCATGTGGGAATACGATAAAGATCGCACGTGCAGACTGGACTACACATTAAGAGATGCTTCCTTCTAATAGCCACATTGAACTTACTACATCTGTAGTAAGAATTCGTATGTTTCAAACAATATATGCTTTCACTCCCTGACCCCACCGCCCCCTCCACCCTCTCTCTCTCTCTCTCCTAACCATTCAGCAGTCCTTCGGCCATTTTCAGGGTAGCGCCAAACTCCGCCACGTCCGACGCCACTTTCACGCTTTTGCCGAGGTTCCCCCCCAATCCCCCCATCTGCCCCGCCGCCGCCTGTGCACATGTAGGTTCAGGTGTTGGTGCAAGCAGGAGGTGCACAGAAGCAGGCAAATGGCAGATGACTACAGGCAGTTATTAGAATTCGTAGGCAGTTATATAACAAAAGTACATGAAATAAATACCGGTCCTACTACGTAAGAGAAAGCAAATTAATCTCTTTTGGCAACATCATCTATGGCATCTAACCAACGAATCCTATGATAACACCACCTCGCAAAGACACTGCGGTGAAGCAATCACCAATCACCACAACACCCCATTCACTCACCTCAGCCGCAAATGCCGCAGCAAAAAACGCTGCTGCTTCTTTGTACGACACGCCGTCACTGCTCTGGTACCACGGCTGGTGCTGGCTGTTGCCTCTCCTTGTTCCTCCTCGTGCTCCTCCACCACCACCACCGCCGCCGTTCGCAGAAGAAGAAGAAGAAGAAGAAGAAGAAGGAGAGCAACCTCGGTGGCCGCCCCGGCCAAAAGTATTGCGCAATTCCGCCTCGTAGTCCCGGCGCGCGCCCTGACAGATATATGTATAGGAACAGGAATACAAATAAAGAGAAACACGACGACTAACTTCTCTTCTCCCTCCTTCATCTTTTCCCCCTTCTCTTGCTCTCATCATTGCATATAATTCTTCTACTGCTATACTACTAGTTCTTCTTCTTCTACTGAGCACATGCTAAGCCCCCCCCCCACACAAAGCGCGCATACGTCATCCTGGAGGCCGGCATACGCTTCCGAGACCCGCTGAAACGCCACGGTGGCTTCCTGGGGATGCGACGGGTGCTTGTCGGGGTGGACCTTGAAGATGAAAATTCAAGAAGAGAAGGAAAAGAGGAAGAAGAGGAATATAAGTATAGTGAATCAAGGTAGTGAGTTTGCGCACGCGTGACGCACACATACGCGGAAAGACGAAAGAGAAAAAAAGAACAAACAAGTCTATGTTGCGCCTTCGCGTATGCGTCAATGCAAATATCTTATAGAGTTTACGGTTGAAAGAATACACTCTATGAGAGAAACTCAACTCCTTCAACCCTGGATCCTCCTCCTCTAATCTCGTGTTTAACAATCTTCCTGCAAATTACTCTCACCTTAACGCTGGTCTTCAAATACGCGCGTCGCACTTTAGCGTCGTTTAGTGCAGCCTTCTCCGAAGCACTAATCCCCAGAGACTCGTAATAGTTGTCAGCCGCTAGAGCTTGAGCTAACGCTTCCGGTATCGCTCCTTCTCCTCCGTCACCTTTTCCTCCTTCTTCTCCTCCTCCTCCTGATGGTGCAGAGGATTCTTTACTAGTTTGCGGTGCCTTTCCCTGTTTTTCACCTTCTCTTGAGCCTGCACCAGCAGTGGTGGGGTTAGCTTTTTGGTTCAAACTTGCAGTGGTTGATAAAGAAAAGTCTTACCAGAGGAAGAGGAAGAAGCATTAGAAGGTGGCGGTGGAGCCTTTGAAGAGCTGCTGCTTTCATTGTTGCTATTGGTTGCGCTGTTGCCACCTAACCGACTCCAAAAGCTCTTCCTTTGAGGTGGCGAAGCTGCTTCATTCGGCGATTCTGGAGTAGGAGGAGGAGCTTCCCGCCACTCCAACGTCAGAGCACGAGAGCTGGATTTGGGCACGAGGGTGAGCTGCGCCCCCGAGCTAAGTTCCGCTGACCCCACCGCTAAATCGCCTCCTCCACCACCGGCCTTCACGTAATGCCGACACGTAACATACATACAGCGCACATAAGAACGATGTTGAGAGGTAAATTCAACAGATAGCACGCTGTCAAGTCTTTCGTTGAGTAGACAACGGCTGCCACAGTAGTAAATTAGTAGTAGATTAGTGACGCAGCAGCTTTCACAACGCACTACAGCGCAAGGCTAGCTAGCTAGAGAGCTACTAGCTAGCATGCATAGAAGGCGCAGCTCAATCTATTTTTCTTACCACGAGACGGCCTGATTCGTCCAAATGAAACTGCTGGTTGGGTGAGGCAGGGACCTGGCATGGTTGCAAGAAGACAATCAGCCGTAGGTGATGCATGTCTCACGAGGAGTGGAAAAGTGACAGACAGGAGGAGTAACATGGAGCGCTGAAGAAAGGCAGAAACGATAGGCACGATCCACCTGAAGGCTCTTCACAGAAAGTACGACCTGGCTTACTCACTTTGATAGGCCAAAAGATGAGCGGTGCCCCCCAAACGATCTCGTCTCCTTTCACGTCTAAGATATTGTCAGGGCAGTGCTGTGGTATCAACCGTCCCATCTCATCGTGAAGAAATTGCTGTGGCATACCAAACATAGCAGAGAAAGGACCATGTAAGTTGGAAAACAGATCGCTTGCATACTGCCCATATCGGGCTTTCTGAATAGATCTAGCCTCTAGCTATGACTTCTTAGATAGCAACGGAACAGAACCTGGTTGCTGGCGCCGTTGGCTGACCATAAGATAGCGCGAGCACCCTTGCTTCGACTTGCGCCCTTCACATCGACGACCAATTTATGCCCGATTACAGCTAGGTTCATGATAACTTCAATCTCCTCTTTCTAGCCTCGTGCGTAAATGAACAATCGAAACCCGAAGCCAATAGTGAAGGAGAGTATTTTAGACTACGGCCATTTTTGTTTGCTTCCTCGATTCCTTCTTCCTCCTCTAGTCCTCTAGCTAGCTCCAGCTCGCTTGCTCGCTTCCCTTCCAACTTCTTGCAATCCACATTTTGTGAAAAGAACACCCATAATAAGAGGGGGAAATTTTGGTTTTGGTTTTGTGATTGGTGATGAAAATTTGAGGAGCGTTTTATCAGTTAACCACGCTCGACCACTCACTTCATTCACTCGTGTCAAAGGTATGCCCATCTTGCGCTCTTGGTGCGAAACCTCTGTGGAGGAATGGCACCGTGCATTGATTGAGCACTGCTCAATTATTTTGAAGCCGCGTCGTGATATTCATCCCCCACTTATGCGAATAAAATACTGCTCTCCTGATCATATCTAATTTGTTTTCTAATTATTTGCAGATATATATACAAGATGCCAAATCCTACTGCGACTTTCAACACCACTGAGGGCTCCTTCGTGGTGAGCGCGATGCGCAATCTATTAATGTATCTTGCGCGATTATTTTTGCGCGATTTAGGGAGAAGCGAGCTATTGACACCTCTCTTCCATGGTGTACACAACTCGCTTTTTTTTCCATTGAGACGTAAAGCAGCGTTCACGACAACTTTTTATTCCCGTCTGTTCGCGCGCTCGCAGGCCGAGCTCTACCTCGACCAGATGCCTGTGACGTGCTCCAACTTCATTGCGCTCGCTAACGAGGGCTACTACAACGGCCTGACTTTCCACCGCGTGATCCAAAAGTAAGGACCCTCTGTGCTCATTGAAAAAAGATATTCGGAGAATAAGCCTTCATAGAGCGCGCTTCTAAGCCTCTTTTCATTCGCTTCCTTGCCTTTGTTTATGTTGAGGAATACTTAGACACAACTGTTCTTGCAAATGCTATGAGCTTCTGGAACTCAGACTGCTACCAAGATGTTTGTCCTCGATAGAGTCCTCCACTGACTCTTCCCGTCTCTCGTCATCCTCCCCCTGACACCCACCCCTGTCAATCCTATCTTTTCTGCAAATCTTCGCTCCGACTGCTGCAGCTTCATGCTTCAGTTCGGCTGCCCTTACTCCAAGGACCCCAAGTCGAGCCGCGCGGGCACCGGCGGCCCTAACGGCGGCACCTCCTTCACCACCCCCGACGGTAAAACCATCAAGCGCGACGGCGGCGGCAACATCCCAGACGAGTTCGCGGTCAAGCTCAGCAACGAGCCCGGCACCCTGTCCATGGCCAACACCGGCCAGCCCAACAGCGGCGGCTCCCAGTTCTTCGTGAACACGGTAAGCGGGGCAATCTCAAAGTCGTGCTGTCGACCCACATCAGCAACCTCAGCTTACGCTTCCTGACGTCGCCTCGCCGACGTCTTTCTTTACCTGTTCATTTGTCACTCTTTATCATCTTCTTACATGCATTTTTTTCCCCACTGTGCCTCTTTCTTTACTTTGCCTCCCTCTTGCCACCGCAGGTGCACAACTCGTTCCTTGACTGGTTCGACAAGTCCACCCCTTCCCAGCACCCTGTGTTCGGCAAGGTGACCTCCGGCATGGACATCGTGCTCAAGATCCAGAACGTGAAGACCGACAGCAACGACAAGCCAGTGACCCCCGTGGTGGTCAACTCCATCACCGTGGCCTAAACGATTTGTGCCCCGAGTCTTTGAAGAGGTATTAAACAGCTGGCACTGGCATCAAAAAGTCTAGCACGCATTGAGGCACCTGGCTTGCTTTCGCGGCTGCGTTCCTTCTGAGCTATTCGTAAAGCGGGCATTTCCCTCTCGCTTCTTGTAGAGGCAGCTGCAGTTGCCTTGGTAACTTATAACGAATCTAACCCAGAACCCAGGCATCACAAGCAGACAAGCAGGCAACCTTTCCTATAAATCTAGAACAAAAACAAAGATTAGATTATACAATTATAGTCCCCCAGTGTAAAGAAAGACAAGGGCAGAAATAACACGTTCTCAGAGGTGATCTGTATTTGCACTTGTGGCATGTATCTGCGCGTCCCAGAAGGCTCCATCTGGCGTCTTCCCTCCGAACAAGTCGGCGGGGTCTGAGTGCCCAATGTGCTCCACGTCCCCGTCCCAGGTACACAAGGCATTTCTCCGGGCTATTTTTCGCCCTAGTAGGGCACCGGCTCAATGTTCTTGTCAGGCGGCGGGCGCCAGCCGCTCTCAGCATCGCCTGTCCTCTTTCTTGCTGCACAAAAACAAAGAAGTAAAAGTAAGAAGTAAGCAGGGTAGCGATTCCAGTTTCCGCGGAATTTCCGCGCGATGGCTAGAAATTCGCTTCACGTGGTATTTCCGCGGGTTTTCCGTGCCGTGGTCGTGGTCATAAAGGCACTGCGAAATGCCCGTCGCGGAAATCACGTCTGATTGGTAAAATTTTCCCTTTCCGCGATTCCGCGGGAATTCCGTATTCCGCGGGATTTCCCGTGGGAATCCTTATAGACATTACTAATAGATCCCAACCCAAACCTAGGAAGGAAGACGTGAGAGCGTCGGTGTATATTCGGGAGGAGATGAGTTCTTGGGGATGTCCCCTTGCATAGGGGAGTTCGGCTTACTTTATTATGAAAGCGCAAACGATAAACTAAACGATAAAGATAAAGATAAAGGATCCAGGAAGGTCGGAAGGTCTTGAATCTTGAATCTTGAATTTGAATTGAATTTAGTTCAGAATTTTTGACCAATATTTTTGAAACAGGTCCCAGGCCCCGAGGGACCGGAATTAGAAGGCTAACAGAAAGAGATAAAAAGCAAACGGCTCATACTAAAACACTTAAACTAGGAAGTTCATCAGGCGCACATGCCCGAGTGGCGAGTGGCCAATATTTTTGGACTTGTCTTCGTCTTGGAACTTTGAACCGCGAGTCCTGAGTTCTACATTTAATTTAGTAGTAATAATATATTTCAAGGTATTGAGGATAAAAGGGAGCGATGGCATCAGAGGGTGATCAGCAGGTAGGCGCACTTGCTAGGCCTTCAGGACTCGTTTTCGGTAGAGATGCACTGCTCCGCGAAATTCGCGTCAATACATAGCTCCACAGAGACGAGTCCGTCATTGTCCCAGCATCGAAGCGTCTAGAAAGCTGTCTGCCTCACTAACTCAACCCCTCGACACGTGGCTTTTTATACTTTCGCCTTGAGTTTTTCCAGATTGGCCACGATTGCAGGCACTGCGCGGTGGCCGTTCTTGGAGAAGAGGTCCTTCTGGCTGCCCTTCCACACCACTTCCAAGTCGCTGTCGACTTCCGCCTCGATCGTCACAGTTACAGGGTAGCTGTCGATGCGGGTTGAAGCAATGTTGGCGTTAGGAAACACGCGCTTGATCGCAGACCGAGCAGCGTTGTTTTCCTGCGCCCCGCCGTCTCAGTTGGCGCAGTACGTCACCTGCAAATATGGAGGGGTGCAAGGTTACGCAGAGGAGTAGCAGTAAGAAGTGTGTACCAACATATACGATTCAGGGAAAGAGGTATTGTAAATCTGAGCCAGATATTGCACTAACTCCCGAAAAGTACGAAGGAGTACACGCATGTCTTTTGAGGGTTGCAATTCCCATAGCAGCACTTATTACTCACTTGGAAGTTAACTTGAGCATCCGAAGCCATGACAGGAGGAACGTTGGGACTGGAAAATGTAGACCCCGTGGTTAAGATTATGTAATACGCTTCGCTCTTTTCAGTAAGAACGAAACGATTTGGTGCGCAGAGCTTGCGTCGCGTTGAACAACAGAAGGAGTGACTACGAACGCGAAGTTTGGAGCTACACAGCTACACAGTACAGAGTCAAGTCAGCTGGCTCCGCATCGATTTTTTGCCGCGGCTATCTTGCGGCTTTTTGCGGCCCTTCCAGCTTTTCATGTATTTCCTGCATCTATTCTATTAGGTCAACGTCCGTCAACAACCGCTGCTGCTACTGCTGCCGCTGCTTTTGTTAACTCCCAACTTCCCCTGGGACAGCTGCTGCCGGGACAGTGTCGACGCCAACCGGGGTCAGCATGGTCTTCCCGCTGAAAAGTCGCAAAATTGGAGGCCAGCAGTTCTACTTGCCGGTGTGTTTTCTGTACAAACCTGGTCGTTCTTAAATCGTGCATGAGATAGTGAAGACGATGACACGAGACCGTTTCACGGCGAAGCTGTGTCGGACAAAAATGATCTCGCAGTTTTCACTCACTTCATAATCGTGTCCTTAAGCACGGCATTATTAAAAACGCGATAGATACCTGTCGTGTGCTTGTTTACGCACCATTCACTGGGACCGCTATCGTCTAAGACACGTTCTTGCGCTTCTTCTTTTCACAGCCGAATTTGCAGCCTACAACCGTTGTGGGCAAAGGCAGTTACGGGGTAGTCATTTCAGCCACGGACAATTCGACCGGCAGTCGAGTAGCTGTGAAGCGCATCAAGCCTTATTGCGGCGATGAGTGGGAAGCACGGCACACCCTTCGAGAGGTCTAGTAGTGGCACGCGTGTTTACTTGGAGCTTTTATTAACTGTGCTCTGAACCCAAGCTGAAGGCGCCGCTACGCAGTGCTGGCACACTAGCTCTATATCGCAGATGTTCAGCAGCTAGTGATGTTGCCTTCTGACAGTTGAAGAAGCCACATTATTCACATGTCTGTGTTGTTGTACCTACATGACCTTAACAGGTGCGCCTGATGCGGTTGCTCGGCGTGCACCCTAATGTGATATCGCTCACCAACTTGTGGACGCGGGACGAAAGCAACGACTCGGAGCTGTACTTAGCTATGGAGCTCATGGACAGCGACTTGCACGCCATCATTCAGTCCAAGCAGCAGCTCTCAGAGCCCCACTTTCAGGTGCTGATGAAGCAGCTGCTGCTGGGAGTGCAGGCGATGCACCGCTTGGGCGTGCTTCACCGGGATTTGAAACCAGGTGTTGATCTTAGAAAAGAAACACGCATTGAAAGATTCACGTGCATATATCTGCCATCTGTTCAATGAACAAAGGCCAGCGAAGTAAAAAGGGCGCAAGGCTTTCGTGTGAAATGAATGGGAGGCAGAAAAGAAAGGGACAATTTTCTTTTCGAGTCATTTGGGTTTTTGGAATTTGTCCCGTGCATTACTTGGTGAAAGCAATCACTTGCTTTGACGCTCTTTCACCTCAACTCTTATATCTGTCTCTTCAATAGGCAACTTGTTGGTGACCAAAGACTGCCAGTTGCGCATCACTGACTTTGGCCTAGCAAGAGCGTGGGACGCTGCCCCGCGCAACGCGAACGACAACGAAAGCTCCGTCGGGGCCATGACCGAGTGAGTAGGGGGCGAGGGGGGAGGGCATTTTGATGCACAGTGGGGAGTACAAAAAAAGAGAGAGTGGCTTTTGCGTAGGTTAGTGATATATCAACGAAGACGAAGGAAGTAGAAAAGACAAGGGCAAGAGCTAGTAGACATATCACGCGAAGGGATGCATTTCAATTTTTAGTTCTAGGCTCAGTTCTATAAACTCTATGAACTCTTATCGTCTCTGTTTCTTCTCACGAAATGGGTTCTGTTTCCGCCTTTTCCCATTCCCTTGTCCTCTAATTCATCTTTCTATCTACCTTGATACATTCTCATTTTCACCAAAACTTCCCCCCCCCATCCCGCAGGTATGTCGTCACCCGCTGGTACCGTTGCCCCGAGCTGCTGCTCGCGCCTCACTTGCCGTATGACGGCGCTATCGACCTGTGGTCCTGTGGGTGCATCTTCGCCGAACTCTTGAACCGGCGGCCCCTGTTTCCGGGCAAGTCCTACGTGCACCAGGTCTGCGAGGGGGAATCGGGAGGGTGTGCCATGTGTTGGGCAGGAGAAGTATAGTGGGTGTTCGCGGTTGAGGAAACGACACAATTTTCATGGTCTCGGGAAGTAACTCGCGCGTGGAATAGTGCTCTAAATTTATTTACATCTTACTAGAAGTAAGGAATTCTAGTGACGGCACCAAGAGTGAGACACTATCTATTATGCCGTGAATGTTGCTTTACGAACCACCCACCATCATCAACCACCACAGGTGCAAGTGATTTTGGACGTGCTTGGCACCCCTGCTAGCCCCGAGGCTCTCGGCTTCGCGCCCCGGGAAGACGCTGCGACGTTTATGGCGCGGCAGAAGAAGCGCATCCCTGTACCCTGGAAGAAAGTGTTCCCTGCCAACACCTCGCAGCCAGCGCTGGATCTCGTGGCGGCGCTCCTGAACTGGGTGCGTAATCTTGTCTTATATGCACGTGGGAGAAGTTTATCAGGATATTTTCCTCTCTTTATTTTTACTTTTCCTTCCTCTCCAAGTACAATATGATTGAAGGATTTCTCCCATAGTTGTCGACTTTGCCTACACATCATTTCTGCCATCCTAGTACAAGATGGCCCATCTATTCACACTCACTCCTCGATTTATCATCACCTCCTCATCATCTCACTCCCCCGTCACCTTCTCAAACTATAACTCTACATAGGACCCGACCAAACGCCTGAACGTGTCCGATGCCTTGGCCCACCCGTGGCTGAGAGGCTGCCCCGCTCTGCCCTGCGAAGCCGACTTATCGGCCACTACATTAGAGCATCACCGCAAGGCCATCGGGGTGGACTTCAAGTTCGAAGACCCCAAAACGCCTCTGCCGCAGCTACGCGCCATGGTAGGCGACACCTCTCGTCTTCTTCCTGCGTTACTGCCGTTAATTTTCCTATTGGAGTGTTTCTTGAGGGTATCTTGCGTGACAGGACTCCCTTGTACCCAGTTTTTTTCTGGCAGCCTTCTGTACTTCCACATTCCGTAATTATCTCTTTCTTATTCTCTTCATCGCCGTCTTGGTTCTCTTCACAGGTGGAGCGCGAAGTGTCGGCATTTCAAGCGCAAGCTTCCAGCAACACAGCCAGCAATTTACGGCCTTCTGCGCCCACCACAGTAGCTTCTTCCAACACGCCAGCAGCCAACGGCAACAGCAACATGTACGAAATGGCGCGAGAAAAGGAAGTAGCCCGACGCGAGATTCGCGCTGTTGCTGCTGCCACTGCTGCCGCCACTGCTGCTGATGCTAGGGCTGATGCTGCTGCTAGGACTGCTGCAACCAGGAATCAGCCCATAAGCAGTAATGGTGGTCTCCCCCCAGCACCCGACGGCAGTGGTTCCGCCCCGCAGTCCCCGCCCAGGGCACAACACGAGCAAGCGAGTCAGCAGCTGTTGAGGAAGAAAAGCCAGGAGGGCATTGCTGTGAACGGAGGTGGTGGAGGAGGAGGAGCGTTAGAGGCAATCAGGCGAGCAGGTTCCTCGTCATCATCGTCATCATCCACTCTGTCGAGCAACGCTATGAGAACCGCGGCCGCGTACACGAGCGGCCGCGGTGCTAACGGAGGCCTCCTAACCAAAACCTCTAGAAGTAGTAGCCGAGGCCGCAGATGTAGCAGCGGGAGCGGCCGTCGAGGCAGCAGTGGCCTCAGCGGTGATGATACGGGCAATAACACTATCAACCACAACAACAGTGGCAGCAGCGCTAGCGCAGCAGCACTCAATGACGCCGCCCTCAACCAAATGAAATACGACGAATTGCGGGCGGCGATGCAGAACAACGGCGGCAAGTTCGGGAAGCTGGAGAGCCGTTCTGGCGCTGGCGGTTTACCGCCGCACCGCACTTTGCCTCAAATCCCTCCTCTCAATAGCCATCTTAGTACAAGCGGCAGCAGTGGCAACGGCAGCAACAACACAGCAATTATGAACGGCAGCAACCTCAACAACAACAACAACGGCAGCAGCGCTCTCGTAGGAGCAGGCCCAGGCGGCAATCCTCGGCCAGGCAGCCGGCAAATGATCAACGCTTTGCGGTCGAAGAGTGTCACAGCGCAGGCACAAGGTGACCAGATGCAGCAACAACAACAACAGCAGCTCCCATTGGCGCGAATCACGCCGCGGTCTGGGCGCCGGGGATCTCTCCTCGGAGCGAAGTGATTTGCGACCGAAGGCAGGGTTATTTGTTTTTATGTGTTGTATTTTTATGTATGAAACGCATATGCGCGTGTCTTGTCGCTCACCATAAGTTTGGAAGCTACCGAAGACTTCCATCTGGTTTCCATCTGTTTCTATCTCGCAACTGCCACAAGAAATAAAAATACAGAAATTCCGCCGGTTGTCACTGCAACTGCCACGAATATAAGAAGAAGAAGTAAAAGAAGAAGTAATAGTAATAGTTGTAGCAGCAATACTCAATACTGGTAGTAGATATAAAAGCTAAAAGCAAAGGGAATATTACGCCATTCGCAAATGGAGCTATAACAGAGGGCCTTCTCGCCTTCTCCGACTTGCCATGCCGCTATTCGCTATTCTGCACTGCCATCCATGCCATTCAGGGGCATGTCAAAGGGGCCTTGCTTCGTGTTATGGGAATATCAACTGGACTAGAATAGTGATGAGATTAAATTAGATTATACTTCCCAATTTCAAAGAAACATCAACAAATAGCAATAAGCTGCGTATTGATAAATCCTCTGTCTACCCCTTCTTCAACAGCATGCCCGGTCGGGGTTCAGTTTCTACCGTGGAAGAGAGGAGGCAGTGCATTACGATCGTCTACGACGACTTATTGTGAAATGCTCTTGTGGTCGAGAGAGCATCGAAGCAGTTTGACCATGTACATACCTTCCATCGATCAACTTCCTCGGTGGGGCTCGCGGGTGCTGACGGTGAGTTTCCCGTCACCCGCGCAGCCACCGAACTTATGCATGATTTGCGAAGAAAAAAATCCACTACGATTTCCCCTGCTTTGTGGCTTCTTTCATTTCTTTGTTCATCCTAGTGGGCCCAGGCTCGCAGCTCCTCGGTGGGTGAAAGCATCCTATCGGTGGAGTGGGTATGACT
>Ga0307930_1002304_pt1 | contig 14616 bp, 11 predicted proteins | sample OrgLakmetageno46_FD_203161 | JGI IMG/M metagenome (GOLD analysis project Ga0307930, IMG submission 203161) | Saline water microbial communities from Organic Lake, Antarctica - #46 | ecosystem: Environmental > Aquatic > Non-marine Saline and Alkaline > Saline | place: Antarctica: Organic Lake... | reverse complement strand
GAAACGGTTGGAAGCTGTCGATATCAAAGAATAAAAAAGAGTAGGTCAAATAAAAGATGTGCTACATCACAATGAATGATAAAATACTTTGTAAGACATACAAATTACCGGTGTCGGGCTTGGTGTGGGTTGAAATGTGGGAACGCTGCTAGGAAGTAATGTTGGGACCTGAAAAGGTAACGTTGGTGCCAATGCCATCTCGTGTCAGACACTAACTTAATGTAAAGACAACAAACCAAAACCTAAGAGCTCTTAGGGATGAAAAAGACACATTAGAAGATATAATTTGCCAGAAAGGGGTATCATAAGTTGCTTTCAAGTGCAAGGTGGAGCTAAAAAGCTTAGCAAACGAAGCTTAAAGCGCAGTGTTGTTGCTACCAAGAATTCAACAGATTTGAAAAGTAGAATAAATACAAAGATCCAGGCAGAATTTTTCATAGTACGTATTAAAGAACATCTCACCGGCGTTGGAAGCGGTATAGGCACCGGTGTTGGAGCTCCTGTTGGAACCTGAAAGAAATTACGCATTATATAATATTAGGAGAGAATTTGGCAGTTGTACAAAGTACTAGTAGCTCAATGAATTGGAATTGAATTACTTACCAGAGTCGGAACTGGCGTGGGCTGAGTTGTTGGAACACTGCTCGGTTTTGGCGTCGGTACCTGTCAAAAGAATTCCAATTAGTGAATTAATCAAAAACTTGACAATCCAGGTAGCAAAGAAAATTTCAAGATGCTAATTCGGATGACAGGAGATTTCAATAATTGAAGACGTCCGTCATTGCGCGCAAAGAGCACTCACTGGTGACGGGAGCGGCGTTGGCACTGGCGTCGGAAGTGGCGTCGGAAGAAGAGAAATGGTAGGAAGCTGTTGGCGTAGTTGGGAAAAAAGGAAATGATGACGATGTTTGAATACGTACGAAGGTGTCATGGTGAAAAGTCAGCGATACAAATTTTGCAAGAGAGAAATTAAGAAGAAGCAAGCAGTGCCCCTCGTATTTAGAACTGCATATGTGTAGACTTTTAAATTTTTACTCTAAACATCAGCAGTGTGCGCGAGATTCTCACCGGTGACGGAAGCGGCGTGGGAATTGGCGTTGGAAATGGTGTTGGAATCTGATAGGGAGGTGAAGAAAATCAAGCGCACTGAACGCAAACAGTCCCATAGAGGTCATTCATGTATGTAACTTATTTTATGTAGCATGATTTAATATTCTAGCTCGGCTTACTTACCAGAGTCGGAAGTTCAGTGGGGCGAGGAGTTGGTACACTGCTGGGCTTTGGTGTTGGGATCTACTTGATGAAAAACGTACGCAAGGAGAAGTAGCTTGCTGAAGCAAGAGATGATATACCCAAACGTAGAACAAAAAGGCTTGCTCAGAAGATACAACAACTCAGCAAATGCCACAAGGTGTTCGCTTGAGCACTTAAACGTTATCAATCTCACCGGCGATGGCTTCGGAGTAGGTAACGGCGTCGGAATTAGAGTTGGACGAAGGGATAGGGTAGGTAGCTATCGGTATCGCGGGACAGAAGGCAAGAGGAGAAGACCATTAAGCTCATGCAGGAACGTGTAATGAAAAATAATTCATCATACATTATTCAACAAGTGAGACGAAATTGACAAAAAGAATAGACACTGGTACAGACAACCAAAGTTGTACGCCTGGGTCTATACGTAGATCACACGAAACTTGAGACACAGTTACTAGAGATTCTCACAAGCGATGGAAGCGGCGTAGGATACGGCGTCGGAAGTAATGTTGGAACCTTCAGGAAAGCAAACAGAGCAACGCTGAAATGATACAGTTATGTAGTCAAAATAGAATGTCATCACGAGTATGTATACCGAAGTTGGAGAGCATGAATACTCGTCCGCGCAGCATCGTACAAACACGGAAGCGTTGCTGTGGGGTAAACACTTTGGGCCGCGCTCCACGGGATCTACCGCAATATAAGCGCTGCTCCCGAATGCCGCAATATATGAGTGTGTTCCGCAAGATGTTAAGGACCAGCTCCGTTGAGTGTCGTAAGAACACCCTGTTCCTTTAGTTTCATCGTCCACACCGAGTTCGTCAGCTGTGCAAAGCCTTGCACCATGATCCATGCAAATGTCAACGGCCTCGTCCCAAGTTTTCTCTCCGCTACATTCGGGGCCAGTGCTGTTCAATCCCAAGTCATTTGTGGCCCCGCAGATACCTGGAGACCCGTTGTCAGTCATCAAAATGCCATTCCACCCTAAGCTTGTGCACGTACTGGCGGAACACGTCAATGAAGGGCATTCTTCAAAGTCCGCACAGCAGCGCACTAGAGTGGCACTCGTGTCTTCGCGACAGTCTTCGTAACCCGAGCCAACTGAAGTGGAATGGCCCTCAAAAGCTTGGCCTGAACTGTCGACACCGCTGCAAGTCGAATAGCTCCAAACTTGAAGGCCGTTGTAGCCACAACCCGTAGATGAGGCCTCGTCAGCTTTCAATTCCTCTACTGAGCATAACCTGGAAACAAAATTAAAAGATAAATAAAGCAGACAAGACCATTCACGCATAGTACACCCACGATGCCCTCCGACTCTTTCTTGTACTTAAATATCAGGATAGACATTTAAAACCTCACCGGGCACCAACGTCCTCACAAAAATTAACCGCGGTTTGGAAATCCACGTAACCGCTGCACCCAGGCAATGGAGTAGAGCTGGACGCAGCGCAGACCGCGGTACTGCCTTGTCCAGTACCCCAACCTAATGTTGTACACTTTGATGCTGAGCACTGCAGCGGCGATGGATACACGGCCTGTGCCACGGGAAACAACAGCAGCAATAGGAATACTGAGGTGCGCGTGATAGTCGTTACCAGTGCCGCCGCCTCCGCTATCCGTTGCGGCTTATGAAGTCTAGCAGGTGGCCCGCTTCGTGAAACACGTCGCGGTGTCGACTTCTCTATTATCAATTCTGCCTCACGCCGGGCAATCAAGAGCGGAAAGTGCGCGCGCGCACCCCCCAATTTTCCACCTACCGAAAACAAAATGATGCCTACTCTCTTGAGAGTCCAGTTCTGGATATTTAGGACTTGGTCATGGCCTCTCGAAGTGCGCATTGTTTCCAAACCTTCGCCACTCGTAACCATCCGATCATTTAACAACCAAAGGTTTGCAACTTGTACAGCCGCAGCCGACGGTTTTGGGTGGGCCACGGCAGCTACTCGAAGTCGGTCTGATGAGCCGGATGAGCCGAGCGGGTGCTGCAGCACCTTGGCTTCCGTGGCCGCGCCCATATTTAAGAACGGCGCAATATCTCGGAGCGAACAAATCGTACTGGCTGCCGCATGCGCCATATCGTTGTGCCGATTGGGGAGTGCACTGAGCTGCGTTGCTTGTCCCGGCATCTGTGGTGCGTCCAGTATGTGGGTTGGGCCGGCTGGGCTTTTACCCTCTTACGCCTTTGTGCGATTGACTGCTTATACGCCGCAACAAATTCACTTTCTCATTCGCTGCTCTAGCGGAAGGATTCTTCTCCCAACTTAGAATATATAGGAGGGAGAGTCAAAGTAGTCAAGGCTCCAAAAAATAATGGCCAAATTAGCGAAGTACCGGCACATACAAAAGAATAAGCCCGATCGTCAATATGGCTGCTCGCCGGATTCGCCTTTATTTCGCTGACAAGTTTCATAACTTACTACACATCACAGGATGTAGATGATATGAAGGTTTTTTCTCTCGAGCACGTTATGAGTAATCAGGGCGCGGTGATGCAACGGGGCGATTAGTACTGACTCGGGGCCGCCCGCTGCGTGACAACAACACAGAAATACATATGGTACGGGAATAAGATGATGCGAGATGACTGACGGCAAAAAAGAGCGAGTACATGTAAAAGAAAAAACATACAGAAAAAAAACTCGTCGGACCCAGATTCTTACAGCAACATACAGTGCCGGGAATTAAAACGGAACTTAAGCAGGGAATTATATGAAAATTACCGGCACGGCATTTTTTTATATCGATACACAAACCAAGGGCACAAACGGCCAATGCAAACGATACAAGGAAAATACTCTTCTACTGGATCGCCTGAGGGACTTCGTTGTAGTCCCCTCCTCTGCGGGCGGAAACTCTTCTTTTGAGCGGCACTCTCAGAGCATGGAGGAGCGTGCCACTTTGGACCGCCACCATCACTTCCATGGCCACTCGGGCATGTGCGCCTGATTAGCTCTTAGGTATAGTTTGCGCTGCTTTGCCTTTCCTCTCTACCTGTAAGCCTTCTCATTCCGGTCCTAGTCTATTCTAATTTATACTTTCCCAAAAACAAAGAAAGGCAAGTACACAGCAGTCACAGAGGCACATAAGGAATGCACTTGAGCAGCAAATGCGCTAGCAAATTCGCTCCAGAAGGCCAATTAAGGCTCCAACTGGCGCCTTTCCTCCGAACAAGTCGGCGGGACTGAGTTCTCGATCGTGTGTCACGTTCCAGGTCCACGAGGCAATTCTCTGGGCTATTTTTGCCCCAACAGGGCATCGTCACAATGTTTTTCTCAGGCGTCGGGCGCCAGCCGATCTCAGCATTGGCCTTGGCCTGAATTTCGTTTGAAATGGACCAAATTTCGTTTCGTATGTCGCTCCAAAAAGTTTTTTTTTTGTGTATTTTGCATAGCATAAAACGCATTTCGTAAAGTTTCGTAAAATTTTGCGGCATCTAGATGCCAGAAAACAGTATTTACAGCAGTGCACGTAGAGCTGTGTATGGTAAATAGCAAAATGGCTTCCAAACAGAGAAATTGTATGAATTAGGGCGCTAAATGGGTGGCTGTGGAGTAGAACCGGAACGGCCAGTGGCACGTGACCAACCCCCCGTAAGAAAATTTCGCGCGGTGAAGCCACATTTCGCGTGAAATTTTTTTCGGGTGCCCAGAACGAAATAAATTTCGCTCGATTAGACACTATATTTCGCATATTTCGTACAACATTTTTTTCCTCGAAATACCCCCCAAATTCGCGAAACAATTCGCGAAATACAGGCCAAGGCCAATCTCAGCATCGCCTGTCCTCTTTCTTGCTAACGAAGGATGGATCACGTGGCTGCAATGCTGTAAGCTGTGCGAACACGAATGAACACAGGCCTACGAACATCATTCCGGTCCTTCGAGGCCTGTCTCAAAATATTGTTGTCGGAAACTTTTTCTTTGCGCAGCACCCTCCGAGCACGGAGGAGCGTGCCATTTTGGACCGCTACCATCACTTCCATGGCAACTTGGATACGTGTGCCTGATCAGCTTCGTAGATTTAATTCGCGCTGCTTTGCTTTTTATCTCTCTTTGTTAGCCACCTACTTCCGGCCCCTCAGGGCCTGTCTCAAAAATATGCACAGAGCACAATCAAATCTTTAACATCAACTCCTTAATCACTATTTATTCAATCATAATCATATCTGTGCTGTTCAGTAAATAGATTCGAAAATAATTGATTATATTCCCCAATTGCAAAGGAACATCACTAAGAGTAAACCTAATGCTGGGGCTGCTCGCTAGTAATAAAGCTGTGCTGAACAGTTAATGTATTTCTAGGCCTGACTCTATAGCCGGGCTCGGGATGAAGAATTTGCACAAACAAGAAGGAAATAGAAGACAAAGGTGTCGATGGGAATAGGCAATTCGGTTGATTGCGGTTGTGGCAGAGGTAGGTGCCGCAGATGGGGCGGTTCGCCTCCTTAATTCGAGTTTTTAGGTCTCCTTTACTCGGGTTTTGATTGGCTGATACTGAAGTGCGCGGGTGGTTTTTATTGGCTGAAACTGGAGTAAATAAATATTTGAGTTGGCACTGACGTCAGAAGCTATAGAGCACTGCTGCGCACCGTAGGTATGGCGTTCGCGAGGGCGGGTTAAGGGCTTCGGGTAGTTCTTTTCTTTTTTTTTCCTGTGCGTGGTTCTTACTTGAATCATACGAAAACAGACACCCGAATCGACCAATCAAAACCTGAGTCAAAGAGACCGAGAAAGTCGAATCAAGGAAGTAGGGGTAGCCCGCTTCCCCGCAGATATAGCGACACGTAGCAACTTGGGTGATTCTCCCCGTTATGCAGGTACAGACGAGCATGTACTCCAACACTCCCACCGATCTAGCGGCTTTAGCTGCTCGATCTCTCCATTTATGAATCGCTGACTCGGTAGATTTTTGCTTGAGTAGCTGTAAACCTATCTGGTACTATTTTTGTCAGCCATAAACAATGGCGTCTAAAATAGCGCATTAAAATCTCGCTGGCTGATTGGCATGATACCTGAGTCTGCCCAGTCCATTCTATTCAACTGGAAGATTAAGATCGAGTCGCCGATATCTCGAAGATTTCGCCATGGGTGCCGCCAGTGCCGCTATTCGTCGCCGAGACTCGTCGCCAGTAATCTCTTTGTTGTCGTAATCCCTATCTTATTCCAAGCAGGAAAAAACGGCTACTGCGTGCGCAAGCCCCATACATTCCCAGCGACCAAAGTATTCCCGAAGCACTTCGTTCTGGGGAGACTCCGACTTAAATGTAGTATGCTTGGGTCACGGCCATGGCCTCGCAAATGGTGCACCTCTTTCTCATTCATGTTATTTTTAGCCCGGTTATGCAACCCCATCAAGCGTGCGACTTGTTCACCTGTAGTTTATAGATCCGGGGTCGCCACGGTGATGCTGGGTTGGTTGTGTATGCCGACCTGTGGCTGCTAGGTCGCCGCCTTTGTAGTCCCGCGCACTCGTAATTGCTGCACGGCACTGAGCGGCAATTACGTCAACCTGTCCATAATATGCATCGTCAAGTTTTGTCTCTCGAGGAGATCATTGACCTGATTCACCGGTCTCTCCATATGTATACGCAGCACCCCTATAAGTCCGGAAGGCTCCGATGGGCTGCGTTGATTCGATTAGATGGGCTGTGAGTTTTTCGTAATGGACTCAGCAGCACGTAACAAATAACACAGGACGACGCCTCCGCATATGTCACATAGAAGCAATGGCGGGGTTGAGTCAGTAAAGTTAAGCTTCCAAAGTCATGAGTATTATTTGAAGAATAATTATCATTACACGCACGGCAAAAGAACAAAACCCCGTTGCTCAAGTACAAGAATGGATGCATCAAGTTAATACGTGCTTATTACACTGTATCGTATAACTGTAACAAGGTAACAGCAAGGGACAAGGGACCCTTGTTGGTGACAGTGCGAGTTGCTCGAGTTGTTCCCAACAGAAACAAATTCTGAGAATTCAGAATATTTGGAACTTCTTTTTCGTGATACTTTCTTGTTCTTGTTCGTGAGGAGAAGCCCAAAATGCGGATAATGCTATAGTTTCGCTAGACCCCACCAGCTAGATAATGTTTTCGATAGACAACAAGCGCAGTGCACTCATGGCGTCTATAGCTTTTGCCACCTTGGGCCTCTCTGTCACCTTCTTGCGGTCAGATAGTCAATTCCACAAGTGCTTACTAGCATGATGATCATTTTACGTAATACAGCTTTTAAACTATCACTCAGGTACCGGCAAAACAAACGGGATGGCGATCAAGAATGCGACAACGACAAGAAAGCAATCGAGCATTGTGCGATTGGCTCAGCAGGGGGGCAAGTCGCAACAGGCCTTTCGCTGAAGTGCTTTGCTACTTGCGCCGAAGAGGCGGATATGAAGGGAGTTCCAACCGCCTCCCTCTGGTCGACTCCTAGGGGTGTTTTTCTCGTCTCAGCCATTCGGGAACTTGAGGTAGAGTAAATAGTTTCCAATATAAAGATACGATTTCAAACAAGATACTATTAAGAGTTCGCTCGTGTGCATCATCTGTCACGCTTTCCGCACACTGTGGCTCGTTCAGTTGAGTGGCTGCGGGCTCACGACCTTGCCTGCTGAAATCGGCGACATGATCGGGCTCAAGAAACTAAACGCTGCCAAGAACCGGCTAGCATCGCTGCCGCCGAGCTTCGTGAACTTGAAAAAGCTGCACACTGCCTTTTTTCTTGGCTGCGAATTTGAGGTAAGATGCGTGATGATTCAAGAAAATGCTGGCTAACTTTCTATCTATCTTCATTTATTTTATTTTTTGTATTTCGTTTGTATCAAGTAAACGGACACAACCTTTTGCTTGTGTGTGTCTACTAATTCTCCATATCTCATTGTTGCATCGTCGCTTGATTTGTGGCGTTGGCAAAAGGTGTTGCCTGCAGAGCTCGGGTCGTTGCCGCAGCTCAGCATGCTGTCCTTCAAGGCCAACCGCTTGCACACCGTGCCTTCCAACAGCCTCGCGCCCTCGGTGCAGTGGCTCATCCTTTCGGACAACCGCTTGCGCACGCTGCCCGAGTCCCTGGGCCACCTGAGAGGTCTGCGGAAGCTTATGCTGGCGGGCAATCGTCTCGAGTGCTTGCCCAAGAGCTTGTCCAATTGCGTGCACCTCGAGCTCGTGCGCTTGGCGGACAACAACTTGACGGCGCTGCCCATGGAACTCCTGTCGCTGCCCAAGCTAGGGTGGATCGCGCTGGCCTCCAATGGATTCAACCGCGCCCTCGCTGCCCGTGCGCGCGCCTTGGTGCCCACGGCCCCAGGCACCGTAACTGTGCTGGACGCTGAGAAACCCCTGGGCCGCGGCGCGAGTGGCGTGGTGTACCGCGGAAGTCTGAAGGACAACCAGCGAAGTGCTGCGGTGCCAAAAGCCGTCGCTGTGAAAGTGTTTGCAGCCTCCAAGACGTCTGACGGCGACCCCGCAGACGAAGCTGCTGCCACTGGGTTAGCGGGAGCGAGCAGTTGTCCGCATCTCATGCAAAGCTACGGAAAGCTGCCTTCACTGCCGCAGGCGCTTGCTTCAACAACCGACACAGCTGCTGCTGCTGCTTCGAATCCGTCGGCTGTTACTGTGGCAGATGATAAAATTAAGGGTCTTGTATTGGAGCTGCTGGACGGGTATACAGCATTAGCGGGGCCCCCATCTTTTGCGTCGGTAACGAGAGATGTGTTCGTGGGCGATGGCGCTGACGTGGCACCGAGCTCAACCGGTGGGGATAGCAGGAATAGTGGCAGTCCGTGCAGTGTGACAGGTGTCGTAAATGACGTTTCTCAAGCGTCACCCGATGATGATCTATGGCCAGGGGAAGCGTTGAGCCCAGCGCGTGTGCTGACTCTAAAGTTTGCAGTGGGGGTTCTTCGGTCAGTGAGCGCTGCTCTAGCCGAGCTTCATGCTCTAGGTTTGTCGCACGGTGACGTTTATGGCCACAACATTTTGCTGCGCCCACCCTTGGCAACTTCAAGAGACGGTGCAGGGACCAAGGTAGCAGCTAATGACAGCAGTGCAGCCGCCAATGAAGACGGGTGGGCAGTGCTCAGCGACTTGGGTGCTGCGTTTTTCTACAAGACAACTCCACAAGCTCAAGCGGACAGTGCACAGATTGGAAACAGTGAAGGCTTCGAAGAAGGAGCAGCGTCCTTGCTCGAGCGCGTAGAAGTGCTTGCGTTTGGCCATTTAACCGCTGAACTCTTGGCTCGCCTCCACCCGGACCAGCCCACAAGCGCACCTCACTTCACTTCCGCTATAGCTTCCTTGCAAGAACTGGTGGCCGATTGCCGCGAGCCCGCAGTGTCTGCGCGCCCGAATTTTACCGAGGTGCATCGCCGCATTTTTGCCGTGGGTGAGAGAGGAGCTCAATGAATGGAAATCTATTGAATAACCGAATTTTCCTTTCTGGGGTGCTCGTGGTGTTTTTTTGTCTTTTGTTAATGATAAACTACGTAAACTAAGCTGACTGAGATATAGGCCACGAGGCTCCTGGGTTTTCCTTCAGCGCAATTAGTTATTACCGGGTCTTTCGTTAAGCCGAAGTGGGTAAAAACCCGGAAGACCCGCGGTTTTCTTGGTTACTGCATGTGTATGTGTGCTGGTGTTTCGTTGCTATTGGCATTGGCATTGGCGAACTCATTTACCCAGTGCCCTCGAAATATGTTACCGAAAACACGTGTGCGTGCGCCTTTCGCTGTGAAGTATGAGGAAATGGTAGGCACTAAGAACTCAGCGCTCAATATTCAATATTGAATCAATTATCTTGATTGAATATTGGAGTTGGCGAGTTGACGTGTGAATTGACGTATTATGATCTTTTGATTGACGTTTTAATTAGCCACAAAATTTGAGCTGCGAGGAAGCGAGAAAGTGTGAATGAATGGCTCGACGTGACAGTTAGGAGGCTAAGCTTGGCTAGACTAGCCAGCAGAAGTGCACTGTAATCGTATCGTCTTCGAGTCGTACTAGTATCGGCTATGCTCAATAGCGTCGGCGGTTCTGCACCAGTTTCATTGACACCGCTAGTTGAGCCCGCAGCTATAGTGGCTGATCTACGCCACCAAGGCTTCGCCCTACTGCCCGTGTCGAGGCGCGGCCCTTGGCTTGCACCATTTTACGCTGTTCTTGACGACGAGGAAAATTGTGGCCGCTCAAGCCACCAGGCGTGTCTTGCACGGTCTTCTCTGCATTCCGTTTCTCTTAAGGATCAGCCTGGCGTGAAGCGACGTGCACAATTGCGCCGCAAAGGGCGCATTGAACCAGCTGTGCCTGTTGTGCCACAGGGAAGAAGTGGTTCAGTCGTCGAAACTAGTAACGCAAGAGCAAACGATACTGCATCAGCGTCACTGGCTGACGCTTGCATTAAATCTGAGGCCGAAGCCAGCTTTGAGGCTTTAGAGTCACTCGCAAAGCGCTGCTTTGAGGCAGTGTGCGAAGATGTAGGGCTGCCATTCGGCCACGTATCAACCCGGCTTTTTCCTTCCGGAAGTAAGCACAAATCAGTCTTTAATGCCATGCTTTACGTCGACGGTGGGAGGAGAAGTAACAGTAGTGTTGAGGAATCGAGCAGACAGGTGAGCAAGCCCACCATTGACAGAGGCGAGGCAGTGGATGGCAAAGAAGCTTCCATTGTCAAAGCTAGTGTGGAGGGCACATTTCAGATCCACGGTGACTTGGACAGTGACTTGGTTTCGGAGCCATGGTGTCGCAGTCATGGGGATCCGGGATTACTCACGCTGCTCACCCGCTCTGACCTAGCCGCGCTTCAACTTAAAGCACGCGATGGCGATGGTGGATTCGACGATACGGAGCACAATATTGTAAAGTGGATTGAAATTGAGCCACATATGGACCAACTGTGTCACGAACTGTGCGCTCGATTTGCTGTCGATTCTGTTTCTAGTATTGGCGATGTAAGTCACAGTGGAAATAGCGATTCTTACGGCGTGGAAGTGCTTTTACTCATTGCAGGCTACTCGTTAGAAAGACTCACAGGGGGCGCTTACAAAGCTTGCGTCCACCGTGTGCCTCGCTGTGAGGTGCCAGGCTCGCGTCGTCACACAGCTGCCTTTGAGCTCCGTCCTGCGGTGGACATTTGGCAGACCTGGGACGACGAAGTTTCTCAAGAAGAAAAGGCGAAGTCGGTTGTAGAGGATTTGGCTACTTGCTGATTCTATTGTGCAACTTCACTCAGGGCTATAAGGGCCATATTTCTTACCCGTTTGAGACTTTCAACTAAGACTTTCTTAGGAGGCAATAAGCGGGGATCTCGAGTTCGATTTTGAGACGTACGTCTACGTATATCCACATAAAGTTCACGGACGTCTGGCCTTTAAACTTTGAAGTCGGTGCTTCACGGTGTTTCCTCCAATTAAAAAAAAATACGGACATAAGGTCCTAGGGGCTTTTGATTCGTCAGCCTAAATTTTAGCTAATTGAATTACGCGAAAAACGAGCGGATTGTAAATTCTATCACACACAACAGGAGGGCGCTGGACGCTCAGCTCAGTCGGCTTTCGCTTTCGGCTTTGTTCTGGGAGATTAGATTAGACTAGATTATACTCCCCAATTGCAAAGAAACAACAACAAATAGCATAAAGCTGCGTTTTGATGAATCTTCCAGAACAAGTCTGACTAGGCTGAGTGTCCATTTGCGTAATGCAGTGTTTATCTTTACTCTCATGAACCCTGTAGGACCAATTCTCGGAAGGAGGAGATGGCCTAGATCGACACTAGTATGCTAGCTTTACACTATAGATTTATTGATTTTCGTTTGCCTAGGTCACCATCAGTTATTTGTTATGAGCCTTAAGGGGTGTTGCCTTTTAAAATCTTGAACCAGGATAAGCGGTGAGAACCCCCCACCAAACCCAGATAACAAATGAGTCTGAGCCTGAGCACAATCGAATCTTTGTTCGACCTCGCTAAGTACGGCTTCTGGAGCGGAGAAGCATCCTAGTGTTCGTAGGCCTGCGAACATTCGTTTTTGCACATCGTGCAGCATTGCAGCCACGTGACCCATATGTCGTTAGCAAGAAAGAGGAGAGGCGATGCTGAGATCGGCTGGCGCCCGGCGCCTGAGAAAAACATTGAGACGATGCCCTTCTGGGGAAAAAAATAGCCCAGAGAATTGCCTCGTGGACCTGGGACGTAACACACGAACGAGCACTCAGCCCCGCCGACTTGTTCGGAGGAAAGGCGCCAGCTGGAGCCTTAATTGGCCTTCTGGAGCGAATTTGCTAGCGCATATACAGCTCAAGTGCATTCTTCATGTGCCTATGTGACTGCTGTGTACTTGCCTTTCTTTGTTTTTGGGAGAGTATAAACTAGACTAGACTAGACTAGACTAGACTAGACCTTAAAAAATGAGGCTCCAGGTCGTAAGTGCAGGAAGTATTCTCTTTACTATACGCCCGGACCTGAATTTACTGGGGCGTATGAAATTATCTGCTAATATCTCATCTGAATATTTATCCGGCCAATCTAACGGCTTACAAACAAACTACAGCCCTAACCTTGACCACAACCCGTAAAGTTAGACATGTGCGCCTTATTAGCTTCTTAGCTGCTTTGCTCTTTATCTCTTCCTGTTGGCCCTCTGATTCCCGGCCCCTCGGGGCCTGTCTCAAAATAAGACATTTTGGACCTCGTCGCTCGGGAAATGGCTCGCAAACACACGGCTTTTTACAACATTGGCTTTTCAGAAGCCTAAGCCTTGTTCAGACAGAAGCTTGCACGCAAATGGGGTCACGCAGTTGCTCGGGGATGGGCGACTCTTCTTCTGGATCGCCTGAGGGACTTCGTTGTAGTCCCCTCCTCTGCGGGCGGAAACTCTTCTTTTGAGCGGCACTCTCAGAGCATGGAGGAGCGTGCCACTTTGGACCGCTACCATCACTTCCATGGCCACTCGGGCATGTGCGCCTGATTAGCTACTTAGCTTTTCTTCTCTACCTGTTAGCCTTCTAATTCCGGCCCTTCGGGGCCTGTCTCAAAATAAGACATTTTGAGACATTTTAGCTTGCTTAATCGACAGAAGAAGATTTTTTTCCAGTCGATTTTTTAGGTGACATCCAGCATGCAACGGCTCTCTGATAATTCCTGCATTCATTTCGTGCAAGCTTGGAGGTATGGGCGCAATGGCCGCCTTCAGCGGAAGTTAGCCCTCCTCAGCTTGCCGTAACAATCACAACAGTCCAAAGAGAGCATCTCAGAAAGTATCTATTTCCTTAAGCTTCTCCTGCCATCTACTAACGGTCACATCGTAGAATGAAGGTGCGTGCCGTTCCTCGGCTGACTATTGAATAATATGCAAAGAAGCTTCAAATTGTGCTTACCAGTGGATCGCATTGCTGCAAAAGGAGTTTATTGTCATATATCAACGCATGGCCTCATTAATATTGCTCCCCCTTCCTATTTACACTTATTGCTCTTCCTATGTGGACTTTATTTACATAATCAGCTCGGCAGAGCCGCTGCTCTCGTCCTGATCAGCTACAGGAGTGTAAAAGCTGCGCCGAACAATGAACCCGTCGTAAGCCCCACTAGTTTTCCGACGCACCCGCCGACGAAATTTTCGTCGGCAGCACCGACGCATTCACCTTCCATAGCACCCTCGGAGCTTCCCACGCTGCCGCCAAGCCCTTCCCCAACAGAGAGCCCAACGCATTTGCCCAGCGCTACACCCACGCCGCTGCCAACGAGCGCCCCCAGCCACGTACCTTCCTTGCTGCCGTCGTCGTCCTTTCCGAGCCATGCTCCTTCTCTCGTGCCCACGTCTGCCCCCTCAGGGCAACCAACGATGCCGCCGTCAGCGTCCCCCACGGAAGTGCCTTCTTTAGCGCCTACGAGGACGCCTTCGCTGCCGCCCACTTTCGCGCCTTCGCACCACCCCAGCAAAACCCCTACGAAGTATCCGTCGCGGTCACCCTCTGAACCGCCCTCACATGCGCCAACTCGGTCACCCACGTTCGCGCCCACGGAGCCGTCAGCAACCCCGACGATGCAACCGTACCCAGCGCCCACCTCGGGGCCTACACAATCGCCGAGCGTGCCGCCCACAGGAGCACCCTCACAGGTGCCCTCTGAGCTGCCCACGTATTTGCCACCCACTCTGGCGCCATCAACAGAGCCTACACTACCCCCCACCCCGGCGCCGTCAGCTGCTCCGTCGAAAATGCCGCACCCAGCCCCTACGATTGGGCCTACCCAAACACCCACTTCGTTACCCTCGGGGGCACCTTCGTTGCCACCCTCGCAGGTGCCGACCATTTTCCCGTCGACTTTAACGGCGGAGTTTGTTGCCTCACCTCATGCATCCTCGAGCTTAGTCCATTTGG
>Ga0307930_1002298_pt1 | contig 14639 bp, 11 predicted proteins | sample OrgLakmetageno46_FD_203161 | JGI IMG/M metagenome (GOLD analysis project Ga0307930, IMG submission 203161) | Saline water microbial communities from Organic Lake, Antarctica - #46 | ecosystem: Environmental > Aquatic > Non-marine Saline and Alkaline > Saline | place: Antarctica: Organic Lake... | reverse complement strand
GTACACCAGCGCGGGGTACACAGAAGCAGCGGGCAGAAACGGCGCCCCTGGCATGAATGCTTCGAGAGGCGGAGGTGGAGGCAGCACCAAACGAAAGTGCCGCTCTTTGAATATGCCGCTGTGTTTGCCCTTGGCTAGTGTACCCAACAAGGGCGGGCGCTCCAATTTTAAGACGCCTTCGTACACCACCGTTGGACTTTGGTCGCTGCCTGAGTTGTCTCCACCACCACCAATGCTGTTTCCGTGAAGATTGCTTACATTGGAGACACTGTGAGAGCTGGCAGAGCTGTCAGGATTGTTGTTTGAATTACTTTGAGAAGTGCTTGAGTCAGTAGCTGCTACTTCTGGTTCTGTGGTCGCGCACGCGTTGAGCATGTCTTCTTGGACCAGGACAAAGAATTGGCCGTCGTTCCAAGACCCAAGCTTGCGGCGCCGCAGTAAGCACCGCACCCGCCGCAGAGGGGGCGTCACAATTTGGGTGCTGCGAGGAGACGACGGCGACGACGGCGGAGGCTTTTGCCCGCTGCTGCCGCTGCTGTTATTGCTAAACTGGGGCTGAGGCGACAGCAGCGGCGCAAGTGGTGGTGGTGGCGGCGGTGGCAACTCCTGATCCTCGTCTTCGTGATTTTCCTGTGCACTACTAGGGAGGCTACCAGAGGCTGCCAGGGGGGGAATCTGTTGAACCATTTCTACGGTGTCTGAGTCTGTGCGCACACGAGTAGCCGGGTGCATCACCAAGGCACCGCTTGCGGAGCGCGCTAGGCGGGGTTGAGGCGCAAAAGACCATGCATTCGAAGCGGCACGGGGGTGGTCTCGAGCGCCTCCTGCGGTTGGAAGTGACGAAAACGACACGGACTTCAATGGCGAAGTAGGGCTCGGCGATCGAAACGGCGCCGTGCTCCAATCTGCGGATGGGCTCACGAGAGGATCGTTGGCAAAGTACGTTGACGCGTGCATGCTGAGTCGGTTTGGGGAAGCCAGGAGCCTCGGCGAAGGCGAAGCAGCCATCGAAGATGACCGCGGCAAATTCCGAGCATGGAACGAGTTGTTCCTCATTGGTGCAGCCGAGTAAGGCGACGTCATGGGCGATTCTGTCGGTGGTCCAGGCACGGTCCCACTTCCTCCCTGTCCTCCTCCTTGTTGCGGATCGTAGAACGCGTTCAGAAGCATAGAATGAGCGCGGATGGCTGCGGAAGCTGGAGTGGCCAATTCCACCTGAGTAAAACGAAAAGCATAACCTCAAACAAAAGACGTGTCTCCAGTCTTAAAGGTAGATACAATTGAAAAAGGGTCGCAGAAAGAGAAAAGTAAACCAACGATTTACCGTGTGGTATGAATCTTGGCCAAGGCGAGACCCACTCAGCAAGCCAGTCACGCCGCCGGGCTCAATCTTGTGAAACGCCGCGACCTGTAGTGCAGTGAAAGAAAAACAAAGGAAGTTGGAGCGAAAAAAACGAAGCACATCGTCCTCAAGATTAAAGCCTTGAATACAAGAACGCGCCAAATACGCATTGTTGTGTTTCACTTGGCTTGCCAAGATGCATATAGTCATTCTTTTCTTCGCTCTATCAGACGCAGCTCAAATGAACCCTCACTGCCCCAATGTAAACCATTCTCAATCTCACTTACTTTCCCAAGCCCAAGGCCATCGACATAAACCCAGCAGCCAATCAGCTCTTGAGGGGGCACCTTGCTCGCTGCATCGCAGGCTTCTCCGCGCATCTTCACCTGAGCACCAGGCGCAACAAAAACAGGCATGACTATGATGAAAAAGAGAACAATCACTGTGATATAGAAGAAGTAAGACATGTTTAGGAGAGAGCTCAATAATTCATTAAGACCGTTTGATAGTTGATACTAGGAGCGCACCTGTTCTGCTAGCGTAGCTACTAGAGTTTGTCGCGCTGCTCCAGCAGCTGCAGATTGGGCCGCTTCTTCTTCTTCCATTTCCCGGTTCAGCTCGGCAACAGCAGTGGCGGCTTCGAGATTCGCCTCGGCAGCAGCAGCTGACAATTGCGAAGAAGGGTCCGGGGGGCGAGGCGGCAGCGTATACCCTCCTGGTTGAAGTGCACTCAGCAGCGGTGGCACGCGTTTTTCCGCCCCCGGTGGGGGTGGTTTCGACGTGGGTTTGGGCGGCAGGGCTTTGGGCCTTGGAGGCAACACTCCACTGCTGCTGCTGCTGCTGCTGCTAGTGTTCGGTGCTAGCCGCTGCCCAGCGCCCGCAACACGGTTAGTGCTTTTGTTGACATCTGTTGCCATCCCACCTGCACCCACATCTGCTGGTAACGTGTAGCTGCGTGTGGTGCGCCCTGTAATAGTTGTGGCAGTGGTGTCTTCAGCTGCCCATGCAGGAGCCTCGTCAGCTGTAGCTACGAGGCTTTCATCGCCGGATCGACCATCACCAGAACTAGGGCCTGAAGCAGCTTCATCGGCAGTGTCAGCGAGCTCAGAGTTGTCGAAAGGAACTGGTGCGGCTGCAACTGCATGCGTTTGAAGTGAAGCCTCGCCCGTCTCCATTTCACCTGCAGCCTTCTCATCTGCACCACTGTCAACCGCAGCTACAGCTACAGCGGTGTCAGCAAGAGAAGCAGAACTTTCCTCTTCTGTGGTCGAAGTGGCTTGCCGGCCGCGACGTAGGTCAAGACGCTTCTGCCAGCGGGCCAACTCGCGTGACACGACGGGCAACGCAGCCTCCAGCGGCGTCGGTGGAGATGGCGGCGGGCACCACCGCGGTAAGTTCGCGCTCCTGCCGGCGCTCGTCATTGAGGAGGTTGAGCCTGCCGTTTCTTCGGTAGCTGCTCCAGGCGCTTCCGATGCTGCGTTTGCTTCTGCTTCGGGCTGTGCTGCATCCAAGTCCGCCAGCACGGCATCAAGCAACGCGGCCAAATCCGTTGCCAATGGGCGGTCGTTTGGGTCTGACGCACAGCACGCGAGGCACAACTCGAGGAATGCTTCGGGGCAGCCAGGCAAGCTCGCGGCGCGGATTTCGGCCGAATCGGCTTCAAAGAAAGACCGCGGCGACCGCCCTAAAATGGGCGACAGTGGAGTCAGCTGTGTGCTGCTAGTGCTGTTCTCGTTGTTGTTGCTGTTGCTGCCGTTGCCACTCTCTTCTTGCAACGGGGACACTTCCAACACGATGCTCAGCCCGTTCGAGCTTTGTTCATTGCTGTCGTCGCCCTCATCGTCGGTATACGAGCTAGCTTCAGCGTCGTCATCGTCTATTAAAGTAGGGGTGAGCGCCACAGGCACATCAGCTGTGTACGGCTCACCAACAGGTGAAAGCGCCAGCAGAGACGCCATCACGAGCCCGAGCGAAAACACATCTGCGGGCGTGGAGTAGCCTTCTGCCAAGAGCATTTCAGGCGCCATGTAAGCGTCAGTGCCGCCCACAAAGACGTCCTTCAGAGGTGCGGCGTCACCGATCGCGAGCCCGAAGTCGCACAACTTGGCGTGAAAGTCGCCGTCCAGCAAAATATTCGCTGCGTATTTGTATTTTTGTTAATAGGAGGAGGGAGGGTAAAGACACTTGTTATGGTAAAACATGCACGCGCACATCAGAGTAAATGCTACCTAGTCTCACTCAAGTTAGGCAAAATACATGTATCGTTATTTTACATCACCAGTCTTAATGTCACGGTGCACGATTTCTTGGCAGTGCAAGAAGTCTAGCGCAGACGCCACTTCTTGGCATACGCGAACACGCAGATACCAAGGCAACACTTTGGCGAGTGCAGATTCAGCTGCTGAAGCAGTGGACGTGTTGCCCGGTGAGCTGCCAGGAGTCGAGACGAGCGCAGCGTTCATTTCTCGGCGGGCGCGCACCACCCGAGATTCAAGGTCGCCCTCTCGTGCCACTTCGAAGGCCATCGCGACGCAGGTCGATCCAGGTTCGAAAGGCTGCACGCAGGTGCGCGGGGGCGGCGGCGGACTCAACACAGCGGCTCCATAGAAGCGCAAGAGGTAAGGGCAGCCTCCGCCCGACGAGAAGCTCAGCGCGTACAGCAGCGCCAGCTCTGCAGCCAGATTATTTAGTAGCATGGCCTCGTCCGGTAGTGCCTGGTACTTCACCGCAACGATTGCTTTACGCATCTTACATAGTGGGCTTGTTAGTAAACCCACAGTTCCCTCGGCCGTGCCATCATGTGATTCATTAGCCGCAGAGTCAGATAGTGCCAATGCTGCCTCGTACACGGCACCGTAAGCACCCACGCCCAACAAACCCTGCGCAGACACAACAAGCCGGAGCCCGAGATCTCCGGAATAGTGGCCTACCGAGAAAGGCTCTATATGGTCAGGCAAAATTCCACCGGGCTCAGCTTGATCGTAACGGCTCATCGCCGCTTCCATCGTGGAAGGGTCCAGCATCCTGCGAATGCTCTTGTAGCCAGTTGCCAGGCTATTATCCAGCAAAGCAGCTTTCAAGCTTGGTGAGCAGAGATGAGAAGTGGATCATCAATTCTGGCAGACGACTCGTCGCAGAATCATCTATCTATCTTCTTTTCATCTGATCTCATATTTCTTGCCTGCTGGGGATTTCGTCTGATCTCTGGTGACTGGTGACTGATGATTCGCTAAACTCTCGCCTTTACACCCTTACAACAGTAGGATCCCAAGCTTGCGACAGACACTTCTAATAACTAGGTTACGATGTCATGCGGATTCTGAAATAATATGAGATACAACTGCACTGCATAACGCTTGGACAATCTTATTTACCCTATATTTGGCTAGCCTTGAGCCTATATGTTTTACCTAAGAATAACTATTTTGGGCTTGACCTTTGCGGAAGCAGCAAGAAAGAGGTTCATTTGGCTTACGGATACTCACTCGGATCCTTACTATGGAACCGCCGCTCAGGCACCTGGTGGTAAACCATCGAGCGTCACTGAGGCTAACACGTGGGGTACAATGGGCAATGATCCTGGCTACGATATGCTTCAATCGGCGGTCACTGCGGCTGCCAAGTTAGGAAATGATCCCGGTTAGTGTGCCTTACTGTATTTCTTTCCATAATGAGTTTACTGTTCTGGCTAATTCCCAATCTACTTAAATTGAATGCGTGTCTTTAGCATTCCTGCTCTATTCGGGTGACTTTGCACGTCATTACCCGAACTACATGCCGAGCCCTTGGGAAAATGTAACCGACATAGTTAGAAAGGACATTGAGATTATGGCAGCATCGTTTCCGGACCTGATCGCTGCGGGGCGATTCTCTCTCGGAGCACAAGGGAACGACGATGCTCCCGGTTAGAATCTAACACAAAACAAATAACTGTATGACGCAATTTCTCATATCTTTCTGCTTTTCGATTCAGAAAATTACTGGTTTCCTTTTACGGCGAACCAGACGACCAACCCTTGGGCTGAAAACTTGGCAGAAACTTTTACCGAAAGTGGCGCCTTCTCTCCAAAAGAAGCTCATAATTATTCATATGGAGGTGCTTTCTCGACTGAAATAGGAGGACTGCAGATAATAACCATCAACACAATCATTTACTCGGTTAAGCATAAACCTGGAATTCCCATGGGCAAGGACCCATTTGGCCAATTTGCGTGGCTAGAATCTCAACTAGAAATCGCCAAAGCTCGTGGTCGCCCCGCGTGGATAGTAGGACACATTCCTCCTGGGATAGAAACGTACGGTTTCACAGAACTTTGGAAAAATGAGTATGTTGTCAAGTACCTTGCCGTGGTCCAGAACGAAGTCCTGAGTCCTTACATTGCTGCGCAGCTTTTTGGGCATGTTCATGCGTGCGAGTTTCGGCTTTTTCCAGAACCTGATGCTCAGACGGGCCCTATATTACTTTCTGGTGCTTTGAGTCCAGTTTACTATAATAATCCTGCGTTTCGAGTCATCGAATTTGATAGTGATTCCTTCAGACCAGTCGGCATGGCGATTTACTCCGCAACTCTTTCTCCAGGTGCTACTCCTCTGAAATGGCATCTAGCACTAAATATCACTAATGCATACGATTCGCTACATTCAGCTGTATTGCGAGACGGATTCCTCTCACAAATGGCCTATGTCGATCTAGCGAAAGATTTGTCGAAGGGAGGGGCCGATTGGAACACATACTCGAAATGGTACAAAGCTAATTACACAAGTGCCCTTTGGGCTTATGGTTGTGATCCTCTGGCATCAGCTGGCACCGAAGCTCCAGACATGGCTGGTGTTGTGAAATACATTTGTGCTACGGATGTCACGATGACTGAAGACGCTTTAAGAGCTTGTGTGAATAGTACTACACCCCAAGTGTGTTCTTATGCTCATGATGATGAAACAGATATTGACGATATAATTGATGATGGTAGTAATGATGGTGACATAGCTGATATCGCAGAGCTTACAGCAGGCCAAATTATTGCTTTTATAATTGGGGTCATCAGTTTGGTTGGTGTAATGGTTGCAGCGATATACCTCAAGAAAACCGCACCTCCAAGAAATAATGAATCGTTTTCAACGGAATTGGTCGATGACGTGGTGACACCATTAACAACTTCTTCGCCATGAAGATTTCAGGTCATGGCTTTTGATAATGGAACGCACTACGAAAATATTAGACGCAGCTCGAAAACAGTCGGTCGACCTACTGTCTACTGTTGTCGGCTGCAGCTAGAAGTCCATTTGACCGCGATTCCGTGCTTACTGTTTGAGTAGTTTTTAAAGATTATCGGTTCATACGAAGACTAACTTGGAACTTGGTGAAAGTACTTACGATTTCTCTTAATCGGATAATCAACCACACCTTGTTTTGAATGAACTATACTAAACCCAGCTGGAAAAACATCAAAATTCGCTTCAGTCGTACTTTGCTGAAACTAGACATAAAGGTGGCTATTGTGGTGGCTTTCACTCAATTATGCCAAATGCCGAAATGCCTAGAGCCTAGTTCATCCATCTCACAGTTCTTTTATTGCATTTAGGGCAAACAATTCGACCAGTGGTGTATGAAATAATCAAATAAAACCGACCTAGAGTTTGTCAATGAATGCATTCCGAGCAATATTTGGCACTGTATTTCGCGTTGTTATCTCACTTCTAATAGAAATCAGAATAATATGATAAATGCCATTTGGATTAGTCAGCTCTCGTTTTCACTAAAATCAAAACTATCAGAGCTTCATTTTGACTGTTTAACTTTAATTGAGCCGAATGGGGATCTTTCCCATCACAGCCCACAGGCCTTCAGGGGCCAGAATTTGGTGGCTAACAGACAGAAATACAAAGCAAAGCAGCTTATACTAGAAGAGGGGCTAATGCAAGAAGAGCGAAGAGGAGCTAAGCAGGCTCATATGTATACCTGAATGCCCCTTTCTCTTTTACTACTAGTATATGTATTTACAGCACACGAACCAAGACACGATCAATGAATCACACATCTTTCTTGCTCCTCGCATTTTGTGGCCTTATTGAGCGCATGTTTTGAATATTCTTTCCTCGACCTGATCTCTTCGTAGTCTGTGAATTCGATAAACTCGAAGAGCTTCTAGTAGTTGAGCTGACACGTTTTTTCTGTGAAGTTTTTTTTGATGCCGACTTACCTCGACTAGGGCTCAATGATGGCAATAAGTTATTGTGCGTTTCTCGGTTCTGCTTAGATCGAGGCCTACTTGATTGTGCTACTGGCGTTCTACCGCGAGAGCTACTAGTAGAGTTTAGACTTGATGGGATGATGGAATTGTTCTCATTGTGCCGCTTTGTAGAATGCGTGCGGCTTTTGGTTTGACTCTGATTATCGTGTGAGACCGATGTTGATAAAAAGGAAGGAATGACTGGTACGCGTGCCTTCGAGTTTTGGTCAACAAGAAATGGTTCAGCAGTGTATTTCTGCTTCTTTCTTTGCTTTGAACTCGTGATGTTGGTATTATCTTGAGCCTCATGTTTCAATTGCTTCTCTTGTTCCATGGATTTGTTTTTCATTCGACGTCTCAGTCTGCGAAGTGCATAACGCCGCAGTGCGTCCACTTTTTTGTACTTGAGGTACTGTTGATAAGACAATGCTACAAAGAGTAATGCACCCCCAACTATCGTTGCAATTGACGCCCACGGAACAGGGGGACTAAATTTCCAAGTGTACATATTCAGATTTGAGCCGTCATTTGAATTGAATGCCGGATCCAGATTGCCTGCAGGATCTAATCCACGCACGTAAAAAATGTACTTACTTCTCGTGCTTGCTTGTACCCATTCCGGGTTATCTCCTGTAAGCATATTGAGTTGAATGTCACTTGAACTGAATGTACTCCATCGCTTGACTTGATAAGAAGCTCGCTTGTCGTAGAGCTGATATTCGTGCATGATACCTTCTTCGTCGCTGGTTACTTCGAACGTTATATCTCCTGTCTTTGACCTAGGCCTTTTTATAATTGTAGTCGACGGTAGCCTATCGTCCCGATAATAGGTGTCGGCAGCGAGCGAATTGTATCCATCTCGTCCGCCTGCGATGTAAAAGTTACTGTCCAAGACAAATGCGGCATGATCTGCACGCTCACCAGGATTTATCTTGCAGTGGAACTCATCAATCATGTTGTCCAGTTGAAATGCAGCAGCCTGCTTAACAGCTCCAAATCCTCTGACATCTATAGGTAAATTTCCATTAATTATCATACACCCGTCCCACGCACAAGAGCCCTTCTTGGCGCATTCTGATACCTCATGCTCCCAATTTATGTCAATCTCTGTATCTGGTATTCCATTCAAATGACCACACTTCTGTGTGATTTCCTGGCACAGAGCTTTCTTCTTGCAGATATCTTTCAATGAGCGCTGTTCTTTATTATAGCCCCGCAGGTGAAGGACTGTCTTTAAATCAGACATTGCAAGTTCGTGAACAGTTCTAATGTTTAGCTCAGACATGTGCTCAATTTCATGGGGTAAGAATAAGGGTACTTTTACGATATTTTCACCATCTTTTCCACTTGATGCTTTTGAATGCAGAGCACTTTCATGAAAGAAGTCTGCTTGGAGGGAACCAGGAAGGAAGGTGTTATATATTGCGTTTAGTCTGGTTGACGCATCAACATAAAATTGCTGGGGTGTCGAGGGCCCGATAAACTCAGGGCAGTAGTCTGGAGCAGAACCGTTTGAGTAAATTAAACATATGCTATCATCATCACGCCGAGTTTGAAGCTTGTACCATGCCTCAGAGCTATAGTCGCGAATCCAAGATGACGACATTTGTTTCCGCGTGCAGACACGCCCATCGTATCCTGTCTGTCCATCTTCTTTTATCGACTCGCAGCGAGGGCCCCACGACCAAGTCTGATCCCCAACGAATGTGTGGTGCCCGTCAATGTCTTCCTCAATGCTATTCCCACCATGAATTATCATTCTCTCCAAGTAGTTGTTCTGCCATGAGGGAGGTTCAACACCGACAACATGACCTGCTCGTGGACTCCACGGGATGTTTGCTAGGCTGTATTCTGTCCAATAAGAAGCGCTTTCATCTCCCATATTGAGGACTGTGAACCATGTGTCATTATACATTGTACTACGATGATTACCTTCTCCGCCGATAATCCACAAGCATAACACATCGTCAGTGTTATCAATTTCTCGAGGTTCTGATATTTGCGAGAGTGCCCAAGTAGCTGCAGAGCCATACAGATTCATGAAGCTTAGACCAAATCGTCCTCGTGCTCTCCATGAATTCGTTGTTGATGCAGCAGTGGGCTGTTTCATTTCAGTCCAATCCAAGTTAATCCACGGCGTTGATAAATCAGCTCTCCAGACATCATTGAGAGCGATGCGTATTTGGTTGTTGCAACCATGCTGTCCACAGATGCCCTGTGGAACATGTGCGAAGCCTCCGACAACAAAAAGATAATTTCCATAACCAACAGCACGATGATGCTTTCGAGGGGACCACATCGTAGAAACGCACATTTTATCGCGAGTTTCATCATCTGTGATACACTCAGATGACCCATAACATGCATCATTTGAGCCTGCGCACAAAGTGCTTTTGGGCACATGCTCTGTTGACACAAACTCACTCAAGAATGATCTCTGGAAAATGTCGGGGTCAGTACCTGGATTGGCAAGTTTCCAGTGTGAGCCTGAGTCCAAACTGAACCATACATCATTCTTCAATACTAGTTCTTCGCGCCATGGAGTTGGGGAAGTGGATTCTCTTTGGTGCTGCTTTTCTTGTGCCATTTCTGCACAATCTCTTGCTTCGCCCCCAAGAACCCATAGCGCCTTAGCATGGTGAATTACTTGATGGAATCGCCTTGGCGAAAACATCAGTGATTCCTTCCAGACTGCTGGAAGTTGAGTAATCTTAGGTTCCGTGTTTGAAGTCCCCTGTGTTAGCGGATTATATGCACACTCTACTGCATCAGCTGCAATATCATAGATAGGGTTGCGTACACCAATCGTTTTATTTGATCTCATGAGCAAGGCATCTGAACATTGGATCCATTCTTTGTATCTGACTGCGAATGGAGGTAGCTGTCCAGCATCAATCAAAGTCCAATGCATCTTTGATCGTACAGATGCATACGCGTTATCAATTGTTGGATGTTCGATGTTCCATCCATCTGATCTTGTGCTCCATACGTCATTTCTTACCCCTCCACCATTCTTGGCGTTGGAAACAGTCCCATCGTCTCCCCCCACAAGAAAAACTTTACTGTTAGACACATTCTCGACCGCGTCGGCTACTGCCACCGCAAATCCCTCTCGTGCGCTCCAATGTGGAAGCAATGGTCCAGGGTTTGATGTTAAAACAAAATTTTGTCGAGGAATTCCAGTAGTTTGGGCCCAATTGGAACCGTCAACTTGATGCCATACTCGCAACTGTAGAAGCAACAACGAAAACGTTTGCTTGCATAGCGCCATTTTTGGGATACATGTGCATTCTAAACAAAAATAATACGCAAAAATAAGATGTACTAAGTAGTACAACAGCAAAATTCGCGGTGTCTATTGCATACTTACAAACAGATGCACTGCGCTGACTTCTGTCGTCGTCGGCTTCTATGTCGAAAAGGATTTGTACCTGTCTAAAAATTGTAAAGAAGCATACATAACTGTAAATCTTGCGAGTATGTGTTCATCACTATATCTTCATTTTGCCACAAATTCTTGCAGCTCTTTGTGACAATTGGGTCAAGATAAGCAAAAGTGCCAAGACCTTCTGATAATGAATACCCCGCGTACCTCATTGGCGTGTATTTCAACTTGGTGAAATTTATACGATTTTCCTCGCTCAACACACGCACGTCCAGGTATTGCTACTACATATAATTTTGTTCTGAGAACCAAGGAACGTACCGTCACCGGGGTGGTACACTTGTTTATAAGCCAGCACCGTGGTGATCGAATGTATATATGATTATACCTAGACTCTGTTACATTTATTTTGTGAAAGTAAGTGAGCCTTCGTTATCGAGATGAAGAAGAGCAAAGTGCTTGAGTTCAAATGCGTCGTGGTATGTGGAGTAGGGCTGGAGTAACAATTTTGAACAGAAATTGTTCAAGCAATTCACCAGATGTTAAGAATAATATCATGATGCAGATGATTACTTGTAAGTGTTTCTGCACTGCTCAGCATGGAGTTCAAGGTATAACGATTGTGATACTTTAGACGTCGAAGTGGGAGATTGTAGGGGCGCAGTCTATATAGATACTCTTGATGGTCACATTTCTGATCTCTCTTTCGTTGTGATTTATTAGTTCTACTCTCGATTTGAGAGAAACTTTCAAAAGTTTTGTAAGTTTTGCGATCTTGTCTTAAGCTCTAGCAACATCCCCAGAATTGTCTGAGAGATATGCATGTTAGCGTGTCATCGTGGTGGTTGCAAACCTCGGTGTGCTAAGGCGCAGTCAACCATTGCTCTACGCAACTCGTTCAACAAATCAACGGGAGCACAGGTATGTACTAAATGTACAATATGGTGTTATATTAATCAATTATCCACTTGATTACTTCGATAAGACTGCAGAAGCGCGGGAGAGTGCTAATACTCTCAATATCCATAACGCTCAACCTCTATTATTGGATCAAGAATGGAGGAGCACGGGCAGTTCAGGAATGTATCTTGGGAAACCTTTGTAAAGTAACGCCTCAAATAATTTCGATTTGTATATGGCCAAGGACCAGCGGCAACCTCTACTTATTTGAGTAGGAAACCATCGCGCAGGACTGAACTGACTTGACCAAATCGATGGAAACCGCGCCGCTTGATGCCAGAAAACGGAATACCACGGCGGAAGAATACAATCAATTTGTTACAAGAGATGTATCCTTTTCAGAGTCGAAACACTCACAGCGATGATCGTCACTTCCGACACAGGCTCCGAAGAGCCGGGATGAAGGGGTTAACAGGCAGAAATACAAGGTCATGAAGCATGGAGCATATATTAAAAGAAGAGCGAATCAGGCAAACTTGCCTTCTAAACTATTGCGGAGTCTTAATTCAAGGAGCATCCCATTCGCACTTCCCACTTTTTTGAGTTAGAATTATATTTTTACCACCTCTTGTAAACAACAACAACAGGCCCTATCTCCTTATCGGCTTAACCCTTAACCCTTAGCCCCATTATGAATGGAATATAACTCAAGTATTTGAACATAATAACTTACATCAGCACCACAAACCATCAGTACATAAATATAAGTTTGTTTGCTAAAAGCTGCAACTTGAAGCTAAACCCAAGCAGCATAAACCGAAAAATTACGATATAACCTGCTTTTTAGCAAACTGGGAGAAGGGAAAGGGCATGTTCGCGAGTATCTTAGATCTAAGGTCAACTCAAATACCAAACAGATACAAACAAACATTTAAATCATTCATTCGAAATAAAGAGTACTCAGCCCTTGTAAACTTCGAGTTTCATCGTGTCTCCACGGATTGAATCTATGAGGATGAGTGGTGGTAGTGAAAATGGGTGAACAGTTTGGGAAGCAGAGACATCCATGATCCGAAATTGCTGCCTGCTCCATTTTTTATCTCACTGCAGTTGAAGTTACATCCGCCTGAACTGCTGACGGAACCACCGGCAACCCTTGCTCTTCTCGAATTTGGTTAAGTTTAGCGATTTGCTTAGCGTAAATTCGCGCCTTCAATTCTTCGTGTTTTAATTCTGACTCCGAACACTTGATATTGTCTTGGGTAGCCATCACAGAATTGGTAATGCCGTAAGCAAGTGGAAGCCCCACGAATGCAATACCTAACGATATTGCACCCGCAACTTGAATGCGATGCTCTGCGCCTGTTGAAATCCGACGGTGTGAGAGTAGCATACGTGGTTGGCTTCTAATAATAAATACAAAGACACGATCAAGAGTGCGCGGGCCAAGAAAAATATCAACAAATTTTGTAACCTGAACACCACTACACCTCGAAAATAAACTTACTTGCGCCAGTGTAAACTTTATTCCAGCCAGAACCACTTTTCTTGCCATTTGTTGCGCAGCGGAAGGGTACCGGGGACAGCAGTGACTGTTTCCCTGGAACTCTAAGCATTGACTTCCACATAATTAGAATACCAGAATAAGATCTAAAAGCTATGAATTAGACGACTTGAGCTAGATCAGTTTCAGCTAGCTCTTTTCGAAGTGGCTTATATAAGAGGTAAGAGGAAGCAGCTGTGGGACTTAAGGGACTCCAGCTCTATCCTCCGTCCAAATTTAGTCTAAGTACAGTAGCTACGTACGACTATCTGTAGCTGAGAAACGCATAAACAGAAACACACCACGTACCCAAGACCCACCACGACGACACGACGACACATACATGATGGAGGACTGATGGATGATGGAGGATGGATTTGGAGGCGGCTGGAGGCTAAGTACTACTATTAGGGCCTTGAATTCCCACCTCCAAGAAACGGCCTCGGGAATTCCCACGATACCCGGGAATTCCTGTATATTCCCTTGGAATTCCCGAATCCAGGGTACGGGGCTACAGGTGGTTTCTGGTGTGACGTCACTTCAAATTCCACCCTGCTTGTGAGGTACCCCTTGATCCTAACGTGGTATTACCTTGGCCTTGGCCTGTATTTCGTTTGAAATTGACCAAATTTCGTTTCGTATTTCACTCCGAAAAGGCCCAAATTTCGTTATTAATTTTGTTTTATATGAAAAAAAATCGTGTATTTCGCATAGCCTAGAACGCATTTCGCAAAATTTCGTAAAATTTTGCGGCATCTAGATACCAGAAACCAGTACTTAAAGCAGTACACGAAGATCTGTGTATTTGTGTCTATGCGGAGCTCGGCAAACGGCAAAATGGCCTACATATAAAAAGATTTTATGAATTAAGGCGCTGGATGGGTGGGTGGGGAGTAGAACCGGAACGCCTGGTGGCACATGACCGACCTCCCGTAAGAAAATTCGACCCCCCCCCGTAAGAAAATTTCGCGCGGTGTAGCCACATTTTGCGTCAGAACGAAAAACATACTTCGCTCGATTAGGCACTATACTTCGCATATTTCGTAAAACATTTTTCTCCGAAATACCCCACAACTTTTGCGAAAAATTTCGCGAAATATAGGCGAACTCGATCTAATACAAACCCAAATGGCACAGAAGCCAATGCTGCGGGCAGAAGTGGGAATGCGCGTGCGTTGCGCAAACAAAGCAAGTGCGGAATGATTCAGGAGGGAGAGGGGCATTGGCCAAATTCCTCGA
>Ga0307930_1002297_pt1 | contig 14645 bp, 12 predicted proteins | sample OrgLakmetageno46_FD_203161 | JGI IMG/M metagenome (GOLD analysis project Ga0307930, IMG submission 203161) | Saline water microbial communities from Organic Lake, Antarctica - #46 | ecosystem: Environmental > Aquatic > Non-marine Saline and Alkaline > Saline | place: Antarctica: Organic Lake... | reverse complement strand
ATTTTCAGCCTACTGTACACTTGAGGTTATTATCTATTTGCTTGGCGTCTTGGGGTGTCTGAGGAGGTGAGCTCCCCCCCAAAAGCTTAAGTTAATGCATAAAGCAATACCGAAGTAAACTAGTAAGAGTAAACCAAGAGGAAGCAGCCACAAGAAGACCCTGAAGGTTAGGCTGGCGCGCTTCGCACGCGCGTACACCTCAGCCCACTGCAGTGGCTTCTGCGTCGTTTGATTCTGATATCGAATTCGAGTTCGAGTTCGAATTTAAGCAGCCGAATCTGTTACTTTGTCCATTCCTTGATGTATTAAGCAATTTTCATCGGCCAATTGCACACTCGTAGCACTCTGTCACACTCATCTTGTTCTGGCTGACGCAGTGCAATTAAGGAAGCCGCCCAACGAGTATGCTCTAAGCTCTTCTAGCACTGAGGCCAACTGTCATTTCGGCGGCGGGGCAACCCTGCCCGGGGCAGTGGTCATGCACTCTTTGAGCGCATCGATTTGTGGTCGGCACTGCTTTTCATCCACGCCGGTACGTTTAAAGCAGGCTTGCACCTAACATATGCCAATGGCAATATCACATTATGAGTCAAGCTATCAAGAATAAAGTTCACTACTGCTAAAGATCTTAAGATGCACAATCGCATGCATGTACCTCAGCGTTTAGGCTCATGCAATGCTGCGGCGGCAAAATCCGCGTGCCGTCAAACTTCAGCTCTCCAACGTCATTGGCCTAATTTGATAATAAACAGTGATACAATCTCACGCCAAATAAAAACAAACTATAAGAAATCTGCAGCTAGGGCATTCACCTTTCTCCATTTGGCACGGCATTCTTCCAGAATTCGCATTGGGCCGTCACATTTTCGACCGCTACTGCGCTTTTCGTAGAGGCATTGGCGATACGCGTCGGCCTCACGTGGACAGCACGGGCTAGTGGCCATAGCGATCAGAGTTTGATGCAAGGGTCTTGATTATTCGCACTAATTGTCTACCTAAGGATGGTACCAAAGTATGGACACGTGACTTATTGATTGAGGACCCAATCGGTTGACTCAGTTAATTAAGTTTATACTCAGTTTAACAGCCACCACTTGATTGAATACCTACTAGGAGCTAGCTAGACTTCAGCAATTACTGCATGAGCATCGAAGCTAACTAGATTTGGCTAACCGAAGCTTGCCAACTCCTCAGCCCCCTTCACGCTCTATGCGCGCTACACTCTTCTGTCTCTCGTCGCACGCGCTCGCGCCTTGCTTGTCGCCACGAACAATCGGGATTATGTTTCTGTGATGCGATGTACTTACCGTACTGAGTACTGAGTACAGTACAGAAGTCGTTCTGTACTGAGCACAGGGAATGGAAAAAAAGTAGTACTGTACGTAGATACGTAGTACGTGGTGTGACGTAATTTCAAAAGCACAGCCACACCGCCGCCTTCGTACATCTCTACAACTAACGGAGCAGGCCAGTGGAAGTAAACGAGGCGGCTTCGTAAAATCAGGTTGAAGTCCCAAACAATGCGTCAAATTTCATGCCTGTTTCTCTGCGGAGTCGCGGCATGCCATGCTTTCGTCTTGCCGAATCTACGCATTGTACACGTGTCGCCGAGGTCTCCGATGACGCTGCGGGACCAGTTGCAAGCAGCAGGCCCCGGCGTCGCCGCAGTAAGCGACCAAGAACTTGGAGAGCTTGACGAAATGGTCAACGGCGAGCAGCTTGGCAAAATCATGATTGAAATCCCGCGCACGCCCAAGTCCTCAACGGAAGCTACTCCATCTGTGCGGCTCAAAACGCCACTGCCATTAGCGCCGGTGACCAACCAAAAAGAACGAAAGAAACCACGGCTGTTTTCCCTTACAACTCCTTTGCTTAGCTACCACTAGTGTCTAGCGGCAGAAACAAACTAGCTAGTCCTCCAGTATTCATTCGCCATCTTGATTGAAAAAAATAAACCGCCCTGTGCGTGTGTTTTGAAGGCGTCAACCGTGGTGGTGGGAGGGGGGCCTGCGGGCTTAGCGACGGCAATCATGCTCGCTAGGCGCGGGTGGAACAATATCCAGGTACTCATAGACTCGAGTTAAAGGACGAAGAAAATATGCATGATAGCGTGCCACGTCCCTTTTTGGTTGCTACAGATAGTACGTAGGATATACTCGTTTCAAAAGATGCCTCGGTAGTACGAGTGATTTCACCTGTGTGTGTGTTTTCTTTTCATGCTGCACATACATTATTTTTCCTTTCAGTTTGGCGGGATACCAGAAGAAAAATAGTATGACCGAGGCCTGATTTCGTATTTTATTCTGTGCCATTCATTCAAGTTTTTTATCCCTTTCACTGTTTTTTGTTTTGTTTTTCACTCATCTGAACTCCACTACAGGTCTACGATCGGCTGCCACCGCCGCCCGATCCCAGCGACGAAGCTATCTTCGCAGACACGGCCCGTTTCTACTTGGTACGTTCTTTTTTTTGCGCTCTACGTCGTGTCACCACATAACTCAAAAATAAAGGAGGAAGGTTTAGTGCTTAGGGTCGGTGGAGTGTACCAAGTTTTTCTTGTGGCTGCTTTCCACGGCATTTGTCGACCTTTCCCCACCTCACCTCACCCAGCCTTCCTACTTGTAATAAACGCGTTGTCCTAATATAATATATAAGTAATACACTACCATACAGGTGGGCCTGTCGTCCCGCGGCCAGCGGGCGCTGCAGCGATTGGACGCCTGGAAAGACGTAGCGCCTTACTGCTCGGCAGTGGTCGGGCGGAAAGACTGGTCGCCGCAAACCAGCAAGAAAGATGCTGTCAATGCTGCGGATTCACCTGCTGCCGCTGCCGCTGGCGGTGCTGCTACTGGCAAGGATGATGCCAGTGGTGGTGGTGGTGGTGCACCAGGAAGTCAAAATGGAGGCAAAACAGGGCAAGGACAAGGCATGTTCCCACCGCCCTTGAGCGAAAGCAGCGGCGACGATGAGTGGAGTTCAGCCAACGACGAGTTGGTGCCTTTGGAAGACCCGGGCGGCAACCTCAACATTTACGTGGATCGCCCTTACGTCACCCAGGTGTGATTTTAAAACTTCTTATTATTTTTTTTTGGATGATTCGGATTTTTAAAGTCAATCTTTCTCGCCTCTTTCGTGCTCTTTTTTTTTTCTCGGGTGCCGTGACGATCTTTATTTGTGCCACACACTCTATCTCACTCTGTCTTTCATTCCGTCCTGTGAAGGTCTTGGCAAGGGATCGCTTAGCTGGCGCGCTCAAATCTGTGGTCGAGCGAGACTATGCGTCTCAAGTGTCCCTGCATTACGAACATGCCTTGGTGGAGGCGGATTGGCAGAGCGAAGAAGTAACGCTCACCTTCAACACTGCTGGTGCTGGTGGTGCTGCTGGTGCTCCTGCTGACGATAGCAGCACGAGCACTAGTACTGACACTAGCAGTAACAATGACAGAAGTAGCACTGAGAGTAGCAGCAGTACCATGGTAGTCAAGGCCCCATTTGTGGTTGGCGCTGATGGTGCGGTGCGGTTTGTGGCGGATAAGCTGGCCGAGCTAGAAGATCCTAGCTACCAACAACCGCAACAAAAAGGACAAAAAGAAAAAGGTCAAGAGCTCGCTGCGACCAATGGTAATGGCAGTGGCACCAGCACCAGCACGAGTCCTAGTCCTAGTCCTAGTCCTAGTGGCGGGCGCCCAGCGCCAAAAGCCATGGCACGTCTGGCAGGGCGCGTAGGCACTAAATTAGCGCGTGTTATGGGCCGCGAAAGGCCGCTGCGGATTGTTCGGTATGCTAGATAGGGAAAGGCAGAGAGAAATAGAACACGAGTTGCTGGTTACATGAAACTGACAAAACAATCACAAGAAAATGAGAGGGCTCCAACGGTGACGATTAGAGAGTAAAAAGCGAAGACGAAGGAGCACGCATTGTTTTCTTGATGTATTTTTTTTGAAAAGTATACATTCTTCTTCCTCTGCTTTCTACTCTTTTGTTTTTGCTTACATGTGCAGGTACCCGGACGACAACGCGCGTGTCTACAAGACGGTACCCCTCGCGATCCCTACGGGTGCCGCGCCTCCTGCTCTGACCGCTCAAGCCGCCGCAGCCGATGCAATTGCCAACGATGAGGCGCTGGAAGTGGCTAAGGCCAAGGAGAAGAGTGCGAGGCAGGCAGCAATCCGCGCGCGACCGACAGGTAACAAAAAATGGCGCCCTTTTGTTTTTTTGATGAAAATTCTAGCTTAACAGTAAGGCATCTGCAGGGTTTCTTGTGGTCTATTACATTCGACTCTGTTTAATTAGCGCCGTAATCCTTCCAGGGCAATATTGAGAGCCAGAAGGAAATAAATACGCCTTGCCTAAAAGTATGACATGCCTGTGTACTGTTTAGGCGGGTATTTGGAGGGTGTGAGTGCCCCGGTAAGCAACGGAGTGGCAAAAGCGGCAACGGCGGCGGCCGAAGCACTGAATTTGGCCAAAGCAAGGGCGTGGTGAGGAAGGAGAAGGAGAATTTAAAGAAAGGGATATTATACTACTGTAGTCTAAGCTGCTGTGTATGTGTCGGTATGTGTTATGTTTTTTTTTCAAACGAAGCAGCACTCTTGACACTCGCGCAGGATTTTTTTATTTTCAAATTCCCTACCACCATCAACAAACAGACATGAAAAATACTTCAGCTAAACCTCTCTCTCTATCTTCTACACCCAACCACTTTTTTTTCAGGTGGCGTTTGGACGTGAATTACTCGGCGAGGTCGTCGGATGGCCGCGTGAATTTCGACGCGTTGCCTTCGGGAGGTGGCAAATACTGCGGGGTAAGAGCTTCATGCTATACTTGTATAAGCACATGTACTGTAGCTGTTACATGTCCTTGAAGTGGTTCGTACTTCTATATACCACAACTCCCAGCTATTATAGCTGTAGCTGCTGCTACTCCTACTGCTGTTGCTGCTTTTGCTGCTGTTACTACTTTTCTTCTTAAACCACCCTCTTCTTCTCCTTCTTCCCTCTTCCCTCTTTCTTTTTCAACCTTCTCCACCGATCAAAACCCCCGTAGGTGCTCTTGCTGCGGTCCAACGATCCGTTGGCCCAACCCCACTGCAATCCCGAAGACCTGCGTCACGCGTTCCAAGAGTATTTGCCCCAGTTTTCCAGCTTAGTCAACGACGAAACCATGGCAACGGTGGCAGCCAAACCGCCCAGTCGATTGCCGACTTTTCGCTACGTAGGGCCACGAGTGCACCACGGCACCACCACGGTACTGTTTTGTGCTAATGTAGTATGGTTTGTTTATCTATAGATAAATAGGTGGAGAGAGAGAGAGAGAGAAATGGGGATGGTTGCGCGGAGATTAATTAAAAAAAAGAAGGAGGGACACCAAGAGAGCCAATGATAAACCGTAAGTGAATTTTGAAGTACCCTAACACTTTCATTATCATATTTGACGTCCTTCTACCCTCCCCCCCCCCCCCCCCTACTATACCCTCAATTTCTCCTCCACCTCTTCGCATCATCGTCACATCTACTTACTTCAAGGTGCTCCTTGGGGACGCGATTCATTCGGTCAAGCCGTACTTTGGCCTCGGAGCCAACAGCGCGTTTGAAGACGTGATCAGCTTGCAAGTGAGTGAGGGAGCGGTCGGTAGTGGTGGCAGGTGTGGCAGTAGATGTACTGTAGATGCGGTGGCATTGGTGGCAGTAGTGTACTTGTACTTGCGTGAGCGTGGTGGTGGTGGAGGGCGCGTTACTGGCTTTCCACCACATTTCTTATTTTCTGCGCGATGCTGTAAAATCTCATCCTATGGCCATATCTTGATTTTGATTCACATATTTTTTCTTGTACCACATTAGCAATGCCTGGACGGCAGCGGCTCCGATGCCATTGGCCCCGCGCTCAAGTCCTTCTCCGAGAAACGGGCGCCGGAAGCGGAAGCACTGGTAGTACAGTAGTAGTACTGCAGTGCGAGTGAATGGGCGTGCGGCGGCTAGCATTTTTGCTGCTAGTAGTTATCGGTTCTATTCTTGCTTTTCCTTTCGTTTTCATTCTTCTCTGTGTTTTTGTGACCACACGATGTGGTTATTTGCGCATTGGTCTCTCGGTCGACCTCTCCATGCATGCTACCATGCAGTACTATTATGTATGCAACTCACACGCACACAATACACGCTTGACATGAAACAGGTGCGCATTAGCCGGGGCTTCGACCGGCCGGGGTTCTTTGGGTTCTTGACCTTCGTCTTGCCGCTGATTTTGGACGGAATTTTCCACAAAGCGTTCCCGAAAGTTTTCGGCCCCAACACCATTGCCAGCTTGCAGGTGTGTGGCTGAGATTTACTATGAAGATTTGTCTACAGACTACAGTAGAAGTGGAGGTTACGGGAGAAGTTCTCAAATTGAACACTTCGACCGCAGTACCGTAGTCCGAGACGTTGGAGGGTCTGTCTGAGTTTGATTGCCTGTGTGTTCTTTTTTAAAATTACTCTTGACCTCGCAGTAGTGTCACTGCACTGCTATCTCTGCTTTTTTTCTCTCGCTTGGTTCAATGGACACGCGTCTATTTTGCTTTGCATCTTTTCTCTCAGGTGGAAGGCGTGTCGTTCGTAGACATTGCCCGCAAGAAACGCCGCGACCGCGCTTTGCAATTTGCGATTCTTGGTACTGCCTTGACAGCCTTCACCGCTGCTACAGCAACCGCTGGTCGCCTGCTTTTACATGCCCTTGCAACGGCATTTCAGCAGCACCCCAAGACGACTGCATTGGTTACTGCGGCCACTGCGGCAGCTGCGGCTCTGGGCTATGCTCTGGCATTTAAAATGAATGGAAGTCCGTCGAGCGCAGGAGGAAGTCTGTCATTGGGCACGAATTTGGGCGTTGCCATGAAACAGCGATTGGCACAGCGTGGAACTGGTACATCACCATCCTCGCCACCACCGCCACCGGCGGCGGCTGCTGCTGCTTCGTCGTGAGATTCAAAAAATGGTGTCTTGAAATTAAATCGAAGAAAACCCAAAGCAGGATGCAAGTAGGAGTTGGGGCACTCACACATTGGCCAATTTTTGATATTATTCGAACGTTGGTGTGTTTTATTTCTTATTAGATGTCGATACTGGGCCGACTGGGCCAGGTGATGGAGATGGCAGGGGATCGCAGATCAGGCCAATTTAGCAAGAGCAAGAGAGGCGCAGTGAAGTCAGTGGTATGCCATAGTACTGCGCCAATTCTTATTAGTCAGTTAGATGGCAGTGGAATTCTTTATTCTTTACATAGAGAGCAGAGGGCCCAATCCATATCCATATCGGCCACCTCCTAAGTACTCAATTCTGGGGCATGCTTTATCACATCGGCTATTTCGCGGAATTTGAAACTCTCCGTCACCTTACACTTACACCTTTTCCCTCCATATTCCCTTGGGCACTCGAACGCCAAGCCTAGCAGCCTAAAGGATGGAAGCTGGTTCTTCGTTGGGCTGGCCACGTCGCAACCACGTCGCACGTAGCACGTATGCCCATGAGCTGGGCGCCACGGCAATTACTGACTGGTTGAGTATCGCATTTTCGACCGATTGGTTGTCCACAGATGACTTGGGGCAGGACGTTGGAGAATGCGCTCAAAAGTAAGGGCATTTCGAAGGATTTCGATGAGTGGATCGCCATTGCCAAGGGCAGGTTGAAGTGGAGACAGCTGACTCACTCTATTCCCAAAACTCCTGATGCCTGATGGCTGAAGGACACCTCGATATAAATGACATTTTACGCAAAAGGGCACTCAGCCCAGTCAGACTTGTTCTGGAGGTTACATTTTTCTGTTGCTACTTGCCACAGTGGTGCTTCTTAGTATTTTTGGGGAGTATTAACTAGACTAGACTAGACTAGACTGGCAGACATGCGCCGCACTAGGAGCCACCTCTTCATCATTCGGAAGCCTCAAAAAGGAGAGCACAGCTGGCAGCTGGTAAAACAATTCGGTCCTTGGCTGCGGTAGAGCTATCATCGCCAGTTTTCGGTCGAAGCGCGTGAAATAATCAAGACGTTGCGGCAGGACGTGAACAGAAGACTATTTCCTTTATGGAATAGTTGGACGCGCCAGTGCTGCAACATTGCCCTCGGATTCCGCGACAGCAGCCGCCGTTGGCCGCAAGGTCGCGTCTTGAATCAAGAGAGCAGCAGCTAGGTTACCAAGCGATGGGCAGGACGCTACTGCTTCAGCCAAGAATTCGTCTACTTTCGAGCGATCGAGCGCAAGATGGCCACTGCCGCCGCCGCGCGCTTCGCTCCAATCTTCCAGCGGCTGCCCCAGCGCCAAGCCTGCTGTGATGAGGCCGAGGCTCCACACGTCGTCAGGAGGGCCGTAGCGCTCCCCGAGAGCCTTCTCAGGCGAGCGGTAAAGAAATGCTCCAACCCCCGAGGACGCAGTGGACTTGGAGAGGTTCAAGCTGGCGAGGTCGAAATCGATGATCACGGCCGGTGCGTCGGGCGCTTCCGAAGCCAAGAGCACGTTGTCAGGCTTCAGGTCGCGGTGTTGAAGGCATTTTTCGTGCATGTGCGCCAGCGCCGACGCAATTTGAAGCACCCACCGCAGACTTCGCACTGGCTCGGGCGAGGACTTCATTTTTATGCTTAAAGACCCACCCGTAAGGTACTCCATTGCAAGAGCCCAGTATTTGTCCCTCTTGCCGTAGTAAAAGCTACTATGGTAGCGCACAATGTTTGGGTGGTCGAGTTGCATTAGCACGTCTGTCTCATGTTTGAGCCCGGTCGTGATGAGCTTATACTTCTTGGCATTGACGAGTTTGACGGCGTAGGTGCACATGTCGTTCTTGTTCACCATGCGGTAAGTTTCGCCAAAACAGCCATATCCGAGAATGGCACCAGAATGGTCATCATCGGAGTCGTACGGGTCATACACAAATTGTTTCGCCATTTCCTCGCCAGTGCTTTTACTCAACGCTTTCAAAGTCTCGTCTTTCACTGCTCCATTCGAGTTGTTCGCAGCCGTCCGGGTGAGCTTGTACTTGGCTTCCAACGAGTCAAGAAACTCGGGCACGGCGTGTTTTAAGACATTTGCCTTCAGGGCGTTCACAATCGTGGTGTCCACGACCTTGTTCGTGTTGTCCGCCGCGCCACCGCCACCACTAGCAGCAGCAGCAGCACCACCACTGCTGCCGTGCATCTGCATGGCGTTGGCCATAGCAGAACCCGCTTTCGCGGCCGCTAGAGCGAGGTCTGCTTTAAGAACCTCCAGAATGCTGCCCAGCTGAGATTTTAGTAGTGCTCGGGAGTCGAGTGGAGCGCTAGAGGCCGCAAGGAGGTCGTCCACGATCTCGTCCGTGTTGTGCGCCGCGCCGCCACCACCGCCACCACCACCACTGCTGCCGTGCTCCTGCAAGGCCTCGGCCACCGCAGCCGCTGCTTTTGCGGCCGCTTGAGCAGCTTGTGTACCTGCTGCAAGATCTGCTTTGAGGCCCTCCAGAGTGCTGTCCAGATGGGACTTCATTTCTGCGAGGGTGTCGGCTTGAGCGCGCGAGGCCGCAAGGAGGTCATCCAAGGAGGCACCCTCCTCTTCCCCCAGCGTCTCCAGCGCCTCCGCCTGCGACGCAGACTGCTCCCCGTCTGCTGCTGCCGCAACAAACTCATGATTGAGACTTGCGGCTTCCGCTTCATAATCTGCACGCAGCTCCGAAAGATTGCTGAAGGATTCGATCTGCACCGCGGACATGACCTCCTGCAGTGCGCGGTCAAGGAGCGCAAAGAGCTGCTGAAAAATCTCACGGTACCTGCACGCCCTGGAGGTATCCGTCCGGCTTAGTGCGAAGCGTTGGCTCCACTTCGGTGATTCGCACCACTTTCGAACGCGCACCTCAAGTTCGAGAAGAATGCATACCACTTGAGCCAGGGAGGGGTGGTCATCCGGGAAGGTCGCCTCGGCGAGCGATGTCATAAGCCGATGAGCGGCATCAGCGCGGCGCGAGGCTTCCAGGACGAAGGCATCATTCACACTTGCGGATCTAACGTGAGCCACAATGGTGTTGCAGATTGTGGCGACAGCCGATAGAATGAGGGCTCCTGGTTCGATGCCAGGAACGACCACGCTCCTGAGAGTAGCTTCTTTTAGGAGCATATCTGCGCAAAGCGAATTATAACACAAAAAGCGTGGAGACAAAGAAGTACAGAACACCAGGCTTGCTGAATTAAAGAATCGAAATACTTGGGACAAGGCGCAAACTTTCGCGCAAAGGGCACGGTTTTGAAGCGTGTGGCCACAAGGCAACAAAGATCTCACTCATCGAAATACACGGCACATGCAAGTATGGCGTGTAGAGCAACACAAAAGCGAAAAATTACCAGAAGATGTTCGAGTGCGCTAAAATGTTTGAGGCCTTTATCACTTCTAATAGCGAGAGATCGGTTCGGCTTGTGAGAGAGCTGCTTTGCGATGACTCGAGACGACGAGGGAATGCACCACGCGGCTTCAACGTGGAGCATCAAGATATATACTGTATATATCAAGACATCAAGACCAAAAATTACTCCAGTTCTTGATTTTTGACACTCTTCTGTATCAAATAATTCGTAAGTATAGATGTAAATTGATACTACTTCTCTGTACTGTATGCTGTACTTAGTATCAAGAGGTGGGCAATCAGACCACGAGGCGACGTGAGGGTGGGGTGGGTAGGCGGGTTTTGGCCGTCCAGCTAGAAAAAGACACCGTTTTTCCCGCCTCCCCTAGAGGAGGGATCGGTTATTCCCGTATATAAAGCACCCAACGGACAACTCCAGGAGGGCGGTATTTCGGTATTTTCATCGCCCCTGGAGAGGGAGGCTCGATATGGAAATGGGTAATACCCACCACCAGACCAGGTGGGGGGGTGGGAATCGAAGGATCTCTGGAAAATGCCCCTCTCATTGGTCAAATGTTTTTTGCCCACCTCTTTTGTAGTATGGTATAAAAAGAAAAAAAAGGGAACTAGCAAGCTTTATCCCGGGTTAGATGGGGGTTCCGGTGTATATAAACCAACGTCGGTACTAAAGGGGTATGTTCAGTTACCAAGGACGCTGCGGAATGGATGGGTGGATCGTACAGTAGCTCGAGGACGCTTTCTTCAGGTGGGGCTCCAAACTTATGCTTGAAGAAAAATACAATGGCGCTGCGGCATGCAGCAGCCTCGCCTTCGGCCATTCGTTCGCCGCTTTCGTTTTCCCCATGTGCTGCGCCATTGTCACCAAGCTTAAAGGCGGGTTCCCACCAGAAAGGCTCTGGCAGCTATGCTGGCTTTCTTACTGCGTTCTTGGGCTTTTGTCTCGTTGAGCTCGACACACCACGCTCACCTAGGAAACTATCGATGGGAGTCTCTTTTGCTTGGCGTGTTTCTCGATATGTATTGCCTACGTGAAAGTCGAGTTCATTTGACCTTGGGCTCGTGGCTGTGGATTACTACGTTTGCTCGGGCGCCCCGCGCGTCGTCGAGCAGACAACGCATACGAACGAGGCCAATTCAATCAAAGTGTCATCGTCGCAGCCGCCAAATTTTCCGCAAGGCTTATTCCTATTTACCTTGCGCTTCTTCGCTATAGTTTTTTTGGCCTCAGCTGTCTTGAGCTCACCAAAGCGCTGCTACTTTTAAGCCTAGCCCGGTGAAAAGCGAAGTTTTTGAATTTTTGATGTCTGGCAACTGAACGATAAATATATATCCCATTTCTTGAGTTCAGTTGTCAACAAAAATCTGTACTTTATCGGGCATGTGTGCCTGATTAGTTCCTCTTCAGGTATTGGCATCTCGCATTGTTTGAGCTGCTTGCTTTATGTTTACTCCGGTTATGTGGTCCTTTGATTCCGGCTCTTTGGGGCCTGCGTCAGAATTCGTACTGTGCTCCCCAATAGCTTCTGTGCCGGCGAAATTCACCTGGTGCAGGCGTTGTTCCCACGTCGAGCACTTATAAAAGTAAATGGCATGAATTTGGCGCTCCTAGCAGAGGCCAATGCGGAGAACCTGTTTTTGCGCTGAAGAGTGTGTAGAAGGGCATGTATGCTGCAGTGTAAGTAGCCATTTTTTGGGGAAACTCTCAGCCCAGTCAATTTACCCCAAAAGCCACACTTTCCTGCTGCTTTATGGCACACTTTTCTTCTTGCATTTCGGGAGATGCAAGTGAACTAGGTTGAGCTAGTCCTTTGAATTTCTCTGAGATATTTTACTGGATGTGGGGATTCCGCGGCACTAGCTATGTATGATAAAATACGCGCATGTACCTCATGTTAGTTATCCATACACGCGCTCCCAAGTGCGGTGATTTCTTCCACGGCGAAAACGGTCTACGCGGTCTACAGTGCGACTATGCCCGTCGTTGTTCCAGCACTTCCTATGTTTCCAACAGCAAGTGTTGCATGCGCATCTGCATCGAGGAAATTGGGAGTTCAAGTTCTAGAAGTGGATTTGGCTCTAGCTTCCTGCTTACACCCAGCAATATTCAGGAGCAGCAAATCAAAGTTCTTCTCAATGCCAGTCCTTATCTTGGTATACATATGATGTTACTGGCCGATTCCAGTCGTATATAGGGAGTATACACCAATTCACCATGCTACTCCAGTCTAGTCAATGCACAATACACCCCAAATACAAATGAACCATGGGCACCCCTCTGCGCTGTGAGATATAGCAAGAAACGTAAGAAAAGTGAAAAGCGTAACCGTACGAACACGCCTGACTAGGCCGAGTGCCCTTTTATAAAAACAATTGCCTTCATTTAAATCATTTACTCTCGAAATGCACTTCAGCCATCGGACTGCGCTTCACTAATAGCACACGGCGCGATGCTTGCACATACCTAGATAACCTTCCCCAAAAAGGACACATAGTGCTTAGTGAATGGCGCTATTGTGCAATTCGGTCTCTGTCGAAGTCGCATTGAGAAGGCACGGAGATGGCAATGGCAAATTCATCGACGCGTACTCCTTCATAGCCAGCGCGCAGAGAGCAAGCACGTCTCTTCTAGGCAGTGTGGAGATGTACTTCGAAGGATCATGCTCACTGCTCTGGCTTCGGTGCAGGTGCAAAGGTGCACTCGGCATCGGCGACAAGCCAAACCCAATCAACTTGCGCAACACTGTTGTCGCGAATTCAATGTCACCTACGAGCGTAGGCATTGCAGTTTCCAGGTCGCCGCAAGCGACTTGCTGTGGCTGAATGTGCTCTTCCGAGTTTCGACGCGCGACCTGCTGTATGTGCTAATTGCAGCTGTTCTACGAAGTCGTGAAAGGACAAACAAGGTGGCCTGCTTTCGCCCCCATTCAGAGCTAACAATCGTGCGACTAGCCGTTTGCCGTCTACTTTGTCGTTCATGCAAGGTCTGGATTCGTGAGCATTGGAAATTTTCGAGCCGGCAAGGTCGTTGCTTCTCGATGATGGGCAGCATTGAATTTTTGAGTGAAAGGCCGAAAGATACCTTTCCATGGGGTCTCTCGTTACCCACAACGCGAAATGATCAGCGAGTTTGGGGGGGCTAGGTTTCCCCTTGAGCTGTTTGGTTCGGCCTCCTTGCCATTTCCGCCAATCATGAATGGCAATGTTTCCCGTGCTGTTGAAGGGCTCCCCCACGATGCCTTGGTGCAAAGCGTACAGAAGGGAAGTTGAACCGCACCTGCATGTGCGCGCGCGCGAAACAAGATAATGCGACGCATGAGTTGCAACCAATGATTTTTTCTACTTTCAACAACATGTTCCTTAGGCTGTTTGTAACTTACTTCGCGCAAATGCAAATAGTGAGGGATTTTCTGCCAGCTGAATCAGTGTACGTGAACCGCACTCCCACCGCGCTAGTACTCAAAATTAAGAGACATAATAGGCGCATTCCCTGCAACATTATTGCCTGCATCGCGTAACCCGATGAATTCAGTACATAATACGTTGCTTTGAAGTACGGATGGGGCGGAACGAGTTTTCAATATCGCAAGCAATGAACAGAGCAAGTGCTGTGAGGTCGACGACTCTAGCGCTAATGCCGCAGTGCTGGCAATCTTACTGAGCTACCAAAACTAGAAATTTTTTTTTGAAGTAGCAATACTAGAAGGGCCTAGTAGTCTGTTCACTACTATCAAGGGTACAGACGAGGAGATATCCTTGCTACTCTTAGTCCTCAGTTACGTACCTACGAGCTGTTCCTGAATATGTATTCTAGCCGAACTAGACCTAGTTCGCGCTACTCACGGCTTACGCCTAGACTTTCTTCCGACGTTCTGGTCAATGAGACCATCTTGCTTCCTAGCTTGAGTCTCGTTCTCCTCCCGTTTCAGACGTGATGATACATTTTTCAATCCGACAAAAAGACAAAAATAACTACGTTGAATACGCAGTAAAAGACGTAATATTACGGTACAGTATGCAGCAACAATGCGATATGCTGCGTAACTCTAAGTGGCCTAACATTTCGGCTTCTTTGTTATCTACGAAGAATCCCAATGAGAGAGAGGGGTGACATCTCAAACTTGGGAGAATGGGATCACATCAGTTTGGATTATCCTCCCCAATTGCAGAGAATAATCAACAAATAGCAAAGAGCTGCATATGAATGAATCTTCCAGAAAAAGTCTGGCTGGGCTGGATGTCCTTTTGCGTAATGCAATGCACATCTTTACTCTCATGAACCCTGTCTCGGAAGGTT
>Ga0307930_1002295_pt1 | contig 14649 bp, 19 predicted proteins | sample OrgLakmetageno46_FD_203161 | JGI IMG/M metagenome (GOLD analysis project Ga0307930, IMG submission 203161) | Saline water microbial communities from Organic Lake, Antarctica - #46 | ecosystem: Environmental > Aquatic > Non-marine Saline and Alkaline > Saline | place: Antarctica: Organic Lake... | reverse complement strand
CGATTGGCACCGTCGCTCATCGTTCAAATCGATGTGCCAACTGAATAAATTATGTTCGAAAACGGAGAAGCAGTTGAATCACTAAGGACGTGGATTCATTTGGGAGGCATCTGTCTCAAGATCAAAAGTTGAAAGTAGTTTATTGCGCTTCACCTCGTTGTAACTGCACACTTGGGCACATTGAAATGGTAGGCATGCACTATCTTGAGCAAGGACCCCGTTATTTCGCCCCATTTCAAAACTAATAAAACTGTGCCCTTGGATGGCTCTCGAAAAGTTATCGTTCGGAGGAAATAAAATAAACCAAAAATCAAAAAACTACATTAGAGCGTTATGAACCGCCCCTACTCTAGACCTCCTAGGTAATAGAATACTTATACGGTTGCTATAAGCTACCTATAAGCAAGGCAGCGGAGATTAGTATGGAGGTGTTTGCATAGTGCCGGAGCATTGAAAGCACTTATGAACTTATGACTCATGGACTTTGATCTCTATGGCGCTTCTTCTGGTCTCTTAGTATCCGCCTCAAATCCTACCACGCCATAGACCATTTCCCACTGCCCTTCTCTCATTATTCCAGCGGGAGAACTTACTATTATTACTGCACCACCACCGAGGCCCGACTCGCGAGTTCAGGCGTGAGCGCACAGTCAATGAGGGACACCACAAAGAAGAGGCCAGTCTTCTCGAGGGCCGATTTGTTGGTTGAAAACGCAGTCAAAGAGGGCGAGTCTTCCACCAGCTCCCGAATGAGCAGTTGGCTCTCCAATGAGCTGCACACTAGCTCTATTGCCACCTGCAGTTCAAAGAGATGTAGAGATATAACATTAGAGAAGTAGACTGTCACGTGGTATCAGTCCAGCAGCCATAACTTTGAGCTCTTTCGATGCAGTCTTCATTCGCGAAGGAAAAGAAAAAGTCATCATTCAGTTGCTTATATCATAGTCGATACCAGGCCATCGTGGTTCGGTTGCTTGGAAGCACTAATGATTTCATCGCGAAGGTTCCTGGTGGAGTGCGCGTCATAGAGGGACTTGGCCATTTTCACTTCCTGTTAGCCGTGGCAGGAGAAGAAAATGAGGAAAAGAAGCACATGGCAAAATATGATGTGAAAATAGGTGAGAGTGAATATATTAGGACGTGAATAGGGTGCCGCAATAGCAAAATTCAACAGAAGTAAATCGCCTCGAACAACAGGCTACGAAAGTGCAATCGATCACAAACACTCCCCCCCCCCCTTAGTGGTGTGATACCTCGGGATTGATGTCCCTCAGGGCGCAGCAGTACGGCACTACACCAGTGGCTGATGCTTGTGGTGGTTGTGCCGAGCCTGCGAGAAGATCAACAAGGGAGGTTGCGAGCTCGGGCTTCCCACAGACCACCACCACCGCGGGCGCGAGGGCACCCTTGAAGTAATAGTCGCACACCTTGAGTGAAGGGGGGGGAGGAGGGGCAAGCACCGTGAGATGCAATGTTTTTGAGCAAATGAATACAGAGGAGGCTGGATCATAGGAAGGAAATAAAGAGAAATCGAAGAACCAACAACAATGATAATATCGTTTTTAAGACATAAACTGCGAGCTATCCTTTCTTTTTTTTCGCATGGAGCATCATCTTCTCTAAGATTATCCTCTCTCGTATCACCTGCCCAAGCTCGTGCAAGGTGCGCGATTCTACGGTCTCTGGCAGGGCGCCGAGGGAAGTGTGGATCGCAGATGCCCGGATGTCGAGGAGAGCGTGGGCGTTGAATCCCCCCTGTACTTCAAGCGACGCACTGGGGTCAGGAAACAGGCATGCCCCACCCCCACTGTTGGTCAGGTAGAGCGGGGGCGCCAGCAGAGGAAGAGACGACGATGAAGGAGTCACTCCAAGAGAGGAGGCGGCGTGGCGCAGTGCAAGCGTGACGCGATTGTCGTCTTTGGATTGGCCCACGCTGAGGCACAGGGCCCCGCCGGAGGGGGGGGGTGAAGCAGGAGCTACACTCATGGCGAGCCTCGTGGCAAAGAAAGCCACTACCCGAAGCTTGAGCAAGAGGGGGCGTGTGTCGCCGTCCCCAAGCTCAAACGAGTCCTCCAGCACTGGAGCTGCCCACTGCAGCGCCGATGGTGGCGTCACTTCTGATCCAACGGCTAGTAAACGAGAGGTTTGCGCGGTCAAGAGATCCGTTAGAAGCCGGCCTGCGAGACCAGACCTCGCAGTGCCCGTGACGCCGCTGTTTGAGGAACGACGTTGTCATGTACGGCAGAGAAAGAGGAAAAGAGACGACAGGCGCACACACAGATAAGCTGATTGAACTATAAAAGAGTGGCAAGAAGAAATCTCCACGGTGCAACGGTTGAAGTTTACGAAAGGAGGGTTGTAGACCCATATTATACCTCAGCTCCACCACAATGGTATCTTTGAACATTTTGAGAGCTTTCATCACGCCATTGCCAGGTGCGCGCAAGTGATAGTTGGAGGTAAACACCGGCACCTGTGATTGAAGGAAAAGAAGACGGAAAATAAAATCAGATGCTGGCTGAATTTTCCCGATACAGAAACCTTTGAAGACTCAACTTTGTCCAGTATGCGTCACAAGAGGAACACGCATAACAATAGATTCAAAGGATTCAACGAAGCAATGAAGTTCACACCCACACGTACCAGAGTCGCGTCGTTGTCGATGCCTTTGAACCGTTCACACAAGTGCTCCAGCGTTAAAAACTGCTCCATTTGCTCATCGTTATCGTCTTCGTACTCGTCATCATCATCTCCACCATCACCCTTCTCCGTGGTGCTTGTTTTATCACTACTACCCTGTAATGCCGAGGCGGCCACTGCGACTGCGTCTTCTGCAGCGCACGGCACTTCTTCTAAGCCAATCACGACGAGACCGCGTTTGGTCTATTGTTGGGAGGTAAATGGCACCAAAGAATGGTTGTGATGAGGCTGAAATCAAATTAGAGGCAAACAGAAGCGTCACAATAAGTGAAGGAGGAGACAGCATTGCCCCTGTTTTCTAGTCTCTGAGATACTGTGTGTTTTACTCTCAGAGGATGTCATCGCAACACTACTGAAGCTTGCTATTCTCTCTCAGTAAGTATATAATGTACCTGGGAAAAAGTCATGCGGCGGCCCTGAATGATGCTCATCACGCTCAGGTCGTTGTTGTTGGGCCGCAACTGCAGCTCGTGCTTGAGCTCCTTGAGAGGCTTGTTCAAGTTGTGCTTCACGAAACGCACCTGTTTGGAGGTCGTGGTTATAATATTAGGGAGGCTTAGTGACAAGAGGGAAAGGTGATGATATTGACGTTAGATGCACTAACATTTCACCCAAGTTTTTGAGTGTACCTCCATTTGTGGGTCGAGATATTTGTTGACTGCCAGATTGAGGGCTGGAACGAGATGCCGCACGAAGCTTGACTTGCCTGTTGACACAATCAATATCCAAAACAGCACGAAGAAAATTGAGGGCATGCATACTTCAGTGCGAAAGCAACGAAAACGCTGCTGCTACATCATTCGACTCAAGGTTACCTGCCCCAGGCGCCCCATGCAGCCACAAGCTTAACGGCTCTCTCGGCTCGAAGGTCGCGGCCAATGGGATCTAATGTAGTACAGATACAAGAATACGAAAGTGAGTAAAGGCTTCATTGTGCAGTGGGTATCGTCCGTACGAGCATAAAGGCGTGCTACACGATCCCTGATATTACCACAGTGCCGCTCGGGAGGGTAATGCCCGAGGACGCCCATTTCTTGAGCGGCAAGGAAGAAGCATCCACAAGCTCTTGCGGGGGGATGTACCTAATGTAATAAAATATAAGAGAGTGCAACATCAACCATCCATAGATGAGGGAAAGCAGTGAGAGAAGGAGAGTGTCACACAAATTGTGGATTGGTCTCTAATGAGTAAGACGAGGTGGTAAACAAACCCAAGAAATAATGATGACCCTGCGAATGATATGTTCTCCTCGTCCATTTTCATCTCTCACCCGCCCGCTGAGAGTTCCTTCCAAAACGATTCGGTGAAAGCTTTCAACAGCCGCCCAACGCCACTCTCGGCTGGTTGAGACGTTGCTGAGTCGCTTGACGTGTCAAGGATGAAGGCTAGGGCAGGCTTGAAGAGGAAAGGCGCCGGTGGGCGGTAGTCGCTCGGGTCGTAGAACGACACGTTCAAACGGCGAAACTTCATGTCCGCTGGCACGTTCACCGTGATGTCGTGCACACGCACCCCGCTGGCCTGTGCGAGACATAGAATAGAAATCAGTAATCGAAAGAAAAATAGGCCAAAGGAAGAAGAAGAAGAAAAACCGAAACGAATCAAGAAAATATCTTTTATAGCCCACATCATCCTTCCTTACCTCGAGGTACCGCCCTAAGAGAGCGTTGGGGAGGGTGTCGTTTCGGAAGTGCACAGCAGCGACTTCGTTGGAAATGGCGCGTGACCCTAAACCCACGGCTGCGAGCGCTGGCAACAGCTCCTGGTCCACTTTAGCGTCCCACGCCGACGACGACGACGATGCTTTGCCTCCTCCACTTGCATCAATGGTGAAGTCTAGGGCGGCGGTTTCCAGCGCTTGAGCAGCGGCCAGAGCAGACGGCTGGCGCTGCACGAGGTCGATGGACGCAAAGCGGCGAGCGAGGCGAAGGGCCACGTAGCTAGAGGAGGCACAGAGGAGGAACAACATAAAACACTTCGCGAGACAACCTCAAAAGAGATTTCTGGGGCCCGTGAAGAAGCTTCAATGAAAGCGTCTCATGTAATCAAACTGAAAAGTAATGAATAGAATGAATTCCCAGCAAACTCAACGCGCTAAGTGTCAGTAGCATACCGGCTCCGCAATTCCTGGAAAGTTTCTTCCAGGCTGAAGTTGTCTGGGTGAAGGCCAAACATTGCCCACACCATCTGCTCCATCGCCGGCCGATCTGAAGAGCAACGCGTGACCATCGAACAATTACAGTAAGGTAACAACCGAGTGAAAGCGTGAAATAATTCCGTGCCAAACATACAAAGTTGATTCATTCATAAATCTCATATGAACCGCAAGGACAAAGCCAAGATGTGAAGAGCTTCAAGCACTGACGCGAACCTGCCACCGTGGCCGCCTTGTCGCTGTGCGTGTAAATGCACACGCCGTCCCTCGGGTTCGCGACCAAAGACGCTCGCAAGCCTGCAGCCTTCACGTGCCCCGCCATCGTTGCCTGGTCCTCGGCTCCCTTATCACGGGCTAGAGTAGCCCAAGTGCTAGTCTCATCACCAAAGAAGATGTCGCGAAGCCAACTGGCTCCAATGCCTGATCCTCGTGCGCGCTTCTCATCTGAAGCTGCAGCAGTCACTTCATCAGCTTTGCGCTTCTCCATGATTAACCCTATCAACAAAGGTCAAAGTGTTAAGGAGCGAATGATGATATTTCGAAATGATATTCACCGAAGTATCGCGAAAATGATTGAGCTGTTCAGCTTAAATTTGGTAGAATGCTGTTGAAAGTCAGAGCACAGACTTTACGAGGGGTATGATTTATGATCTAAGCATCTTATTAAGAAACCCAAGTCGGTGCGCTGAAACACAACAAATGATGCACAATAATCGAAAGAATTCGTGAGCAAGGACATGCGTTCAAAGATGACATCTAGAGCACGCCCACACCTTCGCTGCTTGCTGCTTCGCTTATTGCACGAGCCGTTTTGTTGTTGTTCCACACAACGTTTGTGTGGTTTGAACTTTCAATTCTGTCCACGTGTCTCGGGAAATAATTTTCACAGCAATTTCTCGTCATCAGTCATCGACATGACACCAGTCCGTCCGTCCAGCCAGTCCAGTACCAAGGGTATCTACAAACCCTTGCCAGTACTGTATCTTTCAAGGATAGCCTCAAGCCTGAAGCCCGAGAAAAGTCCAGCTCTGAGTCTACTCTTTTACTAGTCTACAGCGCTAGTTGTCAACCTTGTTCGAAAATTTTGAGAAGGGCTACTTTATCTCAGTGTAGCTACTCTGCTTGCCAAGGAATGCTGTGAGTTGTAAACTTCTAAAAGACTCGCATCTATTCTGTATCTACCATAGATATTAATTTTGATTGTATCGCAACCGGAGGCAGTTGTCATGAAGTGGGTCTATTTTTTACTTGTTCCCAGCTGCAAACTTGTTCAAGGTTTTGCAACTCCTAGGCCAGACGTGCGTCTCTCGGCACCTCAAAGGCTAGCTGTACCTAGCAGTGACGACGGAAATTCCGAGGAAACTGCTCCGCAACGCAAGCGTGACCGCCTGGCAGGACTTTTCCGCCGCCAAGTGCCGAAAGATAAGTCTTCTGAATCTTCAATTGACTCTATCACTACTACATCGGAGAGTTTGGTTGAGATTGATACTTTTAAGACAGTAGATGCCAACGCTGACCCGCTTCAGCGCAATGTTGAGAACCTTTGGAAAGAATATCAGTCAGCTGAGGCTGAAATAGCAGAAAAGCCCTTCGATGTAGCACTGCAGCGACGATGCGCAGATGCCTTATGTGGATGGCTTCGATTGAAGACTAATGGGAACACGGTCACTGTCGACGGCCCTGGTGATACACCCGAGTTTCGATCTTTGTGGCGCGCGCACGCTCCCAGAGCTGTCGAGCTTTACCAGTCCTTTTTGTTCGACGATCGAGGGAACTTCGAGCCTGAAGTAAGTTTTGCTTTGCACACAACTCCACAAAGTTTTTTAAATCCTCCTATTGACTTGATTGGATAAATGGGTGTTCAATCTTATCTTCGCAGGACTTGTGCAACTTCATCGAATGCTTCTCGAGCGTAAGTGGTGCCAAGGGCATTGCAATAGCAGCCGTCTCAGGCGACGCCGTGGTCTTTCTCCGCAGCGTGAACAGACTCAAGGCCAAGCACGCCAATTACAACAATGGTTTGGCGCACATATTTACGGCAGCTTTCTACTTGGCCGCGCCTTTTCCGGTGCGCAGCCCTTCCAAAGCACTCGCTGCAGCGCAGGAGGCGGTTGCATGTGCGCCGTCGAGTCGACGAAACCGTTACTACGAAGGTCTCGCGTTGCTGGCCAGTGGAAACAAGGCCAGCGCTGCTGCTTCGTTTGCATCGGCCCTCGAACCTACTGCAACAGCGACAACGCAGTCTGAGCTTGACATCGATGGAGTGCTGATGCGTGAAGCAGCTCGCGGGCTTGCCATGGCCCAGAAGTGAGGCTTATGGCGGCTGTGGAAAGTACAAAAAGCGATTGGGAGGAGTTATAATTCTGAAACCCCATTTTACATGAGCACTCCACTGATAATACCTCTAATATAAACAAATATTACCTCTAAAATAAACAAATTCTAGTGTCAGCGCCGGATATTAGAACTTACATGGTGGCTCTGATGGCAAATGGCTAGCTAACTCAGGAATTAACGCCATTGTTCCAGGTTACTTCGTGCCTCTAATGGGGGCGCATGGAACCAGGTACTTAATGCCTTTCAAATGATTCCTATTCTATGAATTTTACTCTAAATCAAATGGGCGATTGGGCAATGGGCGATGGGCCTGTTCGGTACATAAAAGAGAATTCCGGATGGCAGATTAGCACCGACTTTTGCCTCTAATTGAAATATTTGCAGCGGAAGTGGCGGTATAGAAGCGTTAAATTTAGCATAGAGAAAATTCCTCAACGAGAACTCTGTCGTGTCAGCTAAGGGTCTTGTCGCAAGGTCTCTTTGGTGTTGGCTCACTTATCACTTATGGTCAATGCTCCGCGCATCGCTGGACAGTTCGAAATACAAGCCCAGTGCTGCATTGTGGATGTAAATTCAAGAGCTGCAGCAGCTAAGTTAGGACCCCAAATTCTTTCTTAAAATTTCATTCTGTTGCCACTGGTTCCCGTGGCGGAGAGCGTCAAATCGAATCTTCTCTTCTTCGCTCATGTCCAGTGTGTGATTCCACTGCTCTGGCGGTACATATCGAGACTTTGCTTTAGGGAGCGGATCTTGAGCATCTTCCTCCTTATGGCGTCTCAACTCTTGCATCTCTTCAAAATTTTGAAGCCATTTGCTTTTAGCAAGCAGTGAATTTGTATGCATGCGTCGCGCAATGCATACCTTTGTTGGTAGCTTTATAATCCAAGCAATGTAGCTCATAGGCATTCCAAGGAGTACAGTGAGCAAAAGGGAAAACCTTGCCATGCTTCCACTCAGGAAAGGAAGGTGTAGTTGAATCGAACGCGACTTCGGAAGCGCTACAGTCTTGTCAATGTACTCTCGAGTAGCGCTTCTTCGCGGTTTTCAAGTCTCTAGCAATGGAAATGTTTGAACAGAACAACCAAGAAGGAAGAGACGCAAAATATTTAATGGACCTCTCGCTATGCTTTTACTCAATCAAATCAGTAGTCAATGCAAGCCCAAGCTCATAGCTTTGATCATCCAAAGCTCTAAAGCTCTGCTTAATGCTGTCGTTTGTTCTGTCGCAAGTACAGCGGAATCAGCACACCGACATACATAATCATCATCCCGTGTCCCGTGTTCGGTTGTTCTGTCGTCTGTCGTTTATTCGAAAAATGGCGCCGTCGAGCTATCCTAGCTAAATGAGCTAGCTAGGTAATCGATATCTATCTATCCCAAATACGCCGTTGAAGTGTATTTTGAATAACCTGAGAAATCACAATGCCTCCTAAGTTGCCCATTCAGTCAACTACTTTACTGAGCTTTTTTAAGGTCAATCAGTCAAAGAAGGCAGTGATCACACCTGCACCCACGGCTGTAACTGAGGATGATACCTCAGGAGGAGCCTCGAAAAAGCGAGCACTCGCTGTGAACTCAGATGATAGCGCTTCAGATTCCGATTACTCAGGTGATGATGAGGAAGCGGGTGGAGCGTTCGTTCGAGTGCCTCCCTCAGAGGCCGTGCGTTCGCAAAAGCTCCAAGCGTGGGTTGGGGCGCCAGTGCTTGTGCTCTTCGCCTCAAGCGAGAAGCCGCGATGGTATGCTGGCACTGTGCGTTCGCTTCTTGCAAGAGGAAAATTGCGCATTGACTACGAGGATGGAACGTCGGAATCAGCTCGTTACCCCGACCGCAATGGTCACGTCGTTATCACAGCACCTGATCCGAACGGCGCTGCGGCTGCCGTGAGCGCTCCAACCGAAATGGCCGCAACCGCAAATATGAAAACGCCTGAAGTGACTGGAACAGCAACAGTAAAGACTGCGGCGAATCTATCTGAACCTGATTTTGCATCTGCAGCTTCTATTGTCGAGGGCACTGCTTTACCGGAAGTTGCTGAGGCTCCTGCTCCCGAGCTCGCAGTTCCAGATGATGCCCCTCTGGCCCTCAAAGAATCGGAACCTGTCGCTATTTCAGTCGAAGAATTTATGGAAAGTTCTAACGCATTAGCTTCGGTAGAGAATGAGACGGGAACACTAGGCAAATCTGCTGATGGCGGTTGCGACATTGTTGGTAGCGTGGGCGGCGATGCCAGCGAAGAGGAGGACGCTGGCGAGAAGCTGTCGGAGTATGAGCTCTTGCGCCTGGAGCGCATCCAGCGCAACGCTGCGTTCATGGAGTCCCTCGGGCTCGATGAATTGAAGCCTCAGAAAAAATCCAAGACGGCCATAGTGGCACCTACTGCCCAGCGCCGCCGCCAGGCACCGAAACTAGGTTCGAAGAAAACCGTGGCTTTGCGTGAAAGTGGCGTGAGGCGATCATCTCGATCTGGCGCTGGGCAAGCCCCTGCACCCTTCACACCTTTCCCTGACGGGATGACTGAGGCCACTGCTCTTGGGAAGTTACCTGGTGATCCTGCCTCACTGACTGCTTCCAGAAGCGGAGCGGCGAAGCATTTTGAGGAAGATGAAGGCTCCGAAGAGGAGTTTGAAGACTCTACCGTATTGTCTTACCTATGCTTTGACCACGAAAGCAACTCTACAACCAGTGCAACTTCTCCGAAGGATGCTTCTTTGGCTGCGACAAATGGTGCACCGAAGGACAAGGGCGGCGATGGTATTGACCTCTCTCGCTTTTCTTTTGCGGGCAGTCATCCTGATACCTGTGCAACCTCAGATCGACGTCGTGTCACTTGTTTCAAGGCGTTGCCTGAGCTCACTCCGCTCAGTGGTGGCACAAAGGGGCGCTACTATTCCATCGACTCGGATCCTAGGAGCGGTCTTCTCGTAGCTGGCGGGCAGGGTGGCAAAGTGTCCCTCTTTCGCTTCCGAGATTCTTCATTCAATGGCGCGAAAGGGAGTGGTTACTTGGGTGGAGGTTCCGACAACCCTCCTTTGCTTTCCTTCAAGCCGCACGGAAGCACTTGGGTTAGTGACGTGGTGTTCTGTGGGGGCACTGATGGGGGTATGGGTGGAGGAGGCTCCTCAGCGCGCGCAGCTCGGCTGCTTACGTCAGCGAATGACGGCTGCGTTGCCCTCTGGGACTTGACGAAGACTACGGCCACCTCCTCACGAACATCAGCGGCACCCCGCCCTGTACATGCCAAGCAACAGTGGCATCGGGGCGGCATCTGGGCGATGCACGCAAACGAGGCACTGGTGGCGACAGGCAGCAAGGACGGTAGTGTTGGTCTTGGGCGAATTGGACCTCACGGATTAGAGCAGCTCCATACGTCAGGCGTCGACCTAGACCGCGGCCCCGTGAAAAGTGTGCACGTGCGCACTGATGGAGTTTCCTCGTGCTCCTCGCTTTCTAGCGAGAATCATTCTATGCACCAGCTTTTTGGTAACATAGACGGTGCAATGGCTAGTGATAGCAGCAGCAGCAATGGCGTGATTGCGTGTGGGTGTGGGGATGGCAGTATAGTTGTTCTGGACTCGAGGGATCCGAGATCTGGGCAAGGGCAGATGGTGAGTGGTGGTGCACACGGAGATGCTGCCTGTGTGGCTGTGGAATGGCGCCCCGGCGGATGCGGGTAATAGCATGGTCTCATTTGAATACCAAGTCATGTTGCCCTTCTCATACATCCTCGTTCTACCTCGTCTATCACTCTCCCTCCCACGACCTCTCACTCCCTTTGCTTCTGGGCGCTCGTGTCTGCACTTCAGGTACGAGCTCTTGAGTGCGGGCCTCGATGCACCGGTGCTGCGCCTGTGGGACCTCCGGTATACCTCTTCAACGAACGCTGCCAATAGCAGCAGCAGCAAGTCCCACGCACTGCGCGAATATCGTGGCCACGCCCCCATCACTAGCAAGCCTCTCAAGGCTATCACCCGCCCCCGCTGGCTCGTTTACCCGTCGGGTAATGACATCAGTACCACAACAGAGAGCAGTGGCCCACGGGCGTTGATTGCTGTGCAAGGCGAGCACACCACTAAACTCACCCTCTACGACGCTGCCAGTGGCGCAGTCGTGAGTCGAGGTGAAGCAGGCGGCAGTGCCACGGTGCTCGCTCCAGTGGCCGGGTTTCACCATCAATCAGGTGCAGTTTCTGATCACCAGCAGCAAAATTCGCTTGCGCCGTGCGTAGCTGTGGCTTTCGATGATGGGCAAATTTCGCTTCTCGGACCGAATAGCGAATAAGGCCGCCTTCAGACCTCTTGGCCTTTTGCAGTTCAATTGGGGATTGGAGAGGCCAAACAAACCAACAAAATCTATATACTGATGAACTGCTTCTCGGTTCTCGCTTTTCGCTTCTCCAGCTGATTCTGTTGCTGATTGTTGTTGCTGAGTTGAGCTCTTTCCTGGAATCTAGGAACCCTAAGTCCAACATCTAAGTCACAGTGAAACAAGAGGCCAGAGGTGTATTCGAGAAGCGCCTAGCGCTCGCTCCTTCTCCTTTGGATTTAGATTTATTTTTTATATATAGATTTGGATTTAGATTTACAATGATTTAGATGGTATTGCATATTACTTCTACTTAATATTTAAGGCGATTCGATATTCCGAAGTTCGCCGGGCGCCGGGCTGGGCTGCAAGCCGGCTTATATATACGTCCATATTTTATAGGCGGTTACTGCGTAGTTCCAATGGCATGTGGCAAATAGCTAAGGCGTAAAGCGCCAGTGCTAGCGAAGTGCAAACGAAACGAATTCCGCTCATCTAAAAACTAAAAACTACGAACAAAAGCAGAGGCAAGCAAAGAGCCAGCTGGCTGCCAGAAAACCCAAGAAAAACAAATGGAGGTCACTCCCAGGGCACAGATGGCCAAGGGGGGTCATAATCATATCGCTTTCGAGTTCGCCTCACCGCTGGGCTGACTGCTTATCGCTGTGTGTACTGTTATCGATTGGATTGGAGCAGCGCATCACCACCTTAAAAGGGGGTGTTGTGCCTACGAAGCATGCGCGCACTTAGAGCTGCTTGAGGATGTTCATCCGCTGCACCATCCACGTCTTCTTGTCCGCAGCCATCTTGCCGGTCTTCAGCATTTCTGTGAGCCGGGTAAGCTCCTTCGCAATAGCTGCGGCATCGCCCTTACCCTTCATCTTCTCTACGTAAGCCACCTCCGTCTCGGTGCAGGTGGTGGTGTCCTTCACATCGCACCCTTTGGCCAGCTTCTCCTCCACAAACTTGTTAAGGCCAGCGAAGTCGCGCGCCCCACTGTAGGACTCGCCGTCTTCACCCGTCTCTGCCGTGAAGTACTTGATGGTCGGGTAGCCTTTCACGCCTGCGTCATTGCAGACCTCCTTGCCGCCGTCCGAAGTGCAGTCCACATCGCCGATGACCACGCTTGATGAGTCAGCAAAGGTTTCCCCGAGCTGGTCCCTAAAGAAACACAAGTGCGAGGTGCGGCAAGCACATAAACACGACTGTTGGATGGATTCCAGGAATTTGATTGATAGGGTAGGGGATCGCCAACTAGATAAGATTCTTAATAGCTGAGACGCGCAACTCGAAAGCGGCGATACTAGACCCATAGAGACATAATGCTTACCAAGCAGGCTTCATCGACTTGCAGTGGCCTCACCAAGGCGCAAGGAACTTGACGAAGGCGTTCTTGCCCGAGTCTTTTACCTGTGGACAAAAACATAACACAGAGTAGGTAAATACTTTCATAAACGATAGTCTGGTATTCACCCATCGATCGCTTAAACACATATCTATAGGACGAGAAGAGTTAATGAATGATGCCGTTGTTCGTACCACCGACTTGTAGTTAGCAGAGGTTAGCTCCACGGCGCCACCGAAGGCGCCCATGACCAAAGAGGCGAGCACAGCAATCCGCATCTGCGCAAGGAAGCAAAAGCGAGAACAAGCACAGCAACAAACGAGTGTTTACATTGATGAAGGGATTATAGGAGCATTGCTTGAATACAAAGTGACTACATTCGCTCATCAATCGGATAGAGCCAGAGCAATAGGGAACCATGCGGAGCCCGTCCCGCACCATTTTTTTAATTCTTCTTTTTTTTACGCTCAACTACTTCCCAACAAGAGGGACGATGGCATGATGGTCCACGTGTTTGTTTCTACAGGGTGTGTTTTCAGATATTGATCTTTTCTGGTTTCTGCTTGAGGTTATACGTTATATGCGGGTTACAGTTACAGTACCGGCTTACGCTTACCGGCTCTGGCTTACCGGGTTACCCTGTTACCCCGCTCCCCCCTTTTCCTAAATTCTGTGCGTCCTCCCCCCCCTGCAGTGTCGATGACAGGAAACAATTTCTTTCATCCTCCCTCCTCCTTTTTCTTAGTTCTGTCTGGTCTGTCCCCCGCCCCCCCCCCTGTAATGTCTCCGCACACGCACACCGCACACGCACACGCCGAACAGAACAGGAACAGCTCAAGGCAGACCACCTCTTGATATGCTCTTTCCTCCTCTATTATGATGTCTGCTACACGAAGCACTCCGCTCTGGGGATTATGAACTGGCTCGGGAGGGAATTCGAATTAACAACATTGACTGTTCTGATTCCTGGTTCGCTCTACGAAATTTTTAGATCAGTTCGATCATCTGTTCAAACGAAGACAAGGGCGTATAGAAGCAACACAACCCCAAGCGCTTTCAAGGCGATGTCGGCGCGTCGTAATTTCGCTTGCTCAGCGGTGCCAACCACGTCCTGCAAGTCTCGCCGCGCTAACGGAGGAACGAGGCCGTTTGTAAACTGCAGGGCGAAGAGCGAGGGGAAAAAGCCCACTCCAGGCCCGATGTGAGCTTGCGCCAATGCCGCTTGTACCGCTTCCCGACTCACGCCCGCTCCACCGCCGTTGGCTGCCGCAGCGGCTGCATTGGCTGCGTCTGTTTCCTGTCCCTCGAGGCCGTTTTGCGCGATCCGTTGCGCTTCTGCTTGGCCTACGCGCAACTTTTCGGCTTCGTCATCGGCCGTAGCCTCCCGAGCTGCCGCATCCGCCAGCTGAGCACCTATAGCATCCCAGGCGGCCAGAGTGGCAGCTCGATCCTGCACGGGGTCTAGCCTCTCCACGGGAGCTAACGGGTCAGTGGCCCGCAATTTGGCAATGAGGTCCACTGCGGCAGTGCCGAGATCATTGCGACCGCTCGCGCGCGCACCCCTAGCGAGGATTTCTCGAGCCAACGGCAGGCGCCCTGCCTGAAGCAGCAGCAGGAGCGGTGTGTTGCCGTCACTGTCGCGCACGTCTAAATCTGCCCCTGCGTCAATGTATTCGGCCAACGATAACTCCGTTAGCGCACTCGCCATGGTCGAACTCGTGGTGGGTCCAGCAGCAGCAGCAGCGGCAGCCGAGGAGTACGTATCCGCCATGGGAAGGGTTGAACTGCGACAAGCAGAGAGGAGTTGAG
>Ga0307930_1002292_pt1 | contig 14666 bp, 13 predicted proteins | sample OrgLakmetageno46_FD_203161 | JGI IMG/M metagenome (GOLD analysis project Ga0307930, IMG submission 203161) | Saline water microbial communities from Organic Lake, Antarctica - #46 | ecosystem: Environmental > Aquatic > Non-marine Saline and Alkaline > Saline | place: Antarctica: Organic Lake... | reverse complement strand
GCGATACTCTAAACACCATACCTCACTAAGTTTGAGATCCCGGTTGCACTCGAAGCGTTTACAGCTTCGAAGGAGGTGCTGGTCCGCCGCCCAGCACCTCCCGGCATTCGCCCATTTTTGGAAATAAACGGTCAGTACAGGCCCAGTGCTAGTGTAGAAATACTAGTAGAAGTGCTAGGGCACATTTCTTCACGTTGATGTTGGATGAGAGCTCGCATGGTCTGCGCTACTCTCCGGCTCCAGGCTTCTTTAACTGCACCATCCGAGCGTGTGTCACATGACAGTCAAATGCTCTTCTTGACTGGTGGGTGCGCTTCACTGCTCTACGGAGTGAGAGGAAGAGTTCTAGAAGTCTTCTTGCTGAGCCGACAGGGCTCGCCGCTGCTTTCTCCCTGGCGCGCTGCTGAGTGTTGGCCTTCTTGGGCGCTTCTTGAACTTCAATGCGCACGTTCATAAAATATAGGTCAACTTGGTCAGAGCTCCGCATCCATAGCGCCTTGCTGAAGTAGTCTCCTCCTTGGCCTCATCTGCCGCTTTCTTGTGGCCTTTGGATACTGCGATCTCGCCTGGGATGACTTCTTCTGCTTCTACACGTACACACGGTAGTGGTCGCTACTTTTTAGCCTCAGTCCATCAGAGAGAGATACGAGATAGGACCTCAGCTAGAGCTACCATACTCCCACCGCTGCCAATGTGGCCTTATTCTTCTACTAACTTCGTCTACGCATTCTTATTTCTTGATATTGACTTGGTCGTGGCGTGTTGAGCGTTAGAGGGGCACTTCTAGTGCGCAATGTAGCATGCCGCTACTACTCCAAGCAGCGCTCAGTCAAACTTCAGAAGTGAGGTTCACGTGAGAATGTGATAATGTTTCTTCAAACGAGGCATGAACTCGTCTCACTCTCCAACCCATTCGAGGATGCCCGTGACGATGACTGTCGTAGCGCGCTCGGCGACGCTCTTGGACTACTTCTCTAATGAAGTGCTGCTTAGTTCGACTGTCTTCGACGCGTTGCTTGCTAATTTTAAGGTTGCCAGGAAGTGGGCTCTTGCAAAAGCTAATAAAAAATTGCCGTCTTTGTGCTGTTCGCGCCTTGACTGGTTGCCGTGTATCGTCGCGACGCCGCGTTCTGGATACGCTAGTCGCTCCTGCCGCTAGGCCCATATGGCTGAGGCTGATTGGTTGCGACGTAGCTGTAGCTTGATGGCTGGAAGGTTAAACTTTGATGGTCCGTGCCCTTGCCTCGGCCTTCATGGCTACTTCATCAAAATCTTTTCTTGCGCTTCTTCTTGAATTTGTTGGGTTTCAATAACCCAACACCCAACCAACTGAGATAAGTGCGAAGTTGGTTGGGTGTTGGCAAAACGGTCATCCCGGTCCTGCTTCTTTTAGTCCAAGATCCCGGCCAATTATAGGCCTTGTAGAGGTGAATTATATAGCCGCACTGCAGCAGACTGCAACCAAGGCGCTGTACACTCGGCTGGGTGCGCCCCTGTACCGGGTTGATCTGATGACGACCGGAATCGCACCCTGATCAACAGGTTGAAAACCGTACACCCAAACCACCTGAGCCAAGTGCGCACTGCGCTCGGTTGGTTGGGTGTTGGGTTATTGAAACCCAGCAGCATTTTCTGGTTCTTCTACGTAGACGTGGTCGGTCTAGCGAGCAGCTATCCTCCAGGTCCATAGATATTCAGCTTAAAGACTCTTTCCAGGTTTTGATCGATTGCACCGGGGCTTCAGCGGATCGTCTGCGCAGCTCTGCATTGAAATGCACTGGGGGCATGATGCTTACACCGGGAAAAATCAAAAGATCTCGAGCTGCTTTATCCGTGGAAAATTTTAGCTGGGTGACGTCGACGCGCGCTACCGCATTCGATGCACGGTGCGCGTGGGGCGCCGAGGCGTTGCCACCTTTGGTTCGGTCACATTTCTTAAGTCGGCTCAAGATATTTTTTACTCCGTATCTGTAAGACCGGGGGCACAAAGGAAACACCGAAGCAAAGGAGTCTGCGGATGAGATATCGGCATGATGGCGCCTCCATTTTATGGGCGTTACGCAATTGGACTCGCACTGGGCCCATAACCGTCGGGAGGTTCGGCATGCATTATCCATGTCGCTAATCTCATTAATGATATATCTGGCAAAGGGGGGTCTTTTGGTAGGGCCTTAGGGTCCCAGGGGCTAAGCCGAATACAGGAGCAGAAGACAAGTAACTGGGCCTTATCTGCGCTTCTTTGTCTGACAGTTGTGCTGTGGTAGCTGCCGTGGCTCACCTAGACCACTGACTCAGCCACGTCTTCCGTGTGCGCGTCACATTTCCCGCGCCGTACCGCCAAATAGCTGTCATACTTCTGCCCTTCTCTTTGATTGGTGCGTTCCCTTTCTCGTTCTATTCTAACTTTACGATGTTCCTCATACACTGTACATCCAGCACTAGCCCTGGAATCTTCGTAATATGCAAACACCGACTACATGGGGCATGGGGCCCTGCCCTTAGCTGAGGATTAAGCCCGTTTTTCGCAAACGATACGGGATTTCGTTTCGATTTCGTCAAAAGTGACAATATATCGAAATAATGGCAACGGTAATATCGCTAAGGAGTGAAGCGGCAAATAAAGTAGTAATAAAGCAGCTGAACTGCCTCAGGAAGCTCCCTGGGTTCTCTAGAAGCCATAAAAATTCCGAAGAGAACTGATTTTCAAGACCTTCAAGGCTCTGTGCGCTGCGGGCTTCTAAAAAAAGGGAATTGCCCAAAAATAAATTTGAACATACTGACTCAAATCTGAAGCAGCCGTGGTAGCAAATTCCGTATATCTAGCAAAAGTTGAAACAAAAGAGAGAGAAGCGCACAGGTCTTGAGACCAGAAGCAGGTGGCATGAACGAAGGACCAGTTCATGCACTACAAAAGCAGGTAAATGGATGAAATTAAGCACACCAAACAACTCGCCGTGGGCGAGTAGCGTAGGACTCAGGAACTCAGGAAGGTAAGTACCGTTCATAGCGTTTACGGCCTGGAATCCTATACGACGATGGCACGAGCTTGGAACGTTCGATTAGACGACGAGCGCACAGCTCTACTTTCGACACCCATCGCAGTTTCGATCCTTGATTCTGCCGTACGCCCGTTCGCTATAAACTAATCTGATCCAAGCCTCTTCTTTTTTGTGAAGAACTCGCTGCGCAACCGAGCGAAATGAATCTTGATTTCTTCGCTGAATTTTCCAGAACATCTCGCCACGCCTTCACCATCAATTCTCGGACAGTGCGCGAGCGCCCACATCCCGTTCCAGGCGCCCACCATTTTCACTTCATAATTCAAGCCCAAACAATTCATGAAACGCTTTCCGCCATCTTCGCCTCGCTCGCACAGCGCCAATGTCCCAAATCGATGCCATGATGCACCTTCCTTTGGGTCACTGGCGAAATTATTACTTATCACGGCCAGAAAAACGCCGCGACCACGTTTTACGTTATTTCGACTAATACGGCAAATTGTGAATTTTGGCGATGCGATATTTCGCAATACCCAGCCAAGGCCCTGCCTGTTACGTGGCTTTTTACGAAATACAATTCACGTAAATTTACGAAAATTCACGTAAAATCGAGTTGGTTCCTGCGTCAATCCCAGCCAAGTTTAAGCCTGCTATCTGCCATCCTTTCATCGAACTTCGCAAGGCATCATGCATCAAGCGAAAGCGAGGGGATAGGGGATTGTAGCAGTAGCATTTTAAAATGGCGAATGGCCACAGGAGAGCTCACTCTCAGTGAGGTTGCCGTGGTTTGGGTTTCACGTCTGCTTCACTAACGGCTCGAATGTAAATCTGATCCGCTGGGTGGTCCTTCTCGCCTTCTTCGAACGTGTAGCTGGCTGCCACAGCAAGCAAAGTGCCGTTGTGATTGAAGTCCACGGCTGCCACTGAAGTGGGGAACGAAGGCAACTGGCAGAGCCGCTTCTTGTTTTTTGCGTCCCAAATGTTTACAAAACCATCGCAACCACCCGTTGCGAAAGTGCCGTGAACTGGGTGGAACGCCAGCGCGTTAACTGGGAATACCGTGTTTCCGACGCGATGGCATTTGAAGGCATACTTTTTTGCTTCACTGTGAACATGTCGTTTTGAAAGTGCAAAAATAGAGAGAAATTGAGAATTTGAGCAGAGAATGGTAGAAGGAAAAGCAAATTTGGCAACGTGCCAGTTAGAGCACAACTTTATGTCCAGCTCCTCAACAAGCAGGACAATCATTTCCATAAAACGACCATAGCCTATCTAAGCTTTTAATCCGTTGCGCTTTTCCCACAAACTATAGTTACCAGTCTGGGTCGAGGTATTCAATCGCAACGCGGCCTTCAATGCTCGCCACTGCGAAGCCATCACCATCAGGAAAGAAACGCAACGCGCGCGTCTGGTACTTGAGGCTACTTTCGCGCTCAAACACGGCGCCGCCGCCTAAGTTCCGCACGTCGTGGCACGCAATACGGCGTCCCGCCGTCGCCACCAGCAGCTTTGTGTCGCTCAAGTCCATGCTAAAGACCTTGCCAGGGACGTCCAACGACGCGGAGGGAGCGCCGGCCCGCCGAGGGTCCCATGCGTGCACTTTGCTGTCCCAACCGCCGGTGAATAGCGTATTGGTTTGTGGAGAGTAATTGGCGCATTTGATGGCAGCGGTGTGCTGCCCGAGGACAGTTGCACTGCTGGGATCGTTTAAATCGAACACCCGAATCGTTTGGTCCAGCCCAACTCCAACAGCATGGGAGTTGTCTAGGAAGCACGAGTCCAAAGCAGGCCCATTAACTGGTAAGGTGCATAACAGCCGGCCTTGGCCACTTGCGTCGTAGAGCCTGAGGGTTGCGTCCCAACACGAGACCATTAGGAGGTCAATGGACGGCGCAAACCGCACCGAGGCCACGCCGTCCGCAGGCGGCGGCTGCAGCATAATTTCGCCCTCAACCGACATCCCGCAAATCACTTCTTAGAGGGAAGGAACCAGATAAGGTGAGGCTAGGACTCTTCTATACCCTTGGTATAACTGTGCGCGGTGGACGGTGGACGGACTCAAAATCAAGAAGTCGAAACGAAAGATGCTTCGTTCGACTGAACATGTGGCAACATCGCTGTATCACATCGCTGTATCACATTAGAACATATCGCTGGACCTGCTCATTTCTTCTCGTCCGCACTACACGACACGCCACACTTACCTTCCGTGCTGATGCTGACAGACATGCTACCTTCGCGCTAGAGTCGAGGCAGCAGAGTTCATCGTCTAGTGACGCTTACTTGTGCAGTACTATTCCTTTGCTATGGATCACAAGCGCCCTCGCGATGAATCAGACTCGGACTCTAGTGCCGTCGAGCTCGAGGACTTGGCAGCCATTGTCAATGGGCAAATTGATAACAATTCTGCCAGGGATGAAGTGAGAAAAGAGACCGAAAGTGATCATGAAGAAGATGACGAAGTGAGTGCCACCTCAAGCGTAAGCGGTGGTGCTGATAACGACGATGACTTTATGTCGTTTCATGCTAGTCGACCGATGGCTGCAGAGGCTAGTGCAGCAAGAAGAGGCATCCCGCCATGGCTTGACACACCCTGGAACGGCCGCACTCCGCCCCTTGTCGCCCTTCATAATGAAATATTGGTAAGTGATTATAGATATATGATAATCGCAGTTCAGTCGTAGTTGAATCAAGTTGTCATCTCCCCTGTTTGTCTTTGGAGTCCAATCCTTGAAGTTTCACGGGCCGTTCTTGTTACTGTGTGCAGCGGTTTTGCGATCTCGTAAGCCCGACGGCTGCGGAACGAGCTGCCCGTGCGACCGCAGCAGCAGATGTCAAACGTGTCCTAAAGTCACTCTTCCCCACCGGAAAAGTAGCGATTTTCGGCTCGGAGCTCACTGGTCTTTGCTTGCCTTCTTCTGACATCGACATGACGTGCCTTGGCGTCAACTTAAACGACCCGCGCGGAAAGCCTCTCCACCAGGTATACACGCGGCCTTTGAGTGCGTTTAAATTCCTTTTGTTTCGTTCAGGTGTTGTGTGCCTGCTGCACGTAACTTGCGCACAAACTTCCAAACATTTTGACACTTTGCTTTCTCGACTTTTTCTTATCTGTCATTCATGCTGACGTGAGCAGTTCGCTTCTGCACTTCGCCATTCGGGGCTAGTCTCTCAGCTCGAAGTCGTCGAGCACGCTAAGGTAAAGTGTCAATGTACTGGAGCGCTACTGCCTTCCTATAAATCTTGCCCACTCTATATTTCGAAGTGTGCAACACATAATCAGGAGCTGCAGCTTGAGGAACGCACTTTCGGAAATAGGTGTCAACTTCTTCATCAGCCCATTTTATTTATTCCTACATCCCTTATTTTCGTCTACCAAGGTGCCCATCGTGAAGCTGGTGCATGCCTCCACCCAAGTGGCCGCTGACGTCAGCTTCAACGTTCCCGACGGCCTGGCTACAGGGTGGTTCATGCGGGACCAGCTGGTCAAACACCCCGCCCTGCGGCCCCTCTTGCTGGTGCTCAAGTTCTTCTTGGCGCAGCGCAATCTCAACGAGACCTACCCCAGCGGTGGAGTGGGATCGTTCCTGTTGCAAATGATGGCGCTGTCGTTCGTGCAACACCGCGCGCTGAACCGGCGCGCAGCAGCGGCCGCTGACAGAGCTAAAAACGCCAACAACAACCGTCGTGGTAGTGGCGGTGGTGGAGGCGGTGGCGATCAAAACGAGCAGGCTTCAAAACTTTCATCTCCTTTTGATGGTGGTGGTAATGACGACGCAGACTGTCAATTGGGCCTTCTCTTGCTCGGCTTCTTAGAATTGTACGGCCGAAAACTGAACCTCGACGAAGTAGGAATCTCGGTGCTAGGCCAGGGTTCCTACTTCCGCAAGCAGCACAAACAGTGGGAAGGGGGCCCACCAAGAGCTTCCGGTTTGCTGTGCATGGAAAACCCCTTGTTGCCCAAAGTCGACGTGGGCAAGAACGCGTTCAACTTTGCGACCGTGCGGCGAGCCATGATTCATGGCCACATGGTGCTCACGGAAGCGATCGTGGTGCAGCATGAGGCGATGAAGGCGACACCCATAGATTCGCTAACTTCTTCTGGATCATCGTCGTCGTCATCGTCAGCAGCAGCATCATCGAGTGCACCATCTTCTCCTAAGGCAGTCTCAGCCCTAGCAGCCATCATCTTCGCTGCGGATCCTCTGCTCACCGAACGCGAGCTGCCTCCTCGCCCTGCCCCACCTCTAGTCCACCAAATAGACAGCACAACTGCTGCTGAGGAGAAGCACCAACAATCCTCGGATCAACATGCGCTTTCTTCTCGTGGGATGAACGCTTTGTTTAGTGCTACGTTACCGCCGCCTCCGCAGCCCCGGTATGATGACGAGGACGAAGAAAAGAGCAGTGACAGCTTGGACGACGACGACTCAGCAACCCAAAAGAAGAGCAAACCATCGGGAAGGAGTTCGAGCGCCCCGCCACTATCAAAAAGAAGCAAGTCCGAGGCTTCTGCGAAGAAGAACCAACAAATCCAGCAGCTGGCCGAAGATTTCGGCGATTATGCGTCGGCAGCGAAGAAATTCAAGTCGGAGAAGAAAGCAGCCAAGAACAAGAAAGCATTAGCGGCCAAAAAGGACAAAAAAAAGGCCATCTCGAAGGTCGATCTAGAGACAGTTGATCCAGAAGCACATCAAGCCAAAATGGCATCTAAAGCTGCAAAGAGAGCGAGAAAGAAAGCGAGGAAGAATGATACCGCCGGAGACTCCACAACTACTTCACCTGCATTTACCATCACCAATCGGAGTGACACGAGAGCGCCAGATGGAGTTGTCTTGGCTACGAAGTAGTGACTTTTAGCTGCCAGTACCAGCAAAGTTCGGAAATGGCGAAAACCTAGGCCCTCGTCCTCATCTCTCAACTCTAAGGTTCGGATTTAGAAATCGCGACTTCGAAATGAATTCAGCTGCTTCTATGCTTCACTTTCCCCGGCTGCCTCTTAAACTTAAACGCCATACGTAGCTCTTCACTTATATACTCGCCGCTCGTTGTAATGACTGTAATGGCGCTTCTAACTTCGAATTTGAATCTCTCATTAAAGGGCGCTAGTATTGTTTCGTTTAGCTCCCAACAGCCAACAGGAACAGTCTTCTACTTGTGCCATCAGAAACAGTGTGTACGAGTTGGTTTGTGCCATTTGTCGTGCTGAACTTGGTGCTAATGCTAAGATCTAAGGTCTAAGGTACATATACACAGGAGGGGGGGAGAAGGAGAAGGAGCACACAAAGCACAAGCACAAGGAAGCCAACAATTCCGTAGTCGCCAAAGCATTTCACATTAACATTGAAATGGCGAGAGCAAGAGCGAATTCAAACGGCCAATGAACAGAAATAGCGCCCTAATCAGCACTCGCATCAGGGGAGACCCCCAAACCAACTACGCGAGTACACAACCGGGCCGAAGTGCTGGAGTTGGGGCGAAGTAGCGAAATGCCTGAGGCGGCCCAGCCCAGAAATATGGCGTGGCTCGTTGGTTCGTAATAAGTAAGGCGAGATGAGTACATTCAGCCAGTGGTGGCGAGCGTTCTGCGACGTTGTGCGGGTGTTTTTTTTTTTTTACGCGCTGCTGCTGTCCGTGGGCTGTGGCAGATCGAAGAGCTTAGCCATGTCGAGTTGCGTGAATTGGCGCTGGTAGCCGAACTCCGGCTCGCTCTGGTTGGCAGTAGTGCGCCGCATGAAGCTTACGTACCACTGGTTCGCGGTCAAATCCGCCACCGCTACATGTAGGTTGCCGGTTTGCACCGTGGGCAAAATGTTGCCAACCACCACTTCAGGCGTGAGCTGGCCGAGGTACTGCGAGAGCTGCGCACCGAGCGCTGAGGTGTACGTTGGGCAGTCCCTAGAAAAAAGAAGAGACGAAAGCGTGAGGGGCAATGGCTTAACTGTATGTAAGGAGCGGGCGGGCCAAAGAAAAAAACGTTCGAAGTAAGAAATAGTACACGGGCAACGATGCAGTCTAAACAAAAGAGGAAATTAGGCACGCTATAAAAATGAAATTTTCAAGCAAACTGCCAATCCCAAAACTGCCAAAACTTTTTTTTTTTTTCCTTTCTGTCTCATTTTACCAGTCCATGCCGTTGTAGACGACGTTAGGGATCTTGGGGTGCCAGGTGTCGTTTACAGGGAGCTGTGTAGTGTCGTTGTATGGAACCGCCACGTAACCGCTGTACTCGACGCCGTTCGCCACCCCTGCAGGCAAGACAAAAGGAAGAGAAACCGAGAAAAAAAGCAATCATGAAAAGCTTATACACTTCAGATGATATTAAAAAAAACGTTAAATAGTAATGTAATCAAACCACTGCTCTGCTCAAACAGTGCTGAGCGGATTTGTGCTCACACAAATGCACTACAATTATTGTGTAATTTCACACCGTCTTTGCCGCTGCCCAGGCCAATGATCAAGTTGCAGGTGCGGTTTGCATCTTCCACGATGGACAGAGCAGACTCGAGGTTGGTCGCGGTTTGAGCCACATCTTTCAGCACAGACATCCAAGGCTGCCCGCGCACCTAAGTAGAATGGGGAGGGGAGGAGCACACATAGATAGGAGCAAAATGGTAAGTTGGTTGAACCCCCCAAAAACAAAAGGCAAAGCAGAGAAAGAAGTTAAACACAGCTACTCATCGTGCGTGTGCATCGCAACTCACTTTCTCTGGGGGGGTGTCGGCCGTGCCTTGCCCGAAAGAATCGTCCGGAAACGACACGCCAATTTCAGAGATGCCAATGGCGTTCGCGGAGTAGCCCGTGAGAACCCCCGCAACACCAGGCCAGGCTACCGAAGCATGGCTCACACCTCCGGACCAGCTCGGGTGGTACACCGTGAGTTGTGGGTGGTTGGTGAAAGCGGGGGCATCGGTGACGTAATCCAGCGCTCGGAGCTGCAACAGGGACTCGCCAGTGGCCGTAGCGTTGCCCCACGCACCAAAGAAGGAGCAGCTAGCTTTCGTGATTTCGGGGAACAAATTCAAGTGCAGGATCATGTCGGCCGAAAGCCCAGAGCCGTCCGCAAGGCCCTGGATTTCATCCAAGTAGCTCTGAGGCGTGAATGGAGCAGTAATTTCAGCGTTGGCCTTGAGCAGCGCGTTCATGCCTTTTTCCACTAGAATATCTTGCAGGAATTTAGGCAGATGGTCGCCCATGGAGCCCGTGCCTTCGGAAATCAGGTAGTCGTACGCTCCATAGGCGAACTTGGTGAGCTCTTCCTTTTGCAGCACGCCCTGAGCTAGGCCCATCTCATAGGCCGTGCCCCACACGTGCATCACAGGGAAGCGCGCGTTCTCAGGTCCCGCCATATAGAGAGCGCCGTTGGCATTGCTTTCGAAAGGTTGCATAGAAAAAAATAGGTTGCAGACTTTAACAAAGTTGTATCTGTAAGAGCATGATGTTGACTCCATGACATCAATCAAACCTGCGAACGAAGGTAGGTTCCTCGGTGAAAAAAGGCGCCGTGTTCACTCGCTCGCCAGGGTCTGGGCTCGAGGAGCAGAAGGCAGCATTGACACATAAGTGTGCAGGACCGCAGGCAGCCACAAGGAAGAGCAAGAAACTCCGACGGGACGTATTAGCCATGGTCTAGGGATGACGATATTACCTTGATATTACGATATTGCATTGACAACTGATGACACGATACTTTTACGACAATCACGATTGGTGCAAAAAACTACGACCTGTTGGACCTGTTATCTACCTGCTGTGCTGCTGTGCTGTGCTCGTGCTTACTGCGCAATGGGCCAGGGCCATGTAGCATGCAGGCATAGGCTTTTCAAGATAGGCCATAAGGCACAGACCTAAGTTTCTCCAAGCCTTACTCTAGAAGTCTTCATAAGCTGGGTTGTTTCTTTCTGAGTGCCACTTCAGAAAACGGGGAATACTTCATACTTCAAGACAAAAATCGCCGTGCATTTACGGGTATTCGTGCTTTCGTTGGCAAAAATACACCGAGAGTAGGACCTCAAACTGGCCAATTGACCTGGCCTCAATATTGAATGCGCTGAATAGCTTAACTAGGCATATAGCCCAAACTTTCCTTGAGATCATCGCTTGAAGGCAGTTTTTAGCGCACGTTCAACTTCGCCTTTGTTGATTTTCACGTCGCTGTACTTGGCCACCTGCCAATATGCATGAGCCAAGGAGGGTTCCGAGAGTAAATATAAGGCACATGAGCAACTTAAATATAAGAATCAATCGCGTCTGTGGCTATCTCCCGGTGCGCTCTCTTCCTCTTTCACACGCTTTAGTACCGTACACAAAAGTGTTGCTTTCAACCGCACCTGCTTGTGGTCTTTGACGCTGATTCGAAACGATTCGGTTTTCAGTTTGTCCGCGCCAAAGAACTTCACTACGGTAGGGTGCTTATAATTGGGGTACACTAATGTAGTTTGCGAAGACAAAAACTGGACGCCCGCTTCCTTCGCATACCTGTGCAAATAAGTAAGAAAATACATGAGAGTCAAATACACATGAGGACAAAACAGCACAATTCAAACGAGCAACGTTTACAATGCAGAAAAACAATAAGAGTTCGCATTCGATGTGAAGCAAGGACCCAAGGAATACACTCCACGTTGTTTTCTGCAATAGCACGTCTCACTTTTGGTAGTAGTCCGCCCGCCAGTTTTTCCACCCGATGCTCAGAAGCACCGAGCCTCGGCGCATAAAGCTCACCCACTGCTGCCCCGCGCCCATCACGGCAATGAGGAGCTTGCAGCACCGCACTGCCTGCATTTGCTCTAGCACTGCCATGCCTTCAAAGGTCACGACTCGCGCGTGCAACCCTGAAGATGAAGCCCATTTCGCGATTTCGTCGGCGTTCAAGAGCTTTCGGCTGTCGCGCTGGAGCACTAATACAGTGCGATCTGGATCAGTAGGGCAACGCCCGCTCTCCTGTCCAGCTTCCCCCTCTTCTCCTTTCTTTCCGTTGTCTAGCCCGAGGCCCTTCACGATGTATTCCCCGATTTCCCGGTCGGAAGTGCCAAGCCGGTGAGCGCCCATCACTGCATCTCTGAAGCACACGTTCAAGTGCTGGTCGTCGGTGAAGTAGGCTCGATGGGAAACCTTGGTGGGAGAACCAAAAGCAAGAAAAGAGTGATGCATTAGGCGAAGTTTTCACGGTGAAGCAAAGTCTGTTTGGGACATCATAGTTCGTTCTGTCACTATACTGTGAGGGTTGGTGAAACAGCAAAACCCGTCTTTTACTCAGAAGGTATCGAAAAGAGAGGTGAGTTGAATCCCAGGCCACTTTCTCACCAAGGGCAGGGTAAAGAGCAAGTCTTCGAATTTCGTGGGGTCGTGGCAGCCGGTGTCCCGGCAGAACGAGTGCACGTCGTCGCGGTACAGTAAAGCAACTTTCTTGGCTTCGAAAGCACGTGGGTCGCCGCCTGCTCGGCCCGGGGGCAGTGCCGAGGTCCGGTTTAGCAACTTCATGACCTGGCATTAAGAGGAGGAGGTCAAGGAGGAGGAGAAGGGGGAGCGCAAGGATTGAAAGGTAAAGTAAGTGAAACGTCATTCCGTCATTTGCATCATGCGATACAAAAGCGGTAAGCGCACGCATGAGTTCTCAGGGGACTGAAGCAGTCAACTACAATGATTGTCTTTACCCACCTGCATGTAAGAAAAAAATCATAAACCTCTTGGCAGGTGCGCTAACTCACCGTGTACGTGCGGCTGAACTGGTCCACTAAGAAATGGTGCAAGTTCCCCGAACAACTGGTGGTGGCAAAGACGGCGGGGTAGTCCGCCCACTTGTGGCTGGAGGGCGGCGGGCTGTTGCGGTGCACCACTTCCCACGTGTTTTTACGGTTGCCGTGCCCACCTACTTTGAAGGCTTTCTCCTCGGTGTTGCCCCTGTGATAGTATCATGTTCACAGGTAGATAGAATAACGTAAAGTATGGCTTTCGCGCATCCATACAATGCGGTAGGTAGGATATCGCAGACGAGGATAGAAAGAAACGACTTATCGACAGCCATATGTTAAATATTGCATCCAGTAATTTTGTGATACCGCGGGGAATTGTAGATCACGATGCGTCGGTTGATGTTGTAGGACTTGTCTGGTCGATGCGGGCAGGAGCCTGCTTTCACTTCGACCCACGGCTTCGGGTGCTTCTCAATGCACACGTCATGGAACAGATGCACCTAATAAAGTATTGTAGGAGCAGTAGTAAGCGAATATGCAAGCGAAGGAAAGAGCATGGATCAATCGAAATAGAGGTGGAGATATGTTTACCAAGAGAGAGAAAACTGCCAAAGTAGATTGACATTGGTTTAAGAAAGCAAAAGCCGACTCGGCTAAAGTTCCATCACCTCCGAGCCGAGACTTTTGCGAGCGCTCAGCTTCCAACGAGGAGGCAAGCCTCCTTCTCCTTGCTCTGCAGACATGAGCTGAGTTGCCGATTGAAAGAAATGTGTCTTGCTGACGCTCAAATCTCCGCCTGTCACCGGAACTTCTGCCTGCATCGAATCCACCTGTTCCATCTCCTCGTTTTCGCCTTCGCTGCTACCACTATGAGCGTCATCATTCTTGGCACTTTTGTTCCTCTTTTTGCGTCCTCGTGCGCTTTGGGCCAATTTCGACAAAAGTTGCCTCCTTTGTCTTAACAATGCTTCGCTATTTTGAACGCTTCCCTTGTGGTTGCTCTGGCCCTCAAACTGTGGCTCTTCTATAAAGAGCGATGAAGGCGTAATACGGCTGCTGAATGACTTGTTGTAGAATTGCGATGGTACTCGATTGAATAACCCTTGCATTGACCATTTCATTTGATGGTTTTCAGTCGCTTCACTAGTCTTATGTTTTTCTTTAGGCGTCCCAAACGCATTCAATAGAGCTTGTTGCTGAAGCGATTTTAGGGTCATCGAAGGCGTTGCTGTACCGGTGTTCACATGCGATGATGAACTATCTGCAAAAGAACCAACTCGTGAATTGCTCAACTCTACATCGACTTGGGGCTGTCCTTGTGGAAGCGAAATCTCTTCATCTTTCTCTCCTATTCCTCGGGTGGATGCTAGGCTCAATGGTGCGAACCGAGCACTGGCGTCTGTTAAGCTCGTTGACGAGAAAGGGGGTACTGCAGCAGCACCAGCACTAACATCAAAGGCCTTGTGTGTACCATTTTGAAATGTAGTTGTTAGGCGTGCATCCTCGGCATTGATGTCTAAGTCATGCTCTTGGGGAAACGTGCCTAAAGTTTCAACCGCCAAGCTCAAAATTGACACCAGAAGTGCTGCCGTGAGCTGCATCTCGTATGATTCGATACACGAAAGAAATCTTAATATCAAATGACGAGCTTTTCGTAGCAGTCTTAATCCTCGTCTTGTTATACGACGCTTCTCGCAGAGAGGCAAATAATAGTGTGTTTGCCTAGCTAAGTACTAGTCACTGCTCCATTGCCTCAGCCCTCAGCCCTCAGCAAACTACCGCGCGCAAACGATACGACGCGAAATATTTCTGGTCTTGATTTTATCAAGGATACCAGAAGGATACGCGTTGTTGTCCGTTGAAGTGGACATTTGGTTTTCTCCACGTGCCATATCAGGGCAAAGAGCTGAGGCCGGTCGGCAGCGATTTCGAGGTGCTTCGCCTAACGCCGTTTTGCGCCCTTCGCCCTCAG
>Ga0307930_1002288_pt1 | contig 14678 bp, 11 predicted proteins | sample OrgLakmetageno46_FD_203161 | JGI IMG/M metagenome (GOLD analysis project Ga0307930, IMG submission 203161) | Saline water microbial communities from Organic Lake, Antarctica - #46 | ecosystem: Environmental > Aquatic > Non-marine Saline and Alkaline > Saline | place: Antarctica: Organic Lake... | reverse complement strand
AAATCCGTGAAAGCCTCTAATGACCTGTCGTCTGTTCGGTCCACAAAACTGGATCTACGTACTGTACTGTAGAAGGATGAGAATGAGAATACGAGAATACGAGGCGATGACGCGACGCGATGCGATATCCTGCGATGCTGCGATCGAATAGCTTTTAGTCCTGTAGTAAGCCCCAAGCTTAAAGTATCTACACAACACTCTCCAATGATACCAGGAACACACGCACGCTTAAAAGACGAACTTATCGTAGTTATTGGCGGTGGTATTGGCGGCCTGGCCACTGCACTAGCACTTCAGCTGGAGGGCGCGCGTGTCGAGGTCTACGAGCGCGATACTGATTTCGAAGACCGGAAGCAGGGCTATGGGTTGACGCTGACGCACAACGAAACTGGGCCTCTCGCCAAACTCGGCGTTCTTGACGTTGTAAGGATGCACGACGCTACGGCTAGTCCTAGCGCGCGGCACTTCATATTTGACATGAGAGGAACACTCCTCGGTTTTTACGGGAACGACTTCACGGTACACAGCCCCGAAGACAGCGATGGAAAGCTTGGCCAGTTAGGCCCAAGTGAGAACACAACATCAAACTCGACGGTAACTTACCAGCGGGGCAACTTACGCATCCCGCGGCAAGAGCTACGACGGGTGCTGCTAGAGAGATTGCAACCGGGTACAGTGCACTGGGGCAAGAAACTAGAGACCCTCGAGCCAATTGCGTCATCTTGTGACAAGGTCAATGCAAGTGGCAAGGACGGCAACAAGAGTGGCAGTAAAGGTGAGCCCGAAGCATGTGCAGCCGTGCGCGTTCGTTTTACTGACGGCTCGGAAGCTGAACCTGCGTCGCTGGTTGTGGCAAGCGATGGTATTCGAAGCATCGCTCGGAGCTGTGTGGACGGACCAGGCATGGCTGGGCCATCGTACACTGGTATTTTCATCGTGCTGGGTCTCTCTCCTGCGGATCATCCGCTCATCCGCGGTGGTGGTTTCTACACCTATGACGGTGAGGTTATTTGGGGCTTTTACCTCAAGCTTCTCTCACTTGCTCCGTCTCAAATGTGCGCAGCATGTTCCTTACCATATCTTAACGATCACTTAGCATTACCCATTTACGATTCGAGTACGATTCTTCATTCATCTATGCTATTCTAGGTGCCCAGCGACTCTTTACGATGCCCTTCAGCGCAGATCCCTTGCTAACCATGTGGCAGTTGAGTTTCCCGTGGCCAGACCTCGAGGCGGCTCAAGCTTTGGCGAGTGCTGGAGGCGCGGCCATCATCGCGGAGGTGCTGAAGCGAACTGCTCAGTGGCACGAACCCGTGGCGGAGCTGGTGTCTGCGAGCGCAGCTGCGGATGTATGGGCTACTCCTCTGTACGACCGTGTGCCTGAGGAGAAAAGTCAGGCAGCGCGTGCGACCACTGCAGACGTAGCGCTCAAGGGCGAGAACTGCGGCACCAACGATGGTGGCCCTCTTGCTAGCCAAGGACAATTAGCTAGTCCAAAGCAGTCGGCAGCGGAAACTGCAGCAGCCGTTGCTACAGCACGAGCACTGCGCAAGCGGGTATGCCTGATTGGCGATGCAGCGCACCCCATGACGCCTTTCAAAGGCCAAGGCGCCAACCAGGTGGGCGAGTGTGTGATTGCGTGCTCGGGCGAAGTCATGAAATTGGTCGGACCACTCGCGATGCAAACTTTGATCTGATCATACAGTGTATAGTCTTTGGCATTTAACCCTCGTTTTCACCGTTTCCGTGCATCTGCAGGCTCTGTGCGACGCCGCGCGGCTAGCCACCTGGTTGCAACGTGCGCCAGTGCCCACAGCCCTCAAGGGGTTTGAGCGCGAGATGGTAGCAGCCTCAGGGGCCAAAGTGAGTGCTTCCCGCGAGGCCGCTGCCTTCCTCCACTCAACGGCAGTGCTTCAGCTGCCTCCACCTGCACCAAACTCTTGCAATAGTGACCGCAGCAGCGACCCTGGCAGTAGTAGCAATAGCAGTAGTGTGAGCGAGAATCCCGTGATGCGCTTTGCTGGAGTGTCGAAAGCTTTCCATGCACCTCTCGTGGAGCGTTTAACCGCTAAAGGAATTGGCGCTGCTACAGCAAAGGCTAGCGCTGCTGCCAATAGCTCTTTGGATCCCGCGGAGGTCAGCGGTGCTGAAATGTGCACTGAAGGCAAAAGAGGGCCTTCACGGCTGATTGCGGCAGTCGCAGCAGAGCTCACTGCTCTCGAGGCAGAGTTTGGCTCCTCGGTGCGCGAGGCTAAACCTCAAACCAATCGGCAACGCAAAAAAGACCGCCGAGCCGCGGCTGCTGCGCTTGCATCTGCCACATCAACGACGGGTGTGGAGGAAAGTCTGGCTGGTGACTCAGGACCAGAGTCCAAACGCACCAAGCAAGAGCTACCCCTGAGCCAAGCCGTTCACTGAAGAACCGTTATATAAGCGGCTGGCCGGCTGACTTGGTGACAACCCGCCTTTAATTCTAATTCATTAATCAAACGCACGGCCGATATGTAGCCCTCTGTAACTTCCCTTAACAGGGGAGATCAGTTGCACAGTTTCTATATTTTTATTGACTCCCATGTGACGTGACTCCAACTCAAACAAAGGAAATTGTTCTGTTTGAATAATTAAGCCGGCGTGGAATTCAATTAATTCGCTCTTCATAAGCCCACTATCTCCTATTGCGGATATCCGGTTATGCGCATTAACAAAATTCAGAACCAGGGCCCAGGGCCATTTGTTTGCGCTTTTGGTTTTGGTTTATTAGGACGCTAGGCTTTAGGGGTCGGTTCGATTTATAGTTTTGGGTGTGCTGGTGTGTGGTGTTTTTATAACTAGACAGCACTAGAATTATGCCTCAGCAATACCACCACGCAGCCATGCAGGAGAGCGCATGATTTTCGCAGCTCAAAGAGATGGAAACCAAAAAGCGAGCCACTGTACTGCATTCAAAGAACGCGCACCGCCCGTGAAGGCGCCTCTTAAACAACGGCAGCGCCCTTCATTTCGATTTCTTTGCTTCCTGGCTTCCCTTGCTCGTGGCCTCAACCTGCGAATGAACAGGAGCCATGATAGTGGCTTCGACTGACTTGCGCACTTTTTCAATGGTCTCGTCACTGTCGTCAGGAACTTCAACCTGAAGTAAGAGGGACAAAAAAAAGCAAGAAAAACCAGGAAGTGGTTCAGTCTAAGCATGACTTCAAAGCATTGTGTCAAAACCGTCAATCAAAGTTGTAGTATACATTGTGAGCTTATGGTAGGATAGATTGATGTGATGCTCCGTCTGTCTGTCCTCACCGGTTTGTGAACGATAACTTTGGCGCCCTCTGACGACATGTCGCGGCTACTGGACAAAAAGTCGGGCGCGTACAGGAAGGTCAGCGGCACGATCCTTACTTTAGCCTACGAGAAGACGCAAACGTCATTGAGGGCGATGTACGCACACGCCATCAAAAAGAGGCGAAAAGTCGTCGAGTTAGAAAGAACCTCTTCCACGTTAGCACAAAGCCCTTTATCAAGAAAGCACACCTATCACGTTTCGCAAGAAGGCTCTCTTACCTTGGCTGCCATCACTGCGAAACCCTTCTTGAACTCCAGCGCCGGTCGAGTGGCGCTCGGGACCGACCGCGTGCCTTGCGGGAAGAGCCCGACGCAGATGCCGTTGTTCAAGCGGTCGCCCGACTGTTCCAGGCACTGCTGCATCGTGCCTTTCTTGCCGCGCTTGATCATGATGCCCCCACACAGCGCAGTCATGGCACCGAACCCGGGCATAAACCTAGTCACGGGACATTTTAGGCACAGGATCAGGTAGTTCGAGCTTGGATCAATCATCAAGCAAGGATCACTCGCAGGGCGAGCGTTAAGCGCTCAAAGAGCATCCACGCACATGCGCCACTTTCATCGCGCCTGGCATAATTGCACTTACATGATGGAAGCCTTCGCAATGGCGCACAGGCCTTTGAAATGCGAGTGCGGCAACGCGTAGTACAGCGCAAAGTCCACCGAGCTTTGGTGGTTCGACACATAAATGCATGGCTCATCCCTGCGACAGGATCGCAGACAAGCATAACAGCACAGAAAATAATTGTAAGGCTAAAAATCCCAAGCCATACGCCTCAGGGAGGCTTCAAATGCCTTGCCCGTATTTCCTCCTCAAAGCCTACGGCACAATTCTCCACAGCATAGCATCGTCTCTCTTCGCAGCCTAGTATGCAGTGCATCTAAGAACTCACGAGGGTGGTAAGTTTTCAATGCCTTCGGCGCCAATTGGGCCGAAGAGGGCAGGCGCAACGATGCCAAAAGTAGCGCACATGATTCGATGGCCAAATTTCCTTGCCTCCACTGTGCCGAACAACAGGTAGTAACACCACACCATAACCTTCAGAGCACACACACGGTAAAGACAGCACACCACCAAAGTTACAAGGCAGTGAACTGCGCTGTAGTGCTTGCAATTGATACTATTATGTGAGTGTTATTTATGTAAACCGACAGTAGACGAGAAGGGCCTTATTCGTAAACTTTTCATCGACACACAACAATTGTTGGGAGCCCCTCACCCTAGCACAAGTTCTTGGGGATAAAATGCACAAACATTTCACTCACCTGTTGCACAGTGCCTAAAAACTCCATGGCAAGGATGAAGATAGCCATACGAAACATTCGGTCATCGGGCTTCCATCCTACACCTTTTTCCTGGTAGTACGTAAATGGCAAGATTTACATTAGGACGTCCGGGTGTACGCGCTATTGACATTCAAAGCGCGAGTTTTAGCAACCGTTAATGTCATACCTGCTTATAGGCAAAAAAGGCTACGCCGAAATACCACACTGCCGCGAGCCCCACCAGCACTTGGACTAGCAGTCCAGGCTTGAACCGAGCACACACGAGGAGGAAGAGAAGGTTCTGTTATGATCACGTGAAATTCAACGTAGAACGAAATTATGAAAGAATACTATCTCACCATAGTTCACGCGAATGAAACAAAGCTGCACGTGGAACCAACTTTCTAGGTTCTGCGCTGCGTCAGGAAGCGCGCCTGACCCTCCTCCTGAGGCTTCAACGTGGCTGTGAATGGCACGTGTACACGAATACACGAACTCTCACTTCTTGTTGTTGTTTGTTCGTGCTTGTGTTTGCTTGTTGTTTGCTTGTTTGTGTTGGCTGCGTAAATACACGGTGGATTATCTCTTCCTCTTCTCGAATTTTCAACGTTCTTTTTACTTTTTTTAAAAAATAGAGTAGACTCCTCACTCTCACTCTTGCACCATTTCCAGCCAAGTACTCGAAGAGGGGCCGGTATCCCTAGTGATGAGCTGTGAATTATAAACCATAAACGCCCAACGTCTTTCAGGGAAATACTCTGCTTTGAGCTTTGAGCGTTTGTGTTTGTGTTTGTGCCTGTGTACTTGTGTACTTATCGATCGACAAATAGGATATTCGTAATTGCAATGTAGTGCCTCGTCGTTGGAATAGCGAACACAGCCACAGCCATAACTAGAAATTATAACATCGGCCATTAGGCAAGAAAACATACAACAGAGAAGCGACAACAAAGTTATGATTAAAATGGTACCCGGAGTTGGATTGGATTAGATTATACACCCCAATTGCAAAGAAACAACAGCAAATAGCATGTGCTGCGCCTTGATAGTCCTCCAAAACAAGTCTGACTGGGCTGATTCTCCTTTTGCGTAATGCAATGTTCATCTTTACTCTCATCAACCCTGCAGAATCAATTCTCGGAAGGAGGCATAGGAACCTATACCCGAAGTTCACCCGAAGAAAAGAGACACATCGCTTACAAATTCGCGACCAACGCGGGCAAGAGAAGTGTCAGTTGTAGTTTCCTCAGCTGCTGTCGCTAACGCTTTCCAAGTAGCCTTGTGATCGATGGGGCGTTCAGCCGCAGGGCGTCGAGCAGCATCTCGCGCCACCGCTTGCAATGTGCTGATGAGGGCTGCTGCTGCAGCAGCGCGCTGCTTCAGCCGTTGCGCGGTCTTCTCGTCTGAACCAGCCCCCTCATCAAATGCTGCTGAACGAAGCAAGCGCAAATGGCTCGCTGAAGCTTCTAGAAAAGGCTTGAGGAGCGCGAAGCTATCCGCAGCGTCAAGGCACGTGTGAAGGGGTGCGAGCAGCACTGCTTGTGGAGCTTGTGACCTGGATGATTCCGCGGCGGCTGAACCTGCGGAGGCTTCCGAAGTTGAAGTCACGCGGAGAACAGTGGCCGCGAGGCGCACCATCGCTTCTGCTGCGACACTTTGCAAAGGTTCCGGCAATTCGGGAACTGGGCAGCAGGTGCTGTGCGCGAGAGAGGGCGCAGCTGCGCCTCGCAACAGGAGAAGCGCTGCCCTGGGTCGAAGCCAAGCAGCACCAAACGCTGACGTCATGTCCTCTTCTTCCTCCATTTCCTGAAGCCCAGAAGCCGCATCGGTTGCTGCACCTCCACCAAGCCATGCACATAAGTTAGGGCTAGTCCCCCGCAAGAGTTTGGCGCCTCCCGCCAGCTGCAGTGCTCGGCTGATCTCGACCAGCCGTTCGTCGAGCGCCGCTACTATTGACCACGGTTGACCTAGCTGCTGCTGCGTGGATTTAGTGCCTTGGTGACTGCTGGCAGAGGCATCGATGGCGTCTTCGGCAGAAGCACAGGCAGCGTCCGCGAGCTGTAGCAAACGACCTAGCAAGGCGGAGGGGGTGTGGTGCCTGCGGCCGTGGTGAAGAGCTTCGAGTGCCCAGCGCAGGCGGGTTGGCGGCAAAAAGAGCAAAGCGCCGCCGTCGAGCGCATCTCCTATGCTCCCACTTGAGTCCCCACTCCCATCGTCACTAGTTGGGCAGCTTCCAAGGTCGAGCGCACCAGCGTCCGCGAGAGCAGCAAGCAAGTGTAGTCCTGCAGTCCAGAGCACATGGGGCTCCGATGGCGTGGTTGGTGAAGTAGTTGTCGCGAGGGCGGGCCACACGCGTGCAAAGAACGGCACCAAAGCTGGCCCGAGCTGAGTCAGCATCGCTGCTGCCTGCGCTGCCCGTGAGTCACCACTGCTGCTGTTCTCATCATCATCAGCATCAGCATTAGCAACGTCATTATCTGCTTCAAGGCTGCAGCGGCGGCAAAGCGTGGTGAGGAGGCGAAGCCCTCTGAGGGCCACAACGGCTGAACTCATCCCACCCTCGCTCTGTCCAGGCACCTTATCAACACTAACACCACTGGATGACGTCGAAGGTGGTGCATCAGCCAGCGATGCCGCTGCTAGCTCCGTCAGCGCCGCCGGCAGTGCACCACACCAGCGCCGAGCAGGCGCACTCAGCAGCTCTGGACTCGCTCGGTGACGTTTCGACCCTTTTCGTGCACCAGGACTACTCGGCACTGCGCTTTCACTTGGTGCGGCAACCACAACGTCTCGCTCGAGCTCAGCGTCCAAAAGCACGACGGCACAGTGTGTCAGCTGCGCTAGTCCTACTGCAGCTGCTGCCGCCCGCCGGGCTGCTCGAGCGCTCAGCGGCGCGCACTTCACCGCTGCACTAGGCCCCTCTGTGACGGCCACGCGAGCAGCACATGTGCGCAAAAAGACCGATTCGAAAGCTGCCCGCAGCGGCGCCAAGTCTACCGAGACGTACGCACCCAGCGAAGAGGTGCTACTCTCTGAGCTGCCACCGGTGTGGTGATCCTCCGATCCTTCGGTGGCACCCTCGGCAGCTTCTGCTTGACGTGCCGCAACCACCGCTCGGCGCCGCTTCTTTTTGAGCAGTTGCTTGCGGCGCTGTTTGGCTTCGCGCGACAGCGGCCGCCCCGACTGCAACTCCAGCACCAGGCGAGGCTCACCCTGGGCACTGCTTCCTCCTCGAGCGCGCGCGGCCAGAAGAACGTCGCTCGCAGTGCGCAACAAGAGAGCACCGCTGCTGCTACTGCTGCTGCTTGTAGTGTTCCCAGGCCCAGCGGATGGATCAGACTCCAAAGAATCTGCGAGGAATGTTACTACGCGCCGGGCAGCTACAGCTACGGACGGTTGCCCTCCTAGACTCGCCTCTTCATCGTCATCAAGTTCGTTGTCAATATCATCGTCACTTTCGCCACTGTCGTTCTTGCTGGGTGAATCTTTACCACCTTCCTGAGCTCCCTTGGTCGAACTCACTGCTGCACCACGACCAGGTAGCGTCCCTAGGGGCCGAGAAGCTGCAAGCGCGAGAGCCACGGTCGCCTGAATGACAGCTCCGTCCAATGCACGCGCCAGCGACAAGGACACTGGGCAGCGCCCTGCGAAGGTGGCAAAGGGGAAAAAAGGTGGCGACGAGAGGCCGTCCACCAATTGAACTAAGCCATTTCGCAGGCGGGACGCTTCAGCCTCTGCACCTCCAACACCGCCGCTGCCGCTGCTGTGGACTGCAAGGCCGCCCGGGTTTGTAGTCGGCTCAGTTCTAGCGGACGCCAGGAGAGGCAAAAGCATGTCTCGGCCGAGGTGCTCCACTACGAGCTGAGCTGCGCGAGCCACTAGCGCACACTCGGCCAGCGACTGCGCCGTCAGCGACAGCGCGGCTCCCTGCGCTGTGCTTCCACCACCGCCGTGCTTGTTGGCGGCAGCCGAAGTCGCCTCGGTCCACGCCGCTTGAAGGCTTGCCACCAGCGGCTCCCACAGGGCCCCTGCATCGGAGGCCGCGAGGCTGCCCCGGTGCGCGATGCCTCCGCGCGCAGCCAGCACTGCTGCTGCATGCGTCGCTGCCGCTGAAGCTGCCGAAGAGGATACATCAGCAGCACCAGCAGCATTTTCGCTTTGGCTTACAGGTGCTGCTCCTGGCGAAATTGCCTGAAGTGTCATGCGTGCTGTGAAGGAAGGCGCAGCTCTTCGGAATAATCTCACTGGGGCTTCTGATGCAGCTGCAGACGGCGAGGCAGTTGTCGTCCTCATCACATCTTCAGCTTGCTCGGAGGAGCTAGCCAGCGGAGTGGTTGCCGACAAGAGGCTCACCAACGCACGAAGCGCTGTCAGGCGAGCAAGCGCGCCGCGATGGCCCGTGGCGCTGCCGCTGCTTAAGACAAGGCCCGAAGCTTTGGAAGCACTGCTTGGCTTGCCCTTGTGTCCCATCGCTGCCACTTGCAGCATGACTCGCCCCGATGCGCCGAGCGCGCCCAAGCCCTGGGATGCGTCCCTCAAGCCGGCACCCGTGGAGCGAAGAACTTCGACCAGGCTTGGCAACAACGGCCGCAGCCAGCCTTTAGGGTCGCCTAAATTCAATCGTCTAAAATTCGTCAAGCTCGATGTATCAGCTGCGGACGTGGTGCCTGCGGGTGTACTGAGGGTGGCTGCTGTCACTGCTTCAGCTGAGACGGGATCCTCCCCGAGCAATTGTGTCACAAGAAGCAAACCATCAAGGCGCACAGCGCGGTCAAGCGACGTGAGTGCGCTGCCTAAGTGCGCCACTAACAGAGGTTCGAAGGGCTGCAGTGCGGTTTCGCCGCAGTGGCGGGTGACAACCATTGTGCTTATGTTGCCTGCGCTGCTGCTGTTGCCTGCCACTTGGGCAGCCAATGCGGCAGCTAGGGCCCGACCAGCAGCGCGTGGCTCATCATCAGGGTCATTAAAGCGTTCAGCTGCAGCTTTGCAGAGTGCACGCAAGTTCGCTGACACCAGTTTCGGATGGGCTGATGCTAGCTCGGCGAGGCCTGTTACTGCTTCACTGCGCACATGTGGAGCATAGTGGGCCGCAGCTGACAGCAAGGTCGGCAAATCGCGACCGTGAGACGCCGTGGGCGCTGACTCGTCGCGGTCTTTCATCACAGACTGTTGCGCCGGCATATTGACGCGCTTGGACGAATATTTGAGGCTCGTCGTGCTGATGGCTTGCGGCGCTCGCTTGCCTACCTTGCCTGTGCGCTTCTTGAAGTCCGTCGGCTTGGTAGCAGCACCCACCGGTGGCTCTGCAACAGACATCAAGAAAACGCATTAGCTAGAAGAGAACAGCTTCGAAGTTTGCTGTAATATTCAAATCGCCGAATGAAGTCAACTAGCGAGCCAACTAGGAATGAATGTGTGGGGGAAACTTACTGTGCTTCTTGATTTCGCGAACCATGGCTGATAACGCAAATTTCTGCACACAGTTTAAGTATGAGAAGAACTAATTTCCAAGCAGACGTGGCGTGTAGCTTGGGCCTATATTATCAACTTCTCGATGCGCTTATTGCTGGCCTTATACTCGAAGTTGTTGTCAGCGAAATCAGCGAGACGAGAGAAGGAGACTCCAATTTTTTGTGCGCACCAATCAGATCAGCTATCGCAAGTTCAGTGGACACTCACAGGGAGGGGGTTCCAGAGCAGAGGAAAGGTCCAAAGATGAACATTTAACCGGAGCGTATGCTGGAGCTAAGTGGTTACAAGTGTGGACAATATCAAGCGGAGTGAGCACGCAACTTTCAATATCGCTGCGCGAGGGATCAATTTTATAGTCCCAAATTTTCCTAGTCGCCCTTCGAAGAAGTTCAGTGTATAGGAGTCTCGGTGCCTCGGATAGATTTGGTCTTGACAAAAACTAAGATCGTACCTTGCTTTTCACTTCTATATCAAAGTATAGCCTTTCCACGCCAAGCACACAATAAGAGTTCTTCCAATTTAAACTAGAATATAGCTTATTGCCAAGAATCTTTCTCCAATGGCCGCAACAGCCATCAAAGGAATTTTGAAGAGAATATTGGAGCCATTACTCGTAGGGTTTTCGACGAAAGATTTATCCTTGAGCTTTCTCGGCGGCAAGGCTAAATTGCGAGACATTGAAGTTAATGTTGACGCGATCAACGAGAAATTGAATCAAATGCAAGGCGTAAGTTGTTACAGCATTCAGTGCGTCGATTCACGAGCACGACTCACGCCATTTACATACCCATACGTGCCTGCTTACCAACCTTAGGTTCCGGTCAAGTTTACCCGAATTCATATTTCGGATTTCGCAGTGCGTGCATCAATGTCGAAGATTAAAAGCCGACCGGTAGAGATCGTTCTCGGCGAGGTCTTAATTGAAATGGAGGAGCCCTCAGTGCTGCTGCCGCCACGAACGGGGCGCCCGCCGAAGCCAGCAGCTGTGAGCGGGCAGCGGTACGGCACTAAGGACCGCATTGGAGACGGCATGAGCGTCACAGTGGGCCGTGTGGAGATGGTCATACGCAGTAAAGGTTTGTTGAAGGATGCCCCCCTTGGGCCCTGGACGCCACCTGACCTCGTGTACGAGTGCTTCGACGTCAAGCTGGTGAGCTGCGACGCTGAGGGTGGCAGCTGCGGCGGCAACATTGCCGAACTGTACCACAAGCTCGCGAACTCGAAAGCCACGGAAGGTAAGACAGAAATCATGGTCTACAAGAAGGCTACGATGCAGCGAATAATTCTCAAGCTCATTCCTGCGCTGGCGAAGTACCGCCCTCAGACAACTGCTCAAGCCCAGTCTTCCGCGCCTCAGAACCAGAACAACAAAGATTTGGAGCCAGTAGTCTTGTTGGACGAGAGTCCCGCCCCATTACAGGTAATACTACCGAAATGGTATGCTTGAAGTATCTTGAGTTTTTTTTTGCTGTCGTCCTTTAGCTCCCAGCGCTCTTATTGACTCTTATGATAGAACGCAATTTTCATTTTGATTTCGCTTTGTGAACGCGCATGTGCGTTTGCAGGTACTCATGGCGATGCGAAAGCGGCGCGCTGATGGCGTTCTTTTAGGGCTCCTAATCAAGGTTGAAGCTATCACTGAAGTGCGGATGCAGCTCAGGGACTTGCGCAGCATGAAGATGTTGGTGCACGTCATGACCGCGCTCACTCAAATGGTCAACCGTGAAGGCGAAATCGCGTGGGTAAACCCGAACTATTTGGAATCGCTCTGGGCTGCTGTAGATGCAGGGTACCTCCCAACGGCCAAGGCTACCTCTGCTCAGGCCGCACTAGGCGTGGCACAATCTGTGAGCAAGGCAGATGCCACAAACACCGGAGTCGAAAGCAACAACGGCAAGTTCGGTACACGAAAAACTTTTACGCTTGTTGAAAGTGAAGATGTGGATGGCAAGAATTCAATGTTCGAGGCCGATTTACTGTCGACTGACGTAGAAGACGATCCCGATTTTGAGGACGACCTCGAAGATTCCATTCACACTTCTTCCTCGCACGGAGGCGGTCCACCAGGACTTCGCGTGGGCGGTCTACCCCCAGTGGGAGCGCTTGTGGAGCCTCGAACGGTCATGGCATTTGACACACCATCCTTAGTGCTGGACTTCGGCACAGATCGCACATGTGGTCTCGACGGTGGTCTACGCCTTGCTTTACGTGACTTGAACATGGAGTACATATCGAACATAGAGCAGCCACCCGAGTCCATGGCAGCAGCTGCCGGGCCTGGCTCTGCATTAGCTTGTTCGAACTGCGCAAACGCTCACAAACCCCATTCATACCTGTGCGACTCTGCTGCTCGAGCAGGGCTGTGTCCTACCGACCGTATGCAGGTATTTTTTTTGTATTTGCGTGTTTTGCAATACTTTCGTATACACCTGTATACACCTCCTAGAGCTCAGTAGGCTTAACTCTTTCATGCATTATCATTTTTCTTGCCATGTCATCAGGTGCGAATCGGTAGCATCAGCTTGTCGAGCCTGGCGTCTGGAAGTTCACCTCTGCTCGAAATTGCTGTCGGCACACCACCAATCCATAGGTCTAAATCTATGGGTGCTGCTGCTACTACAACTAGTGCTTCGAACCGTGAAGGCCTCATCTCTCAGTCAAGCGGTGGCCCTGCGCTATTGCCAGAGACTCCTATTCGTTGGCTGCAACGAGGCATTGAGCGCGGCTTTGACCCCTTTGCTGACGCTACTTCCGACGGTGGCCAACACCTCCATAAGTTGACTGCAGCTGGCGCAAGTTCACCGAGCGTTTCTCCTCTTTATGCTTCCTCACAAAAGTTGCCGAGAGAAGAGTCGAAAGCATCGGCGCCGTATGCTTTAGGGATGAGCATGGTGATCCACAAGTGTGGTTTAGGCTTACCTTTTGGCACCATCACTTTGAATTTTGTGGCCGACCTCCCGTCACCCGTGAAACTTTGCTTAAACCCAGCCCTTATGTCTCCTTTACCCGATTTTTTCACTGCAGCCGTGGACTCACGTTGGTTTACTGGCCATGGGTGGAACCTTTCACCAGCCCCTCTTTCACAACCAGGGGCAAAATCAGACGCAGGAACAACGGTTTCGGGTTCTGAATTGACGTCCACGGCTTCAGTATCCGACTACTGTGGTCGAATCGAACCCATGCTGCTTGGTGCGGGATCAGTGGTGCACCTGCGTCTGCGCGGCGGTATTGAGCTGACGATCCCGCCGCCGCAAGACATGACACCATCGCTGCCGGGCCTGACATTGCGCACAGGTGCACTTGCTTTGAGCATCGACCGTGGTCGAAGTCGCTTTGGTGTGCTGCGGCCTAGACCTCCCCAATTACTGCAGTCGAGTTCGGAGAATACTCCTAATGCTAAAGCTAACAGCAGTGGCAAGGATTCTCATTGTGACTCACGCGCCTCTGCCGCTTCTGCCGAGGAGGATCTCGAGTTGGGGATGGTAGACCCGTCAGCACCGCTCCCACCGCTGCTGCCAGCCCGTATGCATATTTCTCTCGACGGCCTTGCGCTTGAAGTGACCAATCTTGGGCGAGATTATCGCACTGGTCCTGCGGCGTTGCCAGTAGCTCCTGACACTGCTGTAACGAGTGTGGCTGGGAATGAAGGCGCAGCCGCTGCAGGAGAAGGAGGAGAAAAAGCAGCAGCAGTGGCGGGTAGCCAGATACCCATGCAATCGAACCTCGAACTGCTGCGTCTTGGGCATGTGTTGTATGTTTCCAGCTTTGACTTACCGCTGGAGAACGGCGAAAAAATCGGTGCGAGCGGGTCGGAAGTTGCCGAATCGGAGGGCGGAAAGAGTACCGCGCAAACAAAGGCAATAGCAGCAGCGTGGCAGGCCACACGAGTGGAAACCTCCATCGACAGCACGGTCGCCACTCGGCGTGCGCTTCAACCAAGAGAGCCCCAAAACAGCCTGGGCACCGGCTCTTCCACGGATCATGACACCACCGGCATGGTCGCACCAACGCCGCCCCGGCCCGGCCTCGACCAGTGCTATGTGCACGCTGGCGTGCCTGGAGCGCAGCAATCAGTATCAGTCGATACCATCGGCTGCAGGGTTTGTTTAGACCTTCCAGCTATGGCAGCGGCCTCGCAGACCGTAGTCCATTTGGTGAAATCCCTTGCGCTCGGTCGCCGCACTGTCGCCTCAGCAGTGAAGCCGCGAGTTGAAACGAGCAGTAGTCAAACGGCTAACACCGTCACAAATACTTCAGACTCTACTGCAGGTGCTACTCCGGCAGCCGAGGGGCTGAAACGTAAAACTACACGGGTGCGCGTTCAGAACTTATCAGCTTGGGTGCCATCGCCTCCTAGCACAGGTGTAAGCTTGCCTTCATCTTCCAACGAGACGGTCTTGTCAAATGCTAGTGCCACGGAGCTTGAATTAAAGTTGCGAATGTTCCACGCTGAAGTTGTTGAGCAGTGTGCTCCTAGCCTTTTAAAGAATGAGGTAGCTGTGCCCTTAGAGGCTGCTGCAGGAGTTGTCGAAGGACTTCGCTTGTCTTGCCGGGATGAGAGCTTACCCTCAACTACCAACGAGCTCACTGAGCTTCTGGTGCTC
>Ga0307930_1002284_pt1 | contig 14692 bp, 15 predicted proteins | sample OrgLakmetageno46_FD_203161 | JGI IMG/M metagenome (GOLD analysis project Ga0307930, IMG submission 203161) | Saline water microbial communities from Organic Lake, Antarctica - #46 | ecosystem: Environmental > Aquatic > Non-marine Saline and Alkaline > Saline | place: Antarctica: Organic Lake... | reverse complement strand
GCATCACGTCGAGGCTGAAGGTCTTTTGCGCATGCTTGTAGAAGCTGCGCATGATTCGCGACATGTTGATGCCCTTCTTGCCGGCCTCGAGGCTGACCGTGCCGGTCACCGAGGTCTCCAGCGTCAGGTCGCCGTTGTCGCGGGTGTGATAGGCGATCGGCAGGCGGAAATTCGAGATACCGACATGCTGCAGATGCTGGCGCGTGCCGCGGATCAGCGAGGCGGGACCGTTCTGAAGATCGGGCAGCGTGGCGCGGTACGCATCGCTCACCTCGAAATCGTGCGCGTAGTGGCGCGACAGGGCAGGGTAGTTCGACAGCGTGGTGTCCGGCAGCAGCCGCGCGATGCTCGGGTCAAGATCGGCCACTTCCTCGGGGCTGGCCGCCCGGGCCCAGTTGCGCAGCAGCTCGAGCGCCTCTTTGGCCGCGTCGCGATCCGGGGTCATTTCGGGCGGATGCATGTTCATCTCGGTGTCCCTTCCAATTCGATACCTCCTACATAAGTCAGTCGCGCGGGATTTCCCAATATCGAAAAAAATCCGACAGCTGCGGTTGTGCGGAGCCCCGCGGATCATCCTGAAGGATGGGCCAGGGTTTTGAAACCCTCGATCGCCAGCGGCGACGATCCGGTGCGGGTCGGCGCGCCGGGCGCGTGGTCTTGTCCCGAAGCCAGTGTGCCAGGCGATGAAGCGGGCGGTCGCGCCCTGCCGAACGCAGAACGACTGTCGCGTGTGCCGTGCCCCGCTCGGCCACGTCGGCCTCAGTCCTCGTCCCGAAGCAGCCTTGCGCCCATCGTCGCGGCCTCGACCCGGTTCGAGACCCCCAATGTCTGGAAGATGAAGGACAGGTGAAACTTCACGGTGCTGGGATTGATGCCAAGCGCGCGCGCGATGCCCTTGTTGGGCTGCCCGGCGACGAGCAGTCGCAGCACCTCCATCTGGCGCGGCGTCAGCGCGGCGAGCGCGGCGGAGGGGGGCTGGCCCCCGGTGTCGCCGGTGGCCGCCGCTCCGACCGATTGCGGTGTGAAGGGGGGCACGTAGACCGCCCCGCCGGCAATCTGGCGAATCGCCGCCTCGGCCTCGCCGATGCCGAGGCCCTTGCTGATAAAGCCATGCGCCCCCGCCGACAGCGCCATGAGGATGTCCTCGCGCGATCTGGAGGCCGAGAGCACGACAAGCCTGATCTCCGGCCGCGCGGCCTTCAGCGTGTCCAAGAGATCCCGGTTGTCGATGCCGGGCATGTTCAGGTCGACGAGGCCGAGGCCGAAATCGGTGCCGCCCGAAAGCTCCTCGACCGCCTCCTCGGCGGTGGCGCAGGTCACGACCGCATGGGTCCCGAACCATTCCCCCAGCACGGCATCCATGGCGACCCGAAAGAACTCGTCATCGTCGATGACAATGACGGGTGCGACCGCCGAGAATGTGGTTTTCTGTACCATGAAACCTTCGGTATCGCGCCCTGTCGCTTGCAGTCCGATCTTTACTGCTCACCTCTTAAAATTGCGTCAAGCGGCGTCAGACCTCTGTGTTCAGCCGCGTCGCGACGTTTATGATTCGGGCAACCTTTCCCTGTTAAAAAGACTAGCGATGGCGGTCTGACAACAGGCCGGTTTCGACAATCAAGCCGTCTCGACGTCCGTGGTCCTGGGCCGGGGCTGGTCGAGACGGTGGAGGACGTGCTGACGGAGGGGATCGCATCCTGGGGTGACGCGGCGTGCGTCCTTGGCCGATCGGCCTGACCACATGGCTAGGCCACCACGCCAGCTAGCGTCATACGTTAAGACGCCGTAGATTTGTGTTTAGACGGATCACCGTCAGGAGCGGTTCGCCACGGCTGAGTGGCGGGAAAACCGCTCCGCCGGCAAAGCCGGACAACCCCCTGAACAAGGAGCAAGACACATGCTTAGACTTCTCACCAAACTCAAGACCAACACGTCGGGCGCGACCGCCATCGAATACGGGCTTATTGCCGCGCTAGTGGCCGTTGGGCTCATTACCGCGCTCATCGCTCTTGAGACCGACCTTTCTGCCTTATTCACTGATGTGAGCGCCGCAATGACTGACGGCACCGATCCGAACTGAAAATGCCTAGTGGCCTATCGAAACTCGCACCGCCATCTCGCAACATAGTAAGTTCGGCGGTGCGATATCCGTTGGTGAAATTCACTGTACATGCAAGACGGTATCCTGACCCTTGCCTCTGTCTGGTTCATAGCCGGGCAGGGGCTCGCCGCCGCAAGCGATGCGCTGCGGATGCGCATCCCGAATGCGCTGATCCTGTATCTGCTGGCGGGTTTCGTGATCACCGTCGCGGTCTCTCAGCCAGGGTGGGTCGATCTTGTAGCGCACCTGGCGGTCGGTCTTGCGCTCCTCGGCGGTGGAGTAGTCCTGTTCGCGCGGGGCTGGATGGGGGGCGGCGATGTCAAGCTGCTCGCCGTCACGGGGCTTTGGCTCGTGCCGGCGGCGACGCCGGCGCTGCTGCTGCTGACCGCGCTGGCCGGAGGCCTTCTGACACTGGCGATGATCATGGCCCGCGCCCTCGGCGCGCATCGCCTTGCGGGCGACAAAATCGCTGCCCTCAGCGATCCGATGGACCGCGTGCCTTACGGAATTGCCATCGCGGCGGCGGCGATCGCCGTCGTGATCCTGCGGCCCGAGGCCCTGTTGATGGGCTGACGGCCACCTTTCGCCTCTGACTGGAGAACCGACATGCTTCGAATTCTCATTCTGCTCATCGCCCTCGGGGCCGGTGGCGGCGCGGCGTGGATCGCGACGCAGCAAACCGCGACCACGCCCGAACCCGTCGCCGAAGACCCGGCCCCCGAGCCGATCGAGATGACGGCGGTTCTCGTGGCGGCCGGCGACGTGCCGCGCGGCGGTGAATTCACCTCCGGGGCGCTGCGCTGGCAGGACTGGCCCGTCGCAGCCGTGCCGCCCACCTCCATCGAACGCACCGCCGCGCCCGGCGGCATGCGAAACGCCACGGGCCAGTTCGCCACGCGCCAGATCCTGACCGGCGAACCGATCGGCAATCATTTGCTCGCGCCGACACCGGGCAGCTATCTCGCCGCCATGCTCGCGCCCGGAAAACGTGCCGTCGCCATCAATGCCAACACCCAGAGCACGGCGGGCGGGTTCATCCTGCCCAATGATCGCATCGATGTGCTGTATACCGGGCAGGGATCAGGAGACGACACCATGCGCGCCCGTACCATCCTGCGGGGTGTGCGGGTTCTGGCCATCGACCAGTCGACCGATCAGACCGAGGCCGGGACGGTCCTTGGCAAGACCGCGACGCTGGAACTGACCGAAGACCAGGCCGAGGTCGTTACCGCCGCGCAGGCGAAAGGCACGCTGGCGCTGTCGCTGCGCCCGATGGTCGCGTCGCCGGGCGAGGCGTCGATGGAGGTCATGGAACCGCCCCGGCGGGTCCGCATCGGGCGCGGAACCAGTATCGAGGATATCACGCTCAACTGACCCGGATCTCGCATCGTATCGCGAAAGGGCCGGGGCCAAGGGAAGTAAAGATGCAACATACGCCAATCCTGATCGAAGGGGCGCCCGTCGTGGATGCCCGCGAGGCCCCGTCGAGCGCCCGCGTGCCGCATATGACGGCCGCCATATTCTGCCAGACCGCTGCCACGCGTGAGGTGATCGAGCAGGCCCGCGCGGATCGCCGGCTGATCCGGGTCCAGACGGAGCTGCACGAGGGCGGCGTCGCCGGCGCGCGCCAGACCTTCGAGACACGCCGCACGCCCTCGCTGCTGGTCGTCGAGGTGTCGAGCGCGGGCGAGACGTTGCTGGGCGAGATGGATGCGCTGGCCGAGGTCTGCGATCCCGAAACCAGGGTGGTCGTGATCGGCACCGAGAACGACATAACCCTTTACCGCGCATTGATGGCGCGCGGGATCGCCGAATATCTTGTCGGCAAGCTCACACCGCTGGATTTCGTGGCGACGGTACAGGCGCTTTTCGCCGAAGACTCCGCGAAAAAGCTCGGGACGAGCTATGCCTTCGTGGGCGCCAAGGGCGGCATCGGCGCCTCGACCCTCGCGCAGAACGTCGCCTGGACCATCGCCGAGGAAGAGGCCAGCCCGACGCTGTTGCTGGATCTCGATTTCCGCTTCGGATCGACCGCCGTCAATCTGGACCTGAAACCGGTGATGGGGCTGGAGAAATACATCGACGATCCCGACAAGCTCGACGCATCGCTTCTGGACCGGCTGATCGTGCAGCGCGGCGCGTATCTGAGCGTTCTGCCCGGCTTCGACGATCCGCTGGGCGAGGTCGAACCCGCGCCCGACGCGGTCGAGCGCCTGATCGAGATCGCGCGCGCCTCGTTCCCGCATGTGGTGCTCGACGTGCCGCATGACTGGTCGGCCTCCAGCCGCGATGCGCTGACATCGGCCGATCAGGTGATCGTCGTGGCCTCGCCGGATCTGCCGAACCTGCGCAACACAAGGGCGATTCTCGAGCGGTTGCGGAATCTCAGACCCAACGACGCGCCGCCCCGGGTCATCCTCAACACCTGCCGGGTGCCCAGACGCAAGGAGATCCCGGCCGAGAAATTCGCCAAGAGCCTCGGTATCGAGAGTTGCAGCACGGTCGCCTTCGATGCGGCGACCTTCGGGGCCGCCGCCACCGACGGGCGCACGATCCGCGAACAGGCGCCGCGCAGCAAGGCGCAAGGCTGCGTGCGGGACCTCGCCCAGACCCTGACGGGCCGCGGCAGAAAACCGGCGCGCGGCAAGCTGCGCGGCCTGTTCGGTCTCGGCTGACCGCAGACCCGCAGCGCCCCGATCCGCAACGAAAGAGACAGGTCATGTCACACGCCTTTGGAAAACGAACGGCACTGAAGAACGCGCAGGCGGTCGTGCCGTCGCATTCCGACAGGACGGGTGCGGCGGCAGAGTCCGAAAACTCTGCAGAGGCGCCGCCGGTCGAGGTGACGCCGCCGCCGGACCCGCCGAAACCGAAACGCCCCAATGAGGCCAAGCCGCCCTCGGGCGAGGTGGCCGCCGGATATCTCGAGCTCAAGAAGGAAATCTTCGGCGCGCTGATCGAATCGATCAACATATCCGAGCTTGGCCGGCTCGATCTGGCCGCCGCCCGTCGCGAGGTCGGCGGCGTCGTCAGCGAGATCCTGGCCGCCAAGCGCGCCGTGCTGTCGGCCAGCGAGCAGTTCGACCTGACCGAAGAGATCTGCAATGACGTCCTCGGCTACGGCCCGCTGGAGCCGTTGCTCGCGCGCGACGACATCGCCGACATAATGGTGAACGGCACCGACCGGATCTATATCGAGGTGAACGGCAAGGTCGTGCAGACCAATATCCGCTTTCGCAACAACGAACAGCTTCTCAACATCTGTCAGCGCATCGTCAGCAAGGTCGGGCGCCGTCTCGACGAATCCAGCCCGATCTGCGACGCGCGCCTGCCCGATGGCAGCCGTGTCAACGTGATCGCGCCGCCGCTGGCCATCGACGGGCCGAGCCTGACGATCCGGCGATTCAAGAAGGACAAGCTGACGCTCGACCAGCTTGTCGATTTCGGCTCGATCACCGGGCCGGGGGCCGAGATCCTCAAGATCATCAGCCGCATCGGCTGCAATGTGGTGATCTCGGGCGGGACCGGGTCGGGCAAGACGACGCTTCTCAACTGTCTCACGCGGTTCGTGGGCCATGACGAGCGGATCGTGACCTGCGAGGATTCCGCCGAGCTTCAGCTTCAGCAGCCGCATGTCGTCCGGCTCGAAACCCGGCCCGCCAATGCCGAAGGGACGGGCGAGGTGACGATGCGTGACCTGATCAAGAATTGCCTGCGCATGCGCCCCGAGCGGATCATCGTCGGCGAGGTGCGCGGCCCCGAGGCGTTCGATCTGCTTCAGGCGATGAATACCGGTCACGACGGCTCGATGGGGACGCTGCACGCCAACAGCCCGCGCGAGGCGCTCTCGCGGCTTGGCGCGATGATCACCATGGGCGGCTATGACCTGCCATCGCAGACGATCCAGCAGATGGCGGTGTCGTCCATCGACGTGATCCTTCAGGCGTCGCGCCTGCGCGACGGCTCGCGGCGGATCACCCACATCACCGAGGTGCTGGGCATGGAAGGCGATGTGCCGATCCTGCAGGACATCTTCGTCTACAAGGTGCTGGGCGAGGATGGTCAGGGGCGCATCATCGGCCAGCATCAGTCGACGGGGATCGGGCGTCCAGCCTTCTGGGACCGGGCGCGCTATTTCGGCGAAGACGAACGGCTCTCGCGCGCCCTCGAGGCGGCAAAGACATCCACATGACCCCGACGCTGGTGCCCCATGCCTGACTTCAGCCTGACGCTTCTGATCGTGCCGCTCGCCGCGCTGGCGGGGATCGGGCTGGTGCTGATCCTCGCCATGCCGGCGCTCGAGGCCCGGTCGCGGCGCAATCGGCGGTTGGCAGAAGCCCTGGGCGTCAGCCCTGTCGAAAGCCGCGAGGGCCATGGCGGCAACGCCTCGACCCGGCGCAAGGCCATCGAGGAGACGTTGAAGGAGATCGAGGAGCGTCAGACCACCCAACGCCAGCAGCGGCGGCGGCCCGGTCTCGGGCAACGTCTGCGCGAGGCGGGCCTCGACTGGAGCGCGCGTGGCTACTGGTTGTTCAGTGCGACCGTCGCCGTGGCTGCGTTCGCCGCGGCGTCGTCGCTGGGTCTGCTTCCGGCGATCGGCCTCGCGGGGGGCGCCGGGCTGCTGGTGCCGCGCCTCTACGTCGCGTTTCGGCGCAAGCGTCGTCTGGCCGCCTTCGCTGCGACCTTTCCCGACACGATCGACGTGATCGTCCGCGGCGTGCGGGCCGGGCGTCCGCTGGTGGATTGTCTGGCCATCGTCGCCAACGACACCGAGGATCCGATCCGTAGCGAGTTCCGGCTGGTCGTCGAGGATCAGTCCGTGGGCATCACCCTGCAGGAGGCCGTCGATCGGCTGGCGGAGCGCGTGCCGCTGCAGGAGGTCGGGTTTCTTGCGACCGTGATCACCATCCAGAGCCGCGCGGGCGGCAGCCTGACCGAGGCTCTGGGCAACCTGTCGACGGTGTTGCGCGGCCGCCGTCAGTTGCAGGCGAAAGTCAAGGCGATGAGCGCCGAGGCCAAGACCTCGGCCGGGATCATCGGCGCGCTTCCGGTCATCGTGGCCGGCCTCGTGCAGTTGACGAGCCCGGAATATCTCGCGGTTCTCTACCAGACCGATCTCGGGATGATGGTACTGGCCGGCTGTGCGCTCTGGATGTCGATCGGCGTGTTCGTCATGCGCCAGATGATCAACTTCGACATGTGAGGAATCAGACATGCCGATAGACCTGACAAACCCCCTGACGCAGCACGCGATCATCGTTCTGTCGGCCCTGTCGGGCGTTGCGGTCATCCTGTCGCTCGCCTGGCCGTGGATCGCCCGCGACCGGATGGCAGAGCGGATGCGCCTTGTCGAAAAGGGCCGGCATCAGCTGCCCCGCCGGGCGCGGTCCGGGCACGGGGGCGCGAGCACCGAGCGCGCGCGGCTTTTCGCACGCGAGCCGAACCGGATCTTCGCCGGGATCGTGGAACGTCTGAACCTCGCGCGGCTGAGTGACGCCGGTGAAGCCGCGCAGCTTCTGCGGATGGCCGGTCAGCGGGGGCGAGCCCCGCTGGTGGCCTATCTCGCCTCACAGCTGATCGCGGCCATCGTGATGCCGAGCCTCGCATTCGTCTATATCGCCTTCGTGCTGCAGCCGGATCTCGCGATGCCGATCATCGCCGCGATGGCGTCGGCCGGCGCACTTGTCGGCTACATGCTGCCCAAGATCTACGTCAGAAATCTCATCGCCAAGCGGCATACCAGCCTGCGCCGCAGCTGGCCTGACGCGCTCGATCTGCTGCTGATCTGCGTCGAATCGGGCATGAGCGCCGAGGGCGCGTTTCGCAAGGTCGCCGAGGAGATCGGCGCGCAGTCCAGGGAACTGGCCGAGGAGATGTCGCTGACCACCGCCGAGCTTGCCTATCTGTCCGATCGCCGGCAGGCTTATGAAAACCTCGGCACGCGCACCGGGCTGGACAGCATCAAGGCCGCCGTCATCGGCCTGATCCAGTCCGAGAAATACGGCACCTCGCTGGGGCAGACGCTTCGGGTTCTGGCCAAGGAAAGCCGCGATTTCCGAATGTCGGCCGCCGAGAAGAAAGCGGCGGCGCTTCCGCCCAAGCTGACGGTGCCGATGATCCTGTTCTTCCTGCCGGTCCTCTTCGCGGTGATCGCGACACCGGCGGTCATTCAGGCGCTGGCGGCGTCGTGACAAGGGCATGCGCGCAGACCCGTGACGGCAGACCCGGCATGGTGACCGGTCAGGGCAAGGCGTGGCTCAGTCGCGCGGCGGACGGTCCGTGGTGTCAGGCGTGGCCACATCGCCGGCTGCGGATGAGGCCGCGACCGCAAGCCGCGCCTGCCGCGTCCAGTGATCGAGCGCCGCGGCGACACCGTCATCGCGCCGCAGGGCGTCCTCAAGGCGGGCAGATGCGTCCGAAAGCGCCCGAAACCCGAACAGCCCGGCCCGGCCCGCCGTCCTGTGGGCGATATCCCGAATCACCGCGCGCGTGGGCTGGCCGTGCGCGATCTCGACAAGATGCCCTGCCAGATCCTTCCGGAAGACCCGCATCCAGGCGCGTGCACCGTCCTCGCCGAACACGGCGCAGGCTTCCTGATAAACCGCCCGATCCTGAATGCCGCTCACGTCGCGTCCGCCCGGATCGCGCGCCACCGTGCCGTGCCGGTCGTCACCATTGCAACTCCTGATGAAACCTTGCGAGACATAGCCATGAAATACCCGAAATATTGCGTTCCGGTTAAGGCCACCCTCGACGATGGCAGCCAGTATTACGGTGGCATCCACGTCATCCAGAGCCAGCGGGTCCTGGACGTGCTGTGCGATGAGCGGCCCTTCATCCCGTTCACGCTGCGCGACAGGACAATCCTGGTGAACAAGTCCAAGCTTGTGCAGATCGAGCTTATGGATCTGTCCGAAATAAAGGAAAAACAGGACATCCTGCCCGAGGTGAACCTTGATTATCTGAATCTGAACAACTGGTAAGCCGGATGTCCCAACGCGGGTGACGCGACCTCGTGCCGGCCCGGTCAGTCCTCTGCGGGGCTGTCGAGCGGGACGGTCCGGACCTCGCCCGCGCGCTGGCGGCGTACAGCGCCGGATGCAGGCTCGGCGCGCGCCGGACCAAGCTGGCGCGGGCTGGTCAGATCGCGTTTCTCGGCGGCCATATGCGCGAGGTTCGAGGGGTTGGCACAGTTCAACACCGGAAACGGCATCCGGAGCGATCGGTCGACCCTGTTATAGCCGCCGGCCTTGCAGTCCACAGCCACCTGATCGTGGCGGATGACCTGAACCAGCGCCTCATCAAAGCGCGGATCGCGGCGGGCAAAGCCGGGCCGTGGCGACAAAACCACGCGGGCGGGGCCGGGGTCGATGGCGCTCAGCATGCTGTCGCGACGCTCGCGGTCGCGCCGGTCGGAGCCGGTGCTGCCCATGCTCACGACGATATCATCCCCGCGCCGCAGCTCGAGCGCCTCGAGAAACGCCTTAAGCCGCGGCGCCTCGCCCTGCGCAAGGCTCGTGCATCCGTTGGTGAAGCGCACATCGTGATGCGCCTGCCCGCCATCGGCGATGAAATTCGCCCGCGCGAAACTGCCGATCGGCTGTTGCCCGCAGCCGGCCAGAAGAAGGGCAAGCCCCGCCGACAGGGTCGCCGATCTCATCCATGCCCGCATCGTGCCGCCCCGCCTCATTCGAACGCGAACCCGGCGGTGCCGTTCAGACGCCGGGCACCGATGATTTCGCGTGTCTCGCCGCGCCCCTCGAACCGGCCGAGCAGGATGCGCTCGAAATCATTGGGCGGGGTGAAATCGTCAAGCGGTGTCCGCAGATCCTCGGGGCGCGAGGGCTGGACCAACGTCGGTGTCACGAGGATCACCAGTTCGGTCTGGCCCCGCTGAAATCCGGTGGAGCGAAACAGCGCCCCGAGGATCGGAATGGACCCAAGCCCCGGCACGCGCGCGACATCCTGCGACGAAGAGTCCTCGATCAGCCCGGCGATCGCGAAGCTTTGCCCGCTGCCGAGATCCACGACCGTCGAGGCGCGGCGCGTGCTCAGCGCGGGCACCTCGCCGACGCCCGAGAAATCGATATCGCTGGCCTCGACGGCGACATTCAGGCTGATGCGGTCGCTGTCGATCACCGTGGGCGTGAAGCTCAGCCCGATGCCGAAATCCTTGAACTCGGTCGTGGTCCTGCCTTGGTCGTCTTCACTCTGAAAGGGGAATTCGCCACCGGCGAGAAAGCTTGCCGGCTCGCCGGTGCGTGCGGTCAGGTTCGGCTCGGCCAGAATCGTCGCGAGCCCCTCTTCGGAGAGGGCCTCGAGCATGACATTGAGGTTCAGACCGCCATTGAAAGTCCGGTTCACGTCGACGCCGAAGCCGCCGCTGACACCGGTGCCGCCGCGAAAACTGACGCCGTTCGCGATCCCCAGCTGGTTCCAGCGGATGCCGAGCTGCCGGTCCATATTGCGGCTCACCTCGGCGATGCGCACCTGCAGGTTGACCTGCATCGGCTCGGCGATGTCGAGGCGGTTTATGATGCGCTCGGCCTCGGCGAACTGGGCCACGACGCGCATCACGTCCTCGGCCTGGTCGGGGGATGCGACCCGCCCGGTCACGACCAGCGAATTCTCGATGCTGCGCGCCTGTACGGGCTGGCCCGGCGCGACCTGCCCGAGCGCCGCGGAGAGGGCGCGGGCATTGTGCGTCACGCGCACATCGGTCGCCATCAGGACCTCGTCACCCTCGCCAAGCACGAAGACGGTCGTCTCTCCGATACCGGTCGCGGTCAGGTAGAGCACACGTGACGAGGCGACCTGAACATCGGCCACCGCGGGATCGGCCACGAAAACGTTGACGAAATCCGCGGCGGTGCGCACCAGTTGCCCCGCACCGACGGCCAGCGAGATGTTTTCGGTCTGCTGAGTCTTGACCAGCTCGAAGGCGTTGGCCCCGAGCGGCGCGGCGGTCAGGGCCAGGGCGATCGCGCCCGCTGCGGCAATGCGTCTGGCCAGAAAGGCGGGTCGGGTGTGAATGCTCAACAGTTGGTCCCTCGGTTTGGTCTGCGTGGACGCAGAGCGCGCCTGCATCGCCCGATCCCGCCCGGCGGTGACGGCCCGCCTGCCAGCGCGAAAAGGATTAACTCCGGATCTTAACCCCGTGATATCGCGGCACTGGTTAACGATGCGTAAAATATCGCAATTGGCCGGGATGTGTTGTCATTTTGCCGCAGCCGTGGCGGAGGGGATCGGGCAGGGCGTCGGTGCCCGACGCGACAGCATCGGTAATGGTCAGGATTCCAAGACGTTCCATCACCTTTCACTCTGCGTGTCCATTGTATTACCCGGCGTTGCGTCCCTGCGGCACACCGGGCAGGACGCAGAGCATTTCGTAAAGCAGGCTTGCGGCCACCATCGCCGTGTTGCCGGAGGCATCATAAGGGGGCGATACCTCGACAAGATCGCACCCCACGAGGTTCAGACCGGCGCAGCCGCGCACGATCTCGATGGCTTGCCAGATATTCAGACCGCCGGGCTCGACCGTGCCCGTTCCGGGGGCAAAGGCGGGGTCGAGACTGTCGATATCAAAACTCAGATAGACCGGCGCATCGCCGACCCTCTCGCGGATCCCGGCCATCAGCGGCGTCAGCGAGCGGTGCCAGCACTCCTCGGCCGGCACGACGCGCCAGCCGCGCTCGCGGCCCCAGTCGAAATCCGCAGGGGCGTAGCCGGTGCCGCGCAGACCGATCTGCACCACGCGATCGTTTTGCAGGCAGCCATCCTCCCATGCGCGGCGGAACGGCGTGCCATGCGCCTCGCGTTCGCCGAACATGTGGTCGTTGATATCGGCATGCGCATCGACATGGATCAGCGCGACCGGCCCGTGCCGTGCTTTCATCGCGCGCAATATGGGCCAGGTGAGCGTGTGATCGCCCCCCGAGGGTCAGCGGAACGGCGCCGTGATCCAGCACCCCGGACAGATGGGTCTCGATGATCGCGACCGATTTCTTCAGATCGAAGGTGTTGATCGGCACGTCGCCGATATCGGCCACTTGCAGATGCTCGAACGGGGCGGCACCGGTGGCCATGTTGTAGGGGCGCAGCATGCGGCTCTCATCCCGGATCTGGCGCGGACCCAGCCGTGTGCCCGGACGGTTGGAAGTTCCGATATCCATCGGCACGCCCAGAAAACAGGCATCGAGGCCCTGGGCGCTGTCCTGCACGGGCAGGCGCATCATGCTTGCGGGGCCGCCGAAGCGGGGCATCTCGTTGCCGCCGAGCGGCTGGTTGAAACGTGTCATGGGGCCTCTCCGGTGTCTGGGTCGCAAGCGGGGCCGGGACGCCAGCGTCCGTACCCGCGCGCAGGATCATTCGGAGAGTATTGAAGATGACAGACCGAGGCGCAAGCGCGCCCGGGGGCTTGGCCGGGGAACGGGCCATCATGCGTACGCTTCGCGCGTACGCATGGTACAACCGGTACACCGGCGGCGTGTGCCGCCGGTGCGGTACGGTCACAGCAGCGCGAGCAGCTTGCGCGCGGCCTCTTCGGACGAGGCGGGGTTCTGACCGGTCACCAGCGTGCCGTCGGTGACGACGAAAGAGGCCCAGTCCTCGCCCTTTTCGTAGGCGGCGCCGTTGGATGTCAGCATGTCCTCGACAAGGAACGGGACGACCTCCGTCAGGCCGACCGCCTCTTCCTCGGTATTGGTGAAGCCGGTCACTTTCTTTCCCGAAACCAAAGGCTTGCCATCCGCGCCCCTGGTGTGGCGAAAGACCGCCGGCGCGTGGCAGACCGCGCCGATCGGGCGCGCATCCGCCGCGAACGCCTCGATCAGGGCACGGCTCGCGGTGTCTTCGGCCAGATCCCAGAGCGGGCCGTGGCCACCGGGATAGAAGATCGCGTCGAACCCGTCCGCGGACACGCCCGACAGCGCCACCGTGCTTGCCAGCGCCTCCTGCGCCGCCGCATCAGCCTTGAACCGCCGCGTGGCGTCCGTCTGGGCATCCTCGGAATCGCTGCCCGGATCGACCGGCGGCTGCCCACCCTTGGGCGAGGCCAGAGTGATGTCGGCACCGGCATCCCTGAACACGTAATAGGGGGCCGCGAATTCCTCGAGCCAGAAACCGGTCTTGTTGCCGGTGTCGCCAAGATCTTCGTGCGATGTCAGGACCATGAGAATTTTCATCGAAGTGTCTCCTTTTCGGGATGAGTGTGTCGTGGGCTGTATGCCGCGCGTGGTGCCAGCTCAACCGAGGCGCGCGGCCTGATGGGGCCGCCGGTCACGGGCGGCAAGGCCGGGCATGCCAGCCCGTCGCGCACGGCAACGTCGCAGGCGGCGCAGCGGGAGATGTCTATATGGGCTTCGCATTCGGCCCCGCTGCGCAGGACCTCTCCGCCGGCGGCCGTGACCAGCTTGTGGATACCGCTGTTTTCACAGGAAAAATAGAGATCTGCGGTTTGCACGCCTATCCGGCCCGCCGCCGCGAGCCCGTCGATAAACAGCGCCTTGCCATATCCGCGTCCCTGATAGGCATCCTCGACAGAGATGGCGATTTCGGCATGCGCGTCTGTGCCGGGGAAGATTTCAAGGACGCCGACAACCCGCCCCTCGGCCTCGATGCCCAGCACGATTTCGGGGCTGGCGAGCCCGGCGATCCTGCGGACCGATCGATCCGGCAGGTTGGCCATGAACCGGCGCTGACGCGAGGCGCGCCCCAGCCGCGCGTAATGCGTCGCCAGCACACGGCGCCAGTCCGGCAGCGTGCCGGGAAGCAGGTTCGGGCGGGGTGAGACAACGATAGACGACATCAGATCAGACTTTCTTTTGCGCCTCCCGAGGATTTATATATGCTGCACTGCAGAAATTGCGAGGATCAGGGACGCCGCGTCATGGACTGCGCGGCCTGTCGACAGGAAACCGCAACACGTCGCGTCTTTCTGCGCGCCATTGTCGGTTCGGCATTCGCAGATGGACATGGTCGGCAATGCGTGAAAACTTGCGACGGATCACGGTCGTGGCGCGTGTGAGTACGGATTAAGGAAGGGCAATGCTGTCAAAATTCGTCAAGTTACTGTTCGGGTTCGTCGCCTTGCTGACCGGGGCGGTGCTGGTGCTTGCCCTCGTAGTGATCGAGACGGAGCCGTCTGTGCTCAAGCAGGATGCGCCAAGCCCGGAAGATGTCGAGGCTGCCGGCCAGGTGTACAAGGACGTCTTGTTCGTCGCGCAATCCGGAGAATGGAGCGAGGCCCCCCTGATCGTGAGCGAGCGACAGCTTCAAAGCGCGGCTCTGCTGACCGCGCGATTTGTGCCGGGATCTCGCGGTGATGTCACGGTTGCGCCCTCGGGTATCGAACTGCGCGTGTCCATTCCGGTGCCAATACCTGGTCTGACCCGTTGGCTCAACGTCGCGGTGACCGTACCAGAGTTCGAAAATCGTCTCTCACTGGCGAAAGTCGCTCTGGGACGGCTGTCTCTTCCGCCGGATATCGCGCTTGATATCGGCCGTATCGGTGCGAACCTGATATCGGAGGATCAGCTTGGCGAGGCCTTGATGACGGCCGCGTCCAGTATGCGAATTATCGATGATAGAGCA
>Ga0307930_1002281_pt1 | contig 14705 bp, 18 predicted proteins | sample OrgLakmetageno46_FD_203161 | JGI IMG/M metagenome (GOLD analysis project Ga0307930, IMG submission 203161) | Saline water microbial communities from Organic Lake, Antarctica - #46 | ecosystem: Environmental > Aquatic > Non-marine Saline and Alkaline > Saline | place: Antarctica: Organic Lake... | reverse complement strand
CAGTTGCCCCTGCTCTGTCGGCTGACGGTGGTTCCGCGTCTGACACTAAAACGAGGTTTGCGAAGCGTCCGCGTGATGAGGTTAAACCTCTACACGAACGCATGTGCACAGGGACTGTGATTGGCACTGGCTGCCCATTCGGCGAAAGCTGCAAGTACAGCCACGACGTGAAGGCATTTATGGCTGAGCGTCCACCGGACCTGGGTCCTACGTGCGTGGTGTATGATCTCTTCGGACATTGTCGCATGGGAGCGATGTGTCGCTTTGGGGGTGGGCACATCAATCCAGTCACTGGTGAAAACCTCACGCGGCCCCCAGAGGCAGGTGGCGTTGTAACCCAGGTCGACGAAATCAACGAGCTTAGCAAAGAAGCACAAGTGCTCTTGCGCAAGAACAAGTTTCCTTTCAAGACAGCACGCAAGAGCGCAGGCGACAGTGGGGGCGCTTCTTCCGCAGCTCAAGAGCAGCCAACTATGTCACTCGAACCCTTGCCATCACGCCCAGTGAAGTTAGTTGATTTCTCGAACAAGGTACTCTTTGGAAACATGTAAGATGGAGAGACATGCTACAGAAGAATGAGTGACGGATCTATAAGCTAGACACTATACTTAGAGAATACTTGACTGAGAGCCTTTCGGCAACTCAGTTTTCGTATCTAGTTGTATATGAATGGGGTTCAGACGATTAAAAATGTCTCCATTCTCTTGAAAAAAGGTGTATATTGCGCCATTAACTACGGTGGGCAATTTACCATTTCGGCGCATCATGAAGAAGTTCGGCGCTGATATCACTTGCGGTGAGATGGCCATGTGCACCAACTTACTCGCGGGCCAAGCTTCCGAGTGGGCGCTGCTGAGACGGCACCCCTCTGAGGACATCTTCGGGGTGCAAATTGCCGCAGCTCACCCTGACCAGTTCGGACGATGCGCGGAGCTGCTCGAGGAGTACTGCACTTTGGACTTTGTGGATGTGAACTGCGGCTGCCCGATTGATCTCGTCTGCGACAAGGGTGCAGGAAGCAGCCTCATGACGCGTCCCAAGAAAATTGTGGGCCTTGCTGACGCGCTCACGAAGCAACTTACTTGCCCCATCACGATCAAAATGCGCATCGGTTGGAACGACAACAAGCCAGTAGCGCACCAAATCATCCGGTCGGTCGAGGAGCTCAAGACAGGGCGCATTTCGGCCTTCATGATTCACGGGCGATCGCGCTTGCAGCGATACTCGAGCACCGCCAACTGGAACTACATTGCCAGCGTTGGCAAGGTTCGTGTCGTTTGAGCAGTCGTTTAAGCTTTCTCTTCAAGGCGTGACCAATTCGATTTTTTTTCATTCATTTTGTCCTGCATTAGGGGATGGCACAGGCAGAAATTCCGCCGCCTTCGATTCCCATCATTGGCAACGGCGACATTTACAACTTTGAGGAGTGGGAGGAGCACGTGTCAGCCGGTGGCGTGAGCTCATGCTGCATGCTGGCGCGAGGTGCTCTCATCAAGCCGTGGCTTCCGACCGAAATCAAGGAGAAGCGGCATTGGGACATCTCAGCCTCAGAGCGGCTCGATATGCTCAAATCCTTTGCGAACTTTGGCCTAGAGCACTGGTAAGTATATGAGTGATTATTCATTTTTCACTGCATAAATCATTGCGACATGGCATGCTAAATGTTGCCCTTCCTTTGTGTACTTGTGTCTCGCTTTTCACGTTACAACTTGCTTCTGCTTTCGATTCTTAGGGGATCGGACCAAAAGGGCGTCAACAACACGCGCCGCTTCCTCCTCGAATGGCTGTCCTTCCTGCACCGCTACATCCCAGGTCAAAACCAAGCCCTCTTGACTCTCGAACTTGTACTTCATTCTTAGCGCCTCGATGCTATTTCGTACGCGTTTGTTTACGATGCATGCATGCATCACCTGTACCCCTCACCTGTACTCCTACTTCATCGTGTGTGTTCGCAGTGGGCGTCCTCGAGACTCTGCCGTCTAAATTGACCGACCGCGCCCCACCTTTTTGCGGTCGCAGCGATTTGGAGGTGCTCATGGGATCCAAGGACAGCGGGGATTGGGTCAAGCTCACGGAGATGGTGTTAGGGCCGGTCCCCGACGGCTTCAAGTTTTTGCCCAAGCACAAGGCCAACGCCACTGTGGCCGCCACCTCGGCGGAAGCGGAAGCCAACGGCTAATAAACGCTGAGAGCAAGACAACCACTTGAGGGATCATGCAGTTACAGCGGCCGCATGTCAACATCACAGCCCTTGTCTACCCACTCGCCTTTGGTTGCTGCGGTGGCAGTTAGCGGGCACTAAGTGCGGAATTCAAGTGAGATGAAGAAGGAAGAGCGCGAGGGGGTTACCTGAGGCGCCTGTACTCCGCAGAAAAAACGGAAAAAAAATAAACACCAAGAGTCAAATCAGACAGTGCAGTGCAAATAGCTCCAGCATGCCGTTTTTTTTCTTTATGCCATATCCTCCTTTATCTGCTTCTGGCGGATCTCATTCAGCACTAGCGCCTAGCGCTTGCCGAACTACGGACTTGGGCAATAGAATTGCCGTATACGCTATACGCTGGCTTCTGGCTTCTCATGTCTTTTTGAGTATAAACAACAAGTCCAGCGACAAAGAGTTTTGCGGTGAAGGTCAAGTGTTTGTACCTAATTCTTACTTCTTAAATCGTAACTTAGTTCGATTCAGGTCTATAGCTATAGTCTATAGGCTATAGGTGTTACTGGTTTAGGCTTTACGGCTTACGCTTATATCTAAATTCTAGTTCCCCAAAGCCCATGTTCGGAATCAAGCCAAGGGGCCAAAGAGAAGGAGAATCAGACGCGAAGCCCATTTCATTCAAGGGGATAAAAAGCTAAGGCACGGCTCGTGATGTCTGAACTTTTCGGGAAGGGTGGCCATTTCCCTGCTTGATGCCAGCCATCGCGCAACCGCAGCCGCGAAACCTCATTTATGTACCAAAAACTTAGGACCGCACCACATTAAAGCACTCTAGCGATAAGCGTGCTCCGATGCCAAATTCTTTGCAATGGCAACTTCCCATTTGTCTCCATTGGCAAGCAATTTTTCCTTGTCGTACAAGAGCTCCTCGTGCGTCTCCGTCGCGAACTCGTAATTGGGACCCTCCACGATGGCGTCCACTGCCACAAATGAACGGTAAAGGAAATTAAAGCAAACATGCGACAATTCGGACATGGAAAATAATTGGAAGAAATGCGAGCACTGCAGCTATGCAAAGGTGAGCGTACCTGGGCAAGCCTCCTGGCAGAAGCCGCAGTAAATGCACTTGGTCATGTCAATGTCGTAACGCGTAGTTTTGCGGCTTCCATCTTCGCGCGCTTCGGCCTCAATCGTGATGGCCTATGAAGTATTCATATGTTAAGATTTCATCACTTGAAAAAGGTCTATTTCACTCCTAATCAGGCGCCTAGCAAAAGGTCTTCAGTCTACCTGAGCAGGGCAGATCGCTTCGCAAAGCTTGCATGCGATGCAGCGCTCCTCGCCGCTCGGGTACCGGCGCAGTGCATGCTCTCCACGAAAGCGGGGACTTAAAGGTCCTTTTTCGAATGGGTAATTGATTGTCACCTGCAGCACAGAATATGTTTACCCCGCATTCATATATCTAAGAACCGCAGCCTGTGTGCAGGCTATCAGGAAGTACGAGTACCCACCTTCGGCTTCGTCATGACTTCCGCCGTCAGCCAAAACCCGCGCATGATCTCAGTCATGAAAAGCATCTTTGCCGATCGATCCAAGAATTCGCTGACTCCCTTCATCGTAGTCAGGCCTTCCTCCTGCTCCGTGCACACAGTAGCAGTGAACAAAAAGTCACCAACACAAAACAGCTCAGTGCCCGAATCATGAAAGCGGACACACAAACGCGGTAGAAACCGTTGATTGAAAGGAATATTCTTAGATTGTCCTTAAACAAGAAGGAATTGCGGCGCCAACCTTGGTGGATTGCTCGGTCGAAAAGGACCGAAGTGCAATGGACGCCGGCCGTGCGGCGGAGGTCCTGCGCAAGGCTGCTTGAAGAGCCATGAGAACTATCTGAATATTTAAAAAAATTGAAAGCATGTTAGACTAAAGCCACAACTACTAGATCTGCTTAGCGACGAGCACTCTGCAACTGAAGGGATGCTCATGTATGCACCTGCGTTGCCCGCTGAGTAGGAAGTCAGGAAGTCAGGAGCAGAAGCACACCACTTTTTCTTTTGTCAACACTTCCCAGCAGAGAAGTAAAAGAATTTGCCTTAGATTTACGTTCACAAAAACCGTTGAGGACGCGGACAGGAAGGAAGAAGAACAATAAAATGGAGCCCATCACGGACGCTCATGGGTCTGGGTCTGGCTTCAATATGCAGCTTGAGCTTGAGCAACTCCAGGCAAAAGTACGTCTTTTGGCAGGTGGTACTGATGGTGAGCAGCTTGCAGAGGTGCTTCTAGATCGCGAGGAAGAGCTGCGCTCCAAAGAAGGAGAAATAATTGAGCTTCGCAGGAAGCTACAGTCTATGTCGAGCGACTTAGTAGCGTTTGAGGCAGACCGCACCGAGTACGAGGTTCGCAAATTATAAATCAATTTGCTCAGAAAAGGCGCTAGGTGAACATCATTGATCAGAGCTTTTTCGTTCGAAATATTCTCTGGGCCGTCTGCTCACCTCAATTCCTGCGTTGACGAAACATAGGGAATGATCCAAGAGCTCGACCAGCGGTTGAGAGAAGCCAACGACCAAATACGCGCGATGAAAGAAAAGGAGGAAGCAGTGCAAGCAGAACGAAACGATCTTGAGCAGCTATTGAGGAATGAACAACAAACGAGCACGGGTCTCAAAGTAATGATAGCATTGACTAAACTCGACGAACTTAAACCCTCCTGCTTAGTCAGGCGCACACCATTGACAGTTTACATCATCTTACTTATTACTCTATAGGTACAACTGCATGAATGCGTCTCTGCGAAAGACACTTGTGAGGTCGACTTGTCAACGATACGAATGGAGCTTGATGCAGAGCGAGTGGCGCGACGTACCGATGTGTCTTCCCTCCAAAAGAAGCTCCAAGGTGCTTATAACGTAATCAGGAAACCTAGTAACTTTATCATGCACTTCGAATTTAAACTTATTGTTTTACTTCATCTGTTCTTCAGACGCATCTGCCCGTGAGGAGATTCTGCGCTCTGAAGCTACTGAATTAGAGCAGCGAAAAGAGGACATCGTGTTGCGCTCCAGGTAGGACCTCTCTCGATAAGTCAAGTTTGGCATCAACTCTCATTCAATCTTGTAAACTGGAATTGTAATACATACAGGGCTATACAAGAGGAAATGACTGCTGAACTAGCGACTGAAAAAGAAAGCCATTTGTTAGCTGCTCAGAAGGTGAAGTCGCTTGTTTTTAAGGCCGAGTCATTACATGACAATTTAGCAGACGCGATGGCACGTTTAGAGCAGTCGGAAAAGCAACGAGCAGATTCAGAGAGGAACCTAGCTGAATTAGGAATAAAATTGGGTGCCTGTGAGGCGAAGCTTGAAACGTATGAAACAGATTTGGAATCATTGAGATTGGAGAAAATGAATGCGACTCAAACGATAGCAGACTTGCGCAGCGAGGTAAAATATTACTGGACGAGACAAGAGTGCTCAATTTAATTAAAACAACGGTAAAAGTCACCACAGCCATGGCTATCTTACCGTTTTTTGTTTGCCTGTCTTGTGCTATGTTTAGATGGAGGTTCAGCTGCGGGCCCGCGAGACAAAGGAGCAGCAAGGCTCTAGTGACAAAACCGAAGCGACCTCGGAAATAGAGGCTGCGCTTCGAGCCGAATTGCGAACTGTACGAAAAGAGCTAGCTGAGGCAGCTGAGAGGCAACAGGAGTCAAGTTGTGCTCCTTCAACTTCTGCAGCGAACGCGGGAGGGTCTGTGCAGGTAAATCTCTCAACCGGTCTCTTTCCCGAATAACGCGAATGCTGAAGGATCTGCGCCCCATTTAAATTCCCATGTCTGACGAATGTTTCACGTGTTTTCTATTGTATCGCCACAGGATCACGCAGAGGAAATAGCGAGAATTCGAGCGACAAACGAATTCTTAGTCGAAGAACTGAATCAGCTGCGCCTCGTGAGCTCAGAGGCAACTCAGTTGAAGCAGCAGAACACCGAACTCAGAGCCAAGGTTATCAGGCAAGACGCCGCTTGGAAGCGAAAGATAGAAAGCGAGCGCCGACGAGGGCACATCGTGGACTTCGGAAAGACAGGAAAGAGCCTGCCGCTTGGAAATGGTTCTGATTCAGCAAATATCGCCTTAAATCGGGACGACGGTCTAAAGTCGAAAGATGCTACTCGGGCAGCTCGTCGTGATGAGTCAAAATCAAGTCAAATGGCCCGCTCTCAAGACCTCGAAAACGCGGATGGGAAGGCATGGCTTTAGGGCGACCTTTCCATTTACGACAAAGGAGATGAAATTTGTAAGTGGGGACTATATGCGTGCACAGGTTTGCCATAGAGCCGTAGATACAGACAACAGGACAGAAGCTTTGGTCAGAAATATAGAAATCTTCATTAAATCATATACCAAATAGAATTTGGAATTCACCTCAACCTCTCAATTTCTACGCCATAAATTCTTTATTAGTACGCTTCAGTTCCAGTTCAAAGTTCCAATGATACTTAACCCAGACAGTAGAATTCTCATACCGTTCCTAAGCTAGAGCTAGTAGGCAGTAGGCTAGAAGCCTCTAGAAGCTAGGGCTCAGGGGCAGGGGCAGCTACCAATCAATTCCGAAAGGGCGAAGTCCGAAATAACAGTAACCAAGAAAACCCACGGGGCTGCTGGATTTTTCTTGGATTTTCCCTCGGCGTTATTCGAACTCGAACTAATACAAACCCAAATGACACAGAAGCCAATGCTGCGGGCAGAAGTGTACGCGCGTGCGTTGCGCGCAAGTCAAAATCGTAAAGAGGATAGTGTGTAGAGGGCAGGAAGCGTAATACTTCCACCCCCTTCTAAAGTTATTAGTAATCACCGGATCTCGGATCTCCTGCTGAGCCGAAGTGGGTAAAAACCCAGAAGACCCGAAGTCGGGTTTGGGTTTGGGCTTGGGCATCCGGTTTCCACGGTTCCGAGACAGGCCCCGAGGGGCCGGAATTAAAAGGCTAAGAGGTGGAGTAAAAAGCAAAGCAGGGCAAATTAAATCCACAATGAAGCAGTTTTACGATTCCCGTTTGCTCGGAATTCCCGCGCGAGGGCTAAAAAATTCACTTCACGTGGCATTTCCGCGGGGTTTCCGCGGGTTTTCCGTACCGTAGTCATAAAGGCACTGCCAAATTCCCGTCCCGGAAATCACGTCTGACTCTCTGATTGCTTAAAATATCCCATTGCGCGGGAATTCCACGGAATGTCCCGCGGGAGTCCTAACCTAGCAATGGAGCTAATCAGCTAATCAGGCGCACCTGCCCGGGTGGCCATGGAAGTGATGGTAGCGGTCCAAAATGGCACGCTCCTCCGTGCTCTGAGAGTGCTGCTCACAAGAAGAGTTTCTGCCAGCAGAGGAGGTGACTACAGTACAGCAAAGTCTCTCAGGAGATTCAGAAGAAGTCGCCCACCCCCCATCCCCAAGCAAAATTCCACGGTTCCACGGTTCCACGGTTCGGTTTTGTTTTACAGGGAGGATTTTTTTACGAAGAAGGATTCATCAGTTTTGTAACCGCCGTGAGCCGAGGCGAGAGTCGAGAAGCAAAACAATGCAACGCCGAAGATACGCGTGATCCGCAATTCTTGCCAGCAAAACACCCACGCTCAGACTCGGCAGTTAAAAGGAAGATTAATTCGTCAACCGAATACATAACATGAGCTCCGTCAGTGACGATGATGATGAGGAGGAGGACGATGTCGACTTATACCGCCAACGCAAGCTGAAAGGCGACGGTGACAATGCCACTAGTAGTGCTCAGGCTGTCTTGCTCTATCAAGGAGTTGCTAGACTCCCTTCTAATGGCACTGATATTAATGAAGAGTTTATCCTTACTGTTGTCGAGGACATCTTCGACGAAGTTCGTGAGGTAAGTTCACCAATGTGCCTATGTAATTTCGTTTCTCACTTCTCTTCCATCTCTGCTTCAATAGTGCCACGTCCACTGCAGTCACATAAACGGCCGAGGGAAGTATTACCGCTGCTGCTTGACGCCTCATCTTCCTAACACTTCCATTCACTCGAATGTTGTGCGACTTTTGATCAAGGGTCTCCTGTCGAGGTATCTTTTTGTGCGTCCTTTGACCTTAGTACCTTATACGATCGCTTTCGAAACTAGAAAAGCACGGGTGGTTTTAACGTACACTCGTCGTGAATCGCAGATTACAAATAGTAAACGACAAGCTTCTAGTGGGGCCTGCAGTAGAAGACTTAAGCGCGGTGCGCGATATAGTGGCCGGCCTCCCCGAGCAAGAACCAGCGGTCGACACTGCTGCAATTGCTGACACTCCCCGCGTGGGCTCATGGGATGACACGTCAGCCGTTCTCGCCAGTGTGCAGAAAAGCGGGCGAGTTCGCGTGCGTGTCATTACGTGGAATATGCAAGCGAAGGCTCCGCCTTCAATCGAGACCCTCAGAGCAGAATTGTTTCCAGATGAAAAGGTTAGAACGGTGCCAGCCCCTCCCCAATGTATAGAATCAACACATTCGCATCATTCTAAGCTCTACGTCCTTTTTTTTGTATCTCCTGCACTTACTTTTGCGTTTGCACCTGTAGTTTCACATTTATGCCATTGGTAGCGAGGAGTGCGAAAACTCCATCGCGTGGAGCGTCGTGAACCCCTCGAAGGCACAGTGGGAAAGAATCTTACAGCAAGCACTAGGGAGCTCCTACATAATGGTGTGTGGGCACACCCTGCAGGCAACGCATTCTATCGTCTTTGTGCACGCAGCTCTGGTGCCATTTGTTTCTGACGTGAAGTCTCACGCCGTTAGCACTGGGGTGAAGATTCCAGGGTCGAGTCGGCTTGGGAATAAAGGTGGAATTGGCATCTCGTTAACTTTGGGTGCCCACAAAATGGTGTTCATCAACGCGCACCTCGCACACGCCAAAAAAGGTAAATACACTCAAGTTATTACCTGTCTTGTTTTAAAGACCTTGCCTCGGCAGCATGTACATAATCGTGACTTGTGTGTGTGGTATTGTTCCAAAAGGTTTATCGAAGCGGAACGAAGAATACCACACCATCACTTCTCAGCTTGCTCGCAAGTTCGCTCCTCTTGCCGAAAAAGATAACGATCCTGCAGAAGCAAGCGAAGCTCTGATAGAAAGTGCACACAGCTTGTTCTGGGCGGGCGACCTGAATTATCGGTTGGAATGTGACCGGGCAGCGGCAGACCAACTCATCGCAGTAGGCGACTACCCGAACCTTTTGGAGCACGATCAACTTTTACACGCAATCGCAAGGCAAGAGGTCTTCGCAGGATTGTCGGAAGCTCCCATCACCTTTCCACCCACCTACAAATTCGACAGCGCGTCCGATATCTACGACACGTCCAAAAAACAGCGAGTGCCATCTTGGACTGACCGCGTATTGTTCAAAGCCCACGATGACCTCGTCTTACTCACGTATTCATCGGCACCGAACATTCGTACAAGCGACCACAGAGCAGTGCATGCTTCTTTTTCACTGGCCATTCAACTTAATGTTCACGAAGCACCAAAGGAGAATGCAGCAGGTGGTAGTGGGAGTCAAGACATCGGCCAAAATACAAGTCAAGTATGCAACGTGATGTAATTAGGCGGATGTCGAAAATCATTATGGGAAATATTTGATGCATCGCGCATTGGAAGACCTCCTCCTCCTTGTTATTATGGCGCCTTGCTTTCAGTGCCACGTAGATGGAGCGGCTAAGTGTGCTCTTTTTAGGGGTCGTATAATTGGCCTTCTTTTAAATTTCCAGGTCGCACTGAAGACAAAATTTTCTTGCTATGGAATTTTTGCCAAATAAAATTTCACGGAGTCCATCAAATCAGATTTTGATTTTGACACAGGCCGCGAGGGTCTGGATTAGAACATAAGAAGGCTAACTGCATTGCCTTTCTGTAACAAGCAGAAAAGCAAAGTACAATGGCTAGTAAAAAAAAGGAAATTTAATATAGGGATGGATGATAATCAGGCACACATGCCCAAGTGGCCGTGGCCATACGTAGGACTGATGATGGAGGTCCAAAGTGGTACGCCTCTTCATGCTCTGAGAGTACTGCTCAAAGGAAGAGATTCCGCTCGCAGAAGAGGGGACTACTATGAAGTCTAAAGTCTCTCAGGGTATCAAGAAGAAGAGCCGCCCATCCCCGTCACGAGCAATTACAAGTTTGTGACCCCATTTGCGTGCAAGCTTCTGCCTGAACAAGGCATCGGCTAAGTTTGGTTCAGGGAGAGCTTACCATCAAATAACTTCATGAAATGAACTTTCAGATGAATATCTTAGTAATTAATTTGGTTACTCGATTGATTCGCTACGAATTAGTTTCTATGGTTCTATACCAAGAGCCAAAGGACTTCCAGTTTATCGAGACCCTGCCCCTTCCGCCTGCCGAAATCAGAGAAGTAAGCGCAAGAAGTAAGGACTCTTATAGAGGTCTGAATTCCCTGCCTCATTTAAAGAAAAATGCCTTATTTCGGTGTCTGGAATTGCATCATTCGAGAATGTAAGCTCAGCTAGGCGACAAAGCAAAACTATTTGAGACAGGCCCCGAGGGGCCGGATTTAGAACCTATTAACCTTACTTTAGTCGAGTCCTTAATTAGATTAGATTAGATTATACTCCCCAATTGCAAAGAAACTAAATCTGCGTTTTGGTGAATCCTCCAGAACAAGTCTGACTGGGCTAAGTTTCCTTTTGCGTAATGCAATATTCATCTTTACTCTCATGAACCCTGTAGGACCAATTCTCGGAAGGAGGGTGGTTTCGAGTACGTTCGCGATCTCCACTCCGACCTATCCTGTGCTATGGCACGCCATTCCTTGAAGTTGACCGGTAGTCTTTTGCACTCTAGAGCCTTCATTAAAGTCCGACCCCATGTCATCTCAGGGCATCCATTCGGCCTTGAGTGTGCTACCCAGCCAGTAAGCAACTGCCGCGGCGCCCGAGTCCTAGTAAATGTTATGAGAAGGCTCCCGCAGTGTCCTACTTGAGGTCCTTTTCTGTGTTGATCCAGTTCAGAATCGGGCTCCTTATGGCGCCATTCTGGAATTCCCTTCGACTTCTCGTGAACGATCTCGGGGATATGGTCTAGCTAGGTTTACTCCTTTAGGGATGCCCGGATGCCCGGGGCATGCCTACCGTTGACCTGTAGACATGTATATATTTGCACGAGCAAAATATTAGTGCATTCGCTGAATGTTGCACGACCAAGAATCAGCGAAACTTTTACTAGCGAAGAAGTGAAGGACGATGGCGGCTTCGCAGCCTGTGCCGCCGTCCTCAAGGCTTGTGGTCAAATCTCTCGGGAAAACCGTCACAGATGAGAAACTTAGTCAATTCTTTTCGCCATTCGGCGAGCTTACAGACAGCCGCGTCATGAAGAACAGCGTAGGGAAGTCTCGCCTCTTTGGGTTCGTAGGCTACCGAAGAGTCGAGGATGCGGTCCGAGCGCTAAGCACCATGAACCGAACGTACATTGGTTCGTCTAAAATCAGTGTTGAGTTCGCTCAGGCTCGAGGAGTTGCGCCAAGCTCAAAGGGCAAGCCTTCCAAAGCGTCCGCTGCGAAGGGAGAGCCCGGTGAGCTCGCAAGCTCTCTCGACACGGCGACCACCCCTTCAGGTGGCAATGCAACAGTGCATACTAGCGACACAGTTGCCCGAGCTGGCGACAACCAGCTCAAAACTGACTATTTAAATTCAATGCGAAAGCGCTCTTCCTCTAAATGCTGGGCAAATGACCAGGAAGGCCAAATGGGTGGCTCAATTATCGAGGGAAGCGAGCCCAAAGACGAAGTGGCTGAAGACATCGTCGAGGATAAGGCTATGGCTGCAGATCTTGAAGATGAAGCAGTTGACGAAAGAGCTTCAACAAGCGGCTTAGCATTTTCTTCTGGCCTCTCGGACTTGGCCTACTTGAGGCAAAAGTCGGCTGCCTCGGCGAGCACTTCGGCATTGGACACTCGCAACCCGAAACGCGCTAAGACCAGTGATATCCCAGAGGAGAAAAGTGATCCTGAACCCCAAACTGACACAGAGCCTACCGGCCGAGTTCTAGTGCGAAACGTTCCGTACTCAGTTGATGAATCAGACTTACAAGAATTATTCAGTCAATTTGGGAACGTGACCGAAGTGAGCATCCCTATTGATGAAGCGCGACGGCAGAAGGGCATTGCGTTTGTTCAATTGAGTTTGCCTGAGGAAGCGGAGCGCGCCACTGCCTTCTCTGGTTCATCATTTCAGGGCAGGTGTTTGTCTATTGTACATGCCGTACCGCGTGAGGCCAAGGAACCGAGTAAAGCTGAAAAACAACTGGGCGGTGCGTTCAAGCAAGTGAAAGATCTCGAGCGCAAGCGCAAAGCAGGTGAGACGGTAGGGTGGAATGCATCCCACGTGCGCAGTGACGCCGTTGTTGACAGCATGGCAGCGCGACTAGGTGTCGCCAAAGGAGACTTCCTCGCTGATACCGATGGCAACATGGCTGTGCGGCTAGCCCTGGGGGAAACCCACCTCATAGCCGAAAACCGCGAGTACTTCCTCAATGAAGGCGTGGACTTGAACACACTTGAAGCGACGAACTCAACTGCCAAGGCGCTGGCTCGTAGCTCCACTGTAGTGGTGGTCAAGAATTTACCAACGACTTCAAGCACAGCCGAACTGTCAGCGCTCTTCGGGAAGTTCGGTGCCTTAAGCCGGCTCTTGTTGCCGCCCTCCAAGACGGTGGCACTGGTTGAGTTTGTAGAGGCCTCTGAAGCGAAACGCGCGTTCAAATCGTTGGCGTACAAACGATTCCAAAATGTGCCCCTGTATTTAGAGTGGGCTCCACTTCAAGCTTTGCGCGCCTCTAGCAAGGGCCAGCAGGGCGAGGGTGCACAAGATTCTGCTGTGCCCGAGTCAACGAGTGAGTTGCAGGACAGCGGCAACACAGGAGGTGATGACGTGGAAGACAATGACTTATCTTCAGCCCACATTGGGCCTGCTTCAACGCTCTTTGTGAAGAACTTGAGCTTTTCGGCAACGGAAGCAAAACTCCGCGCCTTTTTCGAAAAAGCAGGCCCTGTGCGAGCTGTGTCACTGCCCAAAAAGCCTGCTCAAAAGAACAGCAACCAGGCGGCTGCTGGGTGCGCAGGCTACGGCTTCGTTGAATTTCGATCGGTGGCGTCGGTGGAAATGGCACTTCGGGACTTGCAAGGACGCGCCCTCGATGGCCGCATGCTCGAGATGAAGAGGTCGGAGAAAAGGCTCACGGCATCGGCGCGGCCAACTTCCCACGCAGAAGGTGCTAAAACCACGGCAGGTCAGTCTGCCGAAGCACCAAAAACCAAGTTGCTGGTTAAGAATGTGGCGTTTCAGGCCAACGTCAAAGAGCTGCGCGAGTTGTTTGCGTTCTTCGGTGCCCTTAAGAGCGTGCGGATGCCCAAGAAGCACGACGGAGCCCACCGTGGGTTTGCGTTTGTGGCGTTTGCGCAAGCCCACGAGGCACAGGAGGCCAAGCAGCGGCTGGCGTCGACGCACTTGTACGGGCGGCACCTGGTCATTGATTGGGTGGAAGATGGCACCACGGATGACGTTGCTCTCGCGAGAGCCTCAGCGAGCAAAATTGTTGCAGTGAGAGACAAGCAGCGGAAAATTGGCAGCGCAGGAAAATTAGAGGACATACTCACTGCGAAAGTTGAAGAAGGGAGTGGCGAGGAAGACTAAGGGGGGGGGGGGCTCTGAGTGCAATGGGCCCTTGGTTGTTGGTTGTATCTGGCATATGCGCGTTTCAAGGAATGACCGAAAAAGAAATCCGTCATTGGTTTACAAAAGCAGCTGCATAATTCGTCCGTCTCCATCTAGCATTTAGTTAATTCATATATCTCATAGGTGTATCGGTGGCTAGGAAGGTAGAAGTTCGAGTTAGAAGCGAAGTGCGAAGAGAGCTATCTCGATCGGGTACAGGTGAAAGAGCAGGCTTGGGATATATCTAACATTCGTACGGAAGCAAGAGGAAAATTTCCGTCAGCATCCTTTAAGATATATACAGCCTCGTCTATGCTACTTCGCGTGTTTATTTTTGGTCTCTCTGTCCTCTGCCTGTCTGCCTGTGTCTGTGTCTGTGTCTGATTCTGTGTGTGGCTTTGGCTTTACTTCATGTTTTTCAATTCCAGTTATAATTTCCGCCCTTAGGAAGTTAGGAAGGCGATTTGGGATTCGGACGTAGCAGCGACTCGGAATTCTATTCAAATCTTGTAGCGTCAGTAGATTAACTTTGCATATCAGTCAAGGTATTCTAGATTCTCGGGCACGCCCATTTGTTTGAGCGTGTTCACCGCTTCTTTGGAGGACATTCCCTTCTTCTTCACGAGCCAACTTCTAAGCTCAAGTAAATTATCAGTCCAGCGGTTTGCAGCCATCTTACACATGTCGACGGTGGCCGTCTGCCGCGCCACCTCTTCCGGATCGTTCTCCTTCAAAACTTCTACCTGCCCCTCGAGAGCCGCTATCTCTTGCTTGAGCGACAACAGTTGCTTCAGTTGCGCGTCACGGCCAGCGCTCTC
>Ga0307930_1002276_pt1 | contig 14729 bp, 15 predicted proteins | sample OrgLakmetageno46_FD_203161 | JGI IMG/M metagenome (GOLD analysis project Ga0307930, IMG submission 203161) | Saline water microbial communities from Organic Lake, Antarctica - #46 | ecosystem: Environmental > Aquatic > Non-marine Saline and Alkaline > Saline | place: Antarctica: Organic Lake... | reverse complement strand
GGTGTCTTGGATTGTAGACCATCGCTATCCTCGCACTTTCCTCGTAGCAGCGCCACCACACGTGGCTGCCACGGCAGATGCTGCGTTTTACTTGGACTGTGCACTTGATGCGTCCCCTAACCCACTTAGGACTGAAGCTGCAGCATCAACTACAGTCACTAGCACCACTAGCACCAGTGAGAGCAGTGTTGAGAGAGTGTTCATGGAGCGAGCAGGTGGAGGACCTTTGGTGTCAAGCGTAAGTGAAACGGCGCCAGCAAGCTTAATGATTGCAGGTGACGGCGCACAGTGTGCATTCCAATACGCGCTCGACCAATCAGAGGACTGGATCAATGCTGAAAACCCCATGGTGCTCTTTCAAGTGCCAAAAGGTGCCCACACCCTGCGTATTCGAGCGAGCCGTGTGCTTGCAACCGACACCGATGCTGATATAGATGATGATGGTGATAATAGCGGCGAGAGCGATGACAGCGATGATGACAATGACGATGAACACAACGACGATGACGATGCCTCAGCGGCTACAGAAACTCCTGAAGCAGTTTGGGACCCAAATCCCATTTCGTTCATTTGGACAGTCGACTTATTACCACCGAAGATTGAGCTTTTATCCAAACCTCAGTCGCCGCTGCATGAGCCCCTCGCAGCTTTTTCGTTCTTAGGCAACAAGCCACTAGGCGCCCTTGAGCTGTTCGTGCACCTCAGTTACGATCCAAATCCTGCCAATGTTGCCATCGTAGGCGGTGGCAGTGGCGGCGGTAATGGAGGCCACAGCAGCAACACTGGCAGTACCGGTGTTGGTACAGGAACCGCGGGAGATGACTCCACTGCCAGCGACGATTTGTCAGAGAGCGCCGATACAAGCGGGAGTAGTAGCGGTGGTGATTCAAGTGCGACATCTGCGTGTGGTGACACCGCTTATTCCGCACATTCGTGGTGGCGCGCGTGCTCTTCTGATTACGCAACCGTATTTCGCGATGCTGCGGACCTATCAGGATCTTCATCGTCGACGTCATTGTTCACTAACGAGACATTTGGAACTTGGGTTAAGCTTGACTTGAGCGATTTGGGATCAAACGGTCTTCTTGAAGATGCAACCACGACTACTGCCGATGCCACCACTGCTAGCAACCCGGTATCCTTGATGTCATCGAGATTGGCCACCCTTTCTGTAGCCTTGCATAGGCTTGAAGATGGAGCTTACCGTGCTCGCTTCGGGGCTTTAGATCGCCGCTCTGGGGCCATCGATAAAAGTCTCTTGTCTGGCATGCCTCTAGAATTTGCTTGGGCAGTAGACTCGAGTAAACCTGAAACTTTTGTGCTTTCGGCGCCTCGTTCTCCTTCTGCCGTTGCCGATGCTTCATTTCTCGTCGACTCCTCATTCCCTAGTGCCACTTTTGACTTTTGTACCGACGCGAACTTTGATGACTTTGACTGGGGTGCACTCAGCAGTAGAAGTAGTTCCAGCGAGATCTCTGGAGCTGGATGTGCTTACAACGTCAGTGCTGAAACAGTCTCGGTGCATGAGCTCAGCGGTGGAGGGCACAACATCACGGTTCGTCCTTGCACCTCAACTGAATTGGCTTATCTCTTTCGTTGAGCGTGCGCGGATTTCAGCAAAATATAGATCCTTAAAATTGAAATGAGCAAAACATGTTTCTGCATTCAATACCATTTCATCACTCCCTTATGCAATGCCTCATTGCCTCCAAACAGATGCGCGCTCGGCATACCACTAGCGGTGTCGACGGTGCGCCTGCCTCGATGGGCTGGCTCGTGGATCTCGACGCTCCCAACACCTTCTTGCTCGCAGCTACTCCACCGGGCCTCCTCGAGCAAGGCAACAGCTTCGCCACCCATCTCGCGTCAGTTGGGTTGGTAGTGAAAGCATCGGAGCCCGTGACGCGCTTCGTGCTTCGTGCTCGTGACCCCGGTGGCAGTGTTGTAAACTCTCCTGCTGCCTTCTCGGGCGCCAGCAGCGGTGTCTATGATGGAGTAAGTTTAGAAGTCTCGGGAGTAGCGAGCGGTTCCGCTTGCCTCGTGGAGAGTCCTTGTTTTGTCGATGTCCCGAACCCTTCACCAATGTTTTCTTCTTCGTCAACTTCTTCGGTGTCCACGGCGCGTGCTACTTACTACTTTGCATCCTCGACCACTGCCTACACGCTTGAAAGTTTAACCGTAGGGCTTGAGAACCAAAGCCCTGATCTTGGTGCGGTGGACGTCATGGCTGTGTATTTGGACTTCTTGAGCGCTGGTCCCCATGTCTTTGAGCTTCAGGCGGTCGATCGCGCTGGCAATGTCGATGCGTCTCCCGCTAGTGTTGCGTTCGTGGTTGACCCAGCGTTGAGACCAGGCCCGCCAGCAGCGCCCCGGCTCTTGACTGCCAACGGCTACAACAATGGAGCAAAATTCATGTGGGAAACGTCACCGGATGATGGCATGGGCACCAATTTACCGACGCTTGCTTCGGTGCAAACCAGTGCGAAGCCGTGCTGCAGTGACGGTGGCCTTGGCAATGTAGCTCCTGCAGTGTCCTCCTACCATGTCGCTGCGCGCTCCTCAGTGCGTGGGAAAAGCGTCTTCACTTACCGCACCCTGAGTGCAGGTAACGACGGCGACAATAGTGGAGATGTTGCCTTGACCACCAAGTCCAATCCTCATCAAGGCTCTACCTGGCTGTCCACGCCCCTGGAACCGCTTCAGAACCAAAACTTGTACGAGTTCGTGGTCACGTCTCGCAACCAGTATGGTTCGTCCGGCCCATCCTGGCCCTCGGACCCGCGAGTGCCTTGGGACCCCAGCGACCCCTGCTCCTCGCTCGACTGCAACGACGCGCCCGACGCCAACTCCCCCGGTGGGGCCTGCTTCTTGAAGCGGAACACCATGGGAGTTTTGCGGGGCTTTTGCGTGTGTAGGCCGGGCTTCGCGGGGGTGTCGTGCCGAGACCGCCTCGACCAATCAGAATCCACCTATTACTCTGCCACGGTCGCGGCCGTAGGTGCGACGCCTGGGGAAGGCTACTCTTCTGAGGTGGCAGGAAGTTCCTCGGGCAGTCCAGGTGGAAGTGCATCGTCGTCAGGGAGTTGGAGTGGTAGTTCTGCAAGTAGCCACGGAAGCTGGCAGCCAGCGGTGTCGGGAGTGGCGATGGCCAGCTGGTGGGCAACTCCTTTCGGGGGGTGTTCGCGCACCTGTGGTGGGCCACAAGAGCTGAGGTCAACCCGGCTTCGAGACGTGCGCTGTGGAAGGTACACCGAGTGGCGCTACCACTGAGAATACACCTTTTCGGTGCTTTATTCGCAACTTTATTGCGTTTTCCTTTTTGTCCTTTGGTAGATTTGGCTGACGAGTATGCATTCGCACATATGCTGGAATAATTAGATTTCTATTACCTTTCATCTTCATCTTCTCTTTTTTTTTAACAATATCCTGTAGCTTCTTCATTCTCCCATCTTGTGGCAGGTACCGCGACGGCGCCTTGGAAGGCTTTTTTCCCGAAGGAGAATTCAGCGATGAAGCGCAGAGTAGGAGGAGGCTCGTGGTACAGGCAGAAGGCGGGCAGTTTTACTACAACCACGACTCGAGCTGGGACGAATCCGAGACTTGCCCGTTGCCTCGAGAGGCGATGCCCGTTGAAGAAGAAGAGTGCGCACTGCTAGCCTGCGGCGAGGTGGTTGCAACTTATATTGTATATATTAGGGGTTGATAGCGCGCGTGTGTGCAATAGGAGTAGATCTGATGAATCCAATATTCTTAGGAATGTATTTGTTAGGAAGCACGAAGTAACTCAGAGTACATGTAGCTGTTGTTGCAGCCATCTCGCAAATGATTTGGGCTTTTGTGGATTTCAAAGATTCAATTAAAAATTCGATCTCATTCTCTATTGGTACACGCGCGTGTGTTTGTTGTGTGTTTATTGTTATCATTTCGCAGGATTTCTTGTATGTCCAGCTTGAACTTGACGCAACGGTGCGTGACAATTGATTTGCCTGTATCCTCATTCTTGTCTGTTACCGGAAGAGTCTTTCTTTCAGTGCATTTTTTTCTTCTTTTTTTTAATTTCAGCAAATTTGGCTCTGAAGGTATCAATTGTATTCTCACTTTCGTAGTTTTGTTTGCTGTTACCACTAGCCTCTTTCTTCTTTGTGCACTCTTCCGTTTTAGCATAAAGACCTCTTAAATTGCTGATTCTCTTTGACTTAACTTTCTCTTGCTAACAATCCTACCTCTTCTACCAACTTTCTTTGGTGGGTCAATAAACTATTCAGGTGCGCTTCGATGACGCGGCCTTTTCTCTGGCCGCGCAGACCGCCTTCGAGCAGTCCCTGGGCCTCGAGCTCGCGGTGGCCTTAAATTTACGCGCCGAGCGCGTGGTAGATACGGTGGCCTTTGCACTGGGCGACAACGCGTCGTAAGTTTCACTCAACATTTTTGTCACAATTGTGTACATTCCGCTTTTTTTCATTGCCTTCCCACGCTTTGGCAACATTTTCATGAGGTGTATTGTGTATTGTATTCTTGAATTGAAATTATGTAGACCATTTTACGTGCGCGATGCTTCATTCATGTATACCGTATTGTGTATGAGTTGTGCTGCAATGGCGACCACCCCTCCCTGTAGGTACGCGCAGCTGCGGTTCAAGGACAAGGGCTACGAGCCCGACCCGTGGTCCAATCTCGCGACCTTCACCTACCCCCAAGCCCCTGACGCGCGCAGCTGGGAGCACCCGCCGGGCGCTGGCCGAGGCCCCCCCGCCTCTGCGAGCGACGACGCTGACGACGACGGCACCGGTGTGAGCGCAACCAGCTCGAGCCATTCTCCCCCCAAGGGTGGCGTCGCGGTAGCCTTCAAAATCTTGGGCCCAAAAGCTGCGGGGGACTCTTCGCTACAATCAGTGGCAGGACAACTGGCCTATGCGGTGAACGCTCCCGGGTCCAACCTGCGGACCAATGGGCGGCATTTGAGGCACGTTGCTCCGTCTACGTTGCGCATTGCTGGTGGGGGGCTACTGGAGCCTGCAACCATTCTGTCTCGCTGGGTGCGCGCTAACACATTGATCATAGTCGCTCAAGTACTCGCCGGATGTGGCACTGCTTTCCTGTTCCTTAGTGTAGTGGGCTACCGGCTGGCGGTGGCGAGAAAGAAAAAGCGCCGCAAGAAACGAGTGGATCATGTCGAAGGGAACGAAGTTATCGAGGACCTGCCCATTGCCAAGGGTACTGTGGTGGCGACGCCTTTCCATGACGGCAAAAGTGGCGACAAGAGCAGTGACCCAGCTGAGACGCTAGCGGCTGCTGCGTGGGCGTCGGCGATGGGTTGGTTGGAGGGGCAAATTATGAGCCCACTGCAGCAGCTAGGAGAGCAGTCTGGGGGCAGCCACAACTGTGGCACCGGTCTCGACAAAAAAGTCTCAGTTGAAGGGCAATGTGGGCCAGATCCAGTAGCAGCGCTCGAGTGCAAGCTGTACGGTGCTAACAACAACACTACAGCATCAAGTCAATCATCTATTGCTTCATTCTCTTTTTCGAGGCGCTCTCATGAGGACACTACCCAAGCAGAATGGAACTACGGTGGCGACTGGCGCCCATCGTCAGTGGGTGCTGAAGGCGCGAGCACTAATCACGCAAGCACCTCAGACAGCAGCAGCAGCAGCAGCCAGAGCAGTGACGACGACGCAGAGCGCTCCAACGTGCGTGGCATGAGATCGCGCCGTGGAGAAGATCGAGCTGTAGCGCGGGAACGACTTCTGGCGCAACACGCAGGTGAGTCAGGAGGATCTCAGGGGTGGTGGTGGATGTGGCTGCCGAGCTTCAAGTCACTCGGGTTGGTATCGCCGTCAGCAGAACTTCCTACCACCATCACAAGTGGCAGCACCAGGAATAGCACGAACTCCTCAACTACTACTTCTAGAAGTGATGGCGTCACCGCTGTGGCTCCGGAAGCTGTGTCTGTGGTACAGGCAATGCCATCGTCAGGTCTACGCAAGAGCACCAGTTGCCCAAACATGACCTCCACAGTGGTGAATATGGATGAATTGAATGCTCTCGCAGACCAATTAGCACCTACTTCGTCGACCTCTCCTTCTCCTCGTGATCATGCAACGAGGATTCCCCCTGCTGATTCCCTAGCACACCCGTCATCCCCGGAAAGTCCAGCCAAACCTTCCCCGGCTGCTCCTCGAACACTGCGTCCTTTCATGTCTCGAAAAGGGAGAGTTCAGAGGCGCAGCGCACGAGGAGCAAGCAGAGAAGTGGAGCTCGCAGAGATGGGGTGTGTCGAAAGCTCTACCAGGTCTCCGTTTCATGAGGACGCCACGCACCCTACAGGCACCACCATAAGTAAAGATGGTGATAACGTGCCTACAACTGCAGCTTCTGCGACCGCTGCTGATAGTTGCGCCGTAAGCCTGGATGGAATCGTCGTGGCTGGAGCTATTTCGCCTTTTCACGCAGACGGCTATGCCGGAAACCGAGGGCTGGTTAATCCGGGGAATGCGCCTGAGGCTCGGATTTAGCCTCCTTTCATAAATGTTCAAGATGCAATAACCCGGTTTAAGACCCGAGAAGCAAATGACATAGGCACTATACATTAACGTGCTATTGATATGTGAATGTTTGCTCGTAGCCAAAAGTAGTTGCACGAACATCGTAGGGGTATTGAAAGAACAGTGTTTGAATCCGATAACTAAATTTGATAGAGACCGATAGTAGATTGAAGTGGAATTGGCGTGGCTCTTTTGTGAATCCTGGTGACAAGGCAGGCTTCTTGGCGCTTCCGGGGAATTGGAAGTGGCCACCAGTTGCTTCACATCGGGGCGCAAAGGATCCAATGCTAACACACTGTGAGAGTGAGAGAAGTTTTAAGAAGGCGCATGTTGTGAATCTTTTTGGGCTTATTTCTGGAGAAGCCCTTCCAATCCTAACTCTTCGTATTTCATGGCCTCAAGCACATCTAGTTCAGCTTGTGAGCAGCGTTTGCGTCTATGCCGTTCAGCATCTGGAAACAGTTCTAACAAGGCTTGCTCGCGGTCCTCACTGGTTGGGTGTGTAGTCATATAGCTCAACAGTTTTCGTTGCCGAGGGCTCAATTTTTCTTCAAGCTTTGCTGGATTCGTTTCGTCTAATATGCCGTTCCACTCTTTCCACAATTTCGGACCTGCAGCAGGATCATAGCAAGCTGCAGAAGTGACAAATATACCCACGGTATCAGCCTCGTGTTCACATCTACGCGACTGTGGGAGTAAGAGCATCAACATTGCAGCGCTTTCTTGAAGGTGGAGGATGGCCAAAGCATTCCATATGTTCGCGCTGCCCAGGCCAAGTAAAGAGGATACAAATGTAGCGCCTGTAAGGACAACTGTAATGATGCCACCGTGACTCAAACGTTCGCCTCCGTGCCGCTGCAGCGCGTGAGCCATCTCGTGTCCCAAAACAACGGCGAGCTTGTCCTGCCCATCTACTCCTTGGCACTGGTTATCAAGCAGGCCCTTTGAAACAAACGCAGTACCGTCTTGAACTACAGATGCTTTTGTCTGGTATAAATGAAGCACGCTCAATCAATTTGGCAAAATTTCAACAATTCATCGTGATCAAAATACAGGCACTTTGATGCAAGAACTTCATAAGGAGTGATATGAATTTATATCACGGTTGGCGGCTCACCTCTGGGCTATCAATAACGTTAAGGTTCCAGTGAAGCGCTTTTGCGACAGACTGATCGATATCCGTTTTTGGCAGGGCTTGTACTAGGCGGTCCCAAACTTTCTCGACACGCTTATATTCTGGGTGAGATTTCGGCAGCAAATTCTGACCATCTTTTTGGAGACTGTCTAGCATTTCCTTTGAAATAAACGCCCCAATTTCGATTTCATCCTCCAAGCTCAGGAGCATAAAGCGTCGACGATTCGTCATGGGAGCATTTTCAAGGTGAGTAAAATATACGGTCGCAACTATGCCTCCCGTGACGCCTGCTACTCCTAAGGCAACCTTTCCTCGTCGCTTCCAGAATTCCTGCTTTTGATTTGCATCCATTAGAGCGTACGCAGCTCTCGATTTACGCCCTAATAAATAGGGAATGATATGAATTTTTCGCGAGGGCTTCGCCTGGACGATGTTACCCCTGAGAGCACTTCTGTATGCCATGGTTTGAATTTAGGAGTTAATGTTATCATTAGCAGAAACAGTAGGTCCGATTGCATCAAGTTGTTGAAAATCTATTAATCACGATCCTTTCTGCTTTCTGAATCTGCAGAATGCGCTTATCAATATCCCCTCTTATCTTCATTTCAACACTGGTAAAGAAATTGCATTTGCTTTGACACTTGACAACTGGAACTCTTGCAGGATTGTGTATCTTATTCAGGCCTCGAATGAACATTCGTGTGCTTTATCTCCTAAGAGTAATTAATGACTACTGAATACTGTAGCTGTTAACTGGACATAAGGTTGTATTCAATTTGTTTTACCTTCTACCGGAAGGCGGTATTAGTTATGAAACTGTTGGCTACTAAGCTGCTGAAAATTTACTTAGTACTTATGGTGCAGAAGTGCAGTACGAAATGTTAAAGTAATTTGACATCTTAAACTGCACTATAGACTAGCTAGCGTTGTGCAAAATCATTGACTAAACGAGCAGGTTTGGTAAAGCCCAGATTTCGCTTGCGACCACCAGTACAACTTAGATACTGTAGCTCATCCTCAAATTCGAAGCCATTATCATTTCTTCACCAGAATTCACCAAGACTCGGATTTGTTTCTTGTGTACACCCATCTTCTTCGTTTTGAGCAGTCTCGAACTTCGTCAAGAGCTCCTTCATCTCCGAAGCTCTGGGTGTACCTGGCTGCGATGATGGCTTGCTTCCACGTGACTCAAGAACACGCGCCTTGACATCTATGCAAGCCACCAAAAATATTAATTGAAAACTTTTAGCGATTAGGCTCTGATTTTGTTGATTCCAGAAGCAATTAAGAACATCATTGAAACTGTATATCAATTTTGCAGAAATCACTAGATACGTGCCTAGTCGAGCTCTTCGTCGGCGTGACGGCATGTGCTCGATTTGGCGGATGCACACGACTGCACATACCGCTAAAGCGAAGACCTGTATCAAAAAGAGTAGAAAATATATGTGGTAGTGGTGATGGTGCAAAATTGTGACTACCCTGAAGAATAAATTCTCACCGACAGGACAATCATTACAAGACTTGCGCCTGCAGCGAGAAATGGGAACGCGCTGGACGCTGTAGTCGCGCTTAATATTTGACTTGAGGAGAATAATGAGAGCTGGCTGGTTGAAATATTAGTTAAAAGACTGTAAGCGCCATTTTCGTGGGCAGTCACTTCTTTCTCGTTCGCTAAGGCCGTAAATGAGAAATTTATCGCAGGAACGCCGGGCGGTGATTCATCTGCGCCACCACCTGCGACGAAGACCGAGCCATCGTCACGTAGGTCAAATACAAATTCTTTGGGGTTCACCACCTGAGTCAAGAGTCGCTTGAGTTTAATGACGCATGAAGAATTCTTTTATCAAATACTGCTTTCAAAAATTGGCCGTCATCCGCTGTCTTAGATAATTCTCTTCCTCAAGTTCAATAAGCAATAACGCTTACCAAGGTGTGGACAGCTTCAAATGATTTCCCATAGCAATTCTCTAAGCTTAGTTTATAGAGACCCGAAGGAAGCGGCCCGAGCGTATTGATGTCATGTAGAACGGCTGTCTCACGATACAAGGAATCGTAGCTGTCGTATGAATCCTTGTGCGAGGCGACTTGACCAGGAATGATAACGTCATTTCCGCTGTCTGTCTCCGCTGTTTCTGCTCTGGAGCCGCGCATTTCTCGAAGTTCAATCCGACAGGTTGGAACCAAAGCGAAGTCGTGGAGACCTTTAGCAACTTCGACATCGGGGCAAGCTTCGAGGATTCCCTGCAGGTTGTCAACACCAAAAACGAGGAGGTGTCTTGCACCACCTTGATCCATAAGTAGCTTTATTATTCAGCTCCTTTGATCCTCTGAAGGATGCTTTTTAAAGCTTTGAATAAGAAATTAAGGTTACTGCATTCGAAGTGAATGTTCTCATATAAGTAGGACGGCTGGCTTCATGCTTTCGTGCTTCTTCAAAAAAAAAATTCAAACACTTGCTCTAATTTATACCAGGCAGGAATAAACCAAATCCTTCTCTACAGTATATATCCCTCTTCTTTAGAAAAATGTTAGACAGTCGGGTTATCTTCTTGACATGGGAGTAAGATGATCGACGCTGCGCTGCAGCTCTCGCAAGAGGCGCTGGACTTGTCAAACCAAGCAGCTGTGCTGCAAAAAGGCGGCAAGATCAAGCACTGGTCGCTGCGGATTCTACTTTTGGCAGCTGCGGCTTTTGCAGTTCTGGGCCCTATCGCGTTCCACATAATTCGAACGGGCGATGTGGCTAGCAAGAATGGCACTGGCCCTGAGCTAAGGCAAGGGGTCCTCTTCTTAAACTATGGCGAAGACAGCAGTGGCGTGGAGATGTGCGACACCCCAACGCGGCTCTTCATGGCGCTCGAAAGCCACGCTGATGACTATGCTGCCCGCATGGCTGCCCGCTCCACGTAAGATTTTGAACTGTTTGATGGGTGTGAGTGTGGGCATTCTAGTCTGTTGTAAAGCTTAGCTAGGCTTTTCTTTTTTTGCCTCATTCATTTGATGTCAAAGTGCTTTTTTTATGAGGCTAGCCAGGCCTTCTGTTGTGCCTTTTTAAACTAAAAGCCCCATCTCGCACCAAAACAGTTGGTTGCGGTGGGCAGCACACGGAGCAGCAGGCGAGCGCGCCGAGTATGTCTTCTTTTCCACTGACACTGTTGATACTCGAGCCGAAGCGCTTATACATGGCGATTTAGTGCTCTTAACGGACTCTGGCATGTCAAGGGAAAAGACGGCATCAGTGCAACGAAATCCGCAGACCGCCGACACCGGCAGTACGAGCGGACTCAATCGCCACGGCGCTCGAAGTGTCCCTTTATCTTCGAATGGGGACCGGGCGGATCCAGCGAAGAGAGCTCGAAATAGAACAATCATTGCAAAAGGAGTAGCGCCTGCAGCAGCAGAAGGAGCACACCCAAAAGAAGGAGACGAAGTGAAGCGGCACCCCAAGCTGTGCCGTGACGATCAAGCCCGACTCTGCAGTGGGCTCGAGGCGGGTGGGGGGCGCATTGACAATTGCATGTTTGCGTTTCGCAAGGAGCTCAACTCGGCCTGCCGGGCTGACCTCGCTGCGTAAGTGTGCACATGTAGATGCACGGCCGGCACGCCCAGACCTGTCCCTGTACTTCTTTCACTCTTTTTGACATGCTTCTGATACCATGAATTTTTGAAAGCATCTAGTGCACGTAAGGGTTTCTCTGGGTCTCTTGCACACCGGAGGTGTTTCTGCCTCTGAATTAATTGAATTGTCTAGCTTTCTTGTAGCACCCTTCACCTAACAAACTGTCCATTTCTCTCCTTACAGGTTTGAGACTGCAAACTTAGGGTCGAAAGCACGGGATTGGTATGGAAAGTCCAATTCCAACCCAGGTCGCCAGCTACTGGGGCTCTTGAGCAAGATGGGCCTGTACGGTCAGCAGGAGTCCACCAACCACGATGGCAGCGAGGCAGGAAGTTCGAGCTCAAAAGAAAAGCAAGCGGGCCATGCAAAGGGTCAATTTGATGGTTCCTCTGGTAGCGCTGAGAGACACCCAGACGTTGCCTCACGCAGCAGTGGAGCGCCCGCGTCGTCCACCGAGCACCCACCCAAGCCACAAGGACAGCAGGGTTTGCCGTGGTGCGGGGAAGCTGGTCATCACCCCACATCGTCGTCGTCGTCGTCAACCGCATCGTCGTCATCGTCGTCGTCATCATCATCATGGTTCTCGACGTCGTCTTCTAGTAGTAGCACGCCTGGCAGTGGCGGCAGCGGTAGCCGGCTCGGGGGGTGCCTGGCGAGGCCAATTTCCTCCTTAGGGGGGCAAACTTTTCGTGCACCCAAACCTTTCGTGCACCACAGCAACGTGCGCAGCGAACAGCCTTTCTCCGGCGGCGCCGGCAGCGGCCTAGGCAGCGTGCACTCGCCGTCGTCACCCTCCACCAACGCGCCTCATCTGGTGTCTAGATTTCGTTTTGCCGCGCTGGAGTGGGCGGTTAAGCATGCCCCACCGCATGCCTTCTTCCTCTGGCTGGACCTCACGCCACGGGCGCCCTATGCTCCACTCACACCACAATCAGGGCCCTCGTCCTTTCAAAGCGCTCGTCAAGACACAGATCACGACGCTAGCAGCAGCAGCGGCAGTGGTGGGTACCTGAGTGGCCTCGGGAGTTTGTTCAATAGTCGAAGCAGTAGAGGTGCAACAACGTCTGGAGCAGACTCAGAGCCAGCTGCCACGCCACCGCCACTGCAAGGGAAATATAGTTTCTTGTGCCTCCCATCTCTGTTGGCTGAACTCGAAACGCGACCGCACGAACGGTTCCTGTGGCGGCGTTTGCCTTGCGGAAGCACCACTACTGCAACGAGTGGTAGCGCTAATGATCCGCCTACTGGGGCTGAGGTTGCCGCTGCGCTTCAAGACGACTCCTTCTTGCTCATGTCCCGCGACGTGGCCGAGCTCTTGCGTGGAGTGGCGCGCAAACCCTTGCCGAAAAGCGGGCATTTGCTCCTTTTGGACCGCCTCCTCAAGCGGCTGCCCCTCACTTTGCTCCATGACCCTCGTCGCCTCGTGCGGAGCAGTGAGGTAATATTTGACAATGATTGTGCAGTACAGAAGAGGAATAACAAGAAACCTGAATTTATTGCGAAGACCTGAGAGAATGTGTGAAGACCACTTGGACATTTTTCATACCTTCTTTAAAATTGACAAAGTTGAAGCTCAAAGGTTACGGTGGTGCAATTCTTGTAATACTTTATACATGTATGAATGCTTCAGGGCAAGTTCGTATTATTGTTCCATATTCTTGTGCGTTTTGTTCACGTTTACTTTCAGGTAAATTGGTCCGACTACGAGATGCTGCCTGTTCGTGGCTCTGAGAAGCCTCACCCTTGCGATTGCCTCGTGTGGATCCATGGCGCGTCCAGCCATCCGATGCTCCCCCAGCCAGATCCGTCTTCGACTAGTAGCAATCCTTCTGATAGTGCCGGCACTAGTAGCGGAGGAAGTCAAGGGTGGACTAGCATATTGTCAGGGTCATTTCGGCGAAATCTTTTGGTGCCACCTCGGCACAAACTCCCATCTGCACAGCAGGCCACAGCCGCATCATCTTCCTCTTGGTGGAGTGAGTCTTCAGCCGCGAAAGCAGCTGCTGCTGCGGTGGCCGCATCTGCTGCAGGCTTGGGTGATGATGATGGAGCTGCTGTGGAAGCTGCGGGGGGTACTTTACAGGCCTTGGCTGCGTCGTATTGGAGCGGTGGAAAGAAGGGAGACGCAAGGGCTGCTAAATTAGAGCATTTGACGTCGAAGAATGCCACGGTACTGTTGGACTATAGCCTTCTCCTTCCAAGAACAAGAAATGTGTTTCTTCTTTCTTCAACAAAAGACTTTCTCTTAATTTTGAAAGTATCATCTACCTTTAATTGCCCTTCAAACTCTCCTCCTTCAAACAATACTCCTCCCTCTTCTCAAGGTCCAGCGGCTGTTCCGAGCGCACGCTCACTTGCGCTTTGGTCTCGAGCCTGGGGACGGCAAGAGCAAGTGGAACGAGTGGCGCAAAGGCGCTGACGAATCACGAGGCGGCGGCTACCCCCTAGTTGGCCACACTTCTGCCGAACAAGCGCGGGAATGCCGTCTGGCCGACGAGCCCTGGTCGAGCTTACATGTAGAAATGCCGGGTGGCGTCAGGAGCGGTGCTACCAAGTGAGGAATAGTACGAATAAAGATCAATATTACAGCGTTAGGAGGACGTGCCTTGCGTGTCTCTTCTCAAAATTTGCATTGACTTCCTTGTATCCCTCGAGCTGACACTGCGTCGCCATATTTTTTTGCTGCCCACTTGCTCTCAATTCGTGGTTCACCTCTCTATACTTTTCCTATTTCCTCTCACAGGAGTGACCGCGAATTAGTCACTGCTGTGCGCCTCGGTTTAAGCATGCCTCGTGCGGAAGCATTTCTAGCTCAGCTCCGCGTACTAGCAGCCACCACTGCTACTTCTTCTTCTTCTTCGTTATCAGGCACTGGTGGGGCGTCATCAGTAGGTAACAATCCTGTACGCGCTGAGCCCAAGAATTACGAAAGCAACCCAACAGGAGGAGGGAAACGAGGAGGGAAAAGCGCAGCCTACGAGGAGATGCGCGCAGCAGCCGCCGCAGCCGTTGCGTTTGATGCAGATGCAGGAGAAGAGGCACCACTCTCGAAAGGAAACAGTGTTAGGAACCGTCAAGAACCTGAAGAAGAAAGCGATGGCAAAGGAGAAGAGAGAAGAAAGCTCGGCGGCAGCAAGATCAAAGATGGTGCATCGTCGCACAAGCAGCAGCGTCGACAGGAGCGCGCGCAGGCTACTTCCCTAGCAGTAGACAGCAACGAGAACAGCAATGCCAACAGCCTAGAAGCGCGCGCCAATGAAGCACGAGGCGGCTGGCGAGACAGCGACAAGGGCCAAGATCCATCCTCTGCAGGGCGGTCGGGGCGATTTACGGGGCCAGACCGCACTTACGGTCCTGACAACATGAATTCCGCTACAGGAGCACGGCGGCGCTCTAGTGCTAGTAGCGGCAACAAATGGAAGAGAGGCGC
>Ga0307930_1002275_pt1 | contig 14730 bp, 14 predicted proteins | sample OrgLakmetageno46_FD_203161 | JGI IMG/M metagenome (GOLD analysis project Ga0307930, IMG submission 203161) | Saline water microbial communities from Organic Lake, Antarctica - #46 | ecosystem: Environmental > Aquatic > Non-marine Saline and Alkaline > Saline | place: Antarctica: Organic Lake... | reverse complement strand
GTCGTGGTCGTCCTCCAGCGTTTTTCGAAACCCTCGCAAGGCCCTCCACCTTGAGAGCAAGTCGACTGCGTATACCCCGAAGAGTGCAGGTTCCGTGAATGAAGTTGCTATAAGAAGTTCTATGAAGACAACAATGACATCCGAATGCATTACGTAATAAGAAGCATGAGTCAGCCAGCCTGGCCCTGGAACTTCGCATTTCCGTGCTTTGTTCTTTGTATTTGTAATTGCAATTCGGCAATTAGAATAGATACGGATACAAGATTTTCTTACTTGGCATGTGCTGAAGTGCACATTCCCAACTTCCGACTTCCGCATGTATGATATATGATATGATATATGGCGACTTGGGAAGAGCCGAAGTGGGAAGCGGAAATGCGGAAGCGGGTATGCGCTGGCCTTTAAGAAACGAGTCGAGGGTCGAGCCGAAGTCGCGTTTCACGCCGCGGGATTGACGTGCGGGGGGTGTAATTTACTTCACGCGTAATTTAGGCGTGATTCACGCGCCAAATTTACGCAATGGACATTTTCAAGAGCGGACATGAATCACTTTATAGTAGAATATTCGCTTTCCGCGCGATTTACATGGAATTCCTAACATAGCGCCGAGCCGCTGAGCAGGCATCAAGAACCATATCCCATTGCTCTTTACTACGAAAACAACTTTTAAGCGGCCCTACGGATCCACATAAGCAATAAGCAAGAATTGGAAGGGAAAGACGCGAATGCGAGTGCCCACTTCCGTCCACAGAAAGATCCGTAACAAATAGGTGGGCTGAAGCAAAACCGAGTAGAAACCCAGCAGCCTCGTAAACGGGATAGTTCTTAGCACTGTGGCCATTTGCTTGAGCTGAGTCGAAAGCTGCTTGACCGGAATCGGGATCAGCTTCTCATCGCTACTGTGGTACGTAAAATTATTACGTATTTACGTACTAAACACGAACCATCGTCATCATGTCATGTGTCGTGTCATCACATGAAATCTTTTGTTGTCAAGATACGTACTTATTTACCATAGCCCATAGCACCATATAGCACAATCGCATAGCTGAAATACAGAAGCCCAGCTAACGTAGCACAACCATTACACTACACTGACGCGTCTTCATCTCGCCATTACTATCTTGCTGTCTCGAAGACTAGCCGTTCAAGCCTACAGTTCAACTCATTCCTTTGTAGCCTCCGCCATGTCTGCGATGGCCACTCCTGGGGCTGAGAAGCTTTCGACGGTCACCTGGAATGTCGCGGTACTTAAGCAGTAATGAATGATTGACGGGAAATTGTGTATGATAGATAAGATTGCGCCTACGTGGGCGATTCTCATGTACTTTTCTTGGATGTGCGCGTCAGCAATTTCCGTTTCATTGCGTGTCATTTTATTGTCGTTCTTTCTTTAGGCTGTCAACAACAACCCACTCGAGTACTGGACCACCTACGACGCCCCCGCGTACAAGAAACTCATGGTCGACATTGAAGAGTTGCTCGACACACCGGGTAGCCGCGACGTGCCGCTCAGCGCTGTCTTTCCTGCGGCGGCCATGGCCGAGCTCTGCGCCGCGATGACACGAGTGGGGTGGGACGGCGTGGAGGAGGTCGCTGCGATCTGGGAGGCGGACCTCTCGGCGCGGCCCTTCGTGGCAGGCTTCCTGAAAGACAAAGAGCTTGGCGCCAAGCGGTTCATGTCGATGCCCGACCGTTTCACCAACACCGTGAACACTGTGGACGCCAGCGACGGTCCGCCGAGCCTTCCTGCTTGCCGCCCCTCGGTGATCAACAACTACGTGGGGGACCTCTCGAGCTTCGACGCGTGGTTCGCTGCGTGGAAAGCGTTCATGTTCGAGCAGCCTCTCGTAGTGGTGGACAAAAAGGGAGCACCCAAGCCTACGGTACCGTACCAAATGATCAGCAAGATCTCGAAAGCCAAATACCCAGCGCTGTCCGACGACGATGAACGCCTCTCCATGCCCATGCAGGTTTTAATTCCTGCTTTTTAGAAAAAAACATTTTTTACATCAAATGATAGCGAGATGTTTGAAGTATTATGAATTGTATGCTTTGTGCTCGACTTGATGATTCATTTTAAGTGATTGTTATTTGTTGGTGGGGTGTGCGTTCAATAGGTGGTGTGCTTGGCTTTGTTTGACGCGACGCTGGTGCACGTGATGAACTCCCTGAGCCCGTCAGGCGAGTGGCTTACCATCAAACGGCGCCTCTGTGACGCCCTCTTTGTCAACAAGCAGGTGTGTGAGATCTTTCTGTGTGAAAAGGGTCTTATTTACGCTTAATTTGAGGCTCACGGGATCATGATATTACGTGTCCTTTTATGAGGGATCTAGATTTGTGAGTCATTTCTGGAAAAACAGCTAACTAACTCTTAAGCAGACGTGCCCTTAAGTCCTATTACTTATGCTTCGCAGATCGCTTTTCAGTGTATTCATACGGCTAAATTGTGTGCTCTCCCATAGGTGCGTACGCTGGAAGTGCTCTGTTCGCCGGCTTACGCTCAATGCGACGTGCTCTTCCTTCAAGAGGTTCACACTCTTACAACCCCTCTCTCTCACTCTACTTCCAAACCTTCCTATTCCTATCTTGACTCGCCCTCTTCTATGGTTTTGATCATTGAGGATACGTTTAGCCTGTTGCTTCTTAGATGTGTTCAGATTTAAGACTGTTCGGGTCCTAATGGTTTTTCTTACGATTGCGATCTCTCTATCAGGTAGCAGGCAATTTCGTGGCGAAGCTTTCAGACAGCCAGCTCAACCAATCGCACCACATCGTTGCTCCGTCGAAGCTTGACTCAGCGCGAGACCAAAACTCGGTGAGAGTTGAAGGGTGTGACGTGCCAATGATATCATGCACAATCCATTTAGCATACGAGCTTTAAGCATGAGAGTACATTCATAGCCCGTCTACTTTTTTATTTCGTTCTAGATAAACTACATCCCAATGTGCTCAATCCAAGTATCAACCTGCAGTGTCTGATTTTGTTGCATTGATGATGATTTGCAGGTTCTTCTCTTGAAGAAAGCTACTTTTCCAGCGGTGGGCGCGGAGACTACAGACGCTGTGCGAGCGCATCTCGAGGGCACTGGCGTGATGGACGGCGACATCGTAAGCTGCACGGCTTCTGATACTAGCGGGCGCAAGTGGTGAGAATGGCTTGTCTTGGGAGAAAGTGATAGCGAAAAGGAGGTGTGTCGAAAGCTCTCAACATTCAATGGCAATCTCTACTTTGATTGCTAGCTTAATCAACATAAGAGCCATATTTTCTTTCCCTTCTTTCTTATCTGTCCAAGTCTCGCCTGGCTTTTTTTTGCCCTTAAGTCCCCCGGCAATTTCTTCCTACTTGCTCCGTAGGTTCCTGACGTCTTTCCATGGTGACACCAACGGCCTGCAGAGCATTCCCTTGCTCAAGGCGGTGCACGCGACAGCTGCGGCCGAAAGTGCGTCGCTCTTGCTAGGACTCGACGCCAACGTGCATGAGGTACGTGCTTTAACACGCCCCTCGTGGAATGATTAGCTGCTGTTCAATAGCACATGAGGCTGTTTTTCTCCCTTCCTGCTTCCTTCTCCATTTGACCTTCATGTAGCCCCAAGCCAGCTTGCATTGAGTGTTGAATTTGGGTGAAAGATTTTGAAGGCTGCTGTACTCTCGCAAATTTACATGTAACTGTTGTGGCTTGGCCACAAAAAGGCGGTAACGAAAGGGGCTGCGCATTACGCGGATTGGTGCGAAGCCTACACTAGCCTCGAGCTGGTGAGCAACTGGGGTGGGGCCAACATCGATCCCGTGGCGGCACGCACCACGTACAACGCGCGCACCTTCGTGCAGCCTCAGCTCCAGAAGGCGGTAAAAAACCGTTTGTGTGTCTTGTAAAAGGATAAGAAGCTCCCAAATTGGTTTTCGTCCTGAGTAATAGTTGGTTGACTTTCGATTTTTCTGATTTCTCATAGGTGCGCCTAGCGGAATTTACGAAAGGGGACTGCAATCCTAAGGATTACATCGTGTACAGCCCTGCTGTGCTCGAGAATCCAAGTGTATCGCGCCGCGATAACGATGGGAGCGGTGGAGAAGCTTTTGTTGAGACGCCTATTCCTTCTCTTGCTTGGCCCTCGGATCACGCTGCCCTCTTTGCTAGCCTACGGGTGATTTCCTAGGAGGGCTTGAATTTTAGGCCTACTTGAGTGATGAGTGAAATTGTTCTCGCTGTCTTGTGTGTTACTCTGTGTTGAAATCAAATTGTGGTCGGGGCTACGATGCTGCACTGCCTCAGCTCGAAACTTACGACGGAGCTAAGTGAGCGCAACAGTATGATTCTAGGTGCTAGCGCGCTAGCTAGTTAGTTAAGAAATGAACGTCGTGTAAGTTGTTTATTGCCCATCCCCATAAAACTTGCATCATATAACAATATATTGGTAAAAAGTTCGCCTTGAGCGCCATTATTGCGCTAAGTGTGGAAGTTGCCTATACCTACGGCCAATAGAGTTCTTCTTTGTGTTTTGTTTTAAAAATCATCTCGGGGCTCCTTAATTTCACTTGATAGTGCATGTTGCATGGTGGGGGTTGCCTCAGGTGTACTTCCTGAACTGCCGAAGTCCATCTGCAGGCAAACCATTTTGCTCCAGGCCGATAGTGCTTAAAGGCGTCACCTCGAAGGCGTCAAGCAGTGCCGCCGCACCAACAGAACCAACCTGATTCCCTGTCAAGTGCAACGCGGAGAGCCGTGGGTTTAAGGCTTTTTGTACGCCATGTGCAATTGCTTCTGCGCCCATGTCCCCCAGCGGCGCTCGACTCCATGACAAGAAAAGCTCTTCCAAGCCACTGCCAGCTGCAAGCGAAGCTCCAAGCGCCACCGCACCGTGATCTCCAATGGCATTGCTACTGAGACCTAACATCGCAAGACCTAGCCCTTCTTCCTCGCCGTTGCGGTAAGCTTTGTCCGTGAATAAATCCTGGTGGCGATTGCTTCCCCAGCTACGGTTGATGTTTTGGTCTGCGGCCAGTTTACGCTTCGCGCCTTGTTGCTTCAACCCTTCGCTTAGAGCTTCTGCACCAACGTCCTCAATCCTATTATTCGTCAACAGCAAAGTTTTTAGGTGCAAATTATTGCCCAAAGCGTCACTTAAGGCTGCTGCACCGGCGTTTCCGATGCAGTTATTGTGAGCAATCAGGACCTTGAGGTGGCATGAAGGTGTAGCCAGGCCGCTTGCGAGTGCCGTCATGCCCACGTCGCCGAGGCGATTGGAGGCCAGGTTGATAGTCTCCAGTAATATTGGAGCAGTCGTTTCATCTCTTTCGCTTTTGGGATCTAGGTCACGTTTCAGGTGCTGTTGCCCTTGCTGAAATGCAACAGCGAGAGCTGCAGCACCAGAAGGGCCGATAGCGTTCCGGCTTAAGTCGAGTCCCAAGAGTTGGTTTGGATGGTGCATCAGAGCCGTCGCTACTTCAGCCGCTCGGCTATCGTTAATGTCTGAGTTGCTCAAGTCAAGCCATCTACAGTGAGTTGGCACGAAAGGTGCGTTGCTGGCGCGACGGCCGAGCGTAGCCCACACCACATCACTGGCAGTGCAAACTAAAGGACTAGTGAGTCGCCGACGAGCCTGGTCCTCGTCGGAATGAACCTTCCGGAGCTCTGCCTGCTTTGACGCAGAAATTGGTGCCTTTCTTCCCTTGGCTACCCGTCGCCGGGCCGCTTCAACAATATCGCCGTTCGATACGAATACATTGAAATCCACCTATAATGAGAATAACAAAGTTATAAGTTGTACGATATTCTCATGCTTTTATTTCTTGAATGAATCGATTAGAAAACAAACGACTGACCGGCGGTTCTGCAATGATTATATTTTGTCCATTAATCTCGGCATCGTGATCTACGCTGAGCTCCGAGCTGTCTGTGCTGCTGTGGAGAAGCTTGACCACGAGCGACTGTACGAGTATGAGAGAGCTGTTGTGCAATGCACTGGGCCACTGTGGAGAATAGTTCGTTTGCTTGAGGGGTTGCGTTGAAGCATGCAGGTTCACAAGCATTGTATTCTTTGAGTTAGTATCATATCTTGGCCATTGCAAACCCCTCGATCTTTTGAAATCCTGAGCGATCAGATGGGAGCCCGCTACAATGGCGGTACACAGAACGAACGAGTAGACCAATTGAGTCAGTCGTCCTCCGGCCAAAGACCACGATGGTCGCCGAGAAATTGGTCGCGTGGGTTTAGGGCTCCGAGGTTCAACGAAAATTTTACGAACTTGTCTCACAGGAGCCATGGTATGAATGAGAAGAATACTCGGATCTGAGGCGCCAACGTATCGCACCGTGTGCGATCCAGAACGGAATCGGTAACCTAAAAGGTTCGAGCGCAATAAATATAAAAATATGGGAGCTCAAAGCACAAAGTCCCTTCTAATTTCGATTGAAAGATGATTCAGCTGAAGAGAGGACGAGGAAGCAATAGCAAGCTTTCTCGCCTTGCGAAGCTGCCACGCAGCGCGTTCAAATAACAGAGATAAGAGTCATGAAGTCAAGAAAGAAAAAAAGTAAGGCCGGCGGTCATCGAAAATTCCGATTTTCTGCGTGGATTTTCTGCATTGATTTTCTGTGGTTCATTCTTTGATTCTTTGATTTGTTCGAGATGCGTGTGCTTTTCCTCCATCCTCCAGTCGTGGAAAATTTACATCTCTCCGCTCTCTCCACGTTGGCACCTTGTCCATTTGTTGCCGACCTTTTCCAAGTAAGTAGCCTTGGTTCGCACAGTTTCTTGTCGACAGAGGCGTTTACAGCGCTAGACTAATGTATTGTTGCAAGTCTGGATTTTATATGTCACCGGACTGTTTTCTATATCGCTATTGCGGTACCAAACTCCTTTCTGCACAGGGTAAGTCCTACGTCTTGAAATCGGAACAGAAGGAGTTTTTAATATGAGCTCGCAGCCTGCGGGCGCAGAGTCGCCGACTATAAGCACGCCATCGTCGCGTAGAAATAAAGCAGTCTCTTCTTCTTTAGGTAAGCTCTTATTTTCAAACGTTAGGGTTGTGCGACTTGCATCTTGCCTAAGATTTAACGCGATGCGTTTGCAGAGGGGGCACCTTGGGCGCCGAAGAAACGTAATCTTTCTGCGGAACTTGCAGCCAGCGGAGATCGTGATAACGTAGTAACAGCGTTGTCGCAAGCACCATCACATCTCTCTGTAGACGATTTACACCGCTTATTGCGGCAAGGAGGTTGGAGCAGTTTGGTACGTCTCTAAATGCAATCCTCCCATTTCGTTTCGCACCCGCTCAAACTTTGTCTTTCACGGACTGAATTTCCACTCTTTAGCAGTTTTTAATTGAAGTGAAGTGTTCTGTTGTCTGGGTCAACACCATTCTTATTCTTCAATCCTTGTCCTAATGCTTGCGTGTCCTTCGGAAACCCTTTCAGGATGCCGACACATTATTACGAGAAGCAGGCAGAAATCCAGCGACGAAGTCAACATCCCCGTTGACCATGCCCCCGAAAAAGCTCTTTTGACTGGAATACATCGAGTTTATATGCGTATGCATTATTTGCGTGTTAGATTTTATAATGGAGAATAGATGGAACGAAGCTTTTTTTTAATGGTTCGCGAATATCTAAGGCGCCCCATATATATACGTCAATGTAATTTCTATTGTTGATGCTTCTCTGCAATGAGGCGTACAATCAAATCTATTTCCTATCTTATACCCACTAAACTTTATCGAATTGAGATAGGTATGGAGGACCAGCAGGTTTCGTAACTATCGACCTCGACCAGGCACAAACACTAAACACAAACACATACCATATACAATTCCTAAGAGCCTGGGGTGCGGTGTGTTACGGTGCGTCATATTTTTCTTTTGGCTCATCTGACATATGAGTGCTTTTCGGAGTTTATGGACGAGAACACTGAGCACTGAGAACCCGATCCCAAAGGACAGTAAGACCATAAGCCATTAGAAGCCAAAAGCCATAAGAAAACCGCGGGTTTTCTGGGTTTTTACCCACTTCGACTCCGCAGAAGATCCAGTAAATGCTCCTCGCGCTGAAGGAAAGCCCAGAAGCCTCGTGGGTTTTCTTGGTTGCTGCATAAGAGACATGAGACATGAGGTATGAGTATGAGTACGAAATTCGTGAGGCGATTTGCGATACTGCAGCTGGTGACTCCATTGCGGCTTGCTGTTTAAGTAAGACGTGGACGCAGAACTATTCATGTGATGGGCTTAAAGTAGGTGACGCGAATAAATTTTACCTGCTTTGCTTCTGCTTCAGTATTTAGTATTTCAGTGCAGCGTTCAGCGTTCAGCGTTTCAGTGCTTCTAAATAAGCCCCCTGTAGCTACGAATTTCTACTGTAGCCACAGTACTACAGAACACTACAGAAGTAGATCCGAAATGAGACAAAATGAGGAACGAGCCCGCTAATTCTATATAGGATCAAGTTTACGGAAACTAGGTTCGTATTTGCAAGAAGTCTTGTTGTAAAGTTAACCATATCACTATCAACGTCAATTGTTATTTTAGTCGAGCACATCTTCGAGCTTAAGCGAAGAGACCTTCATGAGCGCACTTCCTATTACAGTACCGTAGCGTTGTAACGGTTTCAGCATTGTTGCTATCAAGGAGAAGAGAATCCTCAGAACTTTTCTAAGATGCCAGCCAAGCAAAAGTTGAGCGAAGTAGAGCGTGCCCGGCTCGGCCCCAAGGAGCGGGCAGAGCGAAAGAGAGTCGCGAACCAAAAGATGGCGCTGCGGGTTGAAGGCAGTGAAGTGTATCACCTAGTCAAGCGTATCAAGCTAACTGTGGCTGACGTCAATGCAATCTTCGACTGCGACGCCTGGTATAGTACTGCTGAATTTAGTTGTAAAAATTGTGCCCATCCTTGAATTTTGTGCATCCATTGTGCGTATAAACGTACTGTGTGTATTGTGAGCTGATGTGAACTTTCTCCATGAACTCGGTACATTCAAGAGAAGAGAGGAGGTAAGGATAAAGGGCTTCGAGTCGTGTTGCGGAAAAACAAGTCGCCTAGTGATAGTATTATGCAGCGGGCATAAAACAGAGTCGGTGCTTGTATGAGAGAAGAGAAATCTTGTGCACTGAAATCGATGCAAATAATCCTTCTTTTGGATGGCAGGTATGCGAAAGACGAGGCCTCGGGCGACGTAATTTGGCCTGAAAATTGGCAGAGAGAAATGAATCCATCCACTCAGCAGATGCCGTGGCGTTACATGATTGTAGAGCGCGACCACTTTCCGCGCTTTGACCAAAAGAAAGCCCACTCGAAATTTGATGGCGATGCGGTGAGATTACTTCATCAGAGATGCGCGTCAAATGGGAAGTATCCGTGGAGTTTACTCCTGTTAAGCCTCTTCTGGTGCATAGTTTTGCATGGCACTTAGCATCCACACTGCATGTCAATCATCAGGTGATTTGGTTGGAAAACGTGCCCTATGAAGCGGACGCCGCATCTGTAGTAGCATACATTCAGGGTGCGCTCGAAGTTACTCTACCCCACATCATCAAAGCCCGGGACAAGACCGAAACGCTCTTGGAAAAGTTTCAGTTGGTGAATGCTGAGTGGCAGGATGCCCAAAAGCAGGTGCGTGTAACGAGTCTACTTCGTTGAGCTATAGAACATTTTTGATGAGGTTGTGTCGCCATGCGCCTGCATAGTGACCTTTTTCGCATTGCTCGACTAAAAATACGACACTAAAGTATCTGCATCTTTTCCTCCCTTTTCTCTTACATGTGGTAAAATCTGTCAGCCGGCCAAAGACGAAGTAGAGGCTTCGTTCAAAAAGGAGAAGTGCCGTGAGCTCAAGGGCATAGCGGACCGAGCAGAAGAGCGCTGGAACCTCGCCAAAGAACACACCGAAGGCCTGGTATGGTACCTCTTTGGCCTTCATCGTGTTGCCTTTCGTCTACTTCCTTGACGCGAATGGCATGCTTTATTACCTTTTAAGGCGGGAAAGCGTTCATTCTGGCCTGTGTTTCGTTCGATTTCTCTTCATTTTGATAACAGGTGACCTTGATGAAGCGCGAGGGGATTCTCGCAGAGCCCATCATTCGGGACCCTTCCATGAGCAAAGCTTTGTGGCAAATAACCTTCGACCGCGCAGATCGCGCCAACTTTTGCATGGTATTCAAAATGAAAAAACGAATTATTCTAGTGAATCAATTTCTAGCGTACGTGCTACTAGTGCAGCTCCCCTGGTCACTTGCGCATGTCGTAAACGCCTTAATCTCTGCCCCTCTCTCTCTCTTTCTCCCTCCCTGTATCGCCATTCAAACAAGATCAACGTTGATGAAGAAGTCTTCGACGCGCTTCGTCTCTCGCAGCCCGCCGATTTACCCCCCATGGTGCTGTTGCCGGTTGAGGGTGGGCCCGACCCACGCACAAACTTAACCGACGAAGTGAGTCTACAACTCCTTTCCTCTCGCTGTTTTTGGGGGGAGGGGGTGACTCTCTATCATAGATGAATGTGCATTAAAGGATTTTATACCTACCTAGCATGTAAAGCTTCACATCTGTAATGTCCATCAAGCCTCTGCGATCTCTCCATGCTTTCCTTTTGCCCATCATGTAAATGCTCTAGATCGACATGCGTGGCGCGCTCTTCAAGCGCTTTCGGCACGGCCAAGGCCGCGAGCGGAAAGTCAAGTACCCCACCGACTCGGAGACTGAGACCGAGAGCGACGAGGAGGCCGCGGCAGCGCAAATGCTGCGGCGGAAAGAGAAGCGCGCTGCCAAGGAAGCAGCTCCACAAAGAGCCGGCAACGTCGTCGTGCAGTACGAGGGAGGGTTCCAATACGGGTGCGTCGATGGATGTATTACTTTATTCATTTTTCTAACGCTCGTGCTTTACGCTAACTATTTTAGAAAAAAAAGTGGTTAAATTTAAGGTCCTCTGTTTGTGCGACGTGCGACGTGCTCCATTTGTGATGTGGGTAATTTCCCTGAGCCTAATATTAATATTTGCTCATCGCTATCAGGGCGCGGCATGGTGAATCCACTTCCACGGTGACTTTCTTCTACACATTGCTAGGGGACTACTACCAGGGCACTCCCACCACTGCACACGAGTTACTTTACGCCAACGGTGACAAATATACGGGCAGTGTCGCCGCCACATACGCCAATGGCCGCCCCGCTGCGGACTTGACCACTGCTTTTGGCAACGGCGCGGACGATCTGTACGAAGCTCAGCGCTACGACAACACCCCTGTCCCCAACGGCCACGGCACCATGACCTTTGCCGACGGGTCGGTGTATGTCGGGGAATTTCGGCAGGGGCGAGCGACGGGCCTAGGCAAGTACTGTGGCGCCTCGGGGGAAGTGATTGAGGGGCAGTTCGTGAACGGGGTGTTAGAAGGACCCGGGCGCGTAGAGCACGATGGCATGCAAGAGGTGGGCACGTTCAGGCAAGGCTTGCTAGAAGGCGAAGGGATGAAGCTGTTCAAAGACAAGTACTTGCACGAAGGCAACTTTTCCAAAGGGGAGCTGCACAAGTACGGCCGCGTAGAAACCCCCCTTTTACGGTACCAAGGCTGGCTAGAGCACTACACCCCCTCAGACCACGGCACTTGCTCTTTCGGGGAAACGAGGCGAGTGTACTCGGCCGCCACGCACAGTACGTCAGAAGTGCCCCAGTACACGGTGGAAGGCGCTTGGCTCGGCGGGAGGCCCATTGGGCGGCAGAGCTGTGTCCAGATGCGCCGGTTCGCGCACGCCCCCACGGAGCAGCCCCTGTACACTCAGTACGCGGACGACGAACGAAGCGAGACGCAAAAGGCCGCCGACGAGGTGGAGCGTTTGCGGAAGTTGAAGAACGCCAAGGAGCGGCAGGGGCGCGCAGTGGCTCAGTTCAGCTTTCAGTGCCACGGCGTGAAGCAGCTGGGGCGGCGCCTGCTCCGAGAGGGCGGGCGCACTGCGAGAGCGCAGAAGGCGCTGAACGAGCGAAAGCTAGAGATTCAGCGAAAGCACTTGAAAAAGGTTCGTTCCTCCTTTGTAATACCTTCGTCTGTGTGTGCGTGTTGTGAAGGTAGATCCTTTTTACTACTTGAAAGTACAATCTACAACTGCTCTATTCTTGATGCTTATCATATCTTGAATTTCTTATTCTGCATTCTGAAATCTTTTTCTTTCCAGGCGGACCGCGCTAATCAGGACAAGTTTTTGTCGAACGTTAGCCGCGTTTTGTTAAGCGATGAGTTCGATCCTTTCTTCGGCGAAGATCAGGTAAGAAGCAAGTTAGGTTTAGCCCTCACCAGCTTGCTTTTATGACATTTCGTACGAACCTGCGGCATAATTTCTATTCAGCTTTTATGTCTCTCTTACATCTGCGTGGTGCACATGATATTTTAGGGTTATGGAAGCGACGAGGAGCCTGGTGATCCCTTGAAAGAAGTTGAAGCGAAATCAACGGTTGAGATTGAGGTTCTTGACGACAAGGAAGGAAGCAAAAGCAATCAAACTGTATCAAACAAGTTGGAAGGCCCACCGGCTGTTCCAAAGTTGTCCTTGTGATAAAATACATATGATCGGGCATATATATTTGTTGGCGTTAGGCGAACAATAATTTATACAGCATCTCTGTGCAAGAAAGATTTAGACATTTAATTCCCATGAGCTTGCTAGATCTCTGCCATTCCTTTCTTATTCGTGAATTAAGTTCTCGCCGCCCAGCTCTCTGGGCTCTTTGCCAAATGCGATGGCGGTCTAGAAACAGAATTCGACAATAAGACTAGGTAGAAAATCGGGAGGTCACTTAACACGACCTGACATAATTAAAGATTGAAGTTAATGACTGCGGCTTCGGTCTGACTTCGCTGGACTTAGCTGAGAGCTCCAGGGGAGCTGAGAGGCCACCATTAAATAAACTCTATCTCTAGCCTACCTTCGTGAAGTATTCGAGGCTCTTATCTATTCTACTTTATTTTACGATTGCGAAGCTTGGTCCTAGCGTGAAGATTTCTTCAAGCGCCTTCAAAGTTTCCATAACAGGTGTGCTCGTAGCATGTGCTGTGAGAACTTCCATCATATCTTCCACCAGAGAATTGCCTCGTGGACCTGGGACGTGACACACGAACGAGCACTCAGTCCCGCCGACTTGTTCGGAGGAAAGGCGCCAGTTGGAGCCTTAATTGGCCTTCTGGAGCGAATTCGCTAGCGCATTTGCAGCTCAAGTGCATTCTTTATGTGCCTCTGTGACTGCTGTGTACTTGTCTTTCTTTGTTTTTGGGAGAGTATTAACTAGACTAGACTAGACTTCCACCACCATATCACTTCCGCGAGTCCCTTCCGTCGGGGTATTCTTGATATAGAAAGTTACTTTCATAATCGAATTCTTCGTTGGGCTTGCCACGTCGCACGTATGCCCACGAGCCGGGCACCACGGCAATTACTGACTGGTTGGGTATCACATTCTCGACCGATTGGTTGTCCACAGATAACTTGAGGCAAGACGTTGGAGAATGCGCTCAAAAGTAAGGGTATTCCCAAGGAGTTCGATGAGTGGATCGCCATTGCTAAGAACAGGCTGAAGTGGAGACAGCTGGCTCACTCCATTCCCAAACTTCCTGATGCCTGATGGCTGAAGGACACCTCGAGAGTGATTACAATTGCTTCACGCGAAAGGGCACTCAGCCCAGTCAGACTTTTTCTGAAAGGTTACGCTTTTTTGTTGCTATATGTCACGGTGGTGTTTCTTTGAATGTGGGGAGTATTAACTAGACTAGACTAGACTAGACCAGACTAGACCTTCGTGACTTGCTTGCACAACAGAATATGGCTGGCATTGGCATATGCTTCCGGGAGTGGAGAGCCGCGTACAAGGCAGGCTGAGATCCGAGGTCAAGATAGAGGGAGCTGACTCGCCTCGCTTACGTCTCCGTCTCCTCCTGACTCCCATTGAAATTTTACGGCTGAAGCCGAAGTGCAACTCGGGAAAAAATGCATTGTGAATGCTTCAACACCCCCGAGGTATCAGCAGCTACGACGATATGACCGCTTATTATAGCTACATGAACCCAGAGCCTCGCCTTTAGTCCGATCCGGAGGAACCTCTTGACGTCAACTAGACTTGACTGCAGCTTGCTCTCTTATTTACTAAATCCAATTCATTCAAGGGCTCAGAAATGCTGCGTGTACGAGGGCACTCAGGCACTCAGCCCACGTGCTCCAAAATTTCAAAAGACCTGATGTTGTATGCGTGCGACCGGAGTCTTTCTTTTGTCTTTGACTTTGCAAAGTGTGTTTTTATAAGTAGATTGATTAGTCATCTTTCTTCTCAGTAACTCAACAGGCGTCAGTGCTCGACAGATTGAGATGAGCGAAGAAAGCCTTGACAAAAAGCTCGGGTTTTAGCTTTCCTTATTTTCAACAGCTGGCAATCCGACAGGTGTGCTCAAAGCAAGTCTCATGGAATCGATGAGAGTATCACTGAGATTCACTCTGAGTGCAAGGGTATCTACAAAACCTAGCTAGGTAGCTAGGTACCACCAAACGCTCTAATATGAAGAAAAATACGTTCAAGGTCTGGAAGCAAAATGCAGAATTTTTTGCAGCCCTCGCAGAATTCTTTCATGAAGATGTTTGAAAAATAAATCAAGAAGAGATTGTCGTGAGCAATTGCAAAATGCCTGTAAACCCGTACGCGAAGACATACGGAAGCTCGCGGCGCCGGAGGCGCTTACTTCTAAAAATACCAAGCGAAGATGCTGTTGCCGAA
>Ga0307930_1002274_pt1 | contig 14730 bp, 19 predicted proteins | sample OrgLakmetageno46_FD_203161 | JGI IMG/M metagenome (GOLD analysis project Ga0307930, IMG submission 203161) | Saline water microbial communities from Organic Lake, Antarctica - #46 | ecosystem: Environmental > Aquatic > Non-marine Saline and Alkaline > Saline | place: Antarctica: Organic Lake... | reverse complement strand
ATGAGAGGAGATATTAGTGTCTTTCTCACACCCTTTTCTCGCACGGAATATTCATGCCCACAGCTTAAAATATGCTTAGTTAGCAAGACGACTGTGACCCAGCCCTCATAAAGGTATTTACGGATGACGGATGACTCAGTCACAGTCGTCGACAGTAACTCTCTCGATGTATGTGCGAAAAGTGACCATCGTTTGTTACATGCTCGTGTTACCTACCTAAAAATCGCAGGTCCTTTGACGATAAGTTGCAACAATCAATGGCTGAAGGCCGTTAACGACTATGGCCCAGCCCTCATAAAGGTATCTGTGGGTGACTTTGTCACAGTCGTCGGCAGTAACTCTCTCGTATTGGCGAATAGCGAACAGTGACCATCGTTTGTGATATGCACATTGTACTTACCTAAAATTCGCAGGTCATTTGACGATAAGTTGCAACGATCAATAGCTAAATGCTGCACTCAGGCAGAAAGATGGCTACGAATATTCAATGAGGAAAGAACGTTTAGTCTGAGCTTAAAAATGGCACCCTTGTCTCTCGGTAAAAAAAAGTCAAAAACCGGGCGACGCCCATGGGCGCCCGGTCGAAAAATCGACCGCCCACCCGCCCGGCCCGGCATGTATTTTAAGACGACGCCCACCCGCCCGGCCCGAGCAGAAAAACGAAAAGGACGCCCACCCACCCATTGGGCGTGTGTCACAAAAAGGCCGGGTGGGCGCCCGCCCGGCCCTGTCGGAGGTCCTGAATGGCGGCAGTAAATGGCGTCAAAATGGGCATAAATGGGCTTTAAGGGCGCTCGCTCTTCGCTTAGAGTCGAACATCATATCAATATAGATGACCTACGAACATTTGCCTTGTTTCAAATCGATTGGATCTCATATACTCCCGAAAATGCCCATGTGCACACAGCAGGCGAAGGGTATTGGTCGGCGGTCTTTTGCGTTATACTGGATTCACGAACAGGAATAGCTTCGCAATTGCGATTTTTTTTCTTCAATCCACTTCCTGAGTGCCACGGCGGTAGTATGGATCTCTACCAACCCCTACCACCAATAAGAAACACCATAAACCCATACCAACGACAATTTCCAATAAAATCCCAATAAAATCCCAATAAAATCCCAATAAAATCATATAGGAAGGAGATATGTAGGTTTTAGTAGTGGTATGAATAGTGGTATTTAGGTATGGTCCGCCGTGACAGTCGTCAGCGTGTGGTCTTGGTCCTTGTCCACGTCATCACATTGCCAGCGTAGCCTTCCTAAGCAACGAACACTCGTCACGCTACCATACTATAAAGATACAACGAGCCTCGTTGCAACTAATTTCCAATAAAATCCCAATAAAATAATATAGGAATATAGGAAGGATATTATGTAGGTTTTAGTAGTGGTATTTAAGTATGGTCCGCCGTGACACTGAGTGGACCCACGTCTTCTCCTGCTCAAATTGATCTCTTCATTTCATGAGGGCCAACATCCGGCTGAAGGAACAACAAAGGTGTGAACGAATAGACTGCGTGAACGAGTAGTCTGCACTGCCATCGGTCCTGTCGGTCCCAATGTCGAGTCCATTATATAGGTACACTGCATCCTCATTCGATGCCATCTGCATCCGGAAGTGTAGCCCTTTACAACGTGTAAACGTGTAAATTGTCCCTCAGGAGGTTGTGAAGCCGTACGGCCGCTGTGTCAAACCAAGCTATTGTAATCGTGCAAAATGAGATACACTAAGTAAATAAGCACTTGGCATTAATGGACTCTACCGTTCCACTAGAATCATGCTTCAAAAATCAATAATTATACGTATGTAATGCTTCGCGGACTGCAATGACGGTAGTGTTCCAACATCCGCCATACCTCGATCTGGAGCTTGTAGCCAAGGTGTCAATGAAGATAAGAGCGAACCGCGATATCGAATCAGTGCACATCAGTGATGTCAGGAACGCAGAATCTACCGCAAAGATCAATAGCGCAGCAGTCTGCTCCTTCACATAGCATATGTAACCCTTCAACCACTCGTAGACTTCTTGGAGAGCCTAAGAGCCTAACATTCCTGACGAATACCCGCCCTCCCAGAGGAGATATCCGAGTTTAGGTGTGAAGATCCCCGTCAGATGTGAACAAAACTCGGATCCGAGAAAGGTTGGTGCAAAAATGCTTTTCTTGTCAACCACGAAACACAAATGCAAGTAAAACTGGAAGGCAGTTCGGTGTATCCTACCCTAGTGCCACCCCCGGCCCCTTGTCACACACCAGTTCCCGGTATGCAAGTATCCAAGTAGGCAAGGGCATATGTTCCACCGAAGGCCCGCCACGAAGAAATTCCGAAGAAAGCAACCTTGGTACTTGAAAGCTTGAAAGCTTGTAGTAAGTACAAACCCATATGGCACAGAAGCCAGTGCTGTGGGCAGAAGAGGGTATGTGTGTGGTTTGCGCAAACATAGCAAGTGCAGAACGATTCAGACGGGAGAAGGCCATTGGCCGACTTCCTCATAATCTAGCAAGTGGGTGTTGCGCACTCCGCAGAACAATTAAGAGAAAGGCGCACAAGCAAAGAAGCTCGTGACACGCGGAACAAAGAGGTCCACAGGCAGAGGTCAATATTTTGTACATGTCAGCGCGCATGGCGCCTATCGTTCTGCCCCTGATTCATAAGTGGCTTCGACAGGAAAGTAGGCTCCCTCTCCTAGAATTGGCAAGCAACGAGATGCAGGCGTGCCGCGTGTGCGGCCTAGCGCTCCACCACCACCAAACAGCTAAACCCATAAATGATCCTCTATCAAACGCCACGGTCGCTAATAATCGTGGTCGTCTTTGAGCGTTTTTGAGACAGGCCCCAAAGGGCCGGAATTAGAAGACTAAAAGCGTTTTTGGAATCCTCGAAAGAGCCTCCATCTAGAGAGCACGTCGTCTGTGTATACCCGAAAGATTGCGGGTTCCGCGCTAGTGCTCCTAGGCGAGATAGCAATGAGAATGCTTGCAGCAGACGCCAAAATAATTCGATTTCTTCTGATGCATGCCTTTGATCAAACGGGTTTCCCACAGATAATTCAAGTACCAAGTGGTGCTGAAATTAAGAACTCAAGGGTTCCTAGGTATAAGTTTCCGCCATAAAATTCTGGCTAATCACTCACAGACAAAGACTCGTGTACGAACTTAACCTAAATGTGCTAGCCCCTCGAAATTATCCTGGACAACCACTCACAGACAAAGACTCATGAACGGAGTTCATTTAAACGTGTTAGCGGAAAGGTATACCGCGTTACACTTCAAGGCGACGCGACTACAAGCCCATGAGGTGGATGCTGCGCCAAGATTTGGCGCCTTGAACGTAATGAGGAGGTGAGGTAAGCTCGGCGGGTCGTAAACGACCAGAGATACTCTAAACACCTCACCACGCAAAGTTTGAGATCCCGGTTGCACTAAAAGCCCATATAGCTTCGAAGGAGGTGCTGGTCCGCCGCCCAGCACTTCCCGGCATTCGCCCATTGTTTGAAAATAAACGGTCAGTACATTTTTAAAAAAATGATTGCGCGATCACCTTTAAATTTATCGCACAAGCCATTAGAAGGAATGGCATAGTAGCTTTCTCATATGCCTATGGCCCAGGCGCCGCTACACTTGCTAGCTGTATGGGTGGAATATGCTCGGCCGAATAGGTAGGTGCCCAGAGATGACCAGAGGCCGGACGTTCCTGCTCCGCCATCGGCCGCCTCCTGAAAGTCATTCTGTAAGACCTAGGGCAGAAAAAAGTGAAAGTTTTTCTATGCATGATAGTTCTTAACCTGATTAGCCCTTCAAATTGAGGCCCTTAGTACCGTTTTTGTTCTTTTCACATTTGGGGAAGGGCAAAACCTTTGATCGGAGGTTTTAATCTACTGAGAAAGTAATCAAGTCATGTGTGTATTGAACTTTCGGCGTGCTGAACTATTTATTTTGAGACTGGCCCTTGTAGTTGTGGATTCAGAAAATGTACAAGAATTATGAGCCAATGCAAAGGAAGAAGTCACAGGAAGAAACCCTGGCCATAAACCGCACATTAACAGGCCGTGGTTTGGGAGATCAGAAAGACCAAATAGCTCATCCACTTTTCCTTCTTTTTTTATACTTTTCAAACCATCCACCCAACACAAAACAAAAATTTTACTTACAATAACGGGGACCAAACACTCAGTAGATTGCGCCATCCACTGACTTGGTACTGGCCGTTTATTTTCAAACAATGGGCGAATGCCGGGAGGTGCTGGGCGGCGGACCAGCACCTCCTTCGAAGCTATAAACGCTTTGAGTACAACCGGGATCTCAAACTTAGTGAGGTGGGGTGCTTAGAGTATCGCCGGCCGTTTACTCGAACTCGAGCTAATACAAACCCAAATGGCACGTTGCGCGCAAGTCAAAATCGTAAAGAGGATTGTGTGTAGAGGGCAGGAAGCATATCTAATCTGATCTAATCCAAAGGTGCTTAAAGCACACACCTGTTGAATTCCTTTGTGCTAGCCTTCGAATTTCGGCTCGTCGGGGCCTGTGCCAAAATATCTAAAAACCGAGTTCGCATGGTCGACTTATTTGTTATAGATATAAAAATATAGAAGTTCGGCGCCGATAAACAATGTGTCGACTCCAACGGACAAGGGGCCTAATTTTGTTGCTGAGTGCGCCAAAGCGCACTATGTCAGCAAGCAGTGAAGTGCGGAGCGACAACCACAACCGAACAGCTGAAGAAGCGGCGCGGGCTGCGTAAGGCAGCTGTGCCGGCGAGGCGCCAGGAACTGAGTTAGGCGCCGAGCCAAGACGAGACAATTCGAGAACGACGGAAAGCGAGAGAACAACGATTTCCTTCCACTCCCAACTCCCAACTGCTGGGGGGAGGGAAATTCTGAGAACCGGACCACCCAGAAACCGGAGCGAACCCCCAAGCAAGAGCGAACCACCGAGCCACCAAGCATCCCAAAACCCGCCTCGCAAGCTCGCAAGAGCCACGAAGCTCTTGCCCCCGAGCAAGAACGCGCGCTACTTCGGTTGCTCTGGCTGGTTAGTCGGGCGCACCGGTTCGACTACTTGTATCACAGTCTGACGGCACCATGCGGCCAGTTCTTAACCACTTGCGGCTGCCAGCTAGCTATGGCACCGTGCAAATGCTCGCGCTCGAAGAAGCTTTGCTTCGACACGACTCTAGCCGTGCCAACTGGTAGAAGTTGTGAAGTTGTTGCTTGAACGTACTTTCATGGATGTAGATTCTAGCTTTATTCAATCGGCGTGGGGCGTCAAGCGACAACAATTGTTGCCCTACTCACTGATCGTGTCAGTAAAATCAAGATGTGAACGTGTGCAATAACATTCCGTTGAAAGGCCCTCGTATTTAGGCCCCACCACTCTGTTTTTGTGCTTTTGCCATGCAAAGCCTCCTCAGAACACCCTCTTGAGCTTCCATTTTCTAATCTCTTATCTCTTGACCTCTCGCTGGCGTCAAAATATCAGGCTGGTCACTGCAGACGGGCCTGCAGAACCAACCATTGTGCTAGGATTGAGCGGGAAGCCAGAGAAATTAATTGACATCGCTCGCTGTTTGGGTGACTGCAGTGATTTCAGCAGTGGGGCACAAGTGGTGCGTGTGTTTTGAGCTTACTCATCAATGCTTTAAGCATGACGCTTGAAGAGCCAGTAGCTTCAGGATTGTGTTCTTAGGCTTATTTACCAATTTGGAAATGTGCATAATCTCATTTTATTCAGCCAAGAAAAGCGTGAGTGCGCACGCTCACCACGCTACCTGCTTCCTGTGTTTCCACATGTTTGTCTAATTCTTGTGCGTACGTATGTGCGTGTATTGCGTGTACTCTCTCGACAGGTGCGGCGGTTTACGGGTGGCGGCACTGTGGTCTTAGGTCCCGGCACTTGCTTATGCTCCTTCATCATGCGGGGGTGGCCTGCGGGGAACGCTGCTGGCATGTCTTACCATCACATTAGAGCAACTTCGTCGACAACAGCAACACCTTACCAGCCATCACAGTCGTCGTCCTCTTTGTCGTCGTCGTCATCGTCGGGCGTGCTGGCGATTGATCCAAAGGCTGTGATGGCATGGAGCGAAGACGTGTACCGGCCGGCGCTGGAGTATTTAGTTGGGGAAGCCAAGGCAACGGAGCTCTTTCGGTACGCGTGTTTACGGGTCAATGTAAACGTACGCTAGCTGTTGCCATATGGAAGTGCACTGTATTGCACCTATTCTAGTTCTGTAGTTTTACTCTCATCGGTGTTCTAGGTTATCAATATACAACTGCGCGCTACTAAAGTAACCGGGCTGTTCTTTCGATTTCATTCAAAATATGATGCATTTTTTTCATTCATTGGCTTTTTTTTTAAATGCATGGCTCGCTAGGTGCCGAGAAAACGATTACGTGTTAGGCGACATGAAATTTGGTGGCAACGCCCAGGTGTTGTGTGTGAATTCCTACATGTACTACTAGAAAGATGCTCTTCCATGAATCGTTTTCCTTTCGCACAATTTTCTTCATTACTTTTCTGTCCTCCGTGTACATCACTATTTACCATGCCCTCACCACAATTACCACGCACATTGAAGTACTCCCGCCTTCGTTATCGCCAACATTACCATAATCACCACCATTACCACCACCAATATAATATTATTGCGTGTCCCTCCACTGCTAGGCCATCACGCGAGGCGATTTCGTGCACCACACGTCTTTCCTATGGGCCCTCGATCCAGCCTTGTTGTCTCTTTTGACCGTGCCGGAAAAACAACCCGAATACCGACTGAACCGAGGCCACGACGAGTTCTTGACGACGTTACAGGTTAAGAATGATAACTTAAGTGTTACATTTGTTGTTCTTGTGGCATATTTTATTTGAAAACTCGAGAGGTTTAGATACGCGCAAGCTTCTCTATGTATTTATATTCCACGTTAGTGCTCAAGGTGTCATCATTTCATGAGTAGTACTCATTTCACTCTGCTTATTTTTGCCTTTAAGACGTGACATTGTGACACTTCTGCATTATATTTTGTTGGTCCTGTATTTTCAATGTGCTTCATGTCGACTCCTGGCTCTTCTTTTTCATCATATCTTTTTTTCTTACTAGGCCCAGCACTTTGCATTTCGAGAGGAGACGCCTCCTAGCACTGCATCAAGTGCTAGTGAAGACACGCATGCGACCAACTTTACGGCGCCATTTTGGACTGCGGTGGACATTGCTGTGGCGAAATCATTTCAAGTGAACGAAGTCTCTTTATTGGAAGTGGCGAAAACACTGGACATATCTCTCAAGTAAGAGCACGAGCACACGAGGATATACACATTTAAATTAACATGTGAGAAAGAAAAGAAAATGATAAGTAACTTGATGGATGCAGTTGATTGTCGCTGCATCGTTTTTTGTTGTATTTCTGTTTCTTCCTTTTTCTCTCTCCCTCTTTCTTTCCCTACTGCAGAGAGATTGGCCTCGATGGGCTTGATGGATGGACGTACAGCCGTGCTCGGGGGGCACCACCAGACACAGCACCAACGCCAGGAGCAGCAGCAGTAGAAGCAGGAGCTGTATCAGCAGCAGCAGTAGCAGCAGCAGCAGGGGCCGTAACAACGCCGCTCACAAGCAAGAAAGGCCCACGGGGTGCGCGCACTAAAGTAGTCGAATCGGACGTGCTTCGAACAGTGCATTTGCCGTTGCAAACCAACCTGACTCGGTGAAGTTGAGGGATCAGCGAAAAAGGAAATCTCATTAGAAGGCCTTTTGTTTCTTGCTCTCTGGGTTCTTGAACTCCATGGCACTATGAACTACTTTCGATTAAGACAACCGCGTACTTACGACTTACGAGAATGTGCATCGAGCTGTAGTCTGTAGTGCATGGTATGGTACACACACAACCAAAACCAAATGCCACTGATGCCTCATAGCTGATAGGATAGGGAAGAAGACTTCGGCCAACGCGGGTAGTGACGAAGCCGCCACTTTCTCTGTGCGTTGTGTGTTGTGCCCATGAAATTCTGGGGAGAAGGGAGGAGACTGGCCGACTGGCCTCAGCCGTTTTTATGATTAATGCAGAAAACGCCCGGAAATCCTACGTAGAAACATTCCTTATTCCCAGGTGCCGATGCAGGTGCAGTGGCCTTGCCTAGTCGTAATATTGCCTAACTCTGAACTCCACGAGAGCGGGGTGCATTAGGGTCCCTTTCTCTCTCTTATCTCCCCTTTTCATGGCAAGCGAAGGCGAACAGTGCCGCTTCGTGGTTCAGTGAGTAGCCACTAACTAGCGCGTTCCGATAGTAGAGACAAAGCCACCTGTAACCCCCCAAAAGCGGGCTCAAGACCAACTAACGCTTTTCTTTCAATATTAGGCGAAGAGGGCCGCGGCATGGTCCAATTTGTCGCCGACAGCCACCATGTCCCAATAGTGCGCGAGGCCCTTGCTGCCCATCACTTTACGAGCAGCGCGCGCTGACTTCACCTGGAGGTGTTGAAAAGGGTGATGAATCGACAAGAAGAAGGAAGACACACAGGAGGAGGAGGAGAATGATGAGGCGTAAGCTGAAAAAAAAAGATAAAAGAATGCGGGCACATCGAGAGTTCCAGCGGGATGTTGTACGTGCGTGCGAAAAGATTGTAAATGAATTCGATAAGTCAAACCCTCAAAGATATACACAGCAGTGCGCAAGCGCAGCCTCTAGCGCCATGCCAAATCCGTCAACGTGCGCAGATTCCCTCAACTACTTTGATAACAATATCTTCTTCTTCTTCTTCACTGCCTACTTCTTCTCCTCTTTCTTCCATCTCCTAATGAAACTCACCTCTTGAAACTTGAAGGACGTAAAACCCCGTTTCGCCACCTTGCCGACCCACACCAAGTCGCAGTAATTGCCCCGGCGCTTCTTGCGGTCTGCAGCCGACTCGCCACCTCCTTCCCTGTAAGCGCTCAGGCCACCGTTGCCACCTTCGTCGTCGTCGCTGTCGTCGTCGCCGAGTTCGCCCGCCCACTGTTTATGATTTGGTATTATATTCGCGTATTAAGAAAGCAGAATACAAGAGCATTCAGTGAGCAGAAACCAAGAAAACACGAGCTTGAAACTTCTGGTGTGACACCGAAGCTAACGAAGTAGTTTTCTTTTTGTCTTTCTTTCGCGTCGATTCAAGGGGGCTCCGATGCAGCATCGGCGATGCATTCGGGCGTTAGCATAGCACACGAATATAATGTGGCATGAAAATATAATGCGTTACCTTGATGCGCCGGGTCATGAGTTTGGAGTACCGAGCCACTGCTTTGGGACCGCCTAATATAACAAAATATAGGTGTATAGCAAATTGAGCTCGCAAAAATGGAAGACATTCAGATATCGTGGTAAAGAATGATTGCAAGGCGGCTTCAATTTTAACTCAATAAAACAAAAAGCATAGCAAAACCGCAAAGCATGAAGAAAGAAAAAAAGCTCTGCCGCGTACAGCGGAAAGAATGAGTGAAGGAATAAACAAATGAATAAACGATAAGAAGCATTGGTTCAATGCTGGCCATGAAGTGTGTATTTACACGAGTATAATATAATATTGTATAATAATACCTTCCACCACCACCAGGCTCAACGCGTGCTCCGTATTGTCCAACGAAGTCATTTGCCCCTGGTCGTCCTCGGTGCCCTTGCAGATCAGCACCCCCCCTGTAAGCGCGTTTTGGCTCGCGTTCATGTCCACCTAATGTGATATTGAATAGTAGGTGAATTACACGTGCATGAAACGCGCAAGCAATAAATAAAGGAAGAATAGAAATTCGGGGATAAAGAACGTGTCATATTTGCCTAGGAAACATGATGGGAAACGTCAAATTTGCAAAGCTTTAGAGGAATATTAATTGACAAAGAGAGCTCTTCAAGACAACCAAAGTGCACCTTTGCCTTTACAAAGCTGTGCGACTATAAACACAAAACGTCCAAAAATCAACAAGTAGTGAAGTTCAGAGTGGCGGGTCCTTGCCTTGAATTGGTGTTGTCCGTTGGACAAGTCTTTGACACGGAACAGCGCCACCGTGGCTTCGGTGGAGGTGTCTTCTTCGAGTTTCCGGCGGTGCTTGTCCTTCTGTTCCGCTGGGGTCAGTTTTCGCGCCTGAAGGTGGCATCGTAAGGCAGTATTAAAGATTCGCCGAGTGGAGAAAAGAGGCACAGAGGTAACAAAGACAATACGAAAAAAAAAGAAAAAAAAAGGGTAGAGTGAGAAAAAGAAAAATCGGAGATGAAAGACAACCAACTCATCTCGCCTCTCGCCGCAACACACACACCGACACCCTCATACACTCTCACTCTCTCTTGAATACCTGGTTGCGCATTTCGTGGTTGGTGACGCGCGCCGCCACTTGCTCCATCACTTTCCGCTCCATTTTCGACGGGTCCGCCACCGCTTGATCCCCCAGTACCTGAAAGAGGAGGAATACGTATAAATATAGTGTAGGGTAGGACGAGTATGACTTTTATTTCGAAGGGGGGGAAAGAATATAATATACAACAAAGAGGAATGCATGCATGTGCCAAATCAAGAAAAAAAATGAACACAAAAGCAAACTCTTTCATTTTTTGTCTGTGCCACAAAAGAATAAGTCTCGTCTCTGCCGAATCACAAGAACAAACAATGCATGCACCCCTGTGTACTGAGTATGTAGTACATGTAGTACACGTAGCACGCACCTTCATGAAGTTGGCAAGTTTGAGTTTCGGTTCCGGCGGCGGCAGGAGCCCGAGGGATATTTTGTCCCGCTGTTCGTTGCGCCGTTCTTCGCGCGCGGACCGCCGAATCCGCTTCCGCTCTAATTTGATAATTTGATAAAATAAAGTAAGAAAAAAAAACACAGAAAGAGACCGAGTGAAACAAAGAAACAGAAATCTTCAGCGCTACACATCACATACATTCACACCGCATTCCATGACACGCAATTCCCATCTCCTCATTCCAACCCATCGCAATACCTTTGTCGGTGAGGTACACGGGCAGAGCTGGCGCTGCCGCGGTCGGGTCCACGCCCGGCGGGACTACAGGGGTGGGGTGCACGATCACCGCGTGGAACTTGTTGTGCCTGTTGGTTGAAGGGTGGGTGGTTGGTCGTTGGTTGGTGGATGATTGTTATCGGTGGTTGGGTGGTTGTTATGTTAGTGCATGCACGGTAACGACGTGCACGTGCGGACTGTGCGCAAGTGCACCGATCGGAACAGATCTTGCATGCACATATCCAATATCACGCATCATCTCTCCCATGCAATCTCTCTCTCTTTTTCTCCCTCTCTGGCTCTCTCTCTCTAGCTTATACTAAAACTTACTCGAGTTTGAAGAGGTTGGTATCCAAATCATCGTAGGAGATTTTGGCATCCCGGCGGCGGTTGGAAGGCAGAAACGGAATGTCCCACCACTCAAGATCCGGCCCGCTCCGAGGCGACGATTCCACAGAAGCAGCAGTGGTACCTGTTGTAATATGCGAGGAGGAGTAATGTGGCACTGGTATTGTATGGCGATCATGAGAGACGATAACAATGCTCTCACATAAGAAGCCTGTACTCTTTAAATACAGTCGTACTTTGAGAAGCCTGTAGTAGCTACGTAGTACGAGAGTTTTCTGGCATGATAAAATCATGAACACTTGAGGGAAGGCGACATTACCAGCAGGAGTCGAGTCCTCGTGTTTCTCGTTCTTGGCAGCATTGGCCGCTTTCCCGCCTCCCAGAAGAGCTAGCGAAGACGCAGCTGCTGCAGCAGCGGCGTTGACTGGGACCTGCGTAGTTTAACCAGAGAGACAAGAGTAGGAAGTTGAGAAAGTGTGAACTTGTGTGATTGACTATAGTACGGAAGGTGTGATTTTTTTGTTCTCGTTGGAGATTTCAGTCATTCTTAAGCTTCGATACCGAAGCATACGACCTTTGGTCAGTCTCTGTCAACGTTCTTCGGTGCCTCTCTCTGTGAACTAATACAATACAATGTACAACACTCAATTACCGTCAGATCCGCGGGGGGCGGCAGTGCTAGCGCCGTGGCTGCTGCTTTGGCCTCGCGCGCTGCGTTCGCTAGCTCCAGCTCCTGTTTTGAGTCAACAATAGAGAGGGGCAAGAAAACAAGGGAGAGAAAGAGAGAGAGAGCAAAACAGATAAGGAGAATGGAGAATTTGAGCTAAACAGCGATAGGGGGGGGGAGAGATTGTGATGTCGGCAGCGAGAAGAAAAAGATGGAGAGCACATGTAAGCACTGCACAATGACGCACCCATGAATGCACCTACTTACTACATATCCGAACTACTGCACGCCTATGTATTGTATACACATATTCATATTAAATTAGAGCACCTTGGCGAGCAGGGGATCAACGTCCATCCCGTTGGACTCTTCGTAGGCGTTTTTGTTGCGCCCTGACGCAAAGCCCGCGGCCACCTATGAGGAAGAGGAGAAAAATAATAGAAAAGACAACCACGGCGGTGAACGTATAAATAAAGCATGTGAAGAAGGTGATGCGTCAGAAATAGTAATGGCACTAAATAGCGCTGCCATAAGATTCTCTTTGATCTTGCACGCGACCTATGTGGCACACATATTGCAAATGTGCTACCCACTGCAGATTATGTACACTACTTCTAAATATACACTTCATTCGTCACGTGCTACTTCGTATACACTTCTATTTCCATCTACTACTGTAGTACCTTCTTTTGTTCCTTCTCGGCGAGAGCGTCGCTGCGAGCCACGATGCTGCCGGGCTCATGGAACTGGAACGCTTTTTTGCCCTTAAGCGCGCGGGATTTGACGCGGATGCGTGGATCGACCACGCCCTGGGATTCTGCTCCTCCCGCAGTTGCACTAATGTAGTGCATTTCATGACGGAATAGAGGAAGGGAAAAGGGGAACGGGTAAGTATGCGACAGAAAAGCACACGTGTGTGATACAACACTGTTGACATGCGTGCTACAAGGTGGAAAGAGGATTGATGCTGTTGTAGAAAATATGTGTGCATTGAGCGTAGCGCGTGAGTGTAATACTTAAAGGGTTCTAAACATAGAATTGTGTGTGTATTTCTCTACCTGGGGTCAACGCTAGCGCTGCCGTTCGAGGAAGTAAGAGGCAGCACAGACGAGGTGCCACTCTTAGGAGGGGCTGCTGCTGGCATGTGAGCGAGATACGGGTTCACCTGAAACGATTATGATGATGAGAAAGAGACGGAGGAAAGGAGGAAGGGATAGAGTCAGGGTGGCATCAGTGAAAGTAAGGCGGTGGGAGAGGTAAGACACGTATAAATATAAGAAAGCAGGAGAGCGGGCAAAAAGGAATACGCAGTTCCAAGCAAATGCCAAATACACACACAAAAAAGTACAAGCATAGTCTGAAACGTATTATGAGGGTGCTTCTGTACAACAATACCTTAACTTTCGGAGCTACATTAGCCCGCAGCTCTCGAGTGGCCGTCACGTCAGTTTGGACCACTCGCCCGAGCTGATCAACGGCACGCCCCTGTGTAAGGACAACAACAAGGTGAATGGAGGGAAGCGAGAAATCCAACACCGAGCACATGATTAGATTCTTGAGAAGGAAAGCAAAAAGGAAGTTAAAAAAAAAAAACTAAACCCCATGCACACGCGCGCGGGGTATCTTCGAGACTCAAAAGCTTACCTGTTCGTCCAGTTTCAGCGTAAAGTCCATCGGTTTACGAGGCCCTCCTCCCCCAGCTCCAGCACTCCCCCCTCCTTCACTGAGTCCACCTGCGCCGCCGCCGCCGCCACCACCACCACCACCTGCTGCAGCTCTCGTCTTGGCCAGAGCTAACTCCATCTGCTGCTCGACTGCCGTGCCAGCTCCTAGTCGATGAACAGACAAAGGAGCAAAACGTTGGAAAAAATGTGTGATACTATTAGAGGAAGCTCAGCACACCACTTATCCTGGTCTTGAGGACAACTTATCCTTCTGCGGCTACGTAGATGCTCTCTAACGGTCCTTCTAGGTTCTTGAAAATCGCGACATAATATATGGTCAACTACCTAGTCCTCCCAACAGACCCTTACCGCCGCCCCTAGCGCTACCCACGGCCACTGGCATCGCGGCCACTGCACGCGCCGCTGCTTGAGCCCGCGCCAGAGCCGCCGCGACACCCGGGTTCATCCCGAGGCCTGGCACAGCAGCAGCAGCAGCAGCAGCAGAAGGAGCAGCTGAAGGGGCCACCACTGCTGCTGCTCCGTCTTTGCCGTTGCCGCTCGGAGGCTTGGGCCGCGCTTGCGACGACGACGACGGCGGTGGCCGCTTCGATGATGACGAAGCAGGCGCCTTGGTCTTGGGCGCGGGCGCAGTTGGAGCGTGAATTTGCCGCTCGCGGGTGTGCACGTTTTCGTACGAAAACTCGCCTGAAAGAAAGGGCGAGAAAAATGGGAAAGAGATATAGTGAACTACTCGTAAGTGGTGTAAACGACGGTGTTTCCATTAAGCAAACAGCACAACGCCTAATATATAATGTGTTGAGTCTGCGCCAGCCTTCACAAACCGCCTTGAAGACATAAGTACTCAACAGCAAACAATCCCAATATATATATGTGCATGCAAACTGCCGAGCACGCACCGGGTTTCGAGCGACTGGGCACTTTGCGCCAGCCTTCAGGCAGGGCTGCGCCGCCTGTAGGCGTAGGAGCCGCAGCAACAGCTGCAGCAGCTGTGGACGAAGCCTTCACCGAAGCTGCAGCAGCGGAGACGGCAGCAGCGGAGGCGCCTTCAGCAGCTGG
>Ga0307930_1002273_pt1 | contig 14735 bp, 10 predicted proteins | sample OrgLakmetageno46_FD_203161 | JGI IMG/M metagenome (GOLD analysis project Ga0307930, IMG submission 203161) | Saline water microbial communities from Organic Lake, Antarctica - #46 | ecosystem: Environmental > Aquatic > Non-marine Saline and Alkaline > Saline | place: Antarctica: Organic Lake... | reverse complement strand
TAGTGCCGCCACCGTGAGGCACGAACCGTGCTGCCGCCGCTGCTGATCGAATGCTCGGCTCTGAGCGCACGAGACGGCTGAAGTCGTCGAGTAAGCGCAAGCCCACCTTCGAAGTGAAATGAACAAGGCAGAAAAAAAGGGCGTGAATTAGAGAGGTGCCTCAAAGAGATGAGCACAATATGCGTAACTATAGCAAAAAGTCGCACTGTTGAGAGATGAGCTCCCATTAGTTCTCTGCGACAATACTTGACTGTCCAGTCGCCACGACACACATCATAACACTTCAGGAGCGAGTTGAATTGATGCAGAGTACCTCGCGAGCCAGCGCAGTTGGCAGCGGTTTCGGTTTCACCGGTGCCCGAGGCGCTGGTGGAATCTCCGGCTCCGGTGGGTAGTCAATCATGCTGGCAGAAGAAAAGGAGGCGCCACTTGATGATGCACTCCTTTGCGAAGTAGTAGCAGCAGCACCCGAATCAATCTCTTCTGCAGCCGCCGCCCACGCTTGTTCAGCTCTCGCCACTTCCTCTTTCCATAGGCCAATCTTTTCTTCGTGTTGTTGCAGGGCTGCGGCGTAGTGGGCTTCAGGGTCCAGCCGTGGGAGCAGCCAATCCGCAAAAAGCTTGCCGAGGGAGAGCCGTTGCACGCCCAGCTGTTCCAGAAAAGCCCGTTCCCGGCCGTCCTTGCAGCGCACGAAACTTTCGTCCAAGAGGGCATCGCTCAAGTCTTCGTCAGGAGGTAGCCACTTGTCGACACGGATGGTCAAATTTCCGGTGCCTCCACTAGTGCTTGTAGCACGGCTCGAGCCGCTGCCGCTTTCGTGGAAAGTGCGCAAGGAGTGGTACTGTGGTTGGCCGTGAGGGCCCGTAGCACCAAACACGGCGAAGATGGGGAGGGCCTGCGAGAAATGGGCAGGAGGTATGAGCTGCCTTCATCAATACAGGTAATTTTGAAGACAACAGAACAAAACCAATGCTGAAATCCAAAAAATGAAGAAGAAGAAGAAGAAGAAGAAAAGAGAAAGGACGTAATAACACTAACCTGGATGTACGGCACGAGATCAGCTGGTATTGCCCCGGAAGGCCCTCCGCCACCGTAAGTGCTTCCAAACTCGCCCACTAAATTCGCCGGGTCTTTGAGGAAGTTTCGAAGCGCGTCGCGCACGTTAGGCTGGCAGGCCTTGAACCGCACTTCAAGCTTCACGGCATCGTCACTGCTGACGTTATGGTCTTGGCTGATAGCACCGTGCACGCTCATGCTCACATTGTTCCCTCTCGAAGCAGTACCCGCCGTGCCCTTCCCTTGTGGGTGCTGCAGTGATATTGAGGACTGCGCAGGCGGGCCGTGTCCCAAAGGGGCAAAAATAGCACGCAACACGCCTCTCACCGCGGGGGGCTCACAGTATTCCGCCAAAGCAGGTGACGACAGCACCTGACTCCCGAGCAAGGCACCATCAACAACAGCCACTCCCGCGAGGGCCAGGCAGGTGGCCACCGCAGGGGGCAGGGTGTCGCTCTTAGCACCAGAAAGCCGAGGACAGATTACACCGACTCCCGTAGTGCCACTGTCACTGCAATTCGCAGTACCACTGTCGCTGCTGCTGCTGCTGCTGCTGCTGGTTCCTTTTTCTGCAGAGTGCTTGATGCTCCGCAGCGGCCGCAGCACCCGCATTCCAGGGCCGCCTCGAAAGCACGGCAACACTGGCCATCCAGCTGTGGCCAATGCACCCACTCGTTTGCTACTGCTATCCGCATCCTCATCGTAAGCGCTTCGACTACTGCTGGCTGCTTTCGCTCCTTGAGGATTATTCACAGTACTACCGGAGCCACTGCCACTGCCACTGCCACTGCTGCTGCTGCCACCGCTGCTGCAATAGTTGTCACCGCTGCTACCGCACAAGAAGTCCCAGAGACATGTAATCCACTCTTCTGAGGGTGGCGGCAGGCGATTAACCGATGAGGCACCACTAGTAGCAGACCGACGCCTCTCGCGACCGTCGAGCGGTGCGGTGATGCTACGCTCATTCATGTTGCTGCCAACACTGCCACCGCTGCTGCTGCTAGCCTTACTCGAAGACGATGACCCAAAAAGGGATGGCACCCAGGGAACTTCATCGAGGCCCAATTCTTGCAGGCGGTTTGGGCGCCAGTCTTGCGGCAGTAGGCGCGGCAACAAAAGGGCCAAATGGTGCGAGTCCAAAGTGACAAGGTTCAACCGAGAGCTGGAGGCAAGGGCGCGCAACACGTGGCGAGCTTCTTCAAAGACTGCACTGTCGGCATCGTCATCAGCACTACTTCCTCCACCGCGGCCGTGTGCGCCACCAGAAGCCAACGCTAAGGTGTTTCCCTTCCCTTGAAGTGGTGGCTGCCCGCTTGAAAGTGGCTTTGCAGTAGCATCAGTAATATCCCCGTCAGAGGATGGCGAAGCTTCATGCGCGACCTATGGCGCGATGACAGTAGAAGATATTGAGTGAAGCAGGATTGCAAACGGACGTAGACATGACACAACAACGAAAGGCAATTGAAAGAAAAAAGCATACAATAAATCAAAGCCATCAAATATTATTACTTACCACAACATCTGGCAGAGCGGCCATGAGCTTATGCGCTGAAGTGCCTTCGACCAGCAACAGCCACTGCGAATGATCCTCATCTACACTGGTTTCCTCATTTTCTGCACGGTCCTCAAACTCAACGCCATTGAGAAGGCCAACATGAGAGCTGTTCTGAGATCGCAAGCATAAGCGGCCCATAGCTCCATTGGCAAGCGGCAAAAGGCCTAGCCCATGCAACACGCGGAATCGCTCAGGATAAGCCGTAACCACTCCTCGTGCATCGCCATATTGGCTGCTGCCGCTGCTGCCGTTGCCGTTCGTGCGGTTTGCGTAACCTCCCGATGCGCCATTACGTTCAGGAAGGTTGAGGTGCAGATCTCGGCAAGCTTCTGCAAGGAGCAACAAGGCATTGCGACGAGCAGTTTCCACTCCAGCGCGTGTTGGGTCGATACAGGGGTGAACTGCCACTTCTTTGGGCGTCAACCACGGTGACAACGACGGCGATGAGGAGGAGGAGGACAAGGCCGACGACGCAGCAGATTCAGCAACTCTGAAATGATGCCGCACGAAAGCTGGTCCGGCCTGAGCGCGCACTGCGCCCTGGCTCACCAGGGCTTTGCACAGCAGGGGAGGTACCGCGACAACCGGCAGGCCCTCGGTCAATAGCACCTGCCGAAGCGAGAGGCGGTGTTCGTCGCGCAGGACCTGCAATGTTGCTGGTGGTTGCTCTTTGTCTTGCTGCTGCTGCTGCAAGTGCTTAAATGGAACGCTGCCGTGATCGTCATCACTGCGGCTGGCGTCATTGCTTTCATAACCGCCGTGGTCTTCGATAAGCACCGCGTCCTTAGCGCAAATCCACTGGTTGGCATGGCGCAGCACTGGCATCCTGGCCACGTGGCGGAAGAGGCCTTGGTAAGCGGCAGCCCAGGGCTCCACTGGCGTCACGTCATTGGGCCATAGGGACCAAAACAAGGGCAAGTCGCGAGGGGATGCCAGTAGCTTGGCCGCCACTGTGAGAAGCTGCGCATATGCCGGGCCAATAGCGTCTGACAAAAGAACCTGAGAATGGTGGGAGATAGGCACAAAAAGCATTCACGAACTTTACTGAAAAAAATACACATCTATGATAATTTAGGTATTTTAAAAAAAACACCTAAAAGAAATGGGCACCTATCGCTTTTACCTTGTTCCACTCGGAGCGTCTGGCCCCATCGCCGGACATGTCCTGCCCGAACCAAATGTCGCGCCTATTTGACGACAGCTCAAAGTAGCCGTTGACATGCACCGGTAATTGCGTGTCGACTGGCAAAGGCAGGAAGCAAAACGCTTTCCCGCTGCGCTGTTTGACAGGGAAGAACCCACGGCTGTGTGAGTTCAGATCTTGATGTTGTTGTCGTTGCTGCTGATCGGTGCTAGACTTTGAACCGTGATCACCATCAGCACTTGAATTTCCCGCAGCGGCAACAGCTGTCGACAACGATGAAGACAACGGAAGGGAAAGGGTCGTTGCGATGCCGTCCCGGCGCAGGTGTGCCGCGACCCCACCCCACGGGATGAACTTCATGGATCGGTGCGCGGGATCCACGGCCATCTCTCGCACCGCACCACCACCCAGGGCGGCCACCACCAAAAACTCGTCCACCTGGACGCGCGGCTGCGACGCACTGCTGCTCATAGTGCTCGAACTGCTGTTACTGTCGTGGCTCTTGTGTAATTCGCCACTCGATTGACCAGTCTGATCGGACTGGGCACCCGACGACGCCACGTCAGCAACGGTGTCTGATGCATCATAAAATTCGTCCAACTGCTCTTTGTCGTGGCTCCGTCCTCGACTCCCTTCTCGCGGGGTGATGCCGCTCTGTGCGTCCGAAAACTCATCTTCCAGTCCCTCTGATGGTGCCGGTAATTGTAAAGCAGGCAACAACGATGAGGATGGTTCCAAGGATGGCGGCGAAAAAGAGGGAATTGCTTCTTCCGTGAAGGTCACGGTCACCAGCTGCTGCACTTGCGGTAGCTGCGCTTCCGGGCAGGTGGCGAGCCTCTGGTAGAACTGGTCTTTCGATAGCGGCGCAGCGGGGTCTGGCCCTGTGATGAAGTCTTGAATCGCAGACCAGCCACTGCCATGGTTATTACTGTTGCTAATGTCACTGCTTTTGCCTTTGCTCTCAATGCCATCAAGTTGGTTCGACGACGACGATGAGGCTAGAGAAGCCGCGGCCCGAGCCGCCGGAAGTACGTGCTCTCCCGATGGCAAAGTGCGCGGCACCGACTGACGCCGGGCTTGCACCGCATACAAGAGACGGGGGGTGTCGCCACTGCAAGTGTCGTCCAGGACATGCACCTGAAGATAAAACGAAGAAAAGGAGTGATTAGTAAGCGGGAACAGTCACTAAATATGATTGAACTCGAGTACTTTTCTTCCTCTTTCAAACTTTCGAAGCATGCCAAATCACTCGAGAATTTTTTTGTTTCTTTGACTTTTCTTTATTGCACATTTCATCCTAAAGGCACGTGATTGCGCGAATTGTAGTACCTCTACACGCTGCACGTTCCTCAGAAAGAGTAAGAAGCGCTCGGCAGTTGCCTTAAAAGACGCTAACAGCGATGGCACTGCTGTTGGGTCGTCGTAATGCGCCTGTTCGTTTGAGAATGGAGAAAACAACAAGGTGAGAGCATGGAAAAATACGGTAAAACGCTAAATTGAGCTTGAAAAAAATAATTTAATGAAAAAAAAGCCTTCATTTGCTCTACCATGTGCAGATTCACACACACACCTTGGATATTTCCGACTCTTGAGCCAAGGCCTTGGTGCGCAGGGGGAACCGAAACAAGGTCCCATTGAAAGGGGTCTCCAGATCGCACCCAAACACGCACAGTGGCGCCGCCTGGTCGGGAAAGGATTGTTTCAAATGTCCGCCTGTAGTGCGCAGCCGCACCCCAGGCTGGCTGGCTGTGGCGCCCGGCAAATAGGCCACATGTGGGTCAAAAGTCACCACGGAGTCGCCCGACACTAAGGTTGGGCAATCGGTGAAATGGTAGACCGCATTAAAGCCTAAGCCAAAGCGCCCTGTAGTCACTAGCCGATCGAGTTTGGAAGCCTAGGAAAGGGTGCAGATAGATGTGAGCAGGATACGTATTGAGTGCTTCAATTACTTTTCACTCGTAGGAGGGTAAAAGAGAAGTGTAATTCAGTTTTTAAAAATGAACAAATTAAAGGTACAGTAGGTGAACAAAGCATTCTGCAAGGAACGCCTTATACCAGACAGCATTTTAGTGGAGACATCAGAACACTTTCCCAAAGAAGTATTTAAAAAAGGTACGTATAGTACCTGTCCGATTTTGACCAAGTTTTGAAAGTCCCTCGAGGAGAAAGCAGCATCGTTGTAGACGCACAAGCTGGGCCCCTGCCATTTGGCCATCTTTTTCCCGAGCAGGGAAGACGTCCCGTAGCTCCTCGTGTTGTAAAGCACTTTCACCGTAGAGGCGCGGGCGTCGTCAGCGTTTTGAATCAACTCCGACAGAATCGAAGGTCCTAGCAGAGACAAGTGAGAAGGGGTGAAATTATGTGCACGCGGTTTAAGAATATCCAATTTCATCGTAGCTTCCTTTATACTACAGATATGACGTAGAAGAGGAAATAAGAAGCAGAGAAATGGAAGGTGGGGGCTAAAGTTTACATACCTTCAGGATAAAGCTCCAGGATGTGCCGCAGCCGCCGGGTGATCGACTCGCTCTGCCCGAACGCCTCGCTCTTGACACCGCTACTGCCTCCTGCTCCTGTTCCATCTTCGTCATCGGGGTTGAAATCGAAGTCTAGAGCATCGTGCGCGTGAGCTGCCGCAATTTTCAGGCGAAGCGACACTGCGCCCACCCGATCGCCGACGCTCGCCGAAATCTTGGGGTGCACCAGCCGCACGGGTACCGAATGCTGCCCGCGCTGCAGCCAGGGGGCGTCGTTGTACTGGAGGGAGGTCGCCGTCGCCAATATACCGTCTTCGTCCGGTACAAATACCTTTACCATGTACGGTATTTCAGGATGTTGATAGAAATTAAAATGCTGTGGTTCATAGATGAAAGGTTGCTCTAATCTTTTTCGCTCTTGTTGTTGTCTATTACTCGCACTCGTAAAGTTCATATCTGATGAATGTCCATCCTCTATGAACACTCACCTCAAAATCCTTCACGCGAATGCGGTCATCCGAGAGCACTTGCACTAAACTCAGTGCGAGGTCTAATTGAGATGGTGTAAGCGCCTGCACACTTCCTTGCATGCCATCAAGCTTCTTGTCGTCTTTCGTGCCTCCTCCTGCTGCTCCACCACTAACTGTTGATTTTGCTCCTTCCCCTTCTTCAGTACTGCTAGTTATCGCTGCACCTCCAGTTTCAACAGCCATGCGACGCAAGACCGCCGCAAAGTCCGACGAACCAAACGAAGGGCGCACGTTGAAGTGCTTGAGCAGATTGCTGAAACAGGCGAGGGAGTTGGGGACGGCGTACAAGTAAGGGGCAGCGTTGGCTGGAGTGGAAAAAGCCACCTGAGGGCACCGTGAAGGTGCAAAGAACAAGAAGATGAGAAGCGAAAGGTCCCGGAATAAGAAAGACACAATATACTTGTCGAAAGATCGCGTATTAGCGATAACATAAAAGATATATAAGCCGGTCAGTAAACTTTTACTTACCTCTCCACTATATCACACATGTACAGCTGCAAACACTCAAACCTGATCGGCCGTTACGAAGTGTGAGCCCACCCAAAGCCACTTCATAGCGCCCAACACATCCCGCATGGCCGCCACGTCACTTGGTGCGCTCAAGCCATCCAAGCACGCATACAGCTTGGGCACTGCCGCCGCCATCACCTGCTGAAGCTCCACTACATCGACTGCCTCTTCATTCGTGGACTCATCAACAGCATCGGCAATACCCCTTGCACTACCTGTGGTCCTGGTATAGCTTGTGAGGGCTTCATAGCGCTGGGCGACTCCGCGCAGCTGCGCAGCTGCGAGCTGGGGTGGCAATTGGACATCCCAACCCAATCCTTCCAGCAGGTCCCGGCTGGCCAGGGGCCCACAGGCTGGCGTCAGGCACAAGTAAGCGTGGGAGCCGAGCCACATGTCGCTGGAAGGGCGCATCTCGCAGGGAGCGCCCACAATCACACCTGCGCCATCTGCCATCGGCGACGCTCTCCTACCACCATCAACGCCTTGGCCAACAATAGCCCCGCCACCATCAGCAACAGCATAAGCGGTCGTGGTAGTAACATTGTCGTTGGTACCACGCCACGGCAGGTAAGGTTGTAGAGGTGAGGTGAGCACCGGCAGCCAGCGCAATTGGCGGAGTTGAGCGAGGCAAGCTTTCCGTTGTGCTACCTGTGCTTCGGCTGCTTCTCTTTCGGCGACGCCTAGACCGACCGCCGATGCCGCAGCTGATTTGATGGAGCCCCACAGCCCGCTGTTGCTTTTGCTGCGTGCGGCGTTGGCCCGAGCTTCTGCTTCATGGCCAAACAAACGCGGCGCTTGGGCGTCAACGAATGCTAACAGCAAACGGCCTCGCTCAGCGGCATCCGCAGCAGCAGCTCTATTTGCAGACATCGTTGACGCATTGTCGGTCTCGTCAGTGCTGTTCTTTGTGGTATCGACAGTGGCGCAGGAAGTACTAATTGAAGCAGCAGCGGCATCAGCAGCTGCCTGCACGGCTGTTGCGCAGCGCACTACGCCCTGCCAGTCGAGGCCACTCTGGAGCCCTAAGCTACGTAGCGCTACTAGAGCTCGGGCACTGTCAAAGGGGCTGGCAGGGAACAGGGAAGGGTCAACGAGCTGTTGCAGTTCCAACACATTCGGGTCAAAGAGTGCACAGGGCGCCTGCAAACAAGTACTGGTACCAGTGCTACTTCCTGCACTATCGAGTTGTGCCTTGCTGGCATCCTCACTAAGCTCTACGGTGTACGCGCTAGCACTAATGCCCGAAGTGTTCACAACTTGGCCTGTGCTGCTTGCACCAGCACTCAATCGAGTGGGTACAAAGGCGGTCTTGGAGACGATCGCAAGGAAGTTCGCGTCTCCACCTCCATGTTTACCACGGCCACTCGATTGATCGCCCAAGCGGGACGCATCCAGTAGCATCGCCAAGAGCCCCGGGTCTCGTGCTGCAGGTGGGATAGCTGCCAGCCTCGGAAACACGTGGTGCGTGTAAAAAGTCGTCCGTGCAATGGTGACAACGCCAAGGCGAGTCGCGAGGTCCATTTCTTCCCGCGGCAGGGGGCCCAAAAAGGCTTCGGATGCTAGGTCAGCGTCAGCGGCCGTGATGCCTTCGAGCAAGTACACTGGCTCATGTTGCTGCGCGGATGAAGACGACGATGATGACGAAGACGATGATGAAACAAGGCCGCTTGATTTATTGTACTGAGAACGGCCTTGCGCAGACGCAAAGTGCGTTGCTTCCATAAGCCGAGGGCAAACTTTTACCACGGCGCTGTTTCTGCCCTCACCCTTTGCCTCTTCGTCGTCACCGTTGCCGTCCTCGTTCTCGTCATTGTCATCATCTTCTTCGCCTCCAGCGGCGGTTGCTGCGAGTGCATTGCTGGCACGGTCTTCCTCTTGTTGGTCGTACATTTGGCGCTGCTTCGCCCACTGTGCGTTAAAAACGAACGAGCGAAAAATGGGGAGTTGCCTTGCGATTTGCACCCCTGTATCGTCGAGCTCTTTGGCAGGCTCACGGCTTAAATAGTTGCGAAGCGCATCTTTCAGTTCAGGAGCGCATGCGTTAAGCGTTAGCAAAACACTGCCGCTGGAGCTCTCACGTCGCATTGCAATGCCCAAAGAGGCCAAGACGCCAGCACGGGTGGCAGGAAAGATATAGCTCCAAAAGTGAGGCGGGGGCCGCACGCTTGAGGAATTTGTTGACGTTGCCAGAGCAGTAGATGCCTAGGCAATACAAAGAGATAAAAAGCAAACGGTCTATCAAATAACCATATTGTCGACAAAAACGAGGAATATAAATAAAAATGACCATTATTGTGTCCTGGGAACAAATACACTTTTACAAATATTTCAAGAAATACTTGTAGATGCTGTCTTAAGACAAAAAAAAATACCGATTCGGCAGCAGCGACGGCAGTGGTGGAGTCTTGGTAGCCAAAGCCGTTGACGTCATTATAAGTGCTGTGCGAAAATAACCCATGCAACAGGGTTGGCACCTTCGCTGCAGCCAGTAGCTCCCGCACGGGCAGTGGCAGAGCACCCGTTGACACCACGCCACAACTGCGGCTGAGCGGCAACACAACGCCTTCATTGGTTGGGACCAGCGGCCACCCGTCGGCAAGCAGCGGCAACAGGAAAGAGTCGAGTTGCTGCCGATTGCCTTCGCTACTGCCACTGCCACTGCTACCGTTGTTGTTGTTTTTAAAGGCCGAATCTTGCTGCGCCAAGTATGCCCAGAGCCTCTGAAACCAGGCCAAAGTGGGTAATTGTTGATTTGTAGCTGCTGCCACCAGACCAATGCCATTGCTTTGGCCAATATTGGGTCCTGCCTTGGTTCCTTTCTTCTCAACAGTCGCAACCGCCGTTTCTTTGTCATGCTCCGATGACGGCGTCGGCGGAAGCCACACCGCGGGCTGCCCGCGCACCCAATCCGACGGCAACACCGCACCAAGAAGGTCGGGTAACACAGACGGCGTGAGTTGAGCCACGTTCAATCCACTACTGCTACTACTGCCACTGCTGCTGCTGCTTCGACTACTGCTGATCTTGCTCGCAGTAGCAGCGTCCTCAGGTTGGAGCAAAATCGCAGGGCTGAGTAAGGCCGCACGGCACAGGGAACCTTCCGGGAGAGCTTCGGCATTTACTAAGCATTTGCCAGCGCCCTTACCGCCGCCGCCGCTGGAGCCTCCCAACAGTTTCGCTTCTTGCGCAGAGCACATGTAGAAAGGGTTCTGACTCGCTGCTTCGCTGTCGCCACTACCACTGCTGTTGCTACTGTTTGAAGCACTTTTCTGGTCGCTTTCTTGGTGCTCAAACAGCCAATTGACCGCAGCTTCGTGGTTGCCCCCGGTTTTCACGAGAGCACGGCGAGACAAGGCATCGGAGAAGCCCATCGCACGAAGCTGAGCGAGGGCAAAAAGGTCCACGTCGAGGCGTGCCTGCAAAGTCCCGAGCGACTCGTCGACGAGTGGCAACAGAGGAAGGCCGGCAAGGGCCTGAGCTTGGGCTTGGCCCCTCGGCACCCCCTGTAAGCACACTTCCATCGCAAAGAGCGCCGCCACGTGCGCGAAAGGCATTGTCGTTGAAGTTGGCGAGGATGACGAAGCTGTAGAAGATATTAAAGCATCCGAGACTTCCCCTGAAGAACCACTTTTGTTCACACTAGAGCGGAGGCCTACCAGTGCAGGCAACGGTTGGCACAGGGAGGGGTAGGCTGCCGCTCCGCCCGGACGCTGCTTGTAGTGGTTGCGCAAAAAGGCAGGGTTGGCGTGGCGGTCAGAACTCACCGCGCCACTTCGGAGGAGTGCCCTCGCTAAGGGCATCGGCACCCGCACCAGAGGCACCCCATCGGCCAGGAGCAAAGCCTCGAGCGCCGCGGAGAGGGAAGCGCCGGTGGGCAAGAGCGCTCGCACGCCTGGTGACACCCCAGCTAACCCAGCATCTTCATTGGAGCTGTCAAGATCGCCATCGTCTGGAGTGGCTGCCTTGTGCTGTGGTTGATTCAATGCCCCAAGGGTTGCCGCACCTGAACCGTTGCTATTTATAACGTTGTCGATCTCGTTGCTGTTGTTCCCATACGCACGACCATGACCGCTACGGTTACTAGTGCTACTGCTGCTGCTGTCGCCGAGAAGAACAGCTTCCCGAGGAGTTACCCACCGCCCCCCACCAGCCTCAGTGAAAAGCACGGGGCAGTCGGCTATCGCAGCAAAGAAAGACGAGGCCACGTCACCCCAGGGCGCAGGGCACGGCTTGATGGGAAACAGCGCGTGGTAGCGCAGCATGCCCGGCCTGTGTTGTTGTTGTTGAAGCAGCGCTAGCTCGCTACCTGCGCTTCCGCTGCTGCTGATGCTCGCAGCCTTAGCACTGGAGGAAGAGGCACTGAGAGCAGCTGCAGTAGCCGCTGCCTGAGCGAGCACTCGAACGTAGCATGGAGCTACTACATCGCGCAAGAGGGTGCTGTTCCACTTGGCTCTCAGCGCACCATCGCCCGACATGTCATCTCCATGCCAAACGTCGCGCCTATTCGACGACAGCTCAAAGTAGCCGTTCACATGCACCGGCAACTGGGTCTTCACGGGGAGTGGCAAAAAGCAATACCCACGCCCCTCCAGTGCGAGCTCGCTGATGCTGCTGCTACTCGTGCTGCTGCCATTGCTGCTGTTGCTTGCCGCTGCAGTCGGCACCAGCGCCGCCACTCCCGCCCAGGGTACGAGCCGCATGTGCGCAACTTCCGGATCAGCAGCCAAAATTCCGCTTTCACCGCCGCCCAACTGATTGCACACGACCCACCGCTGCACGGTGGTGGTTGCCCCACCCCCACTGCTGCTGCTGCTACTCCTGCTGCTGCTATCTGGGGTGCTGTCGGCTCTCGTTGTATAGTCGCTGCTTGCTGACGCGCTGAGTGTTTTTGGCCTGCTGCGCCGAATCAACCTGGAAAAGAGGCCTTTCTTCTTTTTGGCCACTTTCGCACCGTCACTGCTGCTGCTTGGGGCCTCTGCCGCGGCTGGGGAATCATCGGTGCCAGGTGACGTCACTTCCTCGTCGTCCTCGTCGTCTTCGTCATCGCCAGCCCCTACTACTGCGGGGTCGAACGTCGACTCAATCTCGAGCACGTAGTCTGACGTGGCAACACCAGCCGCAGTGGACGCTGATGCACGCGACGCAGAAGCAGAGACACTTTTTCGTCCACTTTTCAGTGCGCTACTTGCGGTACTGCCCTTGACAGGAGCATCGGCAGAAGCTGCTGCTGCAGCAGCAGTAGCAGCGGCACTCTCCACCGCAGTGAGCACAAAGGAGCGCTGTTTTCGGAGCGCTGTTGAGGCATTGGTGACGTGCGACTCGAAAAGCAGCGATGGAGCGTCTGCGCCTTCTGGAGCCCACTCGTAGACCTAAACAAACACACACATGTTTTTACAAAGGCAAAGGAATTAATGTAGTATGAGCGTAAGCAATCATCTCTTCATTTGAAACAGAAATAGATACACGTGGCAACGACAGTGCGAAGATCTTGTCAAAGAATCACCTCAACGCGTTCCACGGTCTTCAAGAACAGCAGCATGGCCGCAGCTTCCTGGGCGAAGTCTCTGAGCAGCTGCGCGGCTTCCTCGGGCGCGTGGCCCTTGTGGCTGATGCGGCTCACCGTCGCTTGCGCGGGCGTGCGCAACGGAAACCGAAACAGGGTACCAGGAAAGTCTTTCCTGAAGTCAACGCCGAATGCCTGATAATAATGGGTGACGAGAACACAAAATGCATTTCAATTTTTTAGGTGCAACAAAATATACAGCAAAAACTATGAAAATACAAGAAGTGTTGATTTGTTCGCAGCCTAGCGCACCTCGAGAGGCGCAAACTGGTCGGGGTACTTTTGCACCAGCGCCGAATTCTTTCGGAAGTCCACCATTTTGCCCGGGTTGGCGGGGTTGACTCCCGGCAGTGACGTGGCATGGGGATCGAACCACACCACGTGGCGACCGCTCACAAACTGGGGCACTTCGGTCAAGTGGTACACCTATACGAGTGGCGCAACCACAATGTCAAGATTCGCAGATATAGAGCTTAGACCCAACGAAAGAATATAGAGAGAGGGTGCCTGGAAAGTAGAGACATCCTTTACATCCAAGTGCTATGAAGATGTAATGAAAAGACAAGGTTCATAATAATTTAGTCTAAAACGCGTACTGAATTAAAGCCGATGCCAAATCGCCCTGTTTTGCTGCCCTTCGAAGTAGCTTTCTTGAGAGAGTCTCCAATGCGCTGAATCGAAGCGAAGTCGGCTTCCTGAAATTGAGCACTGTTGTACGCCAAGATCGAAGGGCCCTGGTATTGAGCCATCCCCGGTCCAACAACACTGGTAGTGCCATGCTGCCGCAAGTCTAAGCAAAGTTTGAAGTCACGGGCGCCCGCGTCGTCCGCGTTCTGCACCAGCTCTTTGATGATGGACGTGCCTTCGGGGTAATTGCGGCAAATTTCACGAATGCGCACGCACAAGTCGGACTTTTGCCCGAAGTCGCCCGCTGCATCGTTCCATGACACTAGTTGTTCGATAGAGTGGAGTATGAATAGAAAAAGCGCATTCTTAGATACCCTTCAAGCTAGTAGTAGGGATTGGAAACAGGTCCTTCCCCTTCTGGCCCTGGCCATCATCAATTCCACCATTCGAATCTCAATGAATGAAAAGGAGCGCAAAAGAGGGCGGTGCATTCAAATATGAAAAACGTTTTTTCACCTTCATCATCGCCTTCCATCTTCTTCCGTGGCCAGCGATGATAGAGCCCCTTTCTCTAGACCCAAGCTAGCCTCTCGAGTCTAGGCCTTACAAAAATACGTCAAATATTTGACCCAAATACGTCAATCAATACGTCAGTACCGTAAATTACGTTATATTAGGGCAAATTCTCACTATATGCATGGCAAGCGCCGTATACAGGCGTATTTTTGATGATTTGTTTGTGATGACGTCAGCAGAACAGTCGATACGTCGCGACGTATTTGCCTTATATTCTGGAGAAAATACGTCAGATGTTTTATTGTAGGGACTACTCGAGTCCTCCCGATATTTTCGTGCAGATCTCAAAGCAAGAACAAAGAATATTTTGAGATCCTCTACTTCTCTAACATGGTATAATTAAAAATACAGTTTGCAGAGTTTAGCGTAGTTACCTGGAATTCCCAAAGCGGGAATTCCCGAGGTCGGGAATCGCTGGAATTCCCATTGGAATTCCCGACTCGAGAACGGCCCTTTTTTGGGAATTTCCTGGAATTCCCATACAGAGGGGGTTCTGTGCATACAGAGGGGGTTTTCTTGCATACAGAGGGGGGTGTTTTAGTGGCATTTCGCACTGAAACATCCCAAAATTTCTTACACGCTGCACCCTTGGTTGCTCATTTGCCGCGGTGGTTGCTGGTGTCACTGCCATCAGAGCGAGCCCGGCATTTGAAGAGCGCAATAACCAAGTAAGAGTCCACGAAGCCTCACTGCAATC
>Ga0307930_1002272_pt1 | contig 14737 bp, 17 predicted proteins | sample OrgLakmetageno46_FD_203161 | JGI IMG/M metagenome (GOLD analysis project Ga0307930, IMG submission 203161) | Saline water microbial communities from Organic Lake, Antarctica - #46 | ecosystem: Environmental > Aquatic > Non-marine Saline and Alkaline > Saline | place: Antarctica: Organic Lake... | reverse complement strand
GAATTTGGACAAGCAAAAAGCCTCGCGTGATGCGAGGCCTAAGGCTTTGATATTATGTCGTAAATTTGGTTGCGGGAGTAGGATTTGAACCTACGACCTTCAGGTTATGAGGGTCAGCCCTGCGCCTAGGATAACCTTGTTATTTCAGCATCTTAGCCTACTTTCAGTATTGCAATGTCGGCGTCGTGTCGCACGGAACTGCCGCAAACCGCTGGGAAGAAACGGGAATCCAGATCGGCCATCACCCACGCTGGCTCTTGAAGCCTTCGTATCGTGGGCGCAGGCGGCATTGCAGGAAGCTCTCCAGCAGGGTCAGCACCCGAATACCGAGGCTGGCCGGGAGCAAGATATTGACCCGGTCAACGTTCGACCGGATCCAATTTCCGATCTCGGCGATATCAACTTCGCCCAATCCTAAACGCTCGGCGTCAGCAATCATCGATGCCGCGAGCGTGCTCTTTGCGCTGCCCGGATTGTAGTGCTGGCTGGTGTACCGTGCTTGGCTCTTGGGTCCGACCTTCCCGACCTTCAGCACATCGTCGCCATGCGTGAAAACGTAGACGGCCATCTGTCCTGCCAGAAGCCGCGTGGGGGTGTGGGGCGCGGGCAGCGCCTCCACACGGATGTCTTCCGCCGCCAGCGTGACGCGCGCCAGCCGTGCGACGGTGGCGAAATCAGCGAGGATCTGTTCCGGAAGCCATGGCATGGCAATATCTTATCCCAGAAGCTTGGCCTCAACCATGGCCATGGCCTTCTGGTGGTCCGGCGAGGGAAACAGGTGGCCGTAGCGTTCCATGGTCATCTGGATCGAGGAATGGCCTGCGAAGGTCATGATCTCCTTGATCGAGAAGCCCTGCTCGATCCAGAGCGACACGGCGAAGTGGCGCAGGTCGTGCCAGCGCATCGTCACCCCGACGTTTACCAGCAGCTTGCGAAAGCGGTCCTGCGTTCGGGTGTGCTGAAGGATGCCGCCGCGTGGAGCGGGGAAGACCAGCCCAAGTTCGCTTTTCGGGCAGCGCAGTTTCCAGCGGCGCAGGGCGTTCAAGACCATCGGCCCAGCGGGGATGTCGCGGAACCCTGCCCGCGATTTCGGCTCGCCCATCTGGTTGTAGGCGTCGGCCCGCTGGCGGATATAGATAAAGCCCTTGTCGAACTCTACGTCCTGCCAGCGCAGACCTCGCAGCTCAGAGGCACGCAGCCCACCCAGCGCCGACACGATTAAATGCGGTTTGAAATCTTCGCCCGCCGTCTCGATCAGGGCGCGGATCGCGTCCTTCGATGGAACCGGCGCTTTGTAATCAATCCGGCTGGACTTGATGATGCGCACCCCCTGGGCGGCGTTGGCGAACAGCTGGCCATTGTCGATGGCGTGGTCGAGGATAAGCTTCAGCACCGAAATGGTGCGGCGGGTCAGGTGTTCGGACCGCCCAGCCAGCAGCATCCTGTCGCGGAATTCATTCACATGGCGTCGGGTCAGATGGGCCAGCAGCTTGTCGCGAAGCCCGATCTCGGGATCCTTGAGGTGCAAACGCACTTTATCGCTATAGTCGCGCAGCGTGGCGCGCTCCATCCGCCGCCCGGTTTTGCAGCGCACTTCGCAATGGTCGAGCCAGCTTTTTGAAGCCTCGAGCAAAGTCAGGCTTTCGCTGTCAGCCAGATAGGTGTGGTTTGCCACCAGCGAGCGGACCTTGACCAGATAGACATCGGCGTCTTTGCGACGCGGAAACAGCTTGGACCTGCGCTTGCCCATCTGATCGGTGAAATCCACTTGCCATCGTATCAGCCCCGAGGGCAGCGTCCGCTTGCGAATAGTTGCCATGATCTCCCCTAAATTCAGTAAGAAACAGGAACGGTTGCCAAGACCGATCCATAACGATATAAAGCATAGCAGGTGCACTAGCAACGGATTGTATCTTGTGTTAGATACCGGTCATGATTGGAAGAATTAACAATGACAGCTAAGGAAACGGACGATCCAGCAACGGACGCGCCGGAAACGTATGGCGATCCAGAAGCCTCTGCGGGATCGGGTGTGCCGCTGCCCAGCTTGCGCGTCCTGCAATCGGCCGGAGCAATTCAGTCACAAAAGCTTGCCAAACCCCACGGTGGATTTCGCCGCACATGGCCAGAACAGGAAATCCTGAAGGCGTCTATTGCAGCCGCGATGAGCGAGCATTTTGCTTGGAATATCCGAGTCGTATCAGAAGCGATGGGCAAGACCCTTGCCGGCACATGGGATGCCTTGGTGACGATAGCTGTCGCCCGCAAACCATCTTCAGAAGCGCGGGCTATCACTTTCATCAGGGCATCGAACCATGATTGGCAACTGGAGCTGGTGAATAGGAAGTTTCTTTTTCTTCGAGTCTCGGACATCGCGCTGGCGATCCTGCCAGACGCGACCCTCACCCAGAGAAACCTTGTTCTCGGCATGGTCAAAAAGGACGGCTTCATTCCAATCCCCTGGGCCTTCGGCTCCCCTAAAGGTCGCGCAGCCATGAAATCCACCTTCGGGCAGGTTGGATATCAGGCGATGGAAAAGCTGTACCGGGGGGCAATGGCCACCCACGGCAACTTTCTCAGCAAAGCGACAGTCAACGCCAGCATGCAGGTTCGCATGGCGTCACATCGGTTGCATGGCCACAAGGCGCACTTCGTTGAGGAACTTATTTCACCCGGAAAGGGAGAGACTGACCAATGAAACACTTCATTGACACCACAGGCGCAGAGGGCGTGACCATCGCTGATGACCTGCTGCACGGCGCAGAGGCCATCGCAGTCTTCGTCTTTGGCAGTGTTCGCCATCGTCGCAAGGTCTATTACTATGCGAGCGATACAAAGGTTGGGATGCCGATATTCCGGATCGGGAATGTCATCTGTGCCCGCAAAAGCAAACTGATCGAGTGGATTGAACTGCAAGAACGTGAGCTTTGATCAGCACCCCAAATCCGATCAATAGCCAATTCACCCAGCCAGTCGTGCCAAACCGACCTGGCGGTGAGCCAACGGTTACAAGCAAGGCATTAACAACGCCCGTGTGAAAGGTGCGCTGCAGATGACAAGAGTGCAGAGCCCTCGAGATTTCCACGGCACCGCAAACGCGCCCCTGCGCCAGCTTTCAGCACACCTCTCGGTCGCGGACCTAGCTGCGCGCCTAAACAATCGCATGGCCGATCTGGCGCACTCGCTGCTGGGCGAACCCAATTCAAGCCACTCGACGAGGGCTCAACTGCGCTATGGCAGCAAGGGTAGCATGGCCATCGAGGTTTCAGGCCCCCGCGCCGGGCGCTGGTATGACCACGAGGCCGGGATCGGCGGCGATGGACTTGAGCTGATCCGCCACCATTTGGGCCTGCCCGATGCAGAATCCTGGCGCTGGGCGCGCGACTGGCTTGGCGACATTCAGCGGCAGCCCGCCGAAACAACGATCTCGGCACCAAAAGCCATCGAGCGCAAAACAAGTGTGGCTAAGATCATCGCCAGTTCCAAAGAGATCGCGGCGAGTCCCGCTGAGGCCTATCTGCGCAACCGCGGCATCACCGCAATGCCTCCCGCTTGCATTCGGTATCGTCGTTTTGCCGCTGGCCAGCATGGCGCGCTGGTTGCCCTGGCGACAAACGAGGCCGGAGACGTCCTGGCTGTTCAGCAAGTCTATCTCACCGACGATGGTCATAAGGCCCCGGTGAACATCATAAAACGGACCAACAAAGCCGTGGATGGTTGGTCGGCTCGCGCTGCCGTCCGCCTGCCCGGCGTTGAGCCGCTAATACTGTGCGAGGGCGTCGAGAACGCCCTGTCCATTTGGCAAGCCACCGGGCAGGAAACTTGGGCCTGTCTTGGCATTTCCAATATCGCGCGCGCGCCAGTTCCTGCAGGCAAACCCATCCTGATCGCTGGCGACGGTGACGCACTGGATAGCAAAGCCCATCAACAGCGCCAGAGTGCAATCACTGCGCTTCGTGCACGGGGCCATGACGTTGCGGTTGCGGAACCACCAGCAGGCTCGGATTTTAACGACGTGTTGCGCACGCGGGGAGATCAGGCAGTCCGAGATCTGATCACGCGATCCATCCCTACTGCCGATATCTCTCCCGACTGGCGCGGCAATCTCTTGGTCAACCGGGAAGGCAAGCCCCGGTCCGTCCTCGCAAATGCCATCCTGGCCCTGCGCACTGCGCCAGAATGGAAAGGTGTGCTGTGGCATGATGAATTCGCGGCCACCACTGTCGCACGCATGCCGCCGCCATGGCTCCCTGAAGGGCCCAAAGGGCAAGGCAGCGAATGGTCCGACCGCGATGACCTGCTGGTTGCCAACTGGTTGCAGCATCAAGGTATCTTGGTCCCAGCTTCTATTGCGGGGCAAGCCGTAGAAGTTGTGGCACGCGACCGGCTTTTCCATCCCGTCAGAGAATATCTCGACGCCCTCGTGTGGGATGGCACGCCAAGAATCGAGGCATGGCTTTCCACCTACCTCGGGGCGGAAGGCAATCCTTACACCCGCGCCGTCGGTCCACGCTGGTTGATATCAGCTGTGGCACGCATCTACAGACCTGGCGCAAAAGTAGACTGCGCCCTGATCCTGGAAGGCCCACAGGGGATCAAGAAATCCAGCGCACTACAGATCATGGGTCAGCCATGGTTCACCGACCGCCTGTCCGACCTCAGCAGCAAAGATGCCGCGATGGAGACAAAAAGCGTCTGGATCATCGAAATCGCCGAACTGGACACAATGTCACGCGCCGATGTCGGCACCATCAAAGCCTTCATCAGCAGAACCACTGATCGCTTCCGCCCCCCCTATGGCAAGCGATTGGTGGACCTGCCGCGCCAGTGCGTGTTCGCCGGCAGCGTCAATCCCGAGGGCGGATATTTGAAAGATGCCACTGGCGGCCGACGTTTCTGGCCTGTTGCCTGCGATGCCATCGATATTGTCGCTATTGAACGCGACCGCGACCAGTTGTGGGCCGAAGCCTGCGTGAAGTTTCGTGCGGGTGATCCCTGGTGGCTAGACAACGACAATCTGGAAACACTGGCAGCAGAGCAGCAGGCTGATCGTTATCAGGGTGACGCGTGGGACGGGCCGATCCGCCACTATCTCGAATACATCACAGCACAGAACGAAGGTGTGAGCGTCGCAGAAATCCTTGAAAAGGCGCTGGGCATGGAAAAGGCGCGCTGGAAGCAAGCTGATCAGAACCGGGTTGTGCGCACCCTCACCAGCATGGGCTTCCGCCAGTACCGCGCCCGCGTAGGCGGCCACGGAAACAGCGCCCAGCGCGAACGTCGGTATCGGCGCAACAGCCACGGATGGGACCAAACCGCGTGATTGGGTCCGGGTCTGCCAGCTTTGGGTCCGGGTAGGGTCCGGGTCTACACCTCTAAAATAATCTAACAAAATCAATGCTGGGTCCGGGTGGGTCCGGGTGGTCCGGGTCTGTTACAGAAAACTTATCAGGAGGGGGAACAAGCAGACCCCCTATAAAAAGGTAGTGAAAAGACCCGGACCACCCGGACCCACCCGGACCCACCTAACAATTTCAAGGGGTTATAGCGTGCCATATACCCGGACCCTACCCGGACCCAGATGAGCGCTACCCGGACCCAGCACTTCATTGATGGCACATGACATACCACGCTGCGTGCCAATCTAGCTGAGGCGACAACGTTGAGCGGGCTATTGCCGCAAAACATTAGGCGACGGGATTTGTAAGCCTTTTGGATCGCCCCGCGCGACAAGCAAGAATGGGTGGCATACTCGCGCTCAGCCACACCTTCCATGGCACTACAAAAAACCTTAAGATATAGAAATAAAACAATATTTTGTTTTTATTGAGTTGATTATATCCCTGCCCAGAGCGATTCTTCGATCAAGAAATCACCCCTAGACAGGAGGCCAGACCATGACAAAAACGGGTATACTCCAACCCGCCAAACCCGAGGCACTGATCTTCGACATTGCCACCAGCTACGTCTCCAGACGCTGGGGACCCGCAGCCGCCTCGATTTCCACCATGTTGCGGTCTGGACGTTCCACGCTGCGCTGGAAGACACCTTTGAGGCCAATTATAGAACTGGCGCTGCTGCCAAACCATCCTCCTGAAAGGACTATGTGATGACCGCCATTACCACCATCCGCATCGACCACGCAGCTTTGCCTGAAAACTTCGACCGAAGCCGCCCCGATGCGGTGGCCGAGGCGATCGAGGCAACACTGCGCGAGGCCGGGATCGTAGCCCAAGCCTCCGACGTGATTTCGCACCTCAAGATCGAGGTGCCCACCGCCAAGCTTGCCGCCGCCAGCGCCGTGCTGGCCAACCTGCAACTGATTTGACGGAAAGTCACCCTGGGCACCCGCGCACAGATTGCAATCCAGACCGGGGCTCGCCTTGCCGCTCATGAGATTTGCCAAGTCCGCGCAGATGAGCTGGACTGTTTCGATCCACCGCGCGCACCGCAAATCCTGCGGCGCCCGACCTGCGAGCTAAGCCACCTCAATGGCTGGGAGAATGGCGGTTGGGTGGACCTGACAGACCGCAATGGATGGTTGAAATGAATATCATAGGGCTGAATTGACTACGATAATCGGTCCATCAGAGCGATAATTGTCATAGAAAGACGATGCAGCACACACTAGGAGCCACGCCAATGACCCACCCCGCCGCCGATAACGGCAAAGCCCTCAACGCCTTTCTCGCCACCAAACGCGAGATCGACGCAATGCTGGACCGCCTGAAAGCCTTCAGCGATGATCATTTCGAGACAAATCCCGACAAGATCGACTGGGGCGATGTCGGCACCCTAAACCACTATTCCAGCCTTTTGCGTCAGATCACTGACAGTGCCTTTCGCGAGGGCGAACACACCACATGATCATTTTACCCACCACAGGTCAGCTCACCAAACCCAAGAATACTCGTTATGATTGAGGGACGATCGAGGGGTAGGTCACAAAGAAAATACTACTTATCAAAAACATAGACTTGCATCATTCGGCACAACCGGCCTGGCAGGAACAGGCTTCTTCTTTGGTTGGAGGGATGTGGTTTGAACCTAGGACCTCTTGGTTATGAGCCGCAATCGGAAGGACGATGAGAACTCTTAAATATCAATAGCTTATGCGATAAACCATTGAAATCACGAACTGAGTCCGTCTTTCTTCGCCTTGATTCACCGGGTTTCTCAGCCTTCCAATACAGCCAAAACCGCTTTCACGTGTTGACCAGGCGTTGACAAGAGCAGTGGCAGCGCCCCACGGAAAGTAATCGCGGAGTCAAACCCGAAATACTCATGTGCCCAAATATTTTGGTGTCGGTCTCGGCCCAGACCGGCCCTTAGTGGACGGCGTAGCGATCGGCAGCCGTAAGCCCGTGTTACCGAAATTCTGCAAGGCCCCGAATGCCTGCTGTCACGAAAGAGGCAAAAAAAATGAAACAAATGCTTAGGTTTTGAACGGGGTTCGCGGTCGCGTCGTTGGATGTAGTTTGCGAGTGTTTCACAAAAGGAAGGTTATAGAACGCTCTGGGATGGCCTCTGAGCGGGCAAGTTAACCTTGCTCTGCAATCACTAAAAAACCAAGCCTTGGACTGGCAATCGACATTTGTGGCGGATAGCCCTATAGTTTTCTTCCAAGTCCGATTGCATGACGGCAATCATGGGCACCAGCGCGCCTTGCGTGGAGCAGCAGGAAGGACATGAATGAACTATTCCAGAAATCTCAACGGTGAGGGCCATCGCACGTGCCGTTATTCGGCGAGCAGCGAGATATGAACATGTACAAACACATTATGGTCCCCGTCGATCTGGCACATATCGACAAGTCCGAAACCGCACTTGTGGTCGTGGCTGATTTAGCCAAACTTTACGATGCAATAGTGACATATGTGGCAATCACGTCGAATGTGCCTGGTCCCATCGCCCACAACCCCGAAGAATTTGCCCATAAGCTCGCCAATTTTGCCAAAGCGCAAGGCGATCAACGAGGCCACCGAACTGCGGCCCACAGCGTTGCCAGCCCTGATCCCGCTGTTGATCTGGACAAGAAGCTGGCAGGTACGGTTGACGAGATCGGTGCAGATCTGATCGTCATGTCTACGCATATTCCGAACATGGCTGACATGCTGCTTCCATCACATGGTGGCGCTTTGGCCCGTCATACTGGTGCGTCTGTTTTTCTGGTGCGCACCCACTGAGGCGCTACCAAGCATTCAAAATATTGAGGAGGAGGCATTTGATGTCTGACGAAACAGCCAATCAAGGCATTCCCGCGCCGCAAGGTACTGCTGATATCATCGAGACAGAATATGAAATTGGTCAGGATAACGTCGACGGATCGGTTGGTCCGTTTGGATATGACATCCACAACCCTGTATTCCTTGTGTCAGGTGCTGCGGTCGTAGCATTCGTATTTTTTACACTGGCGCTGCCCGAACAGGCTGACGCAATTTTCAAAGCCATGTTCAACTTTACCACCCAGAATTTTGACTGGTTCCTCATTGGCTCCGCTAACATTGTGCTGATCTTTGCACTGCTGCTGGTGGTTTCACCCTACGGCTCCATCCGTTTGGGGGGTTCAACGGCTAAACCCGATTACACTTACGCAGGCTGGTTTTCGATGCTTTTCGCGGCGGGTATGGGCATTGGCCTGATGTTTTACGGAGTCTCTGAGCCTCTGACGCATTTCTCGACCTCTGCAGGTGGTACGGCGCTGGATGGTGACATGCGGACCGATTGGGCACCACTCGGCGGCGCGCTTGATGATCAGGCAGCCTCGATCCGTCTGGGCATGGCTGCGACAATCTTTCACTGGGGTCTGCATCCTTGGGCCATCTATGCGACGGTTGCACTGGCGCTGGCGCTTTTCACATACAACAAGGGATTGCCACTGACGATCCGGTCGGCGTTCTACCCTATCTTCGGGGACCGTATCTGGGGCTGGCCGGGCCACGTCATCGATATTCTGGCGGTCTTTGCCACCCTTTTCGGGCTGGCCACGTCACTGGGGTTCGGGGCCACGCAAGCCAACGCAGGTCTGAACGAGCTGTTCGGCGTTCCCATGGGCAACACGACAGAAGTGATTTTGATATCGGCGATCACCGCTGTGGCGCTGATTTCGGTGCTGCGCGGGCTCGACGGTGGCGTCAAAATCCTGTCAGAGGTCAACATGGGGTTGGCCGGTTTGCTGGCCCTGTTCACACTGATCGTGGGGCCAACGGCGTTTCTAATCTCGTTCTTCTGGGACAGCCTGAAAGCCTATGTTGAATTTTTGCCTGCGCTCGCCAATCCATTCGGCCGCGAAGACGTGAACTTCAGCCAAGGTTGGACCGCGTTCTATTGGGCCTGGTGGATCAGCTGGTCGCCCTTTGTCGGTATGTTCATTGCCCGTGTCAGCCGCGGCAGGACGGTGCGCGAATTCATCATCTGCGTCCTGCTGATCCCCAGCTTTGTCTGCGTGATGTGGATGTCGATCTTTGGCGGCACTGCCATTCATCAGGTGATTGCGGATAATTTCTCCGGGGCGCAGGATGCAGAGCTTCCGCTGCAGCTGTTCAAAATGCTGGGTGAGTTACCGCTTGCCTCAATCACTTCGTTTATTGGCATCGTGCTGGTGATCGTGTTCTTCGTCACCTCCTCGGATTCAGGCTCTCTGGTGATCGATACGATCACAGCGGGCGGTAAAGTTGATGCACCTGCAACGCAGCGCGTATTCTGGTGCATCTTTGAGGGTGCGGTCGCTATCGCGCTTTTGATAGGCGGAGGACTGGCTGCGCTGCAATCGATGGTCATCTCGACCGGGCTGCTGTTCACGGTGGTTCTGCTGGTCATGTGCTATTGTATCTTCCGTGGTTTGCAAAGTGAGCGGGCAGAGGGGAAATAAGCGAAACGCCCTCGAAGAAACACGACGGGCGCCGGGCTTCTGGCGCCCGTCCTTCTTGGAGTTACCTTTATCCCAACCTTGGCATACCGGTGCTAATATCGACCATTTGTAGAAGCTTTTCTCAAAACTGACATTGATGCACGTGCAGCCAGCGCCCGATTTGACCACACTGCGTTCACTCGTGCAGATCGCAGCTAAAGTCCGCTTTCCGCCCTTCGTGTCATACCCCGCACCAGTAATATAGCGCGCCATCAACTGGCAGGTTTCGATCCTCACTTTCGATCCACTGGGCGCTGGGCGCGCTTGTTTAACCCATTGATCTCTTTATCCGGAATAGCCCTCCCCACTTCAATTCCACCTTCCGCCTGTCTTCCGCCCTATGCCCCATGCTCGGACTTGATAAGGGCGCACATCTACGCCTGTGTCGAGGAACAAGGAGGCCGATTACATGGTCAACAGACTGAAACTGAATGAGAAAGCCCTGCGCGATGCCGAGCTGCAGCCAGGCGTCAGCTATCAGATTTTCGACACTGAGGTGATCGGCTTTGCCGTAAGGGTCCAGTCATCGGGCGCGCGGACCTTCACCATTGATTACCGCCATGCCGGGCGGCAGCGGCGCATGAACATCGGGCGCTGGCCCGACTGGAGCGTGACGGCCGCGCGCGAACGCGTCAAGGAGCTGCGGCGCGCCATCGACGAAGGGCGGGATCCTCTAGCCGTGCGGGAGGAGTTTCGCGAGGCCCCACGCGTGAAAGACATGATCGACCGCTACATCGCGGAGCATCTGCCCAAACTGGCCAAGAATAATGCGGGCGATCAGGTCTCGATGCTCCGGAAGATGCTGGAACCGGCTTGGGGCAACAAGCTGGTGACCGAAATCACCAAGTCCGACGTGGCGCGGTTCCTTGATTTTGTGGCCGAAGGCCGCCCCCGACCTTGCAAAGCAAAGCCAAACAACCGCGCCCGCAAGCTACAGGGTCACAAGCCAACCCCGATCCGGGCCAACCGCATGGGTGAGGTGCTGCGTAAGATGTTTACGCTGGCCATGGAATGGGAATGGCGGGCTGACAATCCGGCGCAGGGGTTCCACCGGCGCGTTGAGCAGGCCCGCGAGCGGTTTCTCGGCCCCGAGGAACTGACCCGCATCGCGGCAGTGCTCGACAACGCCGAGGATCAGCGTGGGGCGGCGATCATCAGGATGTGCATGCTGACCGGCGCGCGCGTGGGCGAGGTGCGCACCGCGCGCTTTGAGCAGTTCAACCTCGACTATGCAATCTGGTCGAAACCCGCCGCGACCACCAAGCAGCGCAAGATCCACCGTGTGCCGATCTCGCAGGAGGTCGTGACCATCTTGCGCCAACGCCAGATGGTTGTGCCGAACGGCAACCCTTGGCTGTTCCCCGGTGAGACTGTCGGCCAGCCGGTGCGCGAAATCCGCCGCTTCTGGGCTAAGGTCCAGAAAGAGGCGGATCTGCCCGATGTGCGCATCCATGATCTGCGCCACACCTTTGCCTCGCTGTTGGTCAGCGGCGGTGCGTCACTGGAAATGATCGGCAGGCTGTTGGGTCACAGCCAGATGCAAACGACGCAGCGCTACGCCCATCTGATGGACTCACCGCTGCGCGCGGGCGTTGACACCGTGGCCAACATCCTGCGCCCACGACCGCGCCTTGTGCACGGCGCAGCGCAGGATGAAGGTGGGCTGCCGAAGTCGGCGTGACCCTCACACCGGCTCCTCACCGCGCAGCTTGCGCCAAAGTGGTGCAAGCCGCTTGCGGATCGTGCTTTCATCCGGGACATCCCCCGACCGTGAATTTTGCACAAACCAGTCCTGTACGAGCCCCACCAGCGCCGTTTGCGTCTCGGGCACGCCCTTGTCGAACAAAAACCACGTCAACCACGCGTACATCGCATCCCAATCATAGCGTGGTGCAGCACCCATATTTGTGGGCGGACGGCGCAGCAAATCGCGTTCCTCCTCAAACTCCTGCACAGAATGCGCTGCCAGCAACAGATCCGTCGACCGAAGTGGGATACCATCAAGTGGATCAGTCACTTTCAGCCAGACTTTGCTCCCAGGCGGCAGGACACGCTTCAGGCGGCAGAGTTCATCGCTGGGCCCATAGCGACGAAACATCGGCATCAGCTCGGCAATGGGAACTTCGACCAGCCCCGCGACGGTCTCATCGCCACAGCTGACAGGCGGGATGCCCGCCAGAACCTGAAAGTGCCCAGCTGCGGCCCAGCCCGCGACATCGGCCGGAGGACAGCCCCAGCGCGCTGAAAGTTCATAGATCGAGTAAAAGGCGATAGGCGGCAGTGGCATAGATAGAATCCTTTCAGACATGCGACTTCGTTCGGCCAAAACCGTCGGAATGCGAGATTAAAAAGCCCGCGATGCAATGCATGCGGGTGGATTGACTGCTGAGCCTTGTGTCGAGGAAAACCGCCTGTTGGCCAGAACCGCATCGCACAAGATGCTGGCGCCTGACTGTGTTCGTGTTTTTCGATTCTTGTTTGCTGCTCATTGCCAGAATACCCAACCTATGGGTGAGCACGCAATCACGAACCCGTGATAGTCGGCCTATGCAGCCAGTTGCCGTAACAAACTGTTGAGTGCCGTTGAATGTCGGCAGCGCGGGACCGGAATTGGTCGTTCCGTCAATTCCGCACCGCGCAAATCCCGCGAATCACTGTTCAGTGCCAGCCAATTTGGCCTGCCAGAATGCGCGAGCAGCTTGGTCCTGTGACCAGCGCATAAAGCCTTTCGATATTGGATCTGTCAGGCGCGCGGTTACGGTCTCGCACTCAACCCGGGATAGCCTGAAATCCCAATGAAACAACGACCGGAATTGGTCAGCGGGTTTCAATTCCACCTTCCGCCTGTCTTCCGCCCCGCGCGCTCTGCTTCGCTGTCCCTGCCCCCGCGAGAGGGGCATGAGGCAAATGGAGCAGCCATGAAACAACCCCAACCTGAAGTCCCCAAAGAACCGCTGAACCTGCTGGCCGACTGGATCAGCCGCGAGCAGTTGGCGGGCGAGCTGGGCATCACATCCGACACGCTCGCCAGATGGGAGGCGCGCCGCGAGGGGCCACCCTGCACACGCATAGGACGCAAAGCGCTCTACCGGCGTATCGCCGTTCAAGACTGGATCCGCGCACAGGAACAGGTGCATCCGGTGCGCAAATCGCGGGGGCGGTCATGACCGCGCCTCTCTTCCTCCCCGCACCATGGCCCGCTGACCGCGTGGCCGAGGCCCGGGCCGTCATCACCGATGTAGCCCATCACAGCGACCACCTGATCCGGCTCGCCTGCAGCGTTCTGGCCGCGCATGGCGAGAACGACGGTGAACGCAAAGATGCGCGTGCGCTGCTGCTGGTGATCGACGCGCGGCGGCCGATCAGGCAGGCCCAGCGTGAGGGCAACGGGGAGGCCGGGGAATGAACCGCCGTGGCACCCCCGAGGCCGATCTGCAGCGTGCGGTCGTGCAAGCGCTGCGCACCGTTCTGCCCCGCACCGCCATCATACATCACTGCGCCAATGAGGTGTCTGAGCCCGGTCCTCGCGGTGCCAAGCGTCAGGCGATCTTGGTCGGCATGGGTGTCCATGCGGGGTTTGCCGATCTGATGGTGATCTGCGACAGCCGTGTGCTGTTCCTTGAGCTGAAAGCCCCAAAGGGTCGTTTGCGCCCCGCGCAGGAGGCGTTTCGCGATGCCGTGCTGGCGCAGGGTTTTGGCTGGGCGCTGGTGCGCAGCCTCGACGACGCGCTGGGCGCGCTGACAGAGCACGGCTTCACCACGCGCATCGCCGCTTCCGCGGGGAGGACTGCGAAATGAGCCATGAAGCCACCAATTGGGCCATCAAGCAGCGCGGGCTGAAACCCACCACCAAGATCGTGCTCTGGCATCTGTGCGACCGGTTCAACCCGGATTACGGCTGCTTCCCCTCACAAGCGCGGCTGGCCCATGATTGCGAGATCAGCCGGTCAACGCTGAATGAACACATTGGCCAGCTGGAAGCCGGAGGGTTGTTGCGCCGCGTGCCGCGCATCGATCCCGTGACCAAGCGCCAGCTCCCCACCCGCTACATCTTGGGCTTTGAGCGGGGCTTCACACCGGCGGGTGTGGTTCCATGTCCGGAAACCGGACACGGGTTTGCGCCGGTTGATCACAGCGATGAAACGACGGCTGAAATCGACCCCGATGCCCGCGTTTCGGTCGAGCCATGTCCAGAATCCGGACACGGGATTGACGCCGAAGCCGTGTCCGGATTTTGCCCCGACCCGTGTCCGGAAAATGACCAAAGCCGTGTCCGGAATCCGGACACTAACCTTGTAAGAGAACCTTTAAGTAAACCAGTAAAGGAGGAGGAGGACGCGCAAGCGCGCGAGATCGAATTTGATCGGTTCTTCGCAGAACTCATTTTGGCGCTGGGCCTGGACCCAGTCGCTCTGCCCGGCTGGTGGCAAGGCTCATCACCTCGGCTGCACGTCCAGCGCTGGCGCAGCGAGCTGGAGCTGACCGAGGTCGAGATCATCGCGGCAGCGAAAGACAGCCGCAAGGATCACCCCGAACCGCCCGATGGGCCAAAGGCACTCGACCGCGTCATGCAGCGCGCTGCCCAGCGCAATGCGCAGATGGCTGCTGCAAGTGGCAGCGCCCTGAAAGCCAAGCAGCACCGAAAGGCGCAAGGCAAGCCAACAGCCAGCCCGGATGAGCTGGCGGTGTTCTATGCGGCCAAGGTCAACTCCGACGAATATCTGCCCGCCAGCATGATCAGCAACGCCATCTGTGAGGCGATGCTGGCCCGCAAGCTGGTGACGACCGACAGGCTGCGTCAGCGGGGGATCCTGTGAATGGCATGGT